>Ga0335075_10001218_pt1 | contig 42868 bp, 37 predicted proteins | sample Lox_Sample_24_FD_206723 | JGI IMG/M metagenome (GOLD analysis project Ga0335075, IMG submission 206723) | Soil microbial communities from Loxahatchee National Wildlife Refuge, Florida, United States - Lox_Sample_2.4 | ecosystem: Environmental > Terrestrial > Soil > Wetlands | place: USA...
CTTCGTCGCTGCGCTCCTAACAAGAAAGAAGGGAGGATTTTGCTCCGACCTCCACCAGACGAAGGAAATTCTTTCATCCAGCCGCGGGTCGGCCGCTAGGCCGGTGGGCAACTCGCAATGACATTTGTTGGCATGCGCCTGCGCATTCGCCACACCCTCACCGGCCACACTGGTCCGGATTGCAAAAGGGCAGGGGGCCCGTGCGAGAACGTTCGGTGCGGATGATGACACCGCGCCCGGCTTGCCGCAGACTACCGCCCAGTAGCTATTCTCGGGAGGGCGCGATATGGCTGGCATGCTTGACGGCAAGGTGGCGGTGGTGACGGGGGCGGGGCGCGGCATTGGGCGCGCGACCGCAATCTGCCTGGCGGCGAATGGCGCGCAGGTGGTGGTGTGCGATGTCGGCGCCGCGGTGACCGGCGAGGGGCACGATGTGGGCCCGGCGCAGCAGGTGGTGGCCGAGATCACCCAGGCGCATGGCGCCGGCCGCGCGGTGGCGAACACCGACAGCGTTGCCGAGTGGGAGAATGCGCAGAAGATCGTGCAGACCGCGATCGACAATTTCGGCCATATCGACATGGTGGTGAACAACGCCGGCATCCTGCGCGACCGCATGTTCCATTACATGTCGCCGGAAGAGTGGGATGCGGTGATCAAGGTGCATCTCTACGGCGCGTTCTATGTCAGCCGCGCGGCGGTGCCGTATTTCCGCAAGCAGGAGAGCGGGTGCTTTGTGCACATCACGTCGACGTCCGGGCTGATCGGGTCCGTGGGGCAGACCAACTATGGCGCGGCGAAGATGGGGATCGCGGGGCTGTCGCGGAACATTGCGATGGACATGCAGCGGTACAAGATCCGCTCGAACTGCATCGGGCCGCATGCGTTCAGCCGCATGATCGAGACGGTGCCGGGGCAGACCGAGGAGCAATTGCAGGCGCGCGCTGCGCGGACGCGGCCGGATCATATCGCGCAGTTGATCGCGTTTCTGGGGACGGATGCGGCGGCGGAAGTGTCCGGGCAGATCCTGGGCGTGCGGGGGAACGAGATCTACCTGTACAACCAGCCTCGTCCGGTTCGTATCATGGCGCGTGCCGATGGCTGGACGCCGGAGAAGCTGGCCGAGATGTGGCTGCCGGCGGTGCGGACCGCGCTGACGCCGCTGGAGCGGACGCGCGACGTGTATGGGTGGGACCCGGTATAATTCGGCAACCTTCTCCCGCGCTGCACCGGTCTTGCAGCGCGGGAGAGGCCGGTTGGGTCGTAATCGCCGGACGGCGGCATAGCGTAGCATTGCTGCCCCCATCATTCCCGCGCCCTGTTACCTATTCGAAGTTTTCATTCTGTTATACCGGCACGGCCGACAAGCGGCAGAGACCTGTCGCCGATGCCCCTGCTTCTGGTATTCGTACTTAATATTTCTATGTCTGAATGGATTGCTCTACGGCACGCTCATCGCGTGCGCCGTAGCATTCGCCGCCGGCGTGAGGGCCGTGTTCGCCATGCATTGGCGCCTGTTGTGGCCCGGCATCGTCCTGGGGGCAGCAGCGTCGCGGGATCCGGATCGCTGGAAATTGGTGCAGGCTGCGAAGAAGAACGTCGATGCCGACGCAATGGCCAAGGCTTGTTCCGACTAACGATCCTGATACCGTGGGACAGCTTCCCGAATCCGGGACGCGGGCTAGCGACAGGCCGGAAGAATTCGCCGCCGAGTAGCGTATCGCCATCGCAGCAGCCATGCTGGCCTGCTTTCTGCCGGAATGATGGAGCCGCATGATGTCTCTCAGCCGCGATTTCGCGACCTTCGTCTCCAACCTGGACTTCGACTCTCTCCCCGCGCCGGTCATCGACCGGGCCAGGGGCGTCATCCTGCAAGCGCTGACCTCCGCCTTGCTGGCGCACGACATGCCGGCGGGCAAACAGGCGCTCGCGCTGATGCAGGAGGAAGAAGCCGGCGGCGGTGGGGCCGCCACGGTGCTGTGCCACGGCATCAAACTTACCAAGGCCGGCGCGGCCTTCGTAAATTCGGAGATGATCCTGGCCGGCGGCAAGTGGGACACGTTCCGCATGCTGACCCACCCCGGCACGGCGATCATCCCCGCCGCACTGGTGGCAGCCGAAATCGCCAACGCCGACGGCCGCCAGTTCCTCACCGCCATCGCCGCCGCATACGAGGTGATGGAACGCATGGCCGCCGAGTTCATTCCCAGCGTGATGGCGCGGGGCTTCCATGCCGGGCCGGTGTTCGGCATCTTCGGCGCCGCGGTGGCGGCAGCGAAGCTGCAGGGCCTGAACGCCGAGCAAATCCATGGCGCCATTGCGCAATGCGTGAACCTCGCGTCGGGCAACCTGGAAGGCATCCGCAGCGGTGGACGCTCATTGCGCGAAGGCGCCGCCGTCCGCAACGCCTTGCTCGCGGTTGCGATGGCTCGGCACGGCACACCGGGTGGCGAGACCACGCTCGAAGGCGAGGCCGGCTTCTACCATGCCTACACGGGCAACAATTTCGGCCGCCTGAGCTACAGCTTCACCGGCCGTACCAGCACCGATATCGGCGCGATCACCGAAGGGCTCGGTCGCGACTGGGTGTTTCTCGAGACGCTGTACCGCATCTACTCCACCGCCGGCTATAACATCGCCCATATCGATGTGACGGCGAGGCTGTGCGAGGAACACAATCTCACTTACGCCGACATCGACCGCATCGAAGCTGTCGTGAATTGGTTCGAGACCGAATACCCCAGCCCCGCATTCCCGATCCCGGGCAACGACGGCAAGCCCCGCGTTGGCAGCACGCAGTATTTCACTGCATACGGCGCGGTCACCCGTGGCTATCCGCTGTTGCGCGGCGCGCAGCCAGGGCCGAGTGAGACCGACCCGCCGGAAGTGCTCGACCTGATGCACCGTGTCACCCTGATCCCGATGGTTCGCCGCACCCTGTTCGGGCCGCGCATCACGGTGTTCACCAAGGATGGCCGCAGCTACACGCGCGAAGGCACCGGCCGCGAGTTCATCTGGGATTTCGAGGAGCAGGCGCGGCGGATTCAGCCGGTGGCCCCCGGCGTGGGAATTGCGGCGGCGCAATTTGCGGCGCTGATCGATACGTGCCGGCATTTGGAACGCGCCGACTCCGCGGCACGGACGCTGATTGGGCTGACTGTGGCGCACTGAGCGAAGCAGCACCCCATGGAAAATGTCATTGCGAGGAGCGGGGCTTGACCTGGCCCGGCCATGACAGGACGCGCGGACGCGGCGCTTTCATCCAGCCGCGGATCGGCCGACCCGGACGGTGGCAACGCGCAATGACATTGGCCGCGCCATTCTTGCTTCTCCCTGCCGGTACTGCCTCTCCCTCCCGGAAGCGCATCGGTCTAAACTGCGCACGCCCTCGCTAAAGGACACCAACCCCATGCGCCGCCGCACCTTCCTCGCCGCTTCCGCCGCCAGTCTTGCCATGCCTTCGATCTCGCGCGCCCAAGGCGCGCGCATACTGAAATTCATCCCGCAATCCGATGTGACCGTGCTGGACCCAATCTGGACCACGGCCTACGTCACCCGCAACCACGGCTTCATGATCTTCGACACGCTGTACGGCATCGATAACCAGTACAAAGCCCAGCCGCAGATGGTCGAAGGCCACACCGTCGACAACGACGGCAAGCTGTGGAAACTCACGCTGCGGGACGGGCTGAAATGGCAGGATGGCGAGAAGGTGCTGGCGCGGGATTGCGTCGCGTCGATCCAACGCTGGGGCAAGCGTGATCCGTTCGGCCAGACCCTGATTGCTTACACCGACGAACTCTCGGCGCCCGACGACAAGACCATCCAGTTCCGGCTGAAGCAGCCCTTCGCTCTGCTGCCGGACGCGCTGGGCAAGCCGGGCAGCAATTTCTGCGCGATGATGCCGGAGCGTATTGCCAAGACCGACGCCTTCACCGCACTCAAGCCCGACCAGATGATCGGCAGCGGCCCCTTCATCTTCAAGCCGGACGAGCATGTGACGGGCTCGCAAGTGGTCTATGTGCGCAACGCCGCCTATGTGCCGCGGCCGAGCGGCACGCCGGAATGGACCTCCGGCCCCAAGATCGTGCATTTCGATCGCGTCGAGTGGCATGTGATTCCCGATGCCGCCACCGCGGCCGGCGCGATGACGTCGGGTGAGATGGATTGGTGGGAGAACCCCACCATCGATTTGCTGCCGCTGCTGCAGCGATCGCTGGTTGTCAGGATCACGGATACGAGCGGGCTGATGGCGTGCCTGAGGATGAACGAAGTCCAGCCGCCGTTCGACAATCCGGAAATCCGCCGCGCCTTGCTGAAGGCGGTGAACCAGACCGATTTCATGATTGCCGTGTCGGGCACCGACCCGAAGATGCGGCATGTGCCGACCGGAATCTTCTGTCCCGGCACGCCGATGGCGAGCGATGTCGGGCTGGACGTGTTCACGGGCCCGCGCGACTACGCCGGCGCGAAGAAGCAGATCGAGGCGGCCGGCTACAAGGGCGAGAAGGTGGTGATCCTGGCGCCGACCGACTTCCCGATCCTGAAGGCGGAAGCCGATGTCGGCGCCGACATGATGAAGAAGATGGGCCTGAATGTGGATTACCAGGCGATGGACTGGGGCACTGTGGTGCAGCGCCGCGCCAAGAAGGACCCGGTGGACAAGGGCGGCTGGAGCGTGTTCCACACCTTCTGGTCCGGCCTGGATCAGACCAACCCGGTGGGCCATGTGTTCCTGCGCGGCAACGGCGCGCAGGGGATGATGGGCTGGCCGTCGGCGCCGAAGATCGAGGCGTTGCGCACGCAATGGATCCAGGCGCCGGACCTCGCGGCGCAGAAGAAGATCGCGGTGGAATTGCAACAGCAGGCGCTGATCGACCTGCCGTATGTGCCGCTGGGCCAGACGTTTGCGCCGACCAGCTATGCCAAGGACATTTCCGGCGTGCTGAACGGGTTTGTGATCTTCTGGAACGTGCGGAAGACGTAAGACCGCGCGAGAGGTTCTGGCCGCGGCGTCATGGCCGCCTCAGGGCCGGCCGGGACCGTAACTGCGTAGATCGACGGAGGAAAACGCCATGCCCGGGCTGCGTGACATCCTGCGCAACCACCTGAAGGAAAAGCTGGCGCGCGGCGAGGTCGCGGCCTCGATGACCGTGCGTCTTTGCCGCACCATCGAGATTGCGCAGATCGCCAGGACTGCCGGATTCGACACGCTGTATGTCGACATGGAGCACAACACGCTGTCGATCGGCGAAACCTGCCAGATCTGCATCGCAGCGCAGCAGATCGGCATCACGCCCCTGGTGCGCGTGCCGGCGAATTCGCCCGAATATATCTGCCGCGTGCTCGACGGCGGCGCGATGGGTGTGATCACGCCGCACATCCGCTCGGCCGAGGAGGCGCGGGAGATGGTGAAGCTGGTGAAGTTCGCGCCGCTGGGCGAGCGTTCCGCCGGGGGAGCGCTGTCGCAGTACCAATATCGCAGCTTTCCCCAGGCGGAAACCAATGCGGCGATGAACGACGCCACCATGCTGGTGCCGATGCTGGAGACCGTCGCGGCCCTGGAGCATGTCGAAGAAATCATCGCCGTCGATGGCGTCGACATGATGATGATCGGAAGCAACGATTTGTGCAACGACATGGGCATCACCGGCCAGTACGACCATCCGCGTCTGCGCGATGCCTTCGCGCGTGCGATCGCCGCGGCGACGGCCGCGGGCAAGCATATCGGCGTCGGCGGCCTGGCGTCGCGCAACGACCTGATGACGCAGTTCGTACAAATGGGCGCACGCTACGTGTCGACCGGCACCGACATGGCGTTCCTTCAAGCGGGCTGCGCCGCCAAGGCGAAATTCGTGCGCGATATCGGCGTCTAGCGGGCATCAGCGGGGCCAAGACTTGCGGAGCACAGCGTTTTCCCGCTACGGAAACGGCATGGACCGACACCTTGCCGATAGGCTCACCGCCTGGCGCCGCCATCTGCACGCTCATCCCGAACTCACGCTGCACGAAAAACAAACGGCCGCCTTTGTGTGCGAACGTCTGACCGAGCTGGGGGTTCCGTTCGTGGCGGGCGTGGGTGGGCACGGCGTGGTAGCGACACTCAGCCGCGGCCAGTCGAACCGCAGCGTCGGATTGCGCGCGGACATGGACGCGCTGCCGATCACGGAAACCTCCGGCGTGCCGCATGCCTCCACCAATCGCGGCGTGATGCATGCGTGCGGTCATGACGGCCATACCACGTCCTTGCTCGGCGCCGCCGCATTGCTGGCGCAGGATTCGTCGTGGACCGGAACCGTGCAGCTTGTGTTCCAGCCGGCGGAGGAAGGCGGCGGCGGCGCGCGCGCGATGATCGCCGACGGCTTGTTCGACCGTTTCCCGATGGAACGGATCTTCGGCTACCACAACTGGCCGGGCCTGGATGCGGGCAGCGTTGCCGTGCATGACGGCCCGGTGATGGCGTCCGGCAAGCGGGTGGCGTTCCATGTGAAAGGCCACTCCGGCCACGCCGCCATGCCGCATTTGGCGCGCGATCCGATGGTGGCGTCGGCGCACCTGCTGCTGGCGTTGCAGACGATCGTTTCGCGCAACGTCAACCCGCTTGATTCGGCGGTGATCACCGTCGCCACGATGGAAGCGGGAAGCGCGGTGAACCAGATTCCCGGCGAAGCGCTGATGCGGGGCACTATCCGCACGCTGCGCCAGGCGGTGAGCGACCAGATCGACGAGGCGATCCGCCGCGTCGCCGCCGGCGTGGCACAGAGCTGCGATGTTGAGATCGAGGTGGAAATGGCGCCCCGCGGCGCCAACAAGGTGACGGAGAACTCCCCGGCGGAACGCGACCTGGCGGCTGAGGCGGTGACGGCGGCGGGGCTGCCGCTGCGGCGCGACATGCTGCCGGCGATGACAGGCGAAGATTTTTCCTGGTATTTGCAGGAAAGGCCTGGTGCTTTCGTATGGATCGGCAACGGCCCGGCGGATGGCGGACGCGAGCTGCACAATTCAAACTACGATTTCAATGATGCGATCCTGCCGGCGGCGGCGGGATTCCTGGCGAGCGTGGCGAAGCGGGCGCTGCGGGGCTGAGGGTCGCTTCTGCCGCGCAGCGGGCGAGCAGGGAAGCGGATGGAAGGGTTGGGGGCGATGGGATCGGCGCTCTGATCAGAGGTTTCAGCGACGCGGGCGGCAGGATTCAGACGACGCAATTTGCTCTCAGCGTCGCTATTTCCGCTTCGCTATAGCCGGCTTCACGCAATACCTCGTCGGTGTGCGCGCCCAATTCCGGCGGGGCGGAATCCAGATGGCCGCCGCCATGCGCCATCTGGAAGCCGGAGCCCATCAGCCGCACTGGCCCGTACGGCGTTTCCGCCGTTTGCATGGCAGCGCGGGCGGCGATCTGCGGGTGATCGATGACCTCCTCGATGCGCCAGATGCTGGCGCAGGGCGCGCCGGCCTCGTTCAGCCGCTTCTCCCATTGCTTCGCATCCGCCGCGGCCAATGCGTCCTCGATGATGGCGCGCAAAGCCGATTCGTGCTCCTTGCGCTGGAACCAGTCGGAGAAGCGCGGGTCGTCCAGCACGTCGGCGCGGCCGATGGCGCGCAGCAGCGCCTCGTACTGTTTGTCGTTGTTCACGGCCAGCAACAGATAGCTGTCCTTGGCGCGAAACAGATTGGCGGTGACCTTGCGGCTGATGGCCTGGTTGCCGAATTGCTCCTGCCGGTGGCCGGCGACGGTGAAATCGGCGATCTGCGTCGAGAGGAAGGCGAGGCTCGCCTCCAGCATCGACACGTCGATGAACTGGCCCTGGCCGGTATGCGTGCGCTGATACAGCGCTGACGAGACGGCGAACGATGCGGTCATGCCGGACAGCACGTCGCAGACCGCAAAGCCGGCGCGCGTCGGGCCTTTGTCGGCGTGGCCGGTCAGCGACATGATGCCGGACAGGGCCTGGATCTTGCCGTCATAGCCGGCTTCGTTGCGATAGGGGCCGGTCTGGCCGAAGCCGGAGATCGCGCAATAGATCAGGCGCGGATTGATCGCGGCGAGTGCGGCGTAGCCGATGCCGAGGCGATCCATCACGCCGGGGCGGAAGTTTTCCATCACCACGTCGGCGCGGGCGACGAGGCGGTTTATGATTTCGATCGCCGCGGGCTTTTGCAGGTCCAGGGTCAGGCTGCGCTTGTTGCCGTTGATCGCGAGCCAGGACGGCGCCATGCCGCGATCCGCCCATTCGCGGGAGAGCGGGGTGCGGCGCATGTCCTCGCCTTCGCGGCGCTCGACCTTGATCACGTCGGCGCCGAGGAGGGCGAGCTGGTAGGAACCGTAGGGGCCGGCGAGCACCTGGGTGAAGTCGAGGATGCGGGTGCCGGAGAAGGGACGGGTCACGCGGCCTTCCCCACACGGATCTCGCGCGCGATCTCCTTCTGCTTGTCGAATTCGGCGCGGCGGCGGGCGAGTTCGTCGGGGCCGATGCGGTCCAGGTTCAAATAATCCAGCTTCCAGTCCGCGTCGGCGGCCCAGCGCAGCGGCGATTGCATCGTGGTGCGGGGGCCTGGGGCGGCTTCGAGCACGCGAAGTGCGAATTCCAGGGTCTGGTCCTGGGACGCGACATCATGCGGCTTGCCGGCGCTGTTTCCCAACGGGAAGTCCGAAAACAGGAAGCGTGCCACGGCCGCATGCTCTACGATATCCTTGGCACAGCCCATCAGCACGGTGGGAATGCCGTTCGCTTCCAGGTGGCGCGCGACCAGGCTGCAGGTCTGGTGGCAGACGGGGCAGTTGGGCACCAGGATGGCGGCGTCGGCGCGATCTTCCTGTACGCGGTGCAGGATCTCAGGCGCATCGGTCTCAATGGTGACGCGGTGGCTGCGGTTGGTGGGCGCGCCGTGGAAGCGGGGGGCTATGCTGCCAATGCGGCCGGCCGCGGCGGCGCGACGCAAGGCGGGCAGGGGGAACCAGGTGCTGCTGTCCTCGGCGGTGGTGTGGACGCGGTCGTAGCCGATATGGGAAATGCGCAGGTCGTGGTCGCGCGCGGTATCGCCGGAATAGACCTGGTAGAACTTGGCACCGCCGTTATAGGGCGCGCCGGGACCCTGGTCGCCTTTGCCGGGCTGGTACGGCGCGGCGGTGGTGATGATGGCGACACGCGATTCCCGCAGCGGCTTGCGTAGCGGCGTGAACGGCGCGTCGATGTGGTGCGCCCAGCGGTATGGCGTGGTGTAGCCGATCGCCGCGTAGTAGTCGCGCGTGCGCTGCATATAGGGAATTGGCGCGTCGAAATCCGGCGCGAAGCCTAGACGGGTGTCGAGATCGTCCTGGTCCATGGCGGGTCCTCTTGTGCGTCGGGCTGATCATGGCGCGGATGAGGGAGAAAGGACAGATCGCTTCAGGTGCCCGGCGTTCCCCTCGCGGCACCGCGAAGCGATGTTGGAGTTCTCGGCGGAAGACAGTAAGGGAATCCAGCGGACACGGAGTTTCACCGAGTGCACACAGAGTTTCACTGAGAAAGAGGGGTGCCCGGTTTCGCCGAGCCATTTCGATCAGCGGACGGACAAGTGCGATGCAACGGGTGCACGCGCCGCGTTACCGGGCTTCGCCGGTGAATCGCTTGAGAAGACGGGAATCGGCTCTGATACCGGGTGGCTGTCGCACCTGGCAGTGGCGTCCGGCGTTTCGACTGCCAGCAAAGGGCGCCCTACACCAGCGGCTGCGCCACCTGCATCTCGCCCAGATACGCCTCGCGGATCAGCGGGTTCTGCCGCAGTTCCGACGCAGCGCCTGACAGCACCACCTGACCTGTCTGCAACACGTAAGCCCGGTGCGCGATCGACAGCGCCATGTTCGCATTCTGCTCCACCATGAAGATCGTCGTGCCCTGACGATTGATCGCCTGGACGATGTCGAACACTTGCTCCACGTATAACGGCGACAGGCCCATGGACGGCTCGTCCATGCATAGCAGCTTCGGTCGCGCCATCAGCGCGCGCCCCATCGCCACCATCTGCTGCTCGCCGCCTGACAGTGTGCCGGCGATCTGGTCGCGCCGTTCCTTGACGCGCGGGAACAGGGTGTAGACGCGTTCCAGATCCTGGTCGAACTCGGGACCGCGCTTGCGCAGATAGGCGCCCATTTCGAGATTCTCGAACACCGTCATGCGCGGGAACAGGCGGCGGGCTTCCAGCACGGGGGCGATGCCGCGGCGGACGCGCTCCGCGGTCGGCAGGCGTTCGATCGGCTGGCCCTGGTAGATCACCTGACCGCGCGCGGGACGCACCACGCCCATGATGGTCTTCATGGTGGTGGACTTGCCGCAGGCATTGCCGCCGAGAAGCGCGATGATCTCGCCTTCCTCGATGGCGTAGTTCACGTCCTTCAGGACGTGCAGGTCGCCGTAGTAGGTGTCGATGTGACGAAATTCGAGGAGCATCGTTCCTGACATCTCCCCCGCTACACGCGTGAGAGGTCAAGGCGCGAAGCACCGAGGGCGAGGGTGATGGGGTCGGTACGCGCCGATAGCGTGCTGACCCGATCACCCTCACCCTCGGCGCCGAGGCGCCTCGACCTCTCCCACTTCGTGGGCGAGGTTTCTGATCTCGTGCGCGAGTTTTCTGATCTCATGGGCGAGGCTTCTGATCTCATGGGCGAGGTCTTCATATTGCAGCCGCGGCGGCGGCTTGCGCATTCCGCCCCAGATATGCGCGCAGCACTTCCTCGTTCCGGCGCACTTCGTCGGGACGGCCGTGCGCAATCACTTCGCCATGGTCCAGCACATACACGGTGTCGGCCAGCGTGGTGACCACATCCAGCTTGTGCTCGATCAGCAGCACGGTCAGGCCCAGCGTGTTCAGGCTGCGAATTTGCTCGGCCAGTTCCAGCGTCTCCGCCGGGTTCATGCCGGCCGTCGGCTCATCCAGCAGCAGAATGCGCGGGCGCGAGGCCAGCGCGCGGGCGATCTCGATGCGGCGGCGGTTTGCATACGATAACCCGCTGACCATCTGCGTCACGCGTGGCGCCAGCCGATTGCCGAAGATCGCGAATATCTCCATTGCCCAGGTGCGCGCGGCATCTTCCTCCGCGCGCGTGCCGGGCGGGCGGAAGATCGCGCGGAACACGCCGGTGGTCAGCCGCGCATGCTGGCCGACCAGCGCGTTCTCCATGACGGTCAGGTTCGGAAACAGCCGCAGGTTCTGGAAGGTGCGCGCGACGCCCTTGCGCAATATCTCGTGCGGCGGCAGCCCCAGAATCTCCTCGCCATGAAAGCGGATCGAGCCCGCATCGGCCGGCACCAGCCCGGTCATCGCATTGAACAGAGTGGACTTGCCGGAGCCGTTGGGGCCGATCACCGCGACAACGCTGCCGTTCGGCACCGTGATATCGACTGCGTCCAGCGCGGTCAGTCCGCCGAATCGCACGGTGACGCCTTTCACCTCCAGCGCCGCCGCGCCGGTGCGCACATCGCCGCCCAGGCCTTGCAGCTTCAAATCCGCGAACCCGCCGCGCTGCACCACCGCGTGCTGTTGCTCGAAACTCAGCGCCGCCTGCTTGCGCACCGCCGGGATCAGCCCGTCGCGGCGGAACAACATCATGCCGACCAGGATGAAACCAAAGATCAACTCGATGGAGCGCACCAGGTCCACATGCGCCAACCAGGGGCTGTGCACCATCCGGCCGAAGGCATCGATCCAGCCGGTGAGATCCTCCAGCCACCAGGACTGCAGCAACTGCAGGAAGAACGCGCCGACGACCACGCCCCAGACGCTGCCGATGCCGCCGAACACGATCATGACCAGGATCATGACGGAGACCGGGAAGCCGAACATGTCCGGGGTCGCGGTCTGCAGCTTGGCGACGTAGAACACGCCGGTCATGCCGCCGAACGCGGCGCCGATGGCGAAGGCCAGCAGCTTGAAGCGCGTCAGGTCGACGCCCATGCAGCCGGCGGCGATTTCGTCCTCGCGGATCGCCATCCAGGCACGGCCGATGCGCGAATCGCGCAAGCGGATGGACACGAAGATCAGCAGCGCCACCAGGCAGATCGCCACGTAGTAATATGGCGTCGCATTGACACCGAAGCTCCAGCCGAACAATTGCGGGGCCGCAACGCCGTTCAGGCCGGCGGCGCCGTTGGTCAGGCTGGACCAGTTGCGTACCACGATCGGCACGATCTCACCGAAACCCAGCGTGACGATGGCCAGGTAATCGCCGCGCAGCCGCAGCGTCGGCGCGCCGAACAACACGCCCCAGAACGCGGCGAACGCGGCGGAGAAGGGCAGGGCCAGCCAGAACGACAGGGTGAAATGCACCACGCTGCCACTGCCGGTGTCGGCTGCGATCTTCGACACCAGGCCGAGCCATTGGAACGGCACCCAGAACTCGCTCCAGGCCGGTTGCACCTGAAACGAAGTGAGGATGCCGTAGGTATAGGCGCCGATGGCGAAGAACGCGGCGTAACCCAGGTCCAGCAGGCCCGCGAAACCGACGACGATGTTCAGTCCCAGCGCCAGCACGGCGTAGGCGGCGGCGTTGGCCATGCTGTCGATGTCGGCGTCGTTGTTGTGCCAGACCGGGAAGGAGACGGCGAACGCGATCAGGATCGCGAGCCCGAGCTGGCGGCGCCGCGGTTCCGGCATCCAGGCCACCGGCCGTGCCAGCAGGGTCAGGGCATTGCTCATGCGTACCGGCCCCTCACGATTTGTTCGGCGCCATTCGTCCAAGCAATCCGGTCGGCTTGAACACCAGCACCAGCACCAGGATGGAGAAGATGATCACGTCGGTCCATTCGCCGGCGATCTGGCCGCCCAGCGCCTCGATCAGCCCGATGATGACGCCGCCCAGCATCGCGCCGGGGACATTGCCGATGCCGCCCAGCACCGCGGCGGTGAAGGCACGCAGGCCGGCGGTGAAGCCGATGATGAAGCTGGTGAAGTTATAGTAGATTCCGAAGATCAATCCGGCCGCGCCGGCCAGCGCCGAGCCGAGGAAGAAGGCCATCATCACGACCTTGTCCACCTCCACGCCCATCATGCGCGCCGCTTCCGGATCCTGCGCCGTGGCCCGCATTGCCTTGCCGATGCGGCTTTTTTGCACGAAGAAATGCAGTGCCAGCATCAGCACCAGTGCCACCACCCAGATCAGCACCACGCGGAGGTCGAGCACGGCGCCCTCGATATGGTACTGGATCGACGGCATCGGATTGGGATAGTTCAGGTTCTCCGCCCCTGCCGTGAGCAAAATGAAGTTGAACAGGATGTAGGAGACGCCGATGGTGGTGATCATCGCCGCCGGGCCCTTCACATTGCGCAAGGGCCGCAGGCACAGCCGCTCGATCAGCACGCCGATCACGCCGCTGCCGAGCATGGTCGCCGCGAAGGCGACCAGCAGGACCATGGCGAGCGGCAGACCGGTCAGGATGACGTCTTGCCCGGTCAACCCGAACATCTGCAGCACCCACATGGCGATGAAGGAGCCGACCATGAAGACGTTGAAATGGGAGAAGTTGATCAGCTCCAGGATGCCGTAGACCAGGGTGAACCCGAGCGCGAGCAACGAGTACATCGCACCCAGGCTCAACCCGTTGATCAACTGCTGCAGAAACAGCGCGGTGTCGGTCATCGGTTCACGCCATGGCCGGCGCAGGCCGGGCTGGTTCCCATCGGCGCAAACTCAAGGCGGTTGGCCGCGCATGTCACGTCATGGCCGGGCATGTCCCGGCCATCTACCCGAGCTGGCCGGGCGCGTTCGCCGGTCGTGCGACCCGATCGACGCTGCGTGGAGGGCCGGCAGATCCCCGGGTCAAGCCCGGGGACATGGGCTGGCCATGACGAGCAAGGCAGCGTCATGTTTGCGGCGCCACGCCAATGTACTTGTACTGCGCAATCACGTCGTCCAGCTTGGCGGACTTGTCCTCCTGGATCTGGAACACGCTGACCGTGCGGTTGGCCAGGTCGCCGTACTTGTCGAACGACACGATGCCCTGGATGGTCGGCACGTGCGCGGTCTGGATCGCGTCGCGCACCGCGGCGCGCGTCACCGGCTTGCCGCTGGCGGCGACGCGCTTCACCGCGTCGATGATCACCAGTGCCGCGTCATAGGCGGTGATCGAGTAATCCACCGGCGACTTGCCGTAGGTCTGGGTGAAGGTCTTGACCCATTCCGCGGCCTTGGCGTCGCCACCGGTCAGGTGGGGCGAGGCGATGGTGGCGTACCAGCCATTGGCGGCCGGGAAGCCGGCACCGCTCAGGAACGAGGCGCCATAAACGCCGTCGCCGCCCGCCTTGATGACGGTCGGCATGGCATCGTAGGCCTGCTTCGCCAGCTTGGTGCCCGCCTGGTCCACGCCGCCATAGTAGATCGCCGCGGGACTGAGCGCCTTGATCTTGGTGATGATCGCCGTGTAGTCCGATGCCTTCGGATCCAGCCGGTCGCGGCCCAGCACCTTCACGCCCTTCTTGGCGGCCTGTGCCTGATAGGCATCCGCCAGGCCAACGCCGTAGGCACCGCTGTCGTCCAGCACGTAGACGTTCTTGATGCCCAGCTTCTCGGCCATGAAATTGGCCATGTTGGGACCCTGGTAGGCGTCGGTGGTGACGGTGCGGAAATAGATCGCCTTCCCCGACGGATCGAACTGGGGGCCGAACTTGGGGTTGGTGATGTCGGGGTTGGTTGAGCTGGGGGTGATGGTGGCGAGATCGCCCTCGCTGAGGATCGGCGCCATTGCCTTGCCGACACCGCTCATCTGCGGGCCGATGGCGGCCATGACCTGCGGGTCGGAAACCATCTTGCGGGCATTGGTGGCGCCCTGGGCCGGGTCGTACTGGCCGGCGGTGGCGGTGCCATCGTCCAGGATCATCAACTGGAAGGTGTAGCCGGGTACTGCATTGCCCTGGTTGGCACCGTCGAACGCGAGCTTGATGCCGTCCTCGACAAGCTCGGCGTCCTCGGCGTCGGCGCCGGTGAGCGACAGGTCGACCCCGACCACGATGACCTTGTTGGCGGCCAGGCTGGCGCGGCTGCCCAGCCCGAGTGCGGCGGAGAAAGCGGTACCGGCGGCGAGCCGGGCGGCTGCGCGACGTGTTATCATCCCCATGAACTCCCTGCGTGGCGGGTCCGGGCCGCCCGTGCGGCCCGCTTTTAAGTCCCCCCTGGGAGCGGAGATTTGAACGGACTGTGCCGTCAGGGCAAGCAGGAATGTGCCGGGGCGCCGGAATTACAGGCCGCGCGCCCAAACCGGTGGCAGTTTCCTTCGGGCGGGGATGAATCCGCGCTAACCCGTTATGATAAAGCGATTTCCGGGCAGCGCGGCCTGCCAGGCCGGCAATGCCGCCGAATCACCCGATGCCGGCAGCGGCATGTCGACACGCGTGTCAGCGCCGAAACCGCAAGTCCAGGCCGCGCACCATCCAGCCGGCCTCGATCGCGTCGAGATCGATGAAGCCCGACGGATCGGCCTTGCGCGGTGCCGTTGCCAGTCCGGGCGCCCGTTCGCGGCGCCAGATGTCCACAGCCGGCGCAGTTGGGTCAAGGGTTGCTGGTGGTCGTCGACGCGCAGGTCGAGGTCCGGGAAGTCCTCGGTGGTAATGAGCTTCATCGCCGCCGATTGCCGGCCGCGCCGGTCGCCGCCGGCCGCTTCGCCGGCCTCCATGGCCGCCATCAGCCGTTCAGGCACCGGCAGGTCCGGCTGCGCCTGCCAGGTTTCGAGGGTGGCGGCGATCGTGCGCTCGCCGGCCAGCATGTTGCCGGCGACGCTGACCCCGGGCGCGGCGACGCTGCCGCACCACGTGACGCAGTTCTGGCCGGTCCACGCGGCGGTGCGGCCATGGCGATCGACCGCGTGCACCTGGCGGATGCCGCGTCCGGCGTCGCCTGCCAGCGCCGCCTCGATGGCGGCATCGGGCTGCAGGCCGCGCGCGAGCGCATCCAGGATGGCGGGCGCGAGATAGCGGTTGGTGAAGGACTGCGTGGAGACGGCACCCACGCCGGACCGCACGAACGGGCACGAGGCGCCGACCGCGAAGGCCTTGGTGGCGACGGCGACCGCGAAGGCGCCGGTCTCGGGATCATGCGCGACGATGGACCATGTCATGGCGCGCATCCTGGCATTCGCGGCGTCGCCATGAAAAGGCGCCGCACGCGTGCCGGGCGCGCGTCAAGTGAAACAACGGGGGCTCGCCGTGCCGTGCTACGCCGCCGCCGGCGCGAGCGACCTGATGGTGCGCCCAACGCCCGGGGGTGCCGGCCGATCCCCCTGTGCGCGCAACGCGGCCTCGATCGCGGCCAGCCGGTCGGGCGGAAAGGGGGCGACGCGCCGCACGCGCATGTCGATGTGCAGCGCCAGCAATTCCTGCGCTGCGACGCGATGGCCTTCGGCCGCGTGGAACATCTCGTGGAAATAGTGCAGCCGCTTGGCATCGGCGTCGAGCAAGGTGGTGGCGACGCGCAGCTTCTCGCCGACGGTGACTTCGCGTTCGTACAGCGTGTGGGTCTCCGCGGTGAAACAGGAGTTGCCGGTCGCCTCGCGATAGGCGTTGCCGATGCCAAGCGCATCGTACAGCCGGTCGGTGCCGAGATCGAACACCACGACGTAATACGCGAGGTTCATGTGGCCGTTGGAATCGATCCATTCCGGCCGGACGGTGTCGGTGTATTCGACGATGTATTGGCTCATGGCGCGGGAGAGTGTTGGCGGGGTCGCGGCGGGTCAAGCGCCGCGCGTCATCCCGCGTGGCAGGATGTGCCGGGTCGTGCCCGTCCTACAGTGCGAGGCTGACAAAAGGGCGGCGGGCGCGGCTATGACTACCGCATGCTCGCGAACGCCAGGCCGGTGCCGGTCAGCGCCGGCGTGCGGTACCCCGGCACGTAGCTCGCCCACGCAACATCCAGTTCGCCGGCGGCTCCGGCAACGCAGATCCAGTTCCGAATCTCGGAGCTGCCGGATTGCAGCTTCGCCAGCGGCGCCGTGCGGAAGAACGCCGCATCCTTCCGCCGCAGCGCATCCAGCAGCGCACGATCGAACGCTTCGTCCACCACGAAATGGCTGAGTCCGCCGGACGCCATGATGCCCACGCGCGTGTCTGCGGGGAACGCGGCCACCGCACGCGCCAGCGCCTCGCCCAGCGCGAAGCAGCGGGCCGGTGTGGGCTGGTTGGGCGCATAATAGGCGTTCAGGAACACCGGCACGATCGGCACAACGGCGTTCGCCATGCAGAACCGGTGCACGTACGAATAGGCGTGGCCTTCGAACTTGCCCTCCGGCACCGTGCGCATCACGGAAACATCGAACCCGTCCTGTTGCAGCGCCCCGATGAGGTGGCGCGCCAGGGCAGGGTGGCACGGACGTTCGGCGGATTCGGCCGGCTCGAGGTAGCGGCGGCGGGCGCGTGCCATCCAATCGTCACCCGCAATCGACGCCTGGCCGGCATTGCGGATCGTCTCGCCATAGTAGATGCCGATGGCGGGCATGTTGCTGTGATCGAACAATTCCTCCTGGTCGTCGCCGACCACGATCAGCGCATCCAGCCGCGCGGTCGCGATGTCATCGGCAAGACGCGCGATCGAGGCCTGCACCTCGGCATGCCGCTGCGCCAGCAGTTCGGGCGCGATGCGCGCGACGGCATCGGCCGGCGCGGCCGCTACCAGATCGTCATAGCGGCACGGATTGCCGTCGAGATCGACATGCGCGCGGGCGCGGTCGCGGCTGAGGAAGCCGCCGTTCCAATCCGCCGCCTGCGCCGCCAGCATCGGGCTGTGCGATGAGCCGAACGCCGCCACCAACCGTGCCATGGCTCGCCTCCTCCGGACGCTGCCCGCAACACGATGGAGCAGCCGTATGCGACATTTTCGTTCTTTCCGATCTGTCACGCAACCGGTGGCATTGCGCCGCATTCAGCTTCAGCGGCGCGGGGTTGCGCCGCCATGCAAGGGGAAAAATCCGATGTCAGAGACAAGAAAAAATCGTGACACGACCGCGCGGGCCACGCGCGAGGCAATGGACCGGGGCGAGGCGGCGGCGAACCAGGCGGCGGAGGAATTCCGCGACATGGGCGAAACCGTCGCCGATACGGTGGCAAAGACCGCCGATGCGGCCGTGGAGATGGGCCAGCGCGTGGCCGAGCAAGGCCGCGAAGTCATCATGCTGGGCGTGCGCGCCGCGGCGGGCATGAACGGGCGTCTCGCTGAAGTCGGCTATGGCCGCGGCCATCGCGTGCTGGGGGCGGCGGCACGCGCCATGCAGATCTGGCACGAGGGCGGCGACAACACCGCCGAGAGCCTGCAAGCATTGTTCTCGAGCTATCTGCGCCTGGGGCAGGGCGTGCGGCAGATGCAGCATGTCTGGCTCGACATGCTGGACCACGCGGTGGACGCGGCGGCGCACGCGCCGCAGGACCTGTTGCGCTGCAAGTCGCTGGAAGAACTTGCCGAGGTACAGCGCAACATTTACCTTGGCGCAGTGAACCGTGCGGTGGAATCCAGTTCGGCGTTGTTCCAGCTTGCGGCGCAAACGGCGCAGCAGGCCATGCGTCCGCTGCCGGCCCGTGCCGGCGACGGCGGGCACGGCTGACCATGCACGCCCGGCGGGCGTCACTGTCCGATCCGCCGCGCCCGCCGGGCGGACCGCCGGAGCCTGATCCCGACCCGGACGCGCCGCCCCCGATCGAGGAACCGCCACCGCCCATCCCGGTGCCACCCGATCCCGGGCCGCCGCCGCTGCACGCGGCGTTGCGCAGGTAGGGACGGACTTCCTGGCTTTGCTTCTGCAACGCGAGATAGCCGGCCGCTTGGTGCGGGCAACTTCAGCTTGCCTGCCGGCCGGGCCTCTAATGCCGTCACCGCGTTCGTTGCACCACGATGCAGCCTTTCCCGACGCAATCGGCGGTCTGTTTGCCGACGATCGCGTTTTCGGATCTGAATGTCGTGGCGTGATGCTGTGACATCTTCGTTCGGCATCGCAGGCTGCCGGTGCTTCCCACCGTCTTCTGCGGCCAGGGGTTACGGCGCCGGCTGCACCGCTCGCCGCAACAGCAACGCCGCTGCGTCGCGCGCAGACATGCCGGTGCGCACGCCGGCCGCTTCCGCGTGCCGGTTGGCGACGGAGATAATTCCCTCGCGATGGATGCCGCGTGCGTTGCCCAGCTCGGCACTCAGGTGGGACACCGCGGCACATGCAATTCCCATGTCCTGCAAAATGTGCAGCCCGGCGATTGCCATCTGCGCGCGGCCAAAGCCGCCGTCGCTGCCGATCACGCCGCGCGGCAGGACGTTATGATTGTACATGTGCACGGTCATCGTGGTATCCACCGGCGTGCCGACGCAGAATACGTCGCGCGCGCGGTCGCCGCGCGGCAGGCCCATGCTCCAGCAGCCATAAATGCCGCCATCCTCGGTGGCCTGAATCAGGAAGTCGCTGTCGCCTTCTGGATTGGCGAGATGCCGCGGCATGCCGTGCGGCGCGCGCAGCATCAACGCCGCCGCTTCCTGCGTGGAGAGCCCCGGCTGCACGCCAAGCGCCGCGGCGGTGGCGTTGACGCGGCTGATCACGCCATCGTCCCAGACCGACCGGCCGACGCACATCTCGGCACTGAACACGCTGACGGCGGCGGCGGGCACGTGTACGCTGTCCGCCAGCGCAAGGCCGCCCACGCCGGAATCGTTGCGGCCAATGCCGGCGTCCATCGCGATGACGCCGCGCAGGCCGCGATTGAGCAAACCCACGGTCGGCGGCGCAGCGAGATAGGCGGCGTGCACCAGCACATCGCGCGGCGCATCGATCGGGGCCGCGGATTGCGCGACCAGCGAGGGTGAGTCGATCACCACGACATTGCCGTCGGCCGTGGTTATGCCGTGGAAGGCGCGGTTGCCGAATTCCAACGGCGGCACGCCGCCAGGGGCACGCAGGATGCGTGGCATGGAGTGTACTCCCGTCCTCGAACCATCTCGTCGAACAACGTGCTGCGCCGCAAGCGGCGTCACGCTTGTACCCACAATCAGAGAGGCGTGACACCACCCCCATGTCATTGCGCGTTAGCACCGGGCGAGGCGGCCGACCCGCGGGTGAATGAAGGTGTGTCGGGCATGCGTTCATTCTCGTTATGGCGGGGCTTGACCGGGCCTTCTACATATTGCTGATCGGGCTTCGTTGAGATGGCGCCCGATCATCGGGGAAGATGGCCGGGTCAGGGCCCGGCCATGACCGGGGGTACTTTCTGCGCGGAGCGTGGCGAGGAGGCAATCCCGATTGTGTGGCGCACGATCTTTCCGTGCGCTGTCCCGCAGGAGATTGCTTCGTCGCTTCGCTCCTCGCAATGACATGGGAGCGGAGCCTGCGTTCACGCTTCACCGATGTCACGCTTCATCGATGTCACGCTCCACCGATATTGAGTACCAGCGCCACGGCGACAGCGATGCCGCACAATGCCAGAAGCACCAGGGCCGCGGACGGTACCCAGCCGGCTTTGCCGCCGGAATATGCGGCCGCGTAAATTGCCTGGAACACGTTGTTGGATGACGTTGCCAGCAGCGTCGCGACCACGGCGACGGTCGCCGGGACGCCGCCCGCGCCGTGCTGTGCCAGCGTCAGCACGAAGGGATTGATGTCGGACACGCCGACAATGGCTGCGACGCTATAGATGCCCAGCGTGCCGAAGTGCCGCGTCGCCCATGCGGTGACGATCGACACCAGTACAAACATCACGGCAAAGATGGCGGCGGTGCCGAGCGCCAGCGGATTGGCGGGCGGCGGTGCGGTGGCCGTGCCGTCGCGGTGGACCGAACCGCCGGTCCGGTACCAGCCTGCCGCCATCACCAGGCCGATTGCGCACAGACCCAGAAACGCCGGTGCCAGGGCCAAGGCCAGCGGCGGGTCGAACAATGAAATGACGATCAGAAGCCGCGGGTACATCACGGAAGTTGCGAGAATGATGCCAGTCTGTTCTTGCCGCAGCCCTGTTGCATCGGCGCGGGCGCGGCGGGCGAGCACGACCACCGTCGCGGTTGACGAATAGAAGCCGCCGAGCACCGCAGTGAGCAATGTGGCCTCGGCCGGCACGATGTAGCGTTGCAGCAGGTAGCTGGCATAAGACACGGAGCAAACGGCGATGACCGCCAGCCAGACCTGGAACGGAGTCAGGCTGGTCAGTGACGTCACCGGCGTGGTGGGCAGCACGGGCAGGATGAAACCGGTCAGCAGCAGGAAGCGGCCGGCGTTGACGATCTCGGCCAGTTCGATGCGGCGGGCGAAGCCATGCAATCCCTCACGCGCGGTGAGAAACAGCACGCAGGCGACGGTGGCGCCCACGGCGACCCATGGCGGTTCAGCCAGCGAGATCGGGCCAAGCAGATAGGCAAGCACGTTGCAGACCGGCACAACCAGACCGACATTCGGAAAGCCATCGGCATCGGTCTCGCGGCCGTGCTGCCAATAGTAGCAGGTCAGCCAGGCGCTCAGCGCGAGCAGCCCGATGCTGACGGGCAGCAGATGCGCCGGATCCAACAGATAAAGCAGGGCGCCGGCGAGCGCGAGCAATGGAAAGGTGCGGATTCCGCCCGGGCGCTTTTGGTGAGCGCGCGCGTAGAATTCCTCGAATGCCAGTCCGAGAAAGAACCCAAGACCGATCAGCAGCAGCAAGCGCAGGATTGGAGGCTGCATGTAGCTACTTACCCTAACCTTGTAGCCATATCAGTGAAGCGCGAGGCACGCGATCAATGTCGTTGCGAGGGGCGGAGCGACGCAGCAATATTGTTCATGACGTGCCCGAAGAGCCCACGCGTCGCTCAACCAAGTTTGCTTCGCCCCTCCGCTCCTCGCAATGACACGGAAACCAGCCGGCGCTGTGGCGCCTGTTATACTCGGTACCTGTCCGCGCGTCAGAACACCCGCCGCGCATAGGGCAGGCGCAGAATCACCCAGTTGGTGAAGGCGAAAGACGCGACGACCGCGCCGGCTATCGTTGCCAGCAGGCGCAGCCATTTCGGGGCCGGCGCGTCGATCAGCGCCCATTGCAGCAGCATCACGATCGGAAAGTGAAATACGTAGACGGCAAGCACGTTGGCCGCGAGCATGCGCCAGAGACGGCCGGTGCCCAACGCCAGCTCGCGGAACAACACCGGCAGGCCGACGCACAATCCGGCGCAGAGGAAGCTCTCGGCGGTGCACACCCACCAGGCTCGCGACGTATTGCGCACGATCACCCCGGCACCAATCAGCAGGTACGCAGCCAGCGCCAGGATGAGGCCCACTGCCAGCCAGGCCATGCCGCGCCGCGTCGGCATGGTTTCCATCCAGCGGCGCGGACCGGCATACACACCGATCGCAAACAGGCTGGCATATTGCGCGATATGCGCAGGTTCCATCTGGATGAAGCCCAGAAAGCCGATCCAGCGATCCTGCGGATACCAAATGCGGATGACGAATGTTGCTGCGGAGAGGAGTACGGCATACGCGGCGATCGCTACGTTCGACGGTGGGTTTCCACTGGCCACATCGCGGCGCGGCAGCGGCAGCGCACGCAAGCCGGCATAGAGCACTGAGTAGACGAGCAAGTGCTCCAGAAACCAGAGATGGCCGAAGTTGAATGTGGGCCAGCGTGCGCCGGCGGGCCAGTCCGCAGGTTTCGGTCCATGGCCGAAGAAGTCGTGCGTGACATAAGTCCAGTAGCTGATCGGCGTCATGGCCGGATCCATGGCGACATGTGACCAGCCGGCAAGCGGCACGATCAGGACCGTGCCGAGGACCAGTGGCAGGCCGAGTCGCACGAAGCGGTCGCCAAGGAATGCGGCGGTGCCCTTGCGGTCGGCGGCACCGGCCGTGAAATAGCCCGCGAGAAAAAAGAACAGACCCATGAAGAAGGCGGCGTTGACCCAAAGGAACGCCCAGATGCGCGGGATCGGCGGGCCGGGCAGCGGCACCTCGCTGGGATACCAGGTGGCGTAGGCTTCGAGGGAATGGTGTGCGACGACGAGGATGATCAGGAACACGCGCAATGCGTCGACAAATTCGATACGGGTTTGCCGGCGAGGCATCGCGTCCGGCGCCAGGGCAAGCGATTGTTGCGTCATCTGCGTGGTATCCTCCGGCGCGCCGAACGCTGTGTCGCACCGCCAGGCCGCTATTGACTGCCAGCCGTCGTGAGGCGCGATAGTACGGCTGCCCCAGCAAAAGACAACTGCATTCGGGAGAGAACGCCATGCTGCAAACCGGGCGCGTCGTGTTCAGTAAAATGGAGCAGGTGCTGTTTGGCGTCGCAGCGGCCGATGCGGTCGCGGAGGAGGCGCAACGCCGCGACGCCCACCGCGTGTTCCTGATGGTCAGCGGTACGCTCAACCGCACGCCTGGCACTATCGACGCGGTGCGGCGCGCGCTTGGCAATCGCTGCGCCGGTACGTTCGATCGCATGCCGCCGCACACGCCCCGCGGTGCGGTCATCGAAGCGGCAGCGCAGGCGCGCGAGGCGCGGGCCGACCTGATCGTGACCATCGGCGGCGGGTCGATCACGGACGGCGCCAAGGCGGTGCAGCTTTGCCTCGCGAACGACATCCGCACGCCCGAGGCGCTGGATGCGCTGCGGCCGGTGGTGGGCGGGGATGGCACATCGGGTCCGCCGCCCTGCCATCCACCGGCGGTGCCGCAGGTCGCGGTGCCGACCACGCTTTCCGCAGGCGAGTTCAGCGCCATCGCGGGGGTGACCGACGAGCGGACCAAGGTGAAGGAATTGTTCCGTCACCCCATGATCATCCCGCGCACCGTCATCCTCGATCCCGCGCTCACCATTCGCACGCCGGAATGGTTGTTCCTGTCCACCGGCATCCGCGCGGTGGATCACTGCGTGGAAGGCATCTGCTCCGGCGCGGCCAATCCCTATGCCGACGCGCAGGCCTTGCGCGGACTTGCGCTGCTGTCGCGCGGGTTGCCGCGCGTGAAGGCCGATCAGGGGGATCTGGAAGCGCGGCTCGACTGCCAGATGGGGGCATGGCTGTCGATGGGGCCGTTGGCCGCGGGCGTGCCGATGGGGGCGAGCCACGGCATCGGCTACGTGCTGGGCGCGGTGTTCGACATCCCGCACGGGCACACGTCGTGCATCATGCTGCCGGCGGTGATGCGGTGGAACAAGCCGGTGAATGGCGAACGGCAGGCGCTGGTGGCCGCGGCGATGGACCATCCGGGCGAGGACGCGGGCCAGGTCCTGGATGGCTTCATCGCCGGACTGGGCATGCCGCGCAGCCTGGGCGCCGTGCACGTGCCGCCGGATGCGTTCGACCGGATTGCCGAGGGTGCCATGCACACGCCGTGGGTCCCGCGCAATCCGCGCCCGATCGCTTCCCCGGCGGATGTGAAGGAGATCCTGGCGCTGGCGGCGTGACGGCAAGCGGCCTGCGCGGAAGCAGCGAGGACGTCTGGCTGTGCCATGCGCTTTGACTCAGCCAGCGGGATGCGGGGCTGCTCCTGGCTGAACGCGGCGTTGTCGTCTCCTGTGAGGCAGCGCGACGCTGGGGCACGAAGTTTGCTGCCAGGTTCGCCGTGCGGCGTCGTGCGCGACATGCTGGCCGAAGATGGAAACTGAAATTCGATTTTAAGCAAGGGCGAAGCGGATGCGATGCGGCCGCACCTAGTATCTGCTCCGGACAGCGTCGCAGAGATGGGCCACGCAATGTCTGAACAGATTGGAGAAGGTGTTATGCCCGCAAAGATCTACGCTCTTGTTCCCGCGATGGTTCTGGCCTTCGGTGCCGCGACCGCGCTGGCGCAACCCGCGGCGAGGCCGTTCGTGCAATCCGATCAGCCGGGCCTGATCGTCCACAGCGTTCAACTGCTGTCCCCCAATCAAGGCAGCGCGATCGCCACGGATGCCGCGTATATCGGTGACGGGTCCGATCCTTCCTATATCAGCGATCAGCGCAAGCTGCTGAGCGAGCCTGGCTACAGTATCGGGACCGGGGCGGCGCGGGTCTCCGGCGGGTCCGAGCCGGCGTACCTCATCTATCAGCGGATGGGAGGCGGGTGAGATTTGGGGCATGGGCGCCTCTCTCTTGCCGATTGTGAGGGAGAGGCGGCGATGTCCTTGCCCTTGTCGGCAGAGGTAGCTGTCGGCAGAGGTAGCGTTCGCTCGCGACCGGCTTCCGGCAGGAGACCGGCCGGTTTGGTTTGCGCGCCTTGAAGCGTACCGGGGCAGCGTGGAGCCTCGAGAGTTGGGAACTGCTGCCGCAATTACCCAAAGACCGAGTGCCGAGGTACTCGTCCCGCTACCACTCCACCGGATCGGCGTCGGCGTGCGCCTCCGACGCTGCTTCCCCGGCATGTTGGATAATCAGCAGCGTGCCGCGCTCGGGCAGCGTCGTCGCACGCATGACCCATGCGGCGCCGTCGGGCGTCGTCCAGGCGAGCGATCCTTCCCCCGATTCCGGATGCAGCATGGCCAGGCGTCGCGCCACTTCGCCATCGAGATCATCCGGCGCTGCGGCATGTTCCTGCGTCACCTGCCGGCGCAGCAGATCGTCCAGCAGCAAGCCCTCACTGAACGTGTCCGGCGCCATGCCGAGCGATTCCACGAAACGGGGGTTCCAGCGCGTCAGGCGATCCTGTGTATCGGCGACTGCGACGCCTGCTGCAGCGAGCGGCAGAAGTGCCTGCACCTGCATTTCATCCGCCGCGCTGCGCCGCCGCAGGGCGGTAAGTTCTGTCTGCGTGCCGGCGAGCATTGTCTGCGTCTGTGCCAGCGCACGCTGGCGGCGGCGAATTTGGCGCCAGTGCCAGAGCTCCCACCAGATCGCGCCGCCGACCGCGATGACCAGCAGCATGGCGATCGCCGCCAGCGACCGTGCTGCCGCAGCCCAGCTATTGGCCGGCTCCATCGCAACGCCGACGGTCTCGCCCACCAGCACGACCAGGTTGCGGCCCGGGACCTTGTGGTAGGCGATGATCCGCGCGACCTCGTCGATCGGCGTGGCGCCGATCCAGATGCCACTGTCGGGATGCGCTATCATCGTTTGGTACAACGGGGTGTTGGCGATCGCGAGCCTTGGGCGGACCGCGGCGCTGCCCGCCAAAGCCTGCACGCCGCCACGGACGGTATCGACCAAGGCTCCGAGGCCACCGTGTCCCAGGCCGGCGACGGCGAATACCTGGGTCAAGGCCTTCGACTGGTAGGCAGCGCCAACCAGCCAGCCCCGCGGAGTCAGCGGCCGCACCATATACATCGTGTAGGAACGGGTGACCGCGTCGCTGCCCATCTCACCGGTCAGCAAGGTGCCGTCGCGCACGGCCGGATCATCGAGATGGATCGGCTCCAGCGAGCCGCTGGCCAAATCGGCATAGGCCGAGCCGATGCCCTGACCCACCGCCGCCGGCAGGATGTCCTGGACGATGATGTGATTGTCGTTGGCGATGAATACATCGTCGGACACCGCGGTAAGCGCGGGCATCCTTTTGCGCCAGTCATCCAGCCTGAAAGTGTTGGGGTTTTCGTTCCACGCGGCCTGGATGATGGCGAGCGACTGGTCGAGCAATTGCAGCTCATGCTCGACCTGCATGGTGAGCGTGGTGGCCTGCGCGGTCAGGGTGGCCTCCACCCGGTCGCGCTGATCCTCCGCCCGTGCCGTGATGGCGTTAGTCACATTGAGCCAGATCAGTGCGATCAACGCGGCGCAGATGACAACGACGGCCAGGGCGCCCAAGACCTCGCCGCCGCGAATGCCGCCGCGAGCCGCCGATTGGTTCAGTTGCTCAGGCGTGCGCCGCAGGGGCGACGAGTCGTGCCTGCGCCGGCGCCGCCTTTGTCTGCTGCCAGCGGCGGCGCTCATCGGGGACTTCCAGATGGGCGCACGCAGGACGTGGCAGCAGGACGGGAGGGGCGGCGCATGGCGATTGGGGATCCTGAAGGCTGCCGGTCTGGCGCGGCAGGTCAAGAGTTTAACGTTTTGGGCTTGGGAGAAGCAACGCTTTGGGACTGAGCAAATGGTTGAAGACGGTTGGGTGGGAAGGCATTCCAATGACTATGGGTTGTATATCCTACAAATGTTCCCTCGGGGATTGTAGATCGCAGAAGAGTGCCATATAACAAAGCACGAGCCATTCCGATGAATGCTCTGGCAAACGCAACGGCGGCATCATGCAGATCCTGATCACCGGCAACATGGGCTACGTCGGGCCGGTTGTTGTCCGCCATTTGCGCGCGCGCTTCCCGGACGCCGTGCTGATCGGCTACGATTCCGGTCTGTTCGGCCACTGCCTCACCAGCTGTTCTTCCCTGCCTGAAACGTTATTGCAGCGCCAGGTTTTTGGCGACGTGCGCGATATCGCACCCGGCATCGTGGCCGGTTGCGACGCCGTGGTGCACCTCGCCGCCATCTCCAATGATCCGATGGGCGACCGTTTCGCCGAACCCACCAACGCGGTGAATCATCTCGCCAGCATCCGCCTCGCCAAACTGGCGCGCGACGCCGGCGTACGGCATTTCGTGTTCGCGTCCAGTTGCAGCGTCTACGGCGCCGCAGCCAACGCGGCCCGTACCGAGACGGACAGCGTGCTGCCGCTGACCGCCTATGCCCGTTCCAAGATCGCGACCGAGGAAGGGTTGCGGCAGATGGACCGCGGCGGGATGGTCGTTACGTGTCTGCGGTTCGCGACGGCGTGCGGCATGTCGGACCGTCTGCGGCTCGACCTGGTTCTGAACGATTTCGTCGCCTGCGCGGTCGCAACCAAGGAAATCACGGTGCTGAGCGACGGCTCGCCTTGGCGCCCGATGATCGACGTGACCGACATGGCACGCGCGATCGAATGGGCCGTGCGGCGGAAGCCCGAACCGGGTGGCGACATGCTTGTGGTCAACGCCGGCTCGGACACGTGGAATTATCAGGTCCGCGACCTGGCTCACGCCGTGATTGCCCAGGTGCCCGGCTGCTCCTTGACAGTCAACAAGAATGCGCCACCGGATCGGCGGTCATACCAGGTCGATTTTTCCTTGTTTCGTTCCCTGGCGCCCGATCATCAACCGCAAGCAACGCTCGCTGCTACCATACGCCGCTTGCTGGACGGATTGGACGCCATGGAATTTGCGGATTCGAATTTCCGGCAAGGGCGTCACGTCCGCCTGCATGTGCTGACCGAGCATTCCGCTTCCGGACGGATTGATGCAGATATCCGGGTTCGGCATATCAGGGTTTGATGCCGCTCATACGCCGGAACTTGCCGGGTCGACATTGGGGCGTATGTCTCGCCGATGTCGTTTTCTGTAGCATCCGCCGCCCGCTCGTCATACGGTGCGCATCGGGGCACGGAAACGGGAGTTCACAAGGGGACTATCGCAGGTTGCGGCGTTCGGCTATGCCGCTCCGCGCGCTACCTGCCCGACGCACCGAAAGGGGTGCCTGAGCGCCGTCATGCCTGTGGATCTCGAACTCAGCATCGATTTCAAGTCTTCGGGGAACAGCCAAAGCTATCTCGCGGGCGGTTGGGCTCGTGCCGAAGGCGAATTCACCTGGATGATTGGCGGCGAAAGCCAGATTCTGGTCCGTCTGGACCCGGAAGCCAACGCCTACCTGCTCGTCCTGGACGCGACCCCCTTCGCCCACGCCCCAGACCTGCCGTCCCAGCGGCTGATTGTCTCCGCCAACAACGGTGTCGTCGGGTCCTGCAACGTATCCCGCCCGAGCATCCTGGCCTACAAGCTGCCGAATCCGCTGTTCCGCGAAGCCCGCCGCACCGTTATTACGCTGCAACATCCGGATGCCGCCCGGCCCATGGACATTTCCGAAAGCCGGGACGATCGCTCCCTGGCATTGTCCATCGCGTCAGCCCGGTTCTACCGGCTGACCGGCGACGTCTTCACCTCGCCGGTCACGTTGCCGTCCGGGCTGCTGCTGCCTGGCACCTATGCCAGGGATGCCGGGCAGCCGGAACTCGAGGACATCAGCCAGTACGTCAAACAGCAGACCGGCCTGACGACGACGCAGCTCGTGATGCAGTTCGAAAGCCTGGGGGAGAACTGCGAATTCGGCCTGCTGCAGCGCCGCTGCGATGCCGAGCCGCTGGGGCTGCTGCGATTCTCCAGCACCTTCATTCGCGACCTGGTGCGGGGCCTGGACGCCGGGTTTGAGGGTATCGGCACACCGGAGGATATCGAGCCGCGCCTGGAGGGGATGGGCAACGAAAAGGAATACATGATCGCCGACCGGCGCTACGGCCTGCTGTATCATACCTTCGTCCTGGAACATCAGCGCAGCGCCTGGCTGCTGAAGGAGCAGGAATCGACCCGTTTGAAATTCCTGCATCGGAAGTTCATGGAGGAGCTGGAGGCGCACGAAAAGATCTTCGTGTACAAGCAGAACGATCAGGTCAGCCGCGAGGAAGTCAGGGCGCTGTTCCTTGCGTTGAATCGCTTTGGGCCGAACACCCTGCTGTGGGTGCTGCCGGCCGAATCGCCTGCCCAGGTTGGCACCGTGGAGGTTCTGGAAAACGGCTGGTTCCGTGGCTACGTGGATCGTTTCGCCCCGGCGGACAATGCGCACGACCTGTCGCTGAACGCCTGGCTGCGGGTCTGCCTCAATGCGTATCGCCTGATGCAGATACAGAAGCCTGCCGCTGCGTAGCCTGCCGTACTGTACCGATTGCGAATATCAGACCGATAGCGGGTGCCAGGTCAGGCCGCTATCCGCTGTGCGGGTACGATGCGCCGCGCTTGCAGGCACAGGCGCAGCCACAGATCGAACGACAGGTCGTGGGCATTCTCGTTCGGTGCGAGACGGTCGATGTAGCCCTTCAGCAAGCCCGGCAACAGGCGCTCCATCGCGCCGGCCCGATGCTGTTCATCGGCGGGGACCACCCACAACAAGGTGTTGCTGCCGTGGCGGCTCAGGGCGGCATACAGCGCCAGGATCTCTTCGTCACGCGGGGGATCATTCCGCTTGAAGACAAAGATCTTCTCGCCGTCGGCGAGATCCTCGAGCAATTTGCGCCGCAGCAGCTTCAGCCGTGCCGCCTGCTGCTGCAACAGCCGGCTTTCGTCGACGTCGCCGTAATAAAGGAAGGTATGGAAGGTGAGCGAATATCGGCTGTCGCGCAGCACGTATTCGCGCCGCGGCGAATCGTCGGTCCGGTAATGCAAGGTGTCCGACTCGCCCAGGCCCTCGAATTTTGTCTCCAGCGCACGCGTCAGATCGCGTAACCCGATATTGGAGAAGCGCAGCAGGCTCAGCGGCTCGGCGCCGCATCGCCGCTGCACCAGCCCGAACTCGCAGTTGTCGCCGAGGCTTTCGAACTGCATCAAGAATTGTGCCGCTGGCATGCCGGTTTCGGCCGCGACCTCGGCCGGGGTAACGCCTCGGCCGCCTTCCAGGCGAAACGCCGCCAGCTCGCCGGTCACGCGCAGCAGCCGCAGGTTCCGGATCGACAGCGCAAGCTGCCGCGCGTCGCTCGGATGGCCGTGGTCTGTCGGACGCGCCGCATCCGGGTGCTGAAACACGATACGGAGCGGTGCCTTGCCCGAAACCAGCTCCCCCGGAATGCGGTAGGCGACGGAGCTGTTGGCGGCCAGAACGGATCGCCCAACCGGCTGGCCCCTGACAACGACCGCAATCTGTTGCGAGGGGACTTCCGGCTGGTGGCAGAAGGGGGCCAGTTCGAGTTGCAGCACGAAGGCATCGCCTGGCCCGGGATTGCTCAGCCACAGATCGCTCTCGGTGCCGATCATCCAGCGAAATCCGTCTTCTGCGGGCGACCAGCCGCTGCCGAGATAGTTTTCGTCTCCGCTCCCGATCCCGAATATGACGTCCTGCAACAATTCGGCCGGCACCGCTGCCATCCCTCAGTGAAGGCCCCACTCTCTACGCGCAACGTGTGGGCATTTCCAGCTTTGCCGGAGGTGGTCCGGTCCGGCGTTAATCTTGCGTCAATCACATGATTGTATGTTGGTCCGAGGCAGAGCAATGTCGGGCGATCATGGTTGTCCCGGCCAGGATTCCCCGGCCATGATTGGCCCGCCTGGATACTTTGTGGCCGTAATGAATCTCGCCGGGCGCCGGCACCTTATCCGGTCCCATCTTCGAGAGAAGCCGCTCCGCCACATGTTCTGGCCGCAATGCTGCCGCGCGCCGGACGCGGGGGGCACGACGCGGGACCGCGCCGGGAACGCGGCGTTACGCGGGCGGGCTCGCGTCCGCGGCCAACGTCCAAGTGCGGATTTTTCGAGTCGCTTTCGCGGGTTGTCCGCCGCGCAAGATAATTGTTACGCCGCGTAACGTGCGGTCTGCCGTCAGGGCATTGTTTAGCGGGCGTCAAGCGTCCCGCAAATTCATAAAGCGTAAAGAATGAACCCCGGGTTCGATCAACGGCTTATTTATGATTGCTGCGTCGCACCGCGCCGTGATGGATGCCGCCCGGCCGCCTGTCTCCGAATTTAACATTCGTTAACATGGAGTTTAAGAGGGGTTTCAAGCCTCTTTCAGACCCGCGAGTTGCCAAGCCGGTCCAAATTCAATATAGAGTGCCGACATTCGTCAAACCGCCTAAGAGGAGAACCATCTTGGCTCGCAAACCCACCCTGTCGCGCTACATTCGTGATGCGCGTCTGCGCCGCGGCCTTTCGGTCGCCGAACTTGCCGAGCAGGTCGGCGTCAGCGCCGCCAGCATTTATTTCTGGGAAACCGATCGGGTAAAGCCGCGGGACGCAAATTTGAGTGCGCTTTGCAAGGCACTCAAACTGCCGGTCCGCGCAACGCGGGAAATTGCGGCGGGATAGGACAGGCGGCCGAGGCGGTTCCCGGCCTGATCCCGGCCGTATTTCGCTATAGCAATGGCGTAACCTTCCGGGTCAAGCCCGGCGTTTCTCTTCAAGCGCCGTGCGCCATAGGGATGGCAGTCGGCGCGCCAGCCATTGCGCCAGCGCGGCGTTGACCGCGGCCGGCTGTTCTTGTGCCATCCAGTGGCCGGACGGGACCACGGCTTCCGTCAGGTCGCCGCAATCCTGCCGCATCGGCTCGGCCAAACGCGAAACCAGCGTTTCGCATGTGCTGTCGTATGCTGCGTGCAGGAACAATACCGGCATGTTCAGCCGGCCGCCGTTTGCGGCGCGCGCTGCATAGTCGATGTTGCGCGCAGGGTTCATGTACCAGGAATCCGGCCCGAAGAATCCGTTGCGCTGCAAGGCGGCCACGTAGGCGTGCAGGTCCTGGGCGGTAAGCACCCCGGTATCGAGGGCGACGTCAGGCGCAACGGCTGCACCGCCGAACCAGCCGCCGTCGCGGCGCACCAGCGCCGTGCGGGCGGGCTTGCCCTGGTGGGACGGGTTGCCCTTGCGGAACAAGGCTTTCACCGTGTTCGCGACGTTCGCTTCGAACGTGGCGCCCGCCTTGGCGAAATTCTCTTCATAAAACAGCATGTACTCCCATTGGGCGGCGGGAAATTCCGCCTTCGGGTACAGCGCACGATCGACCAGCGGCAGCAAGTTCGCCGGGGCGAAGCCGCGGGCGATATAGGGCACGCATAGATTGGCGACGCCGAAGCAGCGGTCCGGATGATGGCCGGCGACGCTCCATACCACCGGGCTGCCCCAGTCATGCCCGACCCATACGGCCTTCTCCCGCCCCAGCGCATCCAGCAGCTCGATCATGTCGCGCGTGGTTTCTTCCAGCGCATAGTCTTCGTGGCGCGGATGCACGCTGGAACGTCCGTAACCGCGCATGTCCGGCGCGATGCAGCGGAACCCCATCGCGGCGAAACACGGCAGTTGATGCCGCCAGCTTATCGACAGCTCGGGCCAGCCATGGACGAACACGATGGCCGGCGCGTCGTCGGGTCCGCAGGCGAGATAGAAGCTGGTGTGGCGGCCGGTGCGCACGCAGTGTTCGGTGACGGGGAAGGGCATAGGAGGCTCCTTGTGCCGTGTATTGCGACTATGCGGCACCAGCGCGCGTCCCGGAATTGACGTGCGGGGCAATCCGCCGATGATCTTGCAATAAAGCGGATTGGGACCGTTATATGCGCTGTCGATCGACGTGCGCACCCCCGGAGGCCGACACACAGTGCCGCGACGCTGGCACGGTTCGCGCGGTTGCACGCCGCAAGCGCGTCAGTCGGCCCCCATAAGTGCCAGCCCCTCCGCCACCGACACGAACTCGCCGCCCCCCGCGAGTTTCTCCGCCCCGAACCGCTGCTCGAACAATCGCCGGACGGCAGGCACGAAGGCCGTGCCACCGGTGAGGAACACGCGATCGATCGCCTCCGGTGGCATCGAGGCTTCCTTCAATAACTGGTCCACCGTGGCGGCCAGTCGCGCAAGGTCGGCGGCGATCCAGGATTCGAATTCGACCCGCGCAATCCTGCGTTCCATGGCAAAGCCCTTGTGGCGGAACGTCAGCACCGCGCTGTCGGTCCGCGACAGCTCCGCCTTGGCCGTGGCAACCGCCTGATAGAGTGCATAACTAAGACCGTCCTCGATCAACGCGAGCAGGTTACGCAACCGTTCCGGGTGCTGTGCCGTGCGTGCGACTTCGGCGATCGCGCGCAGGGTTCGCGGCGTGCGCATCAGAGACAGCAGGTGCCAGCGCGCGAACCCGGAATAATATTCCGGCGGCACCGGCAGCGCCTTGCCCATCACCGGTAGCTGTCGCCTTTCCCCAGCAATGGCGCGATGGCACGATCGATGATGCGGAAGTCGAACATGTCGCCTGCGATGCCTATGCCGGCATGGCCCAGCGGCACGGCGCCTGCCTGTGGGCCGCCGCGGGGATTGAAGCGCATGATGGAAAAGTCGCTGGTGCCGCCGCCGAAATCGCCGATCAGCACGGTGGCCGGCTCGCTCAGGGTGCGGGCGAAGCGCATGCCGGCGGCCTCGGGCTCCAGTGCGAGCCGCACGTCGTGCCATCCGGCTTCGCCATAGGCGCCGCGCAGCCGTTCCGCGCCCAGTGCATCGTCGGCGATCTCGCCGGCGAAACGAACAGGGCGGCCGACGATGACACGCGGTGCCGCTGCAAGATCCGAAAGCAAAGCGTGCAGAAACCAGCCGATCAGCCGCTGCAGCGTGAACCGATGGCTGAAGATGCGTGTTTCGGTGAAGCTCCTCTGCGCGAGATAGGTCTTCATCGACATGATCAGCCGGCTGTCCAGCGGGTCTTCCAGAAAGGCAGTGATCGCCGCTGGTCCCGCCGCGTGGTGTAGGATGGTGCGGCCAGGGCATTGCTCCGTCCAGAAACACAGCACCGAACGGAACACGTCGAGGCCGGCGTGGCGCTGCGTCGTCACCGAGCCATCGTCGTGCAGCAGGGCCACGACGCTGTTGGTGGTGCCGAAATCGATGCCGACAGCCTTGACCACCCGGCCCTCCACCCAAAGGGCGCGCGTTCAAGCCGGATTACGGACGCAAGGCAAGTGGGGCGGCTGATGGCCCGCGGCGCGAACGAGTTCCCCGCTGCGGCGCTTTGACAGGTTGGTTATGCGCCGCGGCTGGCGGCAACATGCTCGTGTCCCGACCGGAACGGAACGAACTCGAGGCCCGGCCGGCCGAGCGGGCCGGAGCTCAGGCGTCGAACACCTCGCCGGTGTCCATGCGTACGGCTCGGTTCGCGCGGGTGTTGTTGTGGTTGTCGCGCAAGGCCTCGATGGCGTAGCAGATCAACAGCGATCGGCGTGCAGCGCCACTCTGGTTGCAGGTCGCGCCGTGCAGCAGGGTAGAGCCGAACAGCAGAACGTCACCAGCCTGCCCCGCCATCACCCTTGCCATTGCATAGTGCGATTCCTCGGCCCCTCTGCCCGTCTCGCCGCGATGCGTGCCGGGCACGACCTGGGTGGCGCCATTCTCCGGCCCAAACGGATCGAGGAATGCCAGCGCGCTGACTGTCTGAATACAATCGGAACCGGGGCCGTCGCGATGCAAAAGCTGCAAGCCGCCACCTGGACGGGGCTCGCGCCCCTCAACCTGTGCCAGGAAGAATGGCAGCCGCAAGACATGGTATGCCGCGGCAAGCAGCGTCGGCAGCCGGCAAACGCGCTGCACGGTGGGATCGAGATCGAGCAGGGCGTGACGCCAATCATGCCCGCGCGGGACCGGCCATTGCCCGGATGGCAGCACCCCGGATTCGAATGCGGCGCGGAGCGGCTCAATCCAGTCCATCGGAATCAGGTTGTGCAGCATGAGGTAGCCGCAGGCGTCCAGGCGCCTGGCGTCGTCCTTGCCAAGCCGGCCGATTTTCGTGCACTGCAACGATTCGCTCATAATACCAGCCCACCTAATGATTGACTCGCCGGCGCGCCCGATCGTCATGGCGGGCGCAGGCCCGCCATCCACGTCTTTGCAGCACGCAGCAAAAAAATCGTGGATGCCGGCCTTCGCCGGCATGACGCGGAGGGCGGCGGTCGTGCGTCAATCATTATGTTGCCTGGTATAACTCACTGTACGCGCGCGCTCGGGTCCAACCTTCCCTGGGTCGCTCCATGCTTTCCCACACGAAACTCGCCTGCGCCGTGCGTGACGTCAAACGCCCGGGCGGGTTCCGTGCCAGGCGCGCCCAGCGCAACCCCCCCCGCTGCGCCACCGCACGCGCTCGGCCCGAGATGTTATGCGACGCGGAACGGTGACCTCAGTGCCGGCGCAGCGCGGCGAACGGGTGCGCCGCCGCCTCCGCGTCCAGTTCCGGCAGTTCCGCACCCGGCGCACGCGGATACGGATCCAGCGTCAGTGCCAATTGTTCCGCCGCCGCTTCGCCCAGATCCAGCATGCCACCGGCATAACCGATCTCGTCGTCCGCCTCGGGATCCGGATCGTCGCTTTCCTGCCCTGCCGGCACGAAGCGCACGCGGAACGCTTCGTCGATGTCTGCCGGGAAATCCTCCAGCGATACCACGCAGGTCTGCACCACGTGTGCCTGCAACCGCCCTTCCGCCAGGATCGTCGCCGCCGTCAGCCGCACCAGGTGGAACGCGCAGCGCAGCGACTCCACGGCAGGAATCCGCATGCGCAACGCCAGCGCGGCGAGTTCGGCCGGCGTCGCTTCCACCAGGACGTCAAACCCTTCCGGGCCGATCCGATCGGCCGGGACGGGCCGGTGCAGTTCCGGGGTCATGCCGCTGCCTCCTCCGCCGCCAGAAAGCGCGCCTCGCCCGCCGACAGGGCGGCAAACGCCTGCCCACCCAGCGCCGTTGCCTGCGCCCGCACCAGCCGCGCCAGCCGCGCCGCGCAGCCTTCGGGCGGCGCCGTGCCGCGCCATACGTTCCGCACCAGCGCCGCCTGCAGCGCCAACGGATCGGCGGCCGACAGTGCCGCATCATAGGCGTGGGCGCGGCCGTTGAACGCCTCCCACATCGCGCGCACGCGGCGGCCAACCGACAGGTCACCCACGCCCATTTCCCGCAAGGTCACGTCCATGTCGCTGAACATGGCATCGAACACTGCCTGTGCCAGCGACGGCCCAGGTTCGTGCTCTCGTTGTAGTCTAAGAACGAGGAGCGCGGCGTGCAGGCACACCATGTCGAATCGTCCGTCGAGGGTGTCGGCGACGCCCAGCGATTCGTACAAGAGCGGATCGCGGGCGGCGGCCACGGCCGCGCTGTACAACATGAAGCCGATGCGTTCGCGCTGGCCCCGCCGAGCCCGCCCAAGAACTGCCGCCAAATTTGCTCCTTCCCAAATCGCGCCGCCCGGCAGGGGATCCCCGGGCAGGGCAGGGGACTGATGCCAGCCCTCTAGCAAGCGGCGTGTCCGCCTGGAACCCTGCCCGGAGCAATGTCGCGCCGACAGACGCCATCCCGGTTGACCGGCCCCGATTGACAGTAAGGGCGCGCTCGTGAGACCCACCGCGCAGCGTCCAGCGGACCCGGACGCCCGGCCTCAAGGAATCGCATGTCCCGCCTGCCCATTCTCCGCACCGCCGCATTGGGGACCCTGCTGCTGCTGGCCGGTTGCGGCTGGCTTGCGCCGCCCCCGGTCGTGCGCGGCAACCATCCGGAGGCCGAACAATTGAAGGAGCTGGTGCCAGGTACTTCCACCAAGCAGGACGTGACCTCGTTGCTCGGGTCGCCCACCGCACACGCCACGTTTGATGACAACACCTGGCTCTATATCGGCGAGCGCACGCAGAAGCGGGTCGGCACCGTGCCCGCCGTGCTGACGCAGAAGGTCGTAATCGTGACGTTCAACGATGCCGGCGTGCTGCAGCATATCCAGACCCGCGACAAGGCGAACGCGATGCCCGTCACGGTCATCGCGCGGACAACGCCGTCGCCCGGCACCGAGGCGAATTTCTTCCAGCAGCTCTTCGGCAATATCGGGCGGTTTGTGCCTGTCGCTTCGTCGCCGGGCGGCGGCGGCGGCGCGCCGCCGCCTGCCCAATAGCGGCCGGCGGCGCCCATATCCTGCACGTGCAGCCGGCGTACCACGAAGCGGGGCTGCTGGCGTGGATGATGGCGGAGACCGCCGCGGCGCTCGCCGCGCGCGGCGCCGATTTCATCCGCTGCCGCGTATCCGGCCCTTCGCACCACGCCTGCGGCGCGCAACGGCGCAACGCAACGTTCATGCGACGCTTTTCACGGCTTCGCGGAGCGCCCGCAAGGCTAAAGGGCCAGCTTCAGGTCAGCCGGCGGATCGCTGATCCTGCTTCACTTTTCGCCAAATCTCCTCCATGTCTTCAAGTGATATCTCAGCCAGCGTCTTGCCTGTGATTTCGGCACGTTGTTCCATTGCCTGGAAGCGGTGCGCGAATTTCAGGTTGGCGTGCCGCAAACACGCTTCCGGGTCGAGGTTCAACTTCCGCGCGAGGTTTGCCAGCACAAAGAGCAGATCCCCCACCTCGTCTTTCAGCCGCTCCGGGTCGGCGGCGGGGAGTTCGGCCCGCAGTTCCGCCGTCTCCTCATCCAGCTTCTCAAGCACCGCTTCGGCGTGAGGCCAATCGAACCCGACGCGGGCCGCGCGGGCGGTCAGCTTGGCGGCGCGGGTCAGGGCGGGCAGGGCGACCGGCACCCCCGCGAGCGTGCCCGTCTCTGCCCGGGCGGCACGCTCGGCGTGCTTCTGCGCCTCCCAGGCGGCCGTCTGCGCTGCCGCGTCGCGCGCGGCGGCGTCGCCAAATACGTGGGGGTGGCGGCGGATCATCTTGTCGGCGATGGCGCGAGTCACGTCGACGAAGGCGAAACGGCCTTCCTCTTCTGCCATGCGGGCGTGATAGACGACCTGGAACAGCAGATCGCCCAGCTCGTCGGGCAGGGCGGCGAAGTCGCGGCGGGCGATGGCGTCGGCGACTTCGTACGCCTCCTCGATCGTATACGGCGCGATCGAAGCGAAATCCTGCTCGCGGTCCCAGGGACAACCCGTCGCGGGGTCGCGCAACGCGGCCATGATGTCGAGCAAGCGGCGGAGTTCGGCCTCAGCCGAGTCGGGCGGGGCAGGCATGAACCGCGGATAAGGCGGCGAGGGGGCCCGGCGCAAGCGCCGCGGTCGCCGCGTCATGGCCGGCTGCGAGCCGGCGGTCCACGCACTGCCAGTCGGGGCACTGCCACGTGGCCCGCCGCCGCGTTCGGTCTGTTCGGGCGGATGGCCGCGTCATCACCGGGTCAAGGCCTGACAGGCCCCGGGGTCGAACCGGGGGGACATGCCCCGACACGGCGAGGGCGCTACAGCAGGTTGCCGTGACTATCCAGGCTGAACCCGCCGATCGCGTTCACCAGCGACTGCAGGTCCATGCGCGAGATCCTCAGGTCGGCCGAGGTGCCGCAACTCGATCCGCCATTCGCGGTCTGCCCGCCGGCCCAGTGCACCCTGTAGACCGGCTTTACCAGCGACTTTGTCTCCACCACCAGGCTGCCGCCGCCATGGGCCATGACCGTAGGGTCCAAGGTGCAAACCACCGGCGCGCCCGCCGGTTCGGATGCTGCTTTGGTGAAGGTGGCCGTGGCAGGCAGGGCGCCGACGATCTCGGTGCTCGGCTTGAATACCAGGATGTCGCCGACCCGCAGCCCGATATGCAGCCCCGAAAAAAGCGCTGCGAGCCCCCCCAGACTGGCGAGCAATAGCACGACGGTGCAGGCGGTCAGGATACTGTCGAGCGTGGCGGAGTTCGTCTCGCTGTGACCCGACCGGCGTCCGGGCAGCTTCATGACACGTCTCCCGCGGCGGCATGGCGCCGGGCGGTGCGCTGAGGGTCATTGGTTGGGACATTGGTTGGATGGGAAATGTGGTGGGCGGGAAGCATCATGGCGGAACCTCGACGGTGAACGGTCCTGCGCCTTGGACGCTCGCCCCGGGCGCTTCTCTGGCGCCACGCGGTCGATTACGGCAGCGATATTGCCCTTACCTTCGCAGATGCAGCATCACGTTTTTGCGATGCCACGGTTGCGGTGGGGGCAGGGCTGGCGGCCAGCTTTCCGGGAGGAACCTGAGGGACGTAAGGCGGCGGGGGGGTGGGTTTGCTGGCATGGGTGGGTCGAGCCCGGCCGCGCGCGGGGCAGCGATCGCCACGTTGCGTTGGATTCTGGACGCCGACGTTCGGTTTGCCGGCTTGTGCCGCCGGACGGCGTGCCGGCGGATGGCGGGATGCAACGGTTCATTAGCAGGCGGTGGCCCGATGTCGGTGCTGCCGTTATCGCCCTGGGCTACGCGTTTGCGCCGCGTGCGGCCCATCGGCGGTGTTGTGGAGCTGTTGCACCCAACCTGCGAGAGGCCGCCCAACCAAGCCAAGCGGTCATCCAGGAAGTATCGGGCCCGCCGCTTGCGTTGGACTCACAATCACCTTTTCCCCTCGATGGAACCGCATCGCTACGCCGCCAGCCCCTCCATCCACGCCTCCAACTGGCGGACATCGGCGAAATCCAGCACCACGGAAACTCGTCCCTGCCGCCCCGTGCTCACCCGCGCCTTCAACCCCAGCCGTTCCGTCAGCCGCTGCTCCAGCGCCGCCATGTCCGCCGACGCCGCGCGGCGGTCCCCGGGCTTGCGCGAGCCGGACTGCGCGCGCGCGGCCAATGCCTCGGTCTGCCGCACCGTCAGTCCGCCCTTGAACACCGTGGCGGCCAGCGCCTCGGGGTCCGGGTGCGCCAGCAAGGCGCGGGCATGGCCGAAGCTGAGCGTGCCCTTGCGCACTTCCGTCTGCACCCCCGGCGGCAGGTTCAGCAGGCGCAGGATGTTTGTGACGTGCGTGCGGGACTTGCCCACCGCCTCGGCCAGCATCTCCTGCGTGAGTTCAAGTTCGTCCAGCAAGCGGCTGTAGCCTTCGGCTTCTTCGATCGGGTTCAGGTCCTCGCGTTGCAGGTTCTCGATCAGCGCCGCGACGCCCGCCTCCGCGTCCGTCATGTCGCGGACGATGGCGGGCACCTCATGCAAGCCGGCCAGCGCGGCGGCACGCCAGCGGCGCTCTCCCGCGACGATATAGAAGCGGTCCGCCTTGGTCGGATGGGCGCGTGCCAGGATCGGCTGCAGCACGCCGCGCGCCCGGATCGATGCCGCCAGTTCCTCCAACGCCGCCTGGTCGAACTTCATCCGCGGCTGAAACGGGTTGGGATCGAGCAAATCCAAGGGGATCTGGCGCATTCCCGACACCGCGCCGCCGACGGGCAAGGGGGCACCGGGCGGTGCCACCGTCATGTCGCCCAGCAATGCCGCCAGGCCGCGGCCGAGTGCCGGGCGGGAAGGGCGTGCTGCCATCAGGAGGCCGTGCGCAGCTTACGCTGCGCCAGTGCTTGCTCGCGCCGCAACAGTTCGGCGGCCATGGCCTGATAGGCAAGGGCGCCCGGCGAGCGTCCGTCGTAGATCAGCACCGGCTGGCCATGGCTGGGTGCCTCGCCGATGCGGACGTTGCGGGGGATCACGGTCTCGTACACCCATTCGCCGAAATGGCCGCGTGCGTCGTTCGCCACCAGATCGGACAGCCGGTTGCGGCGGTCGAACATCGTCAGCACAACACCTTGCAATTGCAACGACGGATTGAAGTTCCGCCGCACTGCCTCGATGGTATGCATCAGGCTGCTGAGTCCCTCCAAGGCATAAAACTCGCATTGCAGCGGAACCAGCACCGAATCCGCCGCGACCAGTGCGTTCAGTGTCAGCAGGCCAAGGCTGGGCGGGCAGTCGATCAGCACGAAGCTGCAAGGTCGGGCCGCGCGTAGCGGGGCGAGCCGGTCGCGCAGGCGGAATTCGCGACGGGGCAGGGTGGCCAGTTCGACCTCGGCGCCGGCCAGGTCGGCCTCGGCAGGGATCAGCCGCAGGTTGGGCACCAGCGTGTCGATGGCGGCGTCCGCCGCCGGGAGGTCGGAGAACAATACGGCGTAGATGCCGCGCGGGCGGTTGGCGCGCAGGACGCCGAGGCCGGTCGAGGCGTTGCCTTGCGGGTCCAGGTCGATGAGCAATACCGTTTCGTTGCGCTCCGCCAGCGCCGTAGCGAGGTTGATCGCGGTCGTGGTCTTGCCGACACCGCCTTTCTGGTTGGCGATGGCGATGACGCGGGGCGGGCGTGCTGGCAGTGTGGCTGGGCGGTCGGACATTCGCGATCTCTGGGGAGGCGGCGCGGATCGTATCCGCCGGCCGCGTGGCGCGAAAGCACACCGCGGAGAAGCATTCCCGCTCCACTTGCGGGCTTGGGCCGTGACGCGGACCGAGGATAGGGGTGAGGGGTTGGGGCGAGCAGTCGGTCAGGCCTGGATCGTCATGGCGCACCCCTCTCACCGGCACGCGACCGCGCCGAGCGTAGCGGGTACACGCGCGCAAACAAAAACCCTGTAGAACGACCTGCGACCCACCCGAAGCGAAGGAGCAATTGTTGCCCTTGGTCGGCTCCCTTGCCACCGTGGGGGCGGTACCGGCTGCGTTCGGCAGCGGCGCGTTGGTCCCGCCGCCCGCCCCGTTCGCCAACGCGCTGGCCGCCGAATCGATTGGGCGCGTCGGCCTGCAAGCCAGCCTGCCGACGCCGAGTCCGTCCACGCCCTGGTGGTCGGTCGACCTGTCCTGGTGGCTGCTGCTTGCGGCCGTGCTCGCCGCCGTGGTCCTGCTGGCCTACTGCCTGAAGGACATCCGCTGGCGCCCCCGCGGCGGCGGCGCGTTGGACGGCCTGCCGCCCGGCTCCCAAACTTCCGGCCAGCCGCTGCATCTCGCCCGCGCGGACCTTTTCGCCGCGCAAGGCCGCGTCGCCGAGGCCATGCACGAGCTGCTGCTGCAAGGCCTGGCCGAGATGCGCGCCCGCGCCGGCGGCCACCTGGCCGTTTCGCTGACCAGCCGCGAGGTGCTGCGCGCGACCCCCCTGCCCGACCAAGACCGCGCGGCGCTGCGGGCCATGATTGCCCAGGTGGAATGGACCTGGTTCGGCGAGCATGATGCGGACCGCGCCGACTATTGCGCCTGCCAGGCCAGCCTCGACGACCTGCGCGCCGCGCTGCGGCAGCCGGCGTGACCGAAGCGAGCCCGTTCACGCCGCGCATGGTTGCGGCCTGGATCGCCGCCGCGGTACTGACCTTCGCCGCATCGCTCGCCTTCATGCTGCATGGCGAGAGCATCGACACCATCGGTCCCAGCACATTCTCCCGCTCCGCGATCGGCTATGCCGGGATCGCCGACATGTTGCAGCACCGCGGGCTGACCGTGATCAAAAGCCAGGGCGGCTCGTTGCACCAGCTCGGCACCGGGGGCGTGCTGGTGATCGCGGAGCCGCAGTTCCACCAGCCGGTCATCCAGGCCGAACGTGCCTTGCTCGATGCACCAAAGGTGCTGCTGGTGCTGCCGAAATGGCAGGGGCAGCCGGACCGCGATAACCCGGGCTGGATCGGCGAAGCCGACCCGCAGCCTGCGTTCGTACCGCAGGCCGTGCTGTCGATCGCCGCCGGGCCGGGCCAGGTGGTACGCCCCGACAAGCCTGTGACGTGGCGCCAGAATGACCTTGGCTTCGCTCCGCATCTGTCCACACCGGTGCAACTGATGGAGG
>Ga0335075_10001220_pt1 | contig 42828 bp, 36 predicted proteins | sample Lox_Sample_24_FD_206723 | JGI IMG/M metagenome (GOLD analysis project Ga0335075, IMG submission 206723) | Soil microbial communities from Loxahatchee National Wildlife Refuge, Florida, United States - Lox_Sample_2.4 | ecosystem: Environmental > Terrestrial > Soil > Wetlands | place: USA...
TACTGGGCTGGCTCGGCATACTGGGCGGCCGCTGGCGCCTCAGGAGAGGCTGGCTGAGGGGGGGCGACCTGCGGCGGTGCAGCGGGCGGCTCGGCCTGGACCGGCGGCGCTGGCTGGGCCAGGGACGGCAGGGGAGCCGGCGCCGCGGCAGCCTGCTGGCCGGCAGCCCCGTCCTCGTCGATGACGGCCAGTTCGGCGCCGACGGCCACAGTCTCATCCTCGGCAACGGTGATGCCGCGCACGACACCGGATACCGGGGACGGGATCTCGGTGTCGACCTTGTCGGTCGAGACCTCAAGCAGCGGCTCATCGGCCTGAACGTGCTCGCCCTCCCGCTTCAACCAGCGGGTGACTGTGCCCTCGGTGACGCTCTCACCGAGTTGTGGCATCGATACCGAGACCGACATGGCTCGCAGTAGCTCCTTCTTCGTGTGTTTTCGACTGTAGCGCGCGCAGCCAGCTCGGGCCGGGTGCTAGGCGCGGATCGGCGGCTTAGCCGTGGTTGTGCAGCGGTTTGCCAGCTAGGGCGAGGAACGCTTCGCCGATCGCCTCCGACTGCGTCGGGTGCGGGTGGATGAGCTGGGCAACGTCGGCAGGGGCGGCGTCCCAGTTGACGATCAGCTGGCCCTCGGCGATGAGGTCGCCCACCCGTGCGCCGACGAGGTGGATGCCCAGAGTCGGTCCGCCGCCGGCTGCCACGATGACCTTCGCCGCGCCCGAGGTCTGGAGGATCTGACTCCTGCCGTTACCGGCCAGGTCATAAGTGAACTCGGTGAACTCGATTCCTCGCGCTGCGGCGGTCGCCGACGTGATGCCGACGGAAGCGACCTCTGGATTGCAGTAGGTGACGCGCGGCACGCCGTCATAGTCGATCGGGATAACAGGCAGGCCTGCCAGCCGCTCGGCGACCATGATGCCCTCGGCGAAGCCCACGTGCGCGAGCTGCAGGCCCGGCCGGAGGTCACCAACCGCGGAGATGGTCGGGATGTTCGTCCGGCAGAGCTCGTCGACCAGAACGAAGCCGCGGTCCATTGCCACGCCGACCTCGTCGTAGCCGAGGCCGGCCGAGACCGGCCCGCGTCCGACTGCGACGAGCATCAGCTCGGCGTCAATGGTCGCGCCGCCCTCGAGCGTCACGGTCACACCCGTGCCGGTGTCCTTCACGCTCTCGAACCTCGTCCCGAGCTTGAAGCCAATCCCGCGACGGCGGAACGCGCGCTCCACCAGCTTCGAGCTTGACTCCTCCTCAGTCGGCACCAGGTGCGGCAGCATCTCGACGATCGTGACTTCGGCGCCGAACGACCGCCAGACGCTGGCGAACTCCACCCCGATGACGCCGCCGCCGAGAATGACCACCGATGACGGGACATGATCGAGCTGAAGCGCGTGCTCACTGGTGATGACGCGGCGGCCGTCGATCTCCAGGCCGGGCAGGCTGCGCGTCTCCGAGCCGCTGGCCAGCACGATGTGCGCACCCTCGACAAGCCGGTCGCCGACCTGAACAGCAGTGGGCGAGACAAGCTTGCCGGTGCCCTCGATGACGTCGATCTTGCGGCTTGCGACCAGGCCGGTGAGGCCCTTCCAGAGCCTGGTGACGACCTTGTCTTTGTAGCCGTTCACGCCGGTCATGTCGATGCCGTCGAAGCTGCTGCGCACACCCAGGGCAGGGCCCTCACTGGCCAGGTCAGCGACCTCGGCGGCATGCAGCAGCGCCTTCGTCGGTATGCAGCCCCGGTGCAGGCAGGTGCCGCCGACCTTGTCCTTCTCGATGAGCGCGACCCGCTTGCCGAGCTCTGCCGCGCGCAGAGCGCAGGCATAGCCGCCGCTGCCGCCGCCAAGAATGACGATGTCGTAGGCCCCCTGGCTGGCGCTACTGTCGCTCACGTTTGTGCTCCTTAGCCGAAAATCTCAGGGGCAAGCGCCGTTGCCGGCCCCGCTGTCCTACTGGCCCACTGCCAGCGTCGCCTCACAGGCGCCCGCCGGCGACTTCCGTCGCGACCTGGACGAGCATCCGCACTGCGGCGCCGGTCCCGCCCTTCGGGGTATATCCGTACGCCTCGCCCTCGTGGAAGGCAGGCCCGGCAATGTCCACATGTGCCCAGCGTGTTCCGTCAGGCACAAATTCCTTCAGGAACAGCCCGGCCACCAGCATCCCGCCGAACCGTTCGCCAGCCACGTTAGCGATGTCCGCGACGGTCGAGTCCAGGCCCTTGCGCATTTCCTCCGGCAGTGGCATCGGCCACGCCTGGTCGCCGGCCTGCCGCGCCACGTCGGCTACCGCGGTCGCCAGCTCGTCGGTGCTGGCCATGACCCCGGCGATGCGCGGCCCGAGCGCGACGAGCTGAGCGCCGGTCAGCGTGGCCACGTCGACGATCAGGTCGGGCTTGTCCTGAGCGGACCTGGCCAGGGCATCTGCCAGCACCAGCCGGCCCTCGGCGTCAGTGTTCAGGACCTCGACTGTCTTCCCGCCGAAGATCGTGATCACGTCGGATGGCCGCTGCGCGCGACCGCCGGGCATGTTTTCCGCCATGGGCAGGTAACCGACAACATTGACCACAGGCTTGAGTGCGGCGATCGCCTGAAGAGCGCCGAGCACAGCGGCAGCGCCGCCCATGTCCGACTTCATCGCCTCCATCGCCTTAGGCGGCTTCAGCGACAAGCCGCCAGAGTCGAACGTGATGCCCTTCCCGGCGAAGACAACAGTCTTGCTGGCGCCCGGGTGCTGGTAAGCGACTCGCACGAGCCGGGGCGGGTGCACCGAACCCTGGCCTACACCGGTGAGGCCGCCGTACCCGCCGTCGGCCAGCGCCTGGTCGTCGAGTATCTCGATCGTCAGCCCGGCGCTGTCAGCCACCTGAGCAGCCTCGGCCGCGAAAGTTTCCGGGTACAGGTGCGAGGGGCTGGTGTTAACCAGATCACGGACCAGGGTCATGGCGTCAGCGAGTGCTTCCGCGCGCCGGGCGGCATCGTCGGCTCCGGCAGCCGCGCTAAGCACGGTCAGCGACGGCGCGGTCGTGGCCGCAGCGCCGCCCGCGGCGGTAGTGCGGTAGCGGGTGAAGCTATAGCGGCCGAGCAGCGCGCCAAGCGCAACGGCTTCGGTCTCCGCTGCGTCTGCGGCTGGCAGCGACAAGGCGACTGACTGAGTCTTGCCGCCGGTGAGTGCCCGGACGGCCGAGCCCGCGGCGCGGCGAAGCGACTCGAGCCTGGCGCGTTCCCCGCTTTGATCTTCGGGGCCCAGGCCTGCTGCGACGATGAGCGGTGCGGCCGTGCGACCAGCTGAGGGGATCTTGGTTAGCTCGTCCTGCCGCCCGGTGGCACCGAGGGCCGACAGGGTCGCCGCAAGCGTATTTCCGAGGGCGGCGTCGATATCTTCTGCTCCGGAGGCGGGAACGGGGCCGTCCGTGCCCTGCTGCACTCCGATAATGAGTGCGTCGGCGGCGGTGCTGCGTGCGTCTTCTTGGGTGATTCTCAGCGGGTTCGTCGTCACGGTCTGAGCCTAGTGCCTCCGGAAGCGGTGACAGATCCGGCCGTCAGCGGGCGTCACTCTGGTTGTAACGAGCGTCATGTCAGCAACATGACAGCTGTTATGCTGACTAGGTCATCGCGCCTGAACCGAACAGGGGGCCGTTCGTGGGAGCAAGCACTGCGGCATTGTTTATCGCGGTCTTCCTGGCCTGCTCGGTGGAGGCAGTCGAAGCCACCACGATAATTCTGGCGGCAGGGACGGCTCGCGACTGGCGGTCGGCCGGCGTTGGCACCGTGACGGCGCTTGCTGCTCTTGCCGTCATTGTTGCCGTTCTCGGTCCTGCGGTGTCGGAGATCCCGTTGCGCGGGCTGAGGGTGGTCGTCGGTGCATTGCTGCTGGTGTTCGGGCTGCAGTGGCTGCGGAAAGCGATCCTGCGCGCTAGCGGTCACAAGGCCTTGCACGATGAAGAGAAGCTGTACACCGAGCACATGGCCGATGCTGCCGGACAGCAGCCGCGGCGGTTCATGCTGGCGCCGGATTGGTACGGCTTCACGCTGGCATTCAAGGGTGTCCTGCTGGAGGGGCTCGAGGTCGTCTTCATCGTCCTGACTTTCGGCGCCAACGCAAAGAATGTCGGACTGGCGACGATCGCGGCCGGCTGCGCGGTGGTGCTGGTCGCCGCAGCGGGCTTCGCGGTTCGAGCGCCGTTGGCGCGAGTGCCGGAGAACACAATGAAGTTCGTGGTCGGGATCATGTTGACCAGCTTCGGCATCTTCTGGGGCGGCGAGGGCGCGGGCGCGCACTGGCCAGGCTCTGATGCTGCACTGCTAGTGATCATCCCGGCGATCGCCTTGTTCGGGGTCGGACTGACCGCGCTGCTGCGGCAGGCCAGCGCGGCGCCACCGGGTGGCGGGAGAACCGATCTGCGCGCGCCGGCTGGCCATGGCGCGCACTGAAAGGCTGGGCTGATGTCAAAGCTACGGGCGTTCGGCGCGTTCTGGTATGACTTCGTCATCGGCGACGACTGGCTGGTGGCGGTCGGCGTCGTCATTGGCCTGGCCGGGACATACGGCCTGGACCGGGCGGGCGTGACGGCCTGGTGGCTGCTGCCGCTGCTGCTGCTGATCTTGCTGCCGCTGAGCCTACAGCGGGCTGTCAGCGTCCCTCTGCTTCCTCGGCGTAGACGCGAGCAGCGTACGCCTCCAGCTTCTCCTCACATTCCGCCAGCGAGCTGAGCGCCTGCGCGAGGCCAGACGCGCCGAAGACGTCCCGCTCGCGGACCCGCGCCAGCCAGGTGCGTAGCTTGACGAGGTCGACTTCGTTCTCTTCAAGCTCGGCGTAGCTGAAGTGCTTCTCGACGTACTCCTTGTTGACGCCTGCGATGAAGTCGACGCACTTGTCGACGATCTCCTCGTACTCGTCGTCGCGTGCGGCCTGGAACGCTGCCCGGACGTCGGCCTCGCCGGCCAGAACCTCGCAGGACAGCAGGACCGCGGTGCCCGACATGTCGAGGATTTCACTGCGCAGCTTACGTAGTGACCGCTCGGCCGCGACGCTGGCAGGCAGCGCGGCCGCGGAGTTCTGCAGGTAGATGGCGCCAAGGCTCTTGATCCTGCGCCAGACGGTGGCTCGCAGCCTGCTCGGCTCGGACGGTACCCGGTAAATCAGCAGCAACCACCGGCCCGGTGGCAGGCGCGAGGCTGCTCCAGCGGCGGTGCTTGCGGTAACTGGGTTCGGTGCAACCGGATTTGGTGCACCGGGGTTTGCTGCACCTGGGTCAGCTGCACCTGGATCTGGTGCTTTGCGATCGGCCAGATAGTCATCAGCCTCGGGCTGATCAGGCGCTGACTCGTCACCCGCAGGAAGCTGGTCCTGCGACAGCGACGGGTCCGGGTTCGACGGGCTGGCGGTAGCTGGCACGGCGCCATTCTGCCAGGCGCGCAGCGTGCGCCAGTGCTGCCTGTTCCGGGCGGTCAGGCTCCCCGCCTGGCCACTGCCGCTAGCACCGTGCTGCCCACGCCGGCCGATAGGCGGCCAGCGTCCGGTCCGGAGGCGGGCGCGCAGCGCTGGCAGGCGGCCTGCGTCAGCATTGCGACCCCGCGGATTATCCCGGATAGGCGCGGTATCGTCACTCGTCACTCGTCACTCGTCACTCGGCGGCGGCGGCCGGGTGCTCGTACCGGCCGCGAGCTCTTGCGCGGGCCACCGAGGACGAGATCGAGACCTCCTGGCGGCTCCCGGCGCCGCGGCTGCGGGCGCTGAGGTGGTGGCGGCCCACGGCGCTGCCGCGCAGGCGAGCCGGCGCCGCGGGCCCAGGCAAATGCGAGCGAGCCGCCCACCAGGCCCAGGGCCATGCCGATGAAGAAACCGCCGAGGTTGGAAGTTACCCACGAACCCAGGGACAGCAGAACCGCCAGAATCGAGTAGAACGATCGCTGTTCGGGGGTGAACCACAACAGCAGCCCGCAGAGCAGCAGTATCGCCGGGACGAGGTACCCGGCCAGCCCTTGAATGCCGACGTGGATTACGACTGGGAGCGGCGCTCGCTCCGACAGCAGGATTTCCGCGCCGCCGAGCAGAACGAGCAGTCCGCCCCAGAACGGCCTGCTGTGGCGCCACCGGTAGAAAGCGCCGAAAGCGTCCTGATCGACTGCGTTAACTGGTTCGTCCGTAGCCCCGCCTGCGCCGACCGGGGCGTCGTCAGCATCCTCTACTGATCGCGTCACGGCTAGCACGAACCGCCGAAGTGGAGGCCGAATCCGGGCAGCGTGAAGCTCCCGGCCGTGGTGGCATAGGCGTGCTCGCGGAGATTATCGATGCTGACCGTGTCAGCCTGCATGGCGAAACCGCCCGCCGGGCCGGTGATTCCAGGGACCTCAGTCACGGTGCTCGCGTCCTGTCCGATGTTGATATGGCTGAACGCGGCATTGCCGGACAGCCGGTTAGCATCCACCTGGAGGTACGAGCCGGTAGCCGGCGTGCTGCCGTCGCCCGCGGTGATGATCATGGTCACCCCGGCTACCGCGACGCTCAGGCACAGGTGGCTTATGGTCGCGGAACGGATCGCGTCGTCTTCGAGAACGATCTTGTTGTTATTGCCCGGCAGGTCGTTGATGACTGACCTGTCCAGGACGGTCAATTGCTCGAATCCCTGGCCCTTGAGTGAGTTAGCGGTAACCGTGAACGGCGTGCCGGAAATGCTGAAGGAGACTGCCAGGACGCTTGAGGCTGTCAGCGCTACGAGGACGCCAGCCAGCGCCGTGGCTGGCACCATAATCACGGCAAAGCGCCGCCAGTTGACGCGTCCCGGTCCGGCATGCGCTGTCTGCCCGGATGCGGACATGCCGCTACCTCCAGCTCGCTAGAGCGCAAAGTGCCTGCTGATCACCACCGACGCGCCACCGCACGATACACCGCGTGACACCCGCTACACCTACGGCAATCAAAAGTCGCAAGGTGCATCCCCGTAACGTGTGGTCGCCTTGGACGCAGCGCAAACTTTTGTGCTACGTGGCCTTCCCGCTGCGAGCGCCGCGACACGTGCTGACGCCGGGCATCGCGATGGACTGCAAACTTCAGTTATCCAAACTAGGCCAGGCAGCATCGCTTGACTATCGAACACGTTTGCCATTTGCGGTCAGTCCGGAGCTTCATTCTGGCTGTGCAGTCAGTCAGTTCATCCGATTGACACGCGGAACCGGCCGGCGGGACTCTGGCATCTCACCGTCGGCCGCCAGCGAACCGGCGCTAAGCCGGCCGCGCTTTGCCTGCCGACGTGCTGAGCCACACGGCTGCCGCGGAGCAGGACGTCTGCGACCAGCGCGGGATTGTCAGTCATCGGGACGTGCCCGCAGCCGGGGAGCGGGACCAGCCGCGCCTGCGGGATACGCTCTTTCGCCACCAGGGCCTGCCGGGGAGGCAGCAGGCGATCATTAGTGCCCCACGCGATCGTCACCGGTACCCCGGCCGGCACAGTCCCGGTGAACGGGGTAGCTGCCGCCAAGATCGCGTTGGTGGTGTACCTCGCAGCCAGGAACGCGTCCATGTCGCCAATGGCCTGCTCGGGTCCTACCAGGGACGGTTTGCTGACAATCTCGGCATAGATCATCGCGCGCCCGGCAGTGCTACGCGCCAGCGCCGGACCAAGCGGCTGGACGAGGCGGCCAGCCGCCTGCATGACTTTGGAAACCGCGCGCGCGTACGTTAGCTCCCGAGAGCTTCGCCAGAAACCGGCCGGCGACAGTGCGGTAACGCTGGCAGCGCGGCCGGCTACGGCCGCCTCTAGTGCCAGCCGGCCCCCCAGCGAGCTTCCGGCGAAGTGAGCGCGCTGCAGCCCGAGTACGTCCAGCAACCCCATGGTCTCCGCGACGAGCGCGTGAGCCACCGAGCGGCCGCCAGTTTGCAGGGGCGGGGACTCACCATGACCCGGTAGGTCGACGATGATCAGATCCCGATAGGGTGCGAGGCGATCCAATACCGCGTCCCAGGCCTGCCGCCGGTGCCCGATTCCGTGCAAGAGGACCAGCGGTGGTCCGGCGCCAAGTCTGTCGTACGCCAGCCCCATGGAAACCATATGCCCCGCCAGTCGCACGGGCTCACCTCAACAGCGCTGCGGGTCATGGCACGCGCTAGCTTCGTCCGGAAATGCGGCGGGGAAATTGTCGCTTTGCCCGGCTCGTTCCGCGAACTGGGCGCCGGGTGTGCCTGTCAGTTCGATGTGGCTGTCAGTTCGATGTGCCTGTCAGTTCGATGTGGCTGTCAGTTCCATGCAGCTGTCAGTTCGATGAGCACCGCAGTTCGGCGTAGCTGTCAGGTGCCTCTGGCTGTCAGCTGATCGTAGCTCTCAGTTGGCTTTGGACCTCAGTTCCGGGTAGCTGCCAGATCAGCGCGCCAGTCAGATCGGGACGGGCGACAGACAGCGGCTCATGGCCGCTGGCCGGCCCGCACGAGGCCGTGCTCGTAGGCGTAGACCACCGCCTGCACCCGGTCGCGCAAGTACAGCTTCGCGAGTACCCGTCCGACATGTGTCTTGACTGTCGCTTCAGACACGAACAGCTGCCGCGCGATCTCGCTGTTGGACAGGCCCTGCGCGACGAGCGTCAGAACCTCACGTTCCCGGTCGGTGAGCTCGGCTAGCTCTCTGGGAGCGGGCTGCTCGCCGCCAGGCAGCAGCGCCGCGAACTGGTCGATGAGCCGCCGAGTCGTGGACGGAGCGACCACGGAGTCGCCTGAGTGCACGGCGCGGATCGCGAACAGTAGCTCTTCGGGCGGAACGTCCTTAAGCAGGAATCCGCTGGCTCCGGCCTTCAGGGCGGCAAACGCATACTCGTCCAGATCGAACGTCGTGAGCATCAGGACCCGCGGCAGGTCACCCTCCTGCCGGATCTGGCGGGTCGCGTCGACGCCATCGAGCCTGGGCATCCGGGCATCCATGATCATCACGTCAGCGTGCAACCGCCTGGCAAGGTCGATCGCTCCTACGCCGTCCGCGGCCTCGCCGACAACCTGCATATCCGGCTGAGCATCCAGGACCATCCTGAAGCCGGTCCTGACCAGTTCCTGGTCGTCCACGAGGATGATCCTGATCAGCCCGCTGTCCGAAGCGCCGCCTGGCTCCAGGACGTTCACCGGGCCGCACCAGACAGGCCCGACGACTCAGACCAGCCCAGACTGAGCGCGTTCCCCGCCCGGTCTGGCTTGTGCCCGTCCTGCTGCTGTCCCGGCCGTGATGCCACTGGTTCCTCCGCTGCCGACTCGTCTTTGGCCGGCTGGCCCCGTTCGACTCCGGCCGGCGCGTCGGCCGCGGCCGGGCAGGGCAAGCGGGCGGTCACCCCGAACCCGCCGCCCGGCAGCGGTCCTGCCTGGACCGTGCCGCCATACATCGCGATGCGCTCGCGCATGCCAGCCAGCCCGTGCCCGGCCGGCTCGCTGCCCGGGCTGGCGATGCCGTCGTCGGTAACCTCAACAGTCAGTCCGTCCGGCTCGTACCGCAACGTGACGGCGGCCGTCGCCGCGAGGCCGCCGTGCTTGCGGGTGTTTGTGAGCGATTCCTGCACCACGCGGTAGGCGGCCAGCTCGGCGCCTTCAGGGAGCTCTCGCGGCGTGCCGGAGAGGGTGTAGCTGACTTCGAGCCCGGCAGCCCTGGCCTGGTCGAGCAGCTCGCGCAACTCGCCAAGGCCGGGCACGGGCGCCAGGCCAGACTGCTCACCCGCCGACCGCAGCACGCCGAGAAGCCTGCGCATCTCGGTCAGCGCCTGGCGTCCGGTGCCCGAGATCGCGGTCAGCGCTGTCTCGGCCCGGCCGGGGTCGGTCCGCAATGCGTACCTGGCGCCATCGGCCTGCACCACCATGACGCTGACGTGGTGCGCGACGATATCGTGTAGTTCACGGGCAATCCTGGCACGCTCGGCTGCGGCAGCGATCCTGGCCTGTGCGTGCCGCTCGGCCTCCAGCCTGGCTGCCTTGTCCTCAAGACCCGCGTAGTAACCGCGCCGGTAGCGCATCGAATCGCCGAGCACCCAGGCGAGCAGGATGATGCCGCTGAAAAGCGCGGCGACGAATGCAATCTGTGGCAACGGTGGATGACCGGGGCCGGCGAGCGGCATCCAGACCGTGGCAGCAGCGACGGCCGATCCGGCCAGGCTGACGAGGAGCGCGGGGACAGATGCACGCCGTGGCCGGTAGGCGGCCACCGTGTATAGCAGGACCAGCATCGTGATATCGGACGGCAGGGGGGCGGCCCGGAAGAACTCCCCGCCGGCTACTTGCACGGCGCCGCCGAGCGCGCCGATGTAGAACGCGGTCACCGAGATCCTGCGCCGGACGGCGACTGCTGAGATGAGGAGAAGCCAGGCGGGCAATTGCGTCCACTGACCGTGAAGTAGCTGCCCGATGCTGAGCATGCCCAGTGCCATCGCCAGTACGCAGTCCACGAACAGCCGGTGGGAGCGCAGCCAGGCGTACAGAGCGGACACGAGGTCAAGGGTATGCCGCCGACGGCCGCTTGCCGTCAGCCTTCGGGTGGGTCCTAGTCAGACCTGGGGCGGACGTCGCCTGGCGGTCTCGGAGTGCGGCTAACGCGTCAGCCCGGCAGCAGGGTAGCGACGTCGAGCTGCTCCTGGTGGCTGCCGCCTGCCCCGTCGGGCCGGACCAGGTAGCCGGTCGCACCGGCCCGGTCAGCGACGATCCCGGCGAGCTTGGTTCCGGTGAAGTGCACGGCGGCGCCGTCGTCGCAGGCGATGCCTGCGGGAAGGGTGCCGTCGGCGACGAGCGCCTCGTAGGCCGGGCGTCTCGTCGGCTCGGAGCTGTAGTGCGGGCAGTAGCTGCCCGGCAGCAAGCTCAGGCCCGCGGTGAACGGGCGCAGCACCGGCCCGAAAGAGTCCGTGGTGCCGCTGTCAAACCAGCAGATAGCGCCCGCGCTGACCCCGGCTAGCACGATTCCTGCTTCCCACGCCTGGCGCAGGACATCGTCCAGGCCGTGCACGCGCCAGACTGCCACCATGTTGGCGACGCTGCCGCCGCCGACGAAGATCACGTCCTGGGAAAGGAGCAGGCCCGCGGTGTCGGCCACGTTCGGCATCGAGAACAACTGCAGGTGCGACGGCCTGGCGCCCCGCTGGGCGAGCATGGCGTACATCCGCACATAGCCGGTGGGCTCGTCGCCCGCTGCGGTGTTCAGCACGCAGACCCTGGGCTGCGCCGCGCCGGACAGCTCAAGGGCGTGGCCGATCAGGGCCGGCAGCTGGAAGTCCTGCTCACGCCGCGCGCCAAACCCGCCGATCGCCAGTACGTGCCGTTGCCCGTCAGCCACCATGGCGGCAGGTTATCGTCCCAGCAGTGGCCGCTTTGGTCACCGGGCCCCGATTTGTGCCGTGGCCTGCTTCGCACCTGGCAGGAGGCAGTGCGATCAGCGAGTGCATCTTCTGCGACGTCATCGCCGGGGCCGCGCCAGCGCACATCGTCCTGTCTGATGATGTTGTCGTAGCGTTCCTGGACAGCCGGCCGGTGTTTAAGGGGCATGTGCTGGTCGCGCCGCGCGGGCACGTTCAGACACTTGCCGACCTGCCAGTGGCCGCGGTCGGGCCGTTCTTCCTGCGGGTCCAGCGGGTGAGCTCGGCCATGCCAGCGGCCCTCGGTTGCCAGGGCACCTTCGTCGCCGCGAACAACGTGGTCAGCCAGAGTGTGCCGCACCTGCATGTCCACGTCGTGCCACGGACTAAGGGCGACGGGCTGCGCGGGTTCTTCTGGCCACGCGGCCGTTATGACAGCGACGCCGAAGCGGCGGAGTACGCGGACCGGATACGCGCCGCACTAACCTGATCGCCACGGCTAGCCAGCGGCTGTGGTCAGCCGGTCAGCCGGCCAGGTGGTCGGCGGGTCAGCTGACGGCAGTGACGAGGAGGCAGGCCGCTGCAGCGACCTCCGCCACCGCGCCGAGCACGTCGCCGGTGATGCCGCCGAGGCGCCGGGTCGCCAGGCTGGTCAGCGCCAGCGAGATGAGCAGGGCGATGGCCATGGCAGCGGGGTAGATCCAGCCGAAGGCGCCCGCGGCCGCGAGCGCGGCGAGAACCAGGATGCCACCCCAGAGCGGCTGCACTGTGCCGGCGACCATGGCGCCGAGGCCGTCTGGCCGGGCGGACGGTACCCGCTGACGGCAGGAGAGCATCATGGCCAGGCGCGCGGTAACCGCGGCCGCCACGATAGCCACCGGGCCGCGGCCGGCCTGTTCTGCTCTGGCAAGGGCGCTGACCTGGACCAGGACCGTCAGCACGATCGTCGCGACGCCGAACGGCCCGATGTCAGACCGCTTCATGATCTCCAGCGCACGGCTGGCCGGCTGGCGGCTGCCGAGACCGTCCGCGAAGTCGGCAAGCCCGTCCAGGTGCAGGCCGCGGGTCAGCGCCGCCAGTACGGCGACGGCGAGAACGGCGGCCAGCAACGGACCGGTGTGGCCGGCCCGGCAGGCCTGCAGCACCCCGGCGGCAGCTGTTCCTAGCAGCAGGCCTATCACCGGTGCCCAGTACATTGCGGCGGCGGCGGTCCGTCGGTCCGGCGTGCCGTGAGCGGCTGTGTTACCAGGGATCGGGACGGCCGTCAGCAGCGTGGCCGCTAGTCTCAGCCCGCCCCAGAACATGACACCCGAGCCTATGGTCACCGGGCGACCGCCCGCCGGTCATGCCGCAGGATGGTTGCGGGCAGGTTCACCACCGGGGAGGTGCGAGTGACCGAGCGGCCATACGTGCTGCTGTCGGCTGCGATGTCGGCCGACGGTTATATCGACGACGCATCGAGCACCCGGCTGGTGCTGTCCGACCAGGCCGACCTCGACCGGGTTGACGAGCTGCGGGCCGCCAGCGATGCCATCCTGGTAGGGGCGCAGACCATTCGGGCTGACAATCCCCGGCTGCTTGTGCGCTCTTCTGCGCGGCGGCAGCGCCGCCTTGAACTGGGTCGCGCGGTTAGCCCGCGGCGCGTCACGATTACCCGCAGCGGGGCGCTGGACCCGGCAGCCCGGTTCTTCTCGGCCGTGTCGGACCGGCCGCTGGTCCGGCCAGATCACCCGCTGCCGCAGCCAGATCGGCCGCTGGAATTCCCCGATCGTGTGGTTTACCCGGACCGCCCGCTCGTCTACACCACGCCTGCCGTGGCCCCGGACCTGGCGGCCAGGCTTTCCACCGCCGCGGCGGTCGTGCCGGTGCCGCTAGCGGGAGGCACCGAAGACGCACCTGAGGCGGACCTCAGCTGGATGCTCGCTGACTTGGCGCGGCGCGGGATCGCCCGGCTGCTGGTCGAGGGCGGCGCGCACGTGCTCGCGCAGTTCCTGTCCGCCGGCCTTGCCGACGAGTTCCTGCTTGCCATCGCGCCGATGCTGGTTGCCGACGCAAGGGCGCCCAGGCTGCTGGCGGGCACCAGCCCGGTCGGCCGGATGGCACTCACCGGAGTGACCATGGCCGGGGACATGGCCGTGCTGCATTACCTGCCCGGAGGTGCGCAGGCCGGCCGGTCCCCGCAGTCAACGAAGCCAGCCAAACCGGCTGACTAGTTCGGCGCGCGGCCAGCGAAGTCTGCCCCACCTGGTGAAGGAGAGGCCGTAGACGGTGCAGGATGGGGGGATGAGCGAAACGAAGGCCGCTTCAGGCGTAATGCAATCCGCGATCGAGCGAAGCGGTTACTACCCCGGCCTGGTCTACGATGCGGTGTCATCCGCCGTAGGTAGCGAATCCGTCGTCTCCTTCGTGGTGATTCACGACGCTCACTTCGATCCGGGAATGGAAGTGCGCCGTCACGTGACCGTCATGGCACTGACACCGACGCGCCTGGTTTACTCCCACACCGACGAATATCCGGCGGACGAGTCCGATCCCGAGTCCCGGCCGCAAGCCGAGACGAGCACGGAAGCCGTGAGGCACTCGCGTATCTCGTCCGTGGCGCTGACCAGGGTGATCCCGGATCCCGCTTCTTATGTTCCGGGAGCAACGGCACCGAGTGAGGTCGTGCTGACAATCGGCTGGAACGTGCTTTCGCACATCGAGATTGAGCCGGCACATTGCGGCGACGAGAACTGTGAGGCCGATCACGGCTATGCCGGCACGGTGACCGCCGATGACCTGACAGTCAGGGTCAGCGAGGCTGCCGACGGCCCGGAGGCGGTTCAGCAAGTGCTCTCTTTCGCTAAGGCGCTGACCGAAGCGACCAGCCGTCCGTGACCGCTGCTGGGGCCGTCAGCTCGGGGGAGCAGGCGGAGTCGCCGGTCCTGCCCGGCTACGGGCAGAGCACGCTGGCCGACCTGAGCGAGTCGTTGCTTGCCTCACTTGGCGTGCCTGGAGCGGCTAACGCGCTCGGGCTGCCACCGGTAGCCAGGGCCTGCTTGCTGCTCGTTGACGGACTTGGCTGGGACCAGCTGCGTGCTCGCCGGTCCGCGGCACCGTTCTTGTCCGGGCTTGCCGAGACTGGATGCTGGCTCACCGCCGGGTTTCCGTCAACGACGGCTACCAGCCTCGGTTCACTCGGTACCGCACGACCGCCAGGCCAGCACGGGCTACTCGGTTACCAGGTCCGGGTGCCGCGGACCGGTCAGCTAATGAACGCGCTGCGCTGGGCCAAAGGGGTTGACCCTCAGCAGTGGCAGCCGCATGCGACGATTTTCGAGCGTGCGGCCGCAGCGGGGGTGGGAGCGTTCCGGATAGCAAGCGGCGCGTTCCAGCATTCCGGTCTGTCGGTGGCCACGATGCGCGGCGCCGACTACCGGCCGGCCGAGACGGCCGGCGCGCTGGTGGCACGGACGGCAGCCGCGCTCGCGGAACAGCCGCGGGGACTGGCAATGGTGTACACCGGGGACCTGGATGCTACCGGTCACGTCACGGGATGTGGCTCGGCTGCGTGGCGGTACCAGCTCCGGCACGCAGATCTGCTCGCCGAGCAGCTCGCCGCAGCGAATCCGGCGGGCACGGCGCTGTACGTCACCGGCGATCACGGCATGGTCGACGTGCCACCGGACTGCAGGGTCGACGCCGATGCCGTTCCGGACCTGCGCGACGGGGTGGCATTGCTCGGCGGCGAACCGCGCGCCCGGCACGTCTACGCCCGGCCCGGCGCCGCGGGCGACGTCCTGGCGGCGTGGCGGGACACGCTCGGTGACGGAGCCTGGGTCGCCAGCCGCGATGAGGCTGTTGCGGCGGGCTGGTTCGGGCCCGTGGACCCGCGCGTGTCAGACCGTATCGGCGATGTCATCGCGGCCGCTCGGGACCAGTGCGCGGTAGTCGCGACGGTGAACGAGCCACGCGAGTCAGCCCTGATCGGGATGCACGGCTCGCTAACGGCAGGTGACCAGCGGGTGCCGTTGCTGTCTCACGTAACGTGATGTCAGCCAAGCTAACTGAGTTGTTTATCCACAGGCGCCGCAGGGAATCGCACCGCACTTCGGCCGCTTATGCACAGTTATCTATGAGTTATCCACAGGCTTAGCGTTATCCACAGGAAGGCTTGGTGATCGGCCCACATGTCTGCTCGAGCCGACGGGACCAACGGTGACGGGCTCCCGACCACAGGCGCCGGGAACCCGTTGATTAGCCCCGCCGGGCTGGCCGAGGCGCTCGCTGGAGGTGAGCCGCCGGTCGTGATCGACGTCCGGTGGAGGCTGGGCGGGCCGCCCGGCGTTGAGAGCTACCGGGCCGGTCACGTGCCGGGGGCTGTCTACGTCGATCTCGATGTGCAACTCGCGGGGCCGCCGGGCGACGGCGGGCGTCATCCGCTGCCTGATGCAGCGCTCTTCGAGGCTGCCATGCGCGCGGCCGGCGTGCGATCGGGTCGGGACGTGGTGGTCTACGACGAGGCGGACTCGACGACCGCGGCACGGGCATGGTGGATGCTCAGGTACTACGGGCACCATCGGGTGCGGGTGCTGGATGGCGGCTTCCGTGCGTGGGCGGGAGCGGGTCTGCCGGTCAGCACCGATGAGCCGGTCAGCACCGATGAGCCGGTCAGCACCGATGAGCCGGTCAGCACGGGCGAGACCGCTTCCGCTGGCGACGTGGCAGCTGAGCTGGCCGACTTCACCGCTCAGCCAGGCTGGATGCCGGTACTAGACGCTGCCAGCGCGGCAGCTCTCGCGAGGTCCGGCATCCTGCTCGATGCCAGGGCCCCGGCTCGCTACCGCGGGCAGACCGAACCTGTCGACCGGGTGGCCGGTCATATCCCCGGCGCGCTGAGCGCGCCCACGGCGGAAAACGTCGCGGCGGACGGGCGGTTCCGCTCGGTAGCGGATCTTCTGGCGCGGTTCGCCGACCTAGGTATCGACGGTGCTGCAAACCGCGGTGCTGCAAACCCCGGTGCGGCAAACCCCGGTGCGGCAAACCCCGGTGCCGTGGAGCCTGGCGGGGCACAGCAGGTGGGCGTGTACTGCGGGTCAGGCGTGACAGCGGCGCACGAACTGCTCGCGCTAGCGCTGGCGGGCATCCCGGCCGCGCTCTACGTTGGTTCGTGGTCAGAGTGGATCACGGACCCGAACCGGCCCGTTGCTACCGGCCCCCAGCCGGGCTGATGCTCACACAGGTAGAGCTCGTCACCGGACCGGAACCGCACTCCCTGCTGGTTTCCCGGCTTTCGAAGCGCGATATGAGCGATTAATCCCCGGCAAATCAGCAGGGTGTGGGTGTTGACCATCTTCATGATGACCGGGTCGCGTTCCGCCAGCACCGTCGCGCCGAACACGGACCGGTTGAGCCAACGTGCGTACCTAGGCCTCGGCGAGCGCCTCACCGAAGTCGTGCAGGCACTGGTGATGGTGCTGCTCGGCGAGCAAGTGCCCGATTCCCAGCGCCATCACCACGGGCCAGTCAATGACGCCGAACAAGCCAAGCGCGGCGAGGCCGCCGTAGTACGCCAGCCGTCGAGGCTCAGGCAGCCGGACGGATCCCATGCCCTCGGGCAACGTCACGGAAACGGTGTGCTTATCCAGAGTCGAAGCCCAAGCCCGGTCTACCCGCTCCGCTACCTGTTGCCTGCTCGCGCCGCTTCCATCACCATCTGCAGGCCGTCCGCCAGGGGCCTGGCTCGCGTTCCGCCCGGCCCGAGGCGTGCTCCGGGACGGCTGGCTCGTGGTCCGAGATCTCTGCGATGGCACAGTCGGGGTGCCGCTGCGGGCCGCCATCTCACCACTTCTTCCTGGCCAGCGCGTAGCCGATGCCAACGGCGGCGACAACTGGCCAGTCGATGACTCCGACGGCTCCGGCGATCCCCAGGCCGACTAGGAATCCCATGCTCTCGACCGGCACGTGACCGACAACCGGGAGGTCTATGCCGCTACCGCCGTGGTCGTCCCGATGCTCTGGGCCATGGCCGTCATGCGGGGCGCGCGCGGCCGCCGGTTTCCGCCCGGAGTGTGACTGCGTCTTCGCGTCCATCAAACGATGTTGCCCATGCCGGCCGGTGAGCACACTCATCCGTTCCGGGTGATTCGCCCCGCGTGCTCAGGCTCACCCGCTGTGCGTGATGTCGCTGCCGCCGGGACCGCGCAGGATGTCTCGATGCACACAGCCAATCCGGCGACCGTGCGTGGTTCCCGCCTGCCAACTCCGCCGACCGGCCCGGCCGGGTCGCTCCTGCCGTGCCGTTGATTCCCGGCATAGCCGCCACCGTCGCAAGGCCCGTTGGGCGCGTCCTGGCGACCCTGCAGACCTCACGCGTCGCGTGGCGCAGCGGAGATCGCGTGCACATCAGGGTCGCAGGTATCACCGCGCAATCCGGTGCGGTGCTGCGCCGGACAGTTGAGACCGAGCTTGAGCGTCATCCCTCAGTCAGGTGGGCCGCGGTCAACGCCCAGCTCGGCGTGGTCGTGGTTAGCTGCCATGACAACCCGCCAGTGATCGACCTCGTCGGCATCGTCGCCCGCGCGGAACGCGAGCATCCCGCCGAGGCCGCTCGGCCAGCCGGCACGCCCGCCGAGCGGGTTCCGGTCACGGTAGCCGCGCTGGCCGCCAGCGCGACCGGATTGGCTGTGGCCGGCGCCAGCCTTGCGTTCCGTACTGTACGGCTGCCGGCTGAACTCGGCTCACTTGTCCAGTTCGTCGACACTCAGCCCAGGCTGCGGTCAGCTGTCGAGCGCGCTCTGGGCGCCGATCGAGGAGATCTGCTGATCGCAGCCAGCAACACCGTTGCACAGACCGCGGCTCAGGGACTTGGCGGGCTCGCGCTCGATCTTGGTCAGCGAGTGACGCAAGTCGCCGAAGCCGTGCTTGAGCGAGATAGCTGGGCCAGATCTGAGCCGCTGCTTTGCGGTCACCCCCGCAACGCCGCAGCGCAGCCGCTCACGCCGGAGCGGCCGCAGCCGTTGCCGCCCGGTCCGGTCGAGCGTTACAGCGAGCGGCTCGGTTTCGGCGCTGCCGGCGCATTTGGCGGGGTCCTGGCGGTATCGGGAAGCTCACGACGTGCGACCGGCATCGCGCTCGCGACGCTGCCGAAGGCGGCACGCTTCGGCCAGGAAGGCTTCGCGTCAGCGCTTGGCTGCCTGCTTGCACATCGTGGCGTGGTGGTCGCCGATCCTCGTGTCCTGCGCTTGCTCGACCGTATTGACACCGTCGTAGTCGATGCCGATGTACTGACCACCGGTGCCGTGATTGTCGGTGACGTAGTCCCGCTAGGTGGCGGCGATGTTAGTCAGCTAACCGGCCTCGCGTACTCGCTCTTCACTGCCGACCGGATCGGCGAGACCGTCAGCGACGGCTCGCTGAGTCTCGGCCCGCTTCAAGCACTCGAGCTGAAGGGCAGGAGCGGCCCACGCATAGCGGCCCGGCTCAGCGCCAGGGGAGCAGTGCGGGTGCTCGGCCTGGCACGGGACAAGCATCTGCTGGCGGTCATCGGCGTCGTCAGGGAACGGGCCAGAGCCGCCGACGCGGTGCTTGCTGCCGCGAGCCGCCCGGGCGCTGAGTTCGTCCTGGCCGGGCCGGCGGAAGCAGCGGACGCGCAGAGCGTGATGCAGGGCGCTAACCGGGTAGTGCCGGGCGGTCGGCGCCTCGTTGCGTCGGTCCGGTCCCTGCAGGCAGATGGTGCCGCCGTACTGCTGGTGTCCAGGCAGCGGCGCGCGCTTGCGTCGGCCGACGTTGGCGTGGGGCTCACCGGCTACGACGGACGGCCGCCCTGGGGCGCGCAGATCCTGGCGGGAACCGACCTGGCCGCGGCCGCGTTGCTCGTTGACGCCGCGCACACCGCCCGCTCGGCGTCACGCCGGAGCGTCGCCCTCTCCGAGGCCGGCACCGCGTTCGGCGGTGCGCTGGCCTTCGGCGGACCTGAGCAAGGGTCATCCGCGCGCAGCCTGCTGGCAGTCAACGCAGCTGGTGCGATTGCCCTGGCCGGCAGCATCTGGTCGGTGGCTGAGCTGGCCCGCCGGCCCTCGCCAGGGCCGGAGCCGGCGCCGCCCTGGCACGCGATGCCCGCCGATCTCGTGCTCGGCCGGCTAGGCAGTCGTCGGAGCGGCCTGGACCGGGAGGAATCCGCGGCGCGGTGGCACCCGGCCAGGCGGCAGTGGGGCCTGACGTCGCTGCCGCGGGCGTTCCTGGAGGAACTGGCGAATCCGCTCACACCGATTCTCGGCGGGGGCGCCGCGCTATCGGCGTCAATCGGCGCGGTCGCCGACGCGGTCATCGTCTCTGGGGTGACCGGCCTGTCTGCTCTCATCGGCGGCATCCAGCGGGTCTACACCGACAAGTCGATGACGCGGCTGATGACGGCATCGGCAGTGACCGCCCGCGTGCAGCGCGATGGTCGCGACCAGGCAATCCCGGCGAGCGGTCTGGTGACCGGCGACATCATCCTGCTTGGTGCCGGTGACGTCATACCTGCGGACTGCCGGCTCCTGGAAGCCGCGGCGCTGCAGGTCGATGAGTCGTCACTAACAGGTGAATCGATCCCGGTGGACAAGGCGGCGAGCCCGGTGGTCGCAGACGCCATAGCTGACCGCCGATCGATGCTGTACGAGGGCACGACGGTGGCAGCCGGGCGGGCCAGCGCAGTCGTCGTTGCGATCGGCAGCGCGACGCAGATGGGACGCAGCCTGGCAGTCATCGCGCAAACCGCGCCGGTGACCGGTGTAGAGGCAAGACTCGGCCGATTGACCGGCATCACCTTGCCGCTCGCGGCTGGATCCGCCGGCGCGCTGGTGATGGCTGGCCTGCTGCGCGGCCGTCCTGCTGCGGACACCATCGGAGCTGCGGTCGCACTCGCAGTCGCGTCAGTCCCAGAAGGGTTGCCGTTCCTTGTCACTGCTGCCCAGCTTGCCTCGGCGCGGCGTCTCGCCACTCGCGGCGCGCTGGTGCGCAACCCGCGCACCATTGAGGCGCTCGGCCGGGTCAACGTACTGTGCTTCGACAAGACCGGCACGCTGACGCAGGGCCGGATGGCTGTGTCAGCCGTGTCCGATGGTGCTGCGACCCGCGACACGGGCACGTTCGGCGTCTCGCAACGCCGCGTGCTGGCGGCCGCGCTGCGCGCGACGCCGCGGGCTCGCCGCGGCGGTAGTGCCGCGCATCCGACCGATCAGGCTGTCACGGACGGCGCCGCGGCCAGCCAGCTGACCCGGTCGGCTGACTACCCGGGCTGGCAGCGGCTCGACGCATTGCCCTTCGAGCCAAGTCGCGCCTACCACGCCACCCTCGGCAGCACGAGGAATGGCCCGCTCCTGTCGGTGAAGGGCGCGCCGGAGGTGATCCTGGCACTCTGCACGCGATGGCGCGGCCGGGCTGTTAGCCAGCGTGACCGCAAGCAGCTCTCCAGCGAGCTGCACCGGCTGGCCGGCAAGGGTTATCGCGTCCTGGCAGTAGCGGAGAACGAGGTCAGTCCTGGCTATCAGCTTGACGGCCTTGGCGAGCTGTCGTTCGCGGGGTTCGTGGCGTTCGGCGACCCGGTCCGGGCTACAGCCGGAGTGTCGGTCCGCGAGTTGCGTGACGCAGGAGTTCACGTCGTCATGATTACTGGCGATCACCCGAGCACTGCTAAAGCGATCGCCTCACAACTTGAGGTGCTTGACGGCCGCGCCATCGTCACCGGTCCCGACCTGGACCGGCTCGACGACAAGGAGCTGACGCGGGTGCTGGCCGATGCGACCGTGATCGCGCGCTGCACCCCCGAGCAGAAGGTCCGCGTCGTGCGAGCCTTCCAGGATGGCGGCGGTGTTGTCGCCATGACCGGCGATGGCGCCAACGACGCTGCCGCGATCCGGCTTGCCGACATCGGCATCGCGCTAGGCCAGCGCGCCACGCCCGCTGCCCGGGCGGCCGCGGACCTGGTCGTGGGCGATGATCGCCTGGAAACGATCATCGCCGCCGTGGTCGAGGGCCGGGCCATGTGGCGCTCGGTCAAGCAGGCGATCGGGATTCTGGTCGGCGGCAACATCGGCGAGATCGGGTACACCTTGCTCGGCACCCTGCTATCCGGCTCGTCACCGCTATCGGCACGGCAGCTCCTGCTAGTGAACTTGCTGACCGACCTCGTGCCTGCCCTGACTGTGGCGCTACGCAGCCCGCCGCCAGAGACGGCAGGCAGCTTGCTCGCTGAAGGACCCGACATCTCGCTCGGGTCGGCGCTGACCGAGGAAATCGCGGTCCGCGCCGTCGCCACCGGCCTTGCCGCCGGCGGAGCCTGGGCGGTCGGCCGGATGACCGGAACCGCAGCGCGCGCGAGGACTGTCGGGCTGGCGGCTCTCGTCGGCACAGAGATAGGCCAGACCTTGCTGGTGGGCGGGCGCAGCCCGGCCGTCGCCGCCGGGAGCGTGCTCAGCCTCGGCATTCTCGTTGCCGTGGTGCAGACGCCGGGTGTCAGCCAGTTCTTCGGCTGCGTCCCGATCGGGCCGGTGGGCTGGGGGGTGGCCAGCACGAGCACGCTCGCAGGCACCATTGGCTCACGCCTGCTGCCGCCGCTTGGCCGATCACTCACGCCGGCCGTCCGGACGCTCTCCGGGTCACCAGCCGCCGAGCAGGCCATGAAGCTGGCCGCCGGCATTCGCGCCGAACTAGCTCACCTCACTCACGGCGTGCAGCAAAGCCCGGGTACACCGCGACTGGCGGCAGCCGGAGCCGGTTTCGAGCGCAGCGGCTAGCTGACCTGCTGCTCGACGTGCTCGGCGTAGAAGCACAGCATGCCGGTAATGCCGGCCGCGGCCGGAATCGGGTCCTCGTAACTCCAGACCAGGTCCGGGTAGACCTCGCCGTCGAGGTCGATTGCCCAGTACGACGCCTCGCCCTTGAACGGGCACGTGGTCCTGGTATCTGTCGGGCGGAGGTACTCGGTACGCACGTCCTCCCGCGGCAGGTAGTAACGGTCCTGCAGCCCGGTCTCCTCGAGCCGGACGGCGCGGTCGGACTCGGCGAGCTTGACGCCACCGAGCGAGATCTCGATGTGGCGGTTAGCCGGGCTTGTGGTGATCGTATGCGGAGCAGCCATAGTGGTGCCAACCCGCCAGCCGCCTTCTGCATTCCGCCTGTCCGCACGGCTAGGGTGTCAGCATGACGCCCCCGGTCGCTCCCGCGCTCGTCCTCGCGTCCGGATCCAGGGGCCGGCTGCGCCTGCTTCGCGATGCCGGTTTTGATCCCGAGGTTGTGGTGAGCGGTGTCGCCGAGACCAACGACGACGGCTTGCCTACTGCCGAGCTGACCGTAGCGCTGGCCGAGCGCAAAGCTGCAGCGGTGGCCGCCAGCCGCCCTGACTCGCTGGTGCTCGGCTGCGATTCGATGCTCGACCTGGACGGCGACTCGCTTGGCAAGCCCGCGACACAGCAGGACGCGATCGCAGTATGGAAGAGGCTGGCCCGGTCGGAAGGCACCCTGTACACCGGGCACTGCCTGATCCACGGCCTCCTCAGCCGCAGGGTGACCGGCGTCGCGGCGACGACCATCAGGTTCGGGAGCCCGACTGACGCTGAGATCGCGGCCTACGCCGCGACCGGCGAGCCGCTGGAACTCGCCGGCGCGTTCAGCATCGACGGCAGGGCGGCGCCGTTCGTGGACGGCATCGACGGCGATCCGGGAAACGTGATCGGCGTATCGCTGCCACTGTTGCGAAAGCTGCTGGCCCGAGTGGGCGTTTCCGTCGTTGACTTGTGGCCCCCGCCAGCCAGCTGACAAGGCCAGCCACCCAGCTGACGCTAGCTTTCTGGCAGTCCGCGCTCTTCGAGGTCGAGCTCGAGCTGCAGCTGGCGAAGGCTCTCGTGCGGCAGGCGCCCGCTATCTCGCCAGCGCAGCAGTTCCTCGCGCTGGGCGTCGATTACAGCCTGCTGAGCGCGGATGGCCGCCTGGAATTCTGGCGTCGGGCCGAGCTCGCCCTCCGACTCGGCGAACATGCTGATCCGGTCGCTGGCCCTCTCGACATGCCTCGCGATCGCCGACCGGAGACGATCGGCAAGCTCCGCGGAGATCTCATGGTCGGCCTGAATGTCGTTCACCGCAATGCGCGCTGCGGCCAGGGCCGCCAGGCGGGCTTCGTGCCGGACCTGGGCTTCGTCGGCGGCGTCCGCGTGCAGGCCTAGCCGCCGCAGCAGCGGTCCGAACGTCAGCCCCTGTCCCACCAGCGTCACCAGCACCACCACATAAGCACACAGCAGAAGGAGATCGCGGTCAGGGAACGGCCGGTGGTTGTGCACAGTCAATGGCACCGAGAAGATCGCCGCGAGCGTGATCACGCCTCTGGTCCCGGCCCAGGTCACCGCGACAACCTCGCGGCCGTTCAGGGTCGGGTTGCGGTAGCCGAGCCGCCAGCCGAGCCAGCCAGGGATCGTCTGGGTCAGGAACAGCCAGAGTGGCCGCACCGCCAGGACGACGAGCAGCGTGAAGCCGATGGCTCCCGCGGTGATCCCTGGTGGCTCATCCCTGAGGCCGCGCAGCACAGCGGGCAGCTGCTGGCCGATCAGCAGGAACACCACGCCTTCGAGCAGAAAGTCGATAAATTGCCATACGGCATCGGTCTGCAGCCGGCTCGCCCCGGACTCGGCGCGCGGCGAATCGTGACTTGCCATCAGGCCTGCGATGACCACCGCGAGCACACCGGAAACGTGCGCTGCCTCGCCAGCCACGTAGGCGGCGAACGGCGTCGCCAGCGAGACCGCGTTCGCGAGCAGCGGATCCCGCAGCGCCCGCCTCGCGAGCCGGAGCAGGTAGCCGATGGCCGCGCCGATCAGCAGCCCGCCCCCAGCCGCTAGCGCGAACCTGCCCGCCGCCAGCGCCAGCGAGAAACCGCCTCCGACAGTCGCAGCGATTGCGACCTGCCACGTCGTCAGCGCGGTTGCGTCGTTAAGCAAGCCCTCGGCGCCGATCAGCGTGAGCAGCCTGGACGGCAGGCCGGCTCGACCGCCAACCGACAGTGCAGCGACCGGGTCAGTGGGGGCGACGGCCGAGCCAAGGACCAGCCCGACAGCGAACGTGATGCGGGGCACGACGAGCGACACGAGCGCGCCTACCACGAACGCAGTGAGCAGCACGAGCACGACCGACAGGCTGGCGATCGGTTGCCAGTCCGCTCTGATCGCGAGCAGGCTGGACCGCAGCGCGGCGCTGTAGAGCAGCGGCGGGATCGCCAGCAGCAGGATCAATTGCGGATTCAGGTGCAGGTTGGGCCCGGGCAGCACCGCGTAGATCAGGCCGAATAGCGTCAGCACGATCGTGTAGGGCACCCGCAGCCGGTCCGCGATCATCCGCGCGATCACGATGACGACGATCATCGCGAGCACGAACACTGCGTGGCCCAGCATCTGAGTCATTCTGACAGGACGCGTTGCCTCCAGCCCGATGCCGTCGCGCTCTTAGTCATGATCACGAAGACTTCCGGGCTGCCAGACACGAAGGTTTACGTCCTGCGTCCTCAGGGGTGGCGACGGTTCCGGAGGGCTACTCGGAGCGGATGTCAGTGTCGTCGTCATCGACGACGTGCATCGCCGCTTCCTCCGCGGTTGCTGCGCCGCCGTCAATGCCGGTGTCCCTGGCGACGAGGTCGGGTTCGGCAGCCGGGTGGACTCCCTCGTCCTCGGCTACGAGCCGGCCAGCCCTGGGGTCGGGGCCGTCGTCGAGCAGCAGGCCATCGAGGTCCTCCTGGGCGAGATCCTCGCCGGCTGACCGGCGGACCAGTCGGCTCAGCTGCTCGTTGTCGAGCTCCTCGTCATCGAGGTCAGTGCCGACGTCCGGCTCCTCCTCTGCGAGCAACTGGTCCAGTGATTCGCCTCGCTCCTGCTCCGACTCGGTTGTGCCATAGCGGATGCCGGCGGTCCACCGCTCCGGCGGGGCAACCCCGCGGTCGAGCGGGTCGCTGCCCGGGGGCGCGTCGAGCGTGTCGGAGGCGTCAAGCACCTCGTAGTCTTCAAGATCGGCAGATTCGTGCCTGGTCTCGTCGGGCATGCCGAGCCTCCTTCCGTCGCGCGAGGCAGGCCGCCCTGGCCGGGCGGGCCGGTGCCGCTGCGTCACCCCTGTTGTGTCCAGCTTGCCCGTTCGCTGCCCGCTGACCCGTGCTGGGGGTGCCTGGCGTGCGCAGCCTGAACGTGCGGCGCGCGGTGGGCAATGGTCACGATGCCGGTGACCATCAGCGATAGCGCGACGACTTCGCCCGCGATTCCGAGCGGGGTGCTATTGAGCTTCTCCTTCAGCCAGACGCTGGCCAGCGCGATCGAGATGATGGGATCGCACGCGGTGATGATCGACAGGACCGGGGCAATCACCGTGCCCTTGCTGCTCTGGAAGGCGTCCTGGTTGAGTATGAACCCGACTGGGGCCACTATGGCCAGTGCGTAGATCGGCCAGTCGGTCAGGAATCCGGGGAAGCCGCGCCCGACCACCATCTTCACCAGGAACGCCGACACCCCGTAGCAGATGCCGGTCGCCAGAGCCAGCGCCAGCGGCCGGAGCGTCTCGCTCCGCCTGGCCAGCGCGAGGCACCCGCCGACACCGCCCGCTAGGCCCGCTGCCAGCGGCAGGATCACGAAAAAGCCGACATTCGTGATGCCGCCGTGTGGCCGGGCGATGGCCAGGAATCCGCCGATTCCAGCCGCGCAGGCCAGCACGCCAAGGAATAGCTGCGGGTCCCACGCCCGTCGCAGGTAGGCGTTAATGAGCACGGCAAATATTAGGTCGAACACCAGGATCGGCTGCACCAGCGCGAGCGGGCCGAATCCCAGCGCGACGACCTGAAGGGTGAATCCGACCAGGGTGCCGCCGATCGCCGCCACCCAGAGCGGCTGCCTGACCAGGTCCAGCAGGATGCGCGGTGACAGCGCCCGGCGGGTCTCGACGCGCTTGGTGCCGCGCTGCTCGGCGACTGACGAAACACCGAATACCAGGGCCGCGCCGAGCGCCGTCACGACTGCGATCGCCATCACGTCCGTGACATCCCCGGCGATGGCCTCACCTACGCCGATCCCTGGCCAGGTCGCTGCGGCCAGTGAGCAAGAGCCAGGTCAGCGCACCGGCGATCACTGCCAGCCCGCAAGCCCGGCCAGCGGGTTCTTCCAGCCGGGAACGGGGTAGCCAGGTACGCGGCCGCCCGCCGGGCTGCGGAGCGACATCAGCCCGTGCTCCGGAGCGGGTGAGGCTAGCCTCGCCGTCGCCCGGCGGGGCGGATTGCTGCGGTTGCTGAGTCTTGACGCGCTCTCATGAGGCAGTTGGATTGCCGGAAGGCGGCGGATCGGCAGCAGGAGGCCGCGAGTCCAGGCTAGGCGGAGCCACTCTCACCTCAAGCGTGAGGGGTCACAGCCGCCTGAGCGCGTCGAGATCCACCTGTAGCTCGGCGTTGATGCGGTCGAGCAGCTCCCGGACATGGTCATCGTCCTGCTCTGACAACGCCGCCCGTAGGTGCTCGGCGAGTCGGTCCAACTGCTCGGCCACGACCCGGCGGACCTCCTCGTCGCCCACCGGGCCGTGCCACGGGTTAGGACGCTGCCGACCTGCCACGCTCGGCATGTAGTCGAGCGCTGACACACCACGAGCGGTATCCGCGGCCATCAGAAGCTCGGCCCATCTGCGTGCGTCGCCAAGCACCTGGCCGAGCTCAACGTGCAGCTCGCGGGTTTCAGGCACCTTGCGATGCGCTTGCCGTAGCGCCATGACCATATCGATCACCTCACTGAGCACTTCGTTGAGAGCGACCATAGGGTCGTGCGGCGATGCTGACGTCATGAGCGGCGCACCGCCTCTCGGGTGCAGCACCGCTGGCGCGTAACTCGAGACTGCGGGCTAGTCTCGCGCGCCGGCGAGGCGGGCGAAACAAAGAGAGTCATGGTTCACTCCGATCACTGCACATGGCCGGCTGGCTACCGTCCGGGAAGAGCCGGGCCCGATGACGAACGAGTCCGCTCCGTGACCGCTGCCACGTTAAGACGATCAATTGTGTCAGGACGCAGCTGCACAATGCGGAGGTCTGCCGTCCCTGGCCCGGCGGCCATGGCTACCTGGATCGAGCCATCGGGGATTACTGCGTCTAGCTCGGCGATGGCCTCACCTGCGCCGATCCCTGGCCAGGTCGCTGCGGCCGGTGAGCAATAGCCAGGTCAGCGCACCGGTGATCACTGCCAGGCTGGCTGGCTGCCAGCCCGCACCGGCGACCGCCAGAGTGCCCGTCGCCGCCACCGCCAGCAGCCGGACCGCCAGCCGGGCCGGCCGTCCGTGGCGCATCAGCAGCCCGCTCGCGAGCAGCAGCCTGACCAGCGGGTTTTTCCGACCGGGAACGGGGCAACCAGGCACGCGGCCGTCCGGCGGGCCGCGGAGGCCGGCCAGGGCCTCGCCGCGACCGGTCGCGGTTCGCAGTGTCGCATAGGCCGCGGCCGCCTGAGCGTAGGCGACCGGATCGCCGCCGTCTGCCCGGTCCGGATGAGTGGCCGCCGCGATCCGCCGCCAGGCTGACCGCACCTGGTCGTCGGTCACCTGGCGGCTGACCGGCAGGCCGAGTACCTCGTACGGGGTCATGGCGGCGGGCCGAACGCCGCATCCAGCAGCGCAGATACGTCAGGTAGCACTATGCCCGCTGGCGGCACAGTGTCGGCTGGCGGCACAGTGTCGGCTGGCGGCACAGTGTCGGCTGGCAGCACAGTGTCCGCTGGCGGTGCAGCGGCGGTCGGAAGTAGCTCGCCTGGCTGGCCGGACACCAGCGCCGCGGGGCCCGCGACGAGTGGCTTGATCTGGGTAAACGTAACTCCGCCGTGGTGAATGTAGGCGGCCTGACCTGGCTCAAAGCAGCGGATGCGGTCCGGGTCGGCGACCGGTCTGTCCCGCAAGCGCGAGCTGCCGTGCCGGCTCCAGCGCAGCCGCCCGGCCAGTTGCCGGCTGGTATCGACCGACGCGCGCTGGCCGGCCAGAGCGGTTACCGGGTCCGGGTGCGGCGTCCCCAGCAGCCAGATGCCGCCTTCAGCAGTAGCCGCAAGCCGGTACCGGTCGTCCAGTCGCGCTGCGAGCCCGTGCCAGGACTGCGCCGACACTTGTACCGAGAGCCCGAGCGACCGCGCTCGCTCGTACAACTGCCAGATCGGCAGCCGCCGCGCCACCGCGCTGAACTCGTCGACCGCGAGAAGGATCTGGCGCGGCGGCCCGCTGGCAGGCTGCGTCACGAAACTGGCCAGCAGGTCGACCAGCGCACGGGCCTGGGCTTCGGCGACAGCGACCTCGGCCGTGCCCTCCAGGATGCAGTACCAGACGTCAGCGTCGGTGAAGCTGCCCGAGTTGTCGAGCCCCGGTCCGAGACGGCGGAACAGCGTGCGGAACCGCAGCGCGATGTCCGGTACCTGACGGGCTGCGGAGCTAACCAGCGCGAGCCGATCGGAGTAGCCGCCCCCGGAGTAGGCCAGGCCGAGCCAGCCGGGATCCAGCCTGGCCAGGAATTCCGCCGTGCTGGCCGGCCTGCCGCACGGCGCCTCGACCGCGAGCGTGACGACCGCCTCCATCACGTCGGTGTAGTAAGCAGCCCCGCCCGTCCCGTGCTCGATCAGGTCGACCAGCGTGCTGACTAGCTGCCGGGCCGGCAGCGTCCAGAGCGACAGGCAGGCTTCATCGGGCCAGACGGCCACGTTCCCGGCTCCGGCTGAGCGCAGAACCCGGCGCGCCCGGTCAGCGGTGCGGCGGGCGTCGGCGCCGCCCTTGCAGTCAAGTACCACGATCAGCGGCGGCCCGGCTTGCCGGGCCGCGTGCCGGCGGCCCGCGGTCGCCAGGTAGCCAGCCCAAAGGCGCAGCAGCAGCGTGCTTTTCCCGGTCCCGGTGGCACCAATCACGATCTGGTGCGAGTAGAGCCGGCTCACGGGCAGCACAGTGAGCCGACGGGCCGGATGCCTGACCGCGCGGATGACGGCACCGACCACGAAGTCGCCGCGGCGCGTCAGCAACGGGACTGCGCCCGGCGCGGTGACCAGCCCCTTGGCCGCCCGGACCTGGTGCCGCCACTGGCGGTCGTCGAAGCTGACCGCCGCGGCAGGCGACCGGCCTGCTGCCTGCGCGGCCATCGAGGCCAGCCGGACTGACCAGGCCAGGCCCCCGGCCACGAGTCCGGCAGGCACGGCGACCGGCGCGATCAGCACGGCAGCTGTCAGATAGTGCCCCCGGCCGAGAGCGAGCCAGGCCAGCTGCGGAGAGACGGCTGCGAGCGAGTGCCGGCCGATCGCCGCAGCTGCCAGCCAGACGGTGAGCATCGGCAGGCACCATCCTGTTGCCCGGTAGAGCCGGGCGGGCTGCCAGCCGCCGCGCCAGGCGACCGCGACGCTGATCGCGGCGACGAGGGTGACTGGCAGTAATCCGATGGCAAGGGCCGCGACTGCCCCCGCCGTCAGCGCGCGCAGTGCCAGCCGCCCTGTCCCCCCGCTCATGCCGGCTTCCTGGCGGGCAGGTAAGCGGCTGCTGGCAGTGTGCGGACTTCAATCCGGGCGCGCAGGCTGCCCAGAGCTTCCCTGGCCCGCCGGACTGTTCCGGTGGCGGCTGGCGAGCAGAGGTAAATGGCCCTGATATGACGGGGCGGCAGCCCGGCAACTCGGGCCTCGGCGGCCGGGCACCCGTAGTCGCCCGTGCGGGCCAGCAGTTCCCGCATGATCGCAGTGGTGCGGGCCACTGTTTTCGGTGTGAGCTCGGCTTCGATTGCCCAGCATTCGCCTGCCCAGCCAGGCGGAGTTCCTGATGCGGGCACGTCCGGCCAGTGCAACTCAGCGTCGGGCAGGTGATCGCGCACGCCGCGGTGGCTGCCGAGCCGGGCATGCAAGCGGCGCTCGCTGCGCCAGTGCGCGCCGCCGTCGCGGTACTCGGGCACGGACTGAAGCGCCAGCCGGGCGGCGGTGACCGCGCGGATGTGCTCGAGCCGCCCGAGCGCGGGCGGCGCGGCCGCGTATTTCAGGCCGCAGGCCTGCAGCCCGGCCCTGGTCAGCCAGACCCACGGCGGGCCCTGGCTGAGTACGCCGGAGTCGGCAAGCCCCGCGCTGGCCCAGCGGGCGGCCACCGCCCTGGCCTGCCGCATGGTGCCGCCGAGTAACTCGGCAAGCTGGTCGAGCTGAAGCCCGTACATCTCGGCGGTGAATAACAGCCCGGCGCGATCGTTGCTGGCGGCGGTCGTCACCCTTTAATCAGAACACGGCACGCGGGGGAAGGCACGCGCGGTGCTGGTGCATGCCACGGCCGTAGGGCACAATGAGTCCCGGAAGATCGCCAGTGCGCAGTACCTGCCCAACAGCACGGTGCTGGCTAACACGGTGTTGGCCAACACGGGCCCGGTTTCCCGGCCGGACGAGGTCGTAGGGGAAGACGCATCCTCGTCTGCAGCAGGGAGGTCTCGGGTGTCCGTACGTGGCGTGCTGCACGTGCACTGTGCGCCCCCGGCGCTATGCCCGCATATTGAGTGGGCCGCGGCCGGGGTCCTTGGCGTGCCTGTCAGCATGCCGTGGGTCGATCAGCCTGCTTCGCCAGGGGCGATGCGGGGCGAGTTGCAATGGACCGGTAATCCAGGCTCAGCCGGCGCGATTACCTCGGCGCTCGCGGGCTGGAACCTGGTGCGCTTCGAGGTCACCGAGGAAGCAAGCCCCGGATGTGATGCGGTCCGCTATAGCTACACGCCCGCGCTGGGCACGTTCTGCGGGGCAGTCGCCGCGAACGGCGACATCATGATCCCGGAGAACCGGCTGCGCGCGGCGATGGCGCTGGCCGCGTCGGCACAGTCGGCGGGCGGCCGAACCGAGGGCAAGCCCGGCGGCCCCCGCGACCCGCGCGGGCTGCGTGACCTGCGCGACCTGCACGGGCCGCGGCACCCGGCGCTCGGCGGCTCGCTGGAGGCCGAACTCAGCCTGCTGCTTGGCGAGCCGTGGGACGCTGAGCTCGAGCCGTTCCGCCGGGCCGGTGACGGCGCTCCGGTCCGCTGGCTGAACGCGACCGGCTGACTACTGCCGATCCGGCCAGCCGGCCGCCCGCGCCACGTATCGTATGGACGTGCGAAAACCGGTCCCGATCCCCACCGGTACGGTGACCCTGCTGTTCACCGACATCGAGGGATCGACCCGGATGTGGGAGGCGGAGCCAGAGGCCATGACGCTGGCCCTGCGCCGGCATGACGAGATACTCCGCAGCACGATCGAACAGGCCGGCGGTTACGTCTTCAAGACCGTGGGGGACGCGTTCTGCGCGGCGTTCTCGACCGCTGAGGCCGCGGCAGGCGCGGCTGTCGCGGCGCAGCGCGCGCTCACCGGGCAGGCCTGGCCGACGAAGCACCCGGTCGGGGTACGGATGGCGCTGCACACCGGTGCCTGCGACGAGCGTGACAATGATTACTTCGGCCCGGCGGTTAACCGGGTAGCGCGGCTCGAGTCGGTCGCGCACGGCGGCCAGGTGCTGCTATCCGGCGCGACGGCGGAACTGGTGTCGGAGTCACTGCCGGACGGCGTGACCCTGCGCGACCTCGGCGCGCACCGGCTCAGGGACCTCGGCAGACCTGAGCAGGTGTTTCAGCTGGAGGCCGCTTTCCTCCCGGCCGATTTCCCGCCGCTGACCTCGCTAGACAATCCTGATCTGCCGAACAACCTGCCCGGCCAGCTCAGCGCGTTCATCGGCCGTGAGCACGAACTGGCAGAGGTGCGCTCGCTCGCGGCCAGCGCGCGGCTGGTCACGCTCACCGGGTCGGGCGGCAGCGGCAAGACCCGGCTGGCGCTGCAGACCGCGGTGGAAATGCTGGACTCAGCGCTGGATGGCGTCTGGTTCGCCGAGCTGGCCTCAGTGACCGACGGTGACTTGGTGCCCGGCGCGGTGGCGGCTGCGCTCCAGCTGCCCGATCACTCCGGGCCCGCGGTGCTTGCGTCCGTCCTGGAGGTGCTCAACAACCAGGACGTGGTCATCGTGCTTGACAACTGCGAGCACGTTATCGACGACGCAGCCAAGTTCTGCGAGCAGGTAATCAGGTACTGCCCGCACGTCAGGTTCCTGGCCACCTCGCGTGAGCCGCTCGGCATCGAGGGCGAACGGGTCTACCGGGTTCCGTCGATGTCGCTCCCGCCGCGGGACGCGATCATCGCCGCGGACCTGGCTGGATCTGACTCGGTGAAGCTCTTCGTCGAGCGCGCGAGGTCGCACGAGCCGCAATTCGTGCTCGACGATGCGGCCGCGCCGCTGGTGGCTACGATCTGCCGGCGGCTGGACGGCATCCCGCTGGCGCTGGAGCTGGCAGCCGCCCGGCTGTCGTCGATGTCGTTGCGGCACCTGAGCGAGCGGCTTGACCAGCGCTTCCGGCTGCTGACCGGGGGTAGCCGCAACGCGCTGCCGCGGCAGCAGACGTTGCAGGCCACCGTTGACTGGTCCTTCGACCTGCTGAGCCCCGCAGAACGCGAGGCCATGCGGCGGCTCTCGGTGTTCGCGGGCGGCTTCGAGCTCGAGGCCGCGGAGGCAATCTGCGCGGCGGACGAGATTGACGTCATCGATGTGGCGGACCTGATCGGCTCGCTGGTCGACAAGAGCCTGGTGCTTGCCGAGCGAATTGCGGCCGACAGCCGTGCGGGCGAGCCGGGCGGCGAGACGGTGCGGTACCGGCTGCTCGAGACGGTCCGCCAGTACGCGGCTCAAGAGCTGTTCAAGTCGGCCGGAGAGTCCGAGCTCGCCGCGATCAGGGACCGGCACGCCGCGTTCTACCTGCGCATCGCGCGCGAGGCCGGGCCCGCGTTGACCGGTCGCCGGCAGGGATACTGGCTCCGGCGGCTCGACGCCGACTGGGACAACATCCGGTCGGTCTTCGGTTACCTGGCTGCCGAGGACAGGACGGGCGACCTACTCAAGCTGGGGGTCGCACTCGAGCGTTTCGCCGTCAGCCGGGCACAGCCGGAGGTGTTGAGCTTCTTGCGGGCAGCGGCTGAGCGTGACGAATCCGGCGTGACCGCGCTTGCCGCGAGCGCGCAACTGGCGACATCATCGCTGCTGAGCATCCTGCGCCAGGCTGATCCGAGTGCCCGTGCGGAGGCAAGGGGCTATGCAGAGCGCGGCCTGGCCATGGCGGAGGTACTCGCTGACCCGGTACTGCAGGCCAGGAGTCTCGGCCTGCTGAGCGACCTCGTCTTCGCCGACGGCGACCTGGACCGGGTCAAGGAGCTGGCCGAGCAGGCTGTAGCCATCGCCCGCACTACCGGTGACCGGCAGCTGCTCGGGGAGATGCTGAAATGCCTGGCGGCCGCTGAACCGTCCGCCGAGGAAAACCGGCGGCTGCGGGCGGAGGCCCTGGATTGCTTCCGGCAGTCCGGCGATGAGCTGCTTGCCGCCAACGAGCTGCACCAGCTGTACGGGCTGGACATCGCCCGTGGCGAGCTCGGGCAGGCGCGGGCGCACCTGGAGGCGGCGATCGCTGCCGCCGAGCGTCTCGGCGACGAGATGTACCTGTACTTCTTCCGCGAGGACCTGGCGATCCTGTTGCTGATCGATGGCAAGCCGGCCGAGGCGGCTCCGCTGGTCAGGCGGTGCCTGCAGGTCGCGCGGCGGAGCGGCATCCGGCTGGACGTCTGCGAGGTGCTATTCGGCGCCGCCTGCTGCGCTGCGTGGCAGCAGGACGAGCTCAAGGCCGTCAGGCTCCACGGTGCGGCGGACGTCCGGATCGGCTACGCCCTGGCCGACGGCAGCATCAGCTGGTCACCGATTGAGGAGCGGCTGCGCGTCTCCGAGCAGGCCCGGCTCCGGGAGCAGCTAGGGGAAGCTCAGTTCAGCGAGGCCTACCGGCAGGGTGCGGCGCTATCCAGGCAGCAGGCCGTGGAACTTGCCCTGAGCTAGCACGACCCTCAGGCCAGATCGTGTCGCCACCACCGACATAGCATCGATTTGAGCGTTGCAGCGCGAACTTATGGACCTTTTATACTGTCTGTGACAACACACACGGGTGTTATGTGCGTTAGTGCCTGCGCAAAACGGGCTGATTGCCTGGAATCTCGGCGCCGCGGCGCCGAGCGAGGCATCGCCACGTGCGACGCGAGCGATCGGAGTGCTGCGGATTGAGTCGTGTTGCGGAGCGTGACTGGAGTGACGCTTTTGACATGACGTTGAGTAGCGTTTTAAATACATCCAGTTCAAGCTAAGTGGCGGCGGCGCGCTGACCCCCCGTAACCGCGACGCCGGCTTGTATTACACGCTAGTGGGGCGCTCCTGTGCCCGCGCTCACCCCTGCGCGGCTCCATGAGTGCTGGGTCGGCGCTGACCGCCTCCTCAACAGGAGGCGATAGCACTCATGGCAATGAGCGCCCACGCATCTGACGACCATGTCATCTACGAGCAGGAACTGGCCACTCACCAGCGTGATCTGTACCCTGCGGCACTGCGGATGACCCGCAACCCGAGCGACGCCGAGGACCTGGTACAGGAAAGCATGGCCCGCGCCTACGCCGGGCTCCGGCACTTCACCCCCGGCACCAACGGCAAGGCCTGGCTGTTCCGCATCCTGTCGAACACCTTTGTGAGCGGTTACCGCAAGCGGCAGCGCGAGCCTGTTCAGGTACTGAGCCCCGAGTTCGAGGCGCTGGTGTCTGCTGCCCCTAGCTGGTCGGCGACCGGACCGGCGCGGGTCGAGCCGTCGGCCGAAGACGCTGTGCTCGGCCAGTTCAGCAACTCCGAGGTGCGGGACGCACTGCGTGAGTTGCCGGAGTGTTTCCGTGCCACCATTTACCTGGCTGACGTCGAGGGGTATCCCTACCGCGAGATTGCCGAGATGCTCGGCGTGCCGATCGGCACGGTGATGTCCCGGTTGCACCGGGCTCGCGGCCAGTTGCGGAACCGCCTCGCGGCGCGCACCGAATCTGCCGCACTGCCGCGCTGATCCGCTACGGATCCCGTTGACTATCGACGGCATGACAACCGGATCCGCAACGCCTGGCTCGGGCAGCGGTATTGAGTGCTAAATCAGTTGCCGACTAGACTGATTGCAACGTATTCCGTACTCAAGGCGGGTGTTTGGTGGTTGATACCGGATCCAGCAGCATGATTGACGCAGCAAGTCCGTTGTCCGTCACCGCGCGCACGGCTCACAAGCGGCTTCGCGAGCAGGGCCGCAGCGACCGGGCCGAGCTGTTCGCCGTTCTTCGTGCCGGGTTCATCGGGCACCTGGGGGTGCCGGCCGATCATGGGCTGATAGTCATACCCACCGTCTACGGCTTCGACGATCAGCAGGTATACCTCCATGGCTCGGTGGCCAGCCGCAGCCTCAAAGCTGACGCTGACGCGTGCCTGACCGTCACGGTGGTGGACGGCCTGGTACTGGCACGCTCGGTCTTCGAGCATGGCGTCAACTACCGCAGTGCGATGATCTACGCCCGGCCCCGCATCGTCGCCGGCCCCGCGGAGAAGCTGGCCGGGCTGCGGCTGGTGTCTGAGCACCTCGCGCCCGGACAGTGGGACTACACCCGCCAGCCCAGCCGTAAGGAGCTTGCCGCGACCAGGCTGCTGGCGCTGTCCCTGGCTGAAGCATCGGTGAAGGTACGCTCCGGGCCGCCGGGCGACTCCGACAGTCCCGACGCCGCCCTCGGGCTGTGGGCAGGGGAGTTGCCGCTGGACACCCGCTGGCTGCAGCCAGTGCCGGACCCGGCATTGCCCGCAGGGCTGATTGCCCCGCCGCATATTCAGTCCAGGGCCGGGAACGCCGCTCATCCCCGCTAGTCCTGGTCGCCAGGTCGCGGCGAGGTCAGGACGGCGAGCCGGGCCGAATGCGAGCGCAACGATCCGCGATCAATTCGCGATAAAGGTGATACCGAGCGCCGAGATCTTGGCGGACAAACGGGCTATAGTGCGGCGCAGGCCAACGGGCCCAGGCGGAGCGGCATGAGGATGGAGTCTAAGTGTTCGAGACGGTAGTGGTGGGAGCGGACGCCTCTGACACGGCATCCGAGGCGGTCCGCCAGGCAATCGAACTGGTGAAGCTCACTGGCGGTCGGCTGCACATAGTGTCCGCCTACCGCCCGCAGCACCTGAGTGCATCCGGGGCTGACGGGGTGGACCTGGCGACCGGTGACGTGGCCAATTCAGTGCTGGCCGACCACGCCTCCAGGGCGAGAGCCGCTGGCGTTGCGGCCGAGACGCACGCTCGCAGCGGGGCGGCCGCCGAGGCCATTATTGAAGTGGCCGAGGAGATCCACGCTGACCTCATCGTGGTCGGCAACAAGGGAATGGCCGGGGTCGGCCGGGTCCTCGGCAGCGTGCCCAACTCTGTCGCGCACCGTGCCCCGTGCTCGGTGCTGATCGCCCAGACCACCTGACCGGAGGAGTCCGGCATCGGGCCGGAGGCGGCCTACCAGCGGATCGGCGCGGAACTGGCCAGCTGACGGCCTGCTGCGTCAAGCGCGTCCACAGTCAGGTAACCGGTGCTGCCGCTCAGCGGTATTGCGGTCTCGAAGCCTGAGGCGGCGATTGTTCGGTCCTGGCGCAGCTTGGCGGGCGCCCGGCCCACGTTAAGCCGCCAGGCCGCGACGGTGGTGGCTCCGTTCCAGCTGGCGAGTGCGTAGCGCTGCCCGCCGCGCCGTGCGGTGGCGACCAGCGGCAGGCCGGCCGGCTGGCCAGTCCAGGACTGCAGGAACGCCCGGTAGCTGATTCCGCCGCCGGGGAAGTACCCGTCCAGGCCGATGGTGGCGTCTGGCCGGAAGCTTGTGAAGGCCGGGACGGTTCCCCACCCGACGAAGGCACCGCCGCCTGGCAGGAGTTGCATGCTGCCCATGGCGTCCGCGAGGTAGCCGGGGTGCACGAAGCTGTCGGCCAGCCAGGCGGTGCGCAGCTTCTGGTCAGCCGCGATGCGGATGCCGCGCGAGGCCGGCTCGTCCTGAGTGAGCCCGTCGCCATCGTCGAAGACGGTGATGGTTCCGTCTGGCTGCCAGCGCGCATCGTGCTGCCAGTAGAAGCGGGCGCCGCGACTGGTAGCGAAATCCGAGCTCTTGCCCCCGAGGCGCCAGAGGATCTGCCCGCGGGGGCGGCTGATGTTGTACACCGTCCAGGTGTGGCGAGCAGAAATCAGCAGGTTGCCGTCCGGGCCGACGTCGATGGAATTGAGATGAAAGAAGTCGTAGTCACCTCCGTCGTAGGGCGCGTGCGATTCGCTGAGCGGCACGTGCTCGGAGGCCGCCCATTCGAACAGGACTGAGCCAGTTGCGATATCGACTTCCTGGACGATCGAATCGAGCAGTGTCCCGTTCTTCGGCCCGCCCACGGCTGACAGGTCGGCTCGCTTGGCGCGATACGCGCTGAACAAGGCGGTGTCGGACGGCGAAATGATGAACTCGTGCAGATCGCCGGCGAGCCCGTGTCCTGCCCGGACCCGGCAGATATCCCGGTAGCTTGAATCGGCGATCACGTACTCGCCCACGCCGTGCCCGCCGGTCTGCTGGCCCTCCCACCAGGCGAGCACCTTCTGGCCGCGGTAGGTCTGCACGCCGAAGTTCGCGGTTGCTGCCCCCGGCACCGGCCGGAACCAGACGAGCTGGCCGCGCTGATCGACAATCATGGGGCCGTGCTGCCCGGGCCCGAGCAAGGCCGCTAGGAAGATGAACCCGTCGGCGCTTGCGTCGCCGGTCACCCGGACGGACGGAGGAGTCAGGTCCGGCCGCGACACGAAGCGGTCGATCTTGCGAATGGGATGCGAGTCGGTGTCGCCGAGCAGCACCGGCCCGCCCGCCACCAGCGCCAGGCTGCCTGCAGCGCTCCGCAGCAGCTGACGCCGGCTCCACGCCTTTCCGGGGCCGGGAGGTCCGTCCTGCCGCGTCCGCGAAGCGGGCGTTCCTGGCTCAGTGCTCGTCAGCATGTATCCAGCAGAATGACCAAGGAAACTGAGGAGTGGCTTACCTGTGGGTCCAGATGTCCCGAACGGCGCAACTTGGGCCGGACTCCGCTGAGCGCATAAATGCGGAGGGACTGTCCGAGCTGCCCGGGATAATGAAGGAGTGTTTGATACCGGAAGGTGCACCCTTGTCGGCCGGGCAGCTGAGCTGGAGCAGATGGAGAAGCTGCTCGGCGACGCCGAGTCCGGCCAGCCGGTCGTTCTGCTTGTCAGCGGCGATGCCGGGGTCGGCAAGACACGGCTGCTGACTGAGCTAGCCGCACGGGCCGCGGCGCGCGGCTTCACGGTACTGTCCGGGCGATGCGCGGAGCTGGCCGACAGCGTCCCGTACCTGCCGCTCGCCGACGCGCTGCGCTCTGCGACTAGCGGCCCGCTCGCGGACGCGCTGGCGGCGAGGCCCGTGCTGGCTCGCCTGCTACCCGACCAGGAGATCACCAGGCAGCCGGGTGACTTGCCAGGGCTCGCGCAGCACCAGCTTTTCGGCGCAGTTCTCGGCATGCTGGCCGAGCTGGCCGCAGCCAACCCGGTCCTGCTGATGCTCGAGGATCTGCACTGGGCCGATCGCTCCACCAGGGACCTGGTCACCTTCCTCAGCCGGGTGCTCAGGGCCGAGCGCATCGCGCTGGCAGTGAGCTACCGCACTGACGACATGCATCGCGCCCACCCGTTGCGGCCGGTCGTCGGCGAATTGCAGCGGCTACCCGGTGTGACCGCGATCGAAGTCGGCCCGCTTGATCCCGCTGCCATGGCCGAGCACCTCACCCAGCTGTCGGGCGGTGGCACCGAGGCGATCGACGAGGTAATCGAGCGGGCCGAGGGCAACGCGTACTTCGCCGAGGAACTGCTGGCCAGTTGCTCGACCGGCGGTGAGCTGCCCACCGGCCTCGCTGACCTGCTGGTCGCACGCATCGTGCACCTGTCCCCGACGACCCAGCAGGTGCTGCGGGCAGCGGCCGTGACCGGGCGGCGGATCGACGACGAGCTCGTGATGCGGGCCTCCGGGCTGGCCACCGCCGACTACGAGGCGGCCGTTCGGGAAGCGGTGGCCCGGCAGTTGCTGGTGGCGGACAGCGGCTCCGGACTGGCCTTCCGGCACGCACTGCTGCGCGAGGCGATCTACAACGATCTGCTACCAGGAGAGCGGACCCGGCTGCACGCCCGGCTCGCCGAGCTGCTGTCCGACGAGCAGCGGCTGGCCGAGGTACCCGGCACCGCGGCCGAGCTCGCGCTGCACTGCCTGGCCAGCCATGACGTTCCCGGCGCATTCGCCGCCTCGGTACAAGCCGGCCTGGAAGCGTGGCGACTCGCGGCGCCGGCCGAGGCCATGAGGCACTTTGATCAGGCATTGTCGCTGTGGGACCGGGTATCCGAGCCGGAGAAGCTCAGCGGGATGAGCCGCGGCAAGCTGGCTTTTAAGTCGGCACTGAGTGCGGGTGATGCCGGCCAGGTATCGCTGGCCGTCAAGGAACTGCGGCGGCTAGTCGGCTTCCTTGCCGAGCAGCCGGAGCCGGACCTCAAGCTGCTCTGCCGGGCCATGGAGCGGCTGTCCTACTTCCTGCTGGAAGTCGATGAAGACTCCGACGCGATCGCGACGGCCGCAGCGGCAGTCGACGTGCTGCCAGCTGAGCCGCCTACCTGGGAGCGCGCGAGCGCGCTTGCGACGCACGCAAAGGCGCTGCTCGCCTACGCCGACACTGATCAGGCCAGCGCGCGTGCCGAGCAAGCGGCGGAAGCAGCCAGCGGCGCAGCCGCTCCGTGGTTGCAGGCCGACGCCCTCGCGACGCTGATGTCGGTGCGCGAACGCGCCGGGCTGATCGGCGAGGCGAAGTCCACCGGCGCGAAGGCGCTCGAGCTCGCGAGCAAGGCCGACATGGCAGGCGTCGAGCTGCGGGTCGAGACGCTGCTCGCCAGGCTGAACCTCGAGTCCGGCGACCTGACGGAGGCGGCCGCGTACGCGCACGCGGGCGTCGCGCGCGCCGCGCAGGCAGGCCTGAGCATGGCGCCATATGGCCTGGACCTGCGGTACCTGCACTATCTGGCGCATTATGCGGATGGCAACTGGGATCACGCGCAGCAGATCGCAGATATGTTCCCGGTCCGGGTGGCTAACGTTGCCGAAGCTCGGCTGTCAGCGATGGCGCTGTTCATCGACGTGGCCAGGGGTAGCCGGCGAGTGGCAGATCGCAGGGCCTGGCTTGAGCCGCACCTGGCAACTGACCAGATGGCCGCCTACATCGCCAGGGGCTTGCTCGCCGAGGACGCGTACTGGGCCGGTGACTTGCCGGGCGCCCTCGCGCTGGTGAGAGCGACTATCGCGGCGCTGAGGGCCTGGGATGGCGATGACGTCGGCCCGCAGGTGATCCGCCCTGCGGCTGTCGGCGTTGCCGCGCTAGCTGACCAGGCCAGGCTCGCGCGGGCAGCCGGCCAGTCGGCGGATGCACTGACCGCGGACGCTCAGGCGCTCACTGAGCTGGCGCGAAGCGGCGTCAGCAGCGAGCGGCGCGCGGCGACCGCGCTGGGCGTCGACGGCCGGGGCTGGCTGGCCAGGGCCGAGGCGGAGTTGCGCCGCGCCGCGGACGACAACGATCCGGAGAACTGGCGGACCGAGATCGATACGTTCGGCCCGGCGTTCGTATACGAGACCGCACGCGGACGCTGGCGGCTCGCCGAGGCGCTCGCTGAAGCGGGCGACCGGGACGAAGCGCAGCGCCAGTGGCAGCTTGCCGCCGCCACGGCCGATCAGATCGGCGCCACCAGGCTGCGCGCTGCGCTCGCCGACCTCGGCCGCCGGGCGCGGCTCGGCGCCGGTTCCCGAGCAGTAGCAGGCAGCCCGCTGGCCGTCCTCACCAGTCGCGAACTGGAGGTGCTGAGGTCACTTGCGGCGGGGCGGACCAACAGAGAGATCGCAGCCGAGCTGTTCATCTCGGACAAGACCGTGAGCGTGCACGTTTCGAACATCCTGGCAAAGCTCCGAGCCGGAAGCCGCACTGCCGCCGCTGCGATCGCTCACGACAACGGCCTCAGGCCCCGGTAGCCGGTCACGCGGCCGTCAGGTCCTGAGTACCTGGGTCGTCGTACCTTTCAAAGCGGCGAGTTGCCTGGCCGTGTAGGCAAAGGGCACCCACTTCTTCTGCGAGTAAAGCTCGGTCATGTTGGCGTAGTAAGGCGAGGCCGGATTCGTCGCCTGCGAGTAGGTGACAATGCCCTCTGAGACCGGACCCTTCGAAGTCAGCTCGGTGGTCATAACGAGCGACGAGCCGTCACCGACCTCGCCGTAGTCGCCGGGGTAGAACGGATTGCTGTTTCCCGAGCCTGGATAGATTGCGTTGAAGCAGCCCGTAGCGCAGCCGTGGATCGGGACGACATCGCTTCCCTTAGTGGAATGCTGGACCTGGCCAAACGAAGCCGTCAGCGGAATGTCCTGCGCCCTGAGATCGAGGACAGCAGTGGCGAGGTTCTCAAGGACGTCTGGGTTGGATGTGTTGAGCCCGCGCGGCGTCGTTAGCGGGTGCTTCGCCTGGAAGGGCACCTTCCAGAAAGTTCCGGAGAAGGGAAGGTCGTACCAGACCTCGAAAAGCCAGCCGCCAGCGGCGTCCAAGTCGCCATTCTCGTAATGCTCATACCGGGAGAGCGCATTGCACGCTGCGGTCAGATTCACCTTGGTGCCGTTCGCCGCCTTATGCTCCGGCGATTTCCGGCACGCGGTCACGAGCGGCTTGAGTACAAGTTCGGCCAGCAGGGAGCGGTCGTTCTGCCACATGGCTTGCAGTGTCGGAATGGTGAACTTGGGCTTGCCGAGGCCGTCCGTGCCTGCCACCCGCTCGGCGATCATCTCGTCTCCGAGGCGGGTGCGGAGGCCCTGCTCGACGTCGATCGCCCCGATGATCGGCGAGAAGGCTTTGAACGGGTGGCTCGGGTTCGCAAGCCAGTATGAGTCGTTGGAGTTCTCGACGTAGTCAGTCCGGATCGTGTGCGGCTCCTCGCTCGCCGGGAGGATCCCCGGCACGGGTGTCCCCTTGGCGGTTGCCCAGTTGCAGCTTGTCGTCGATCCCTTGAGGGTCACCAGGCCGGCGACGTCATACACGAGGGTGGGCAGGCCAGTGGCGAGGCATCTTTTCAGCAGAGCCGCCGTGACTCCCGGCGTGTCGCCCACGTCGGCATAAAGGGCGTGGCCCGTCTTGTCGGCCGCGATCGTGTTGAACGTCGGGATAGCCAGGTACTTCGACTCGACCCTGAGCAGATCGCGCACGGAGGTCGCCCGTCCCATCTCGAAGTACTGATTCGCCGCCCGCATCTCGTCACCGAGGTTGACGTCGTGCAACGCGTAGGCCGTTGTGGCACTCCACGTGTAGGTAGCGGGCGGGAGAACAAGAACCGTACCGAACCGCGTGCGGTAGAAGGTGTGCTTGACGACGCCGCTGCCAGTGTTGACGCTCACGGTCTCGCGGCGCATCGGGATGGTCTTGCCATTCACGATGTAGCTGGTCGGGTCTCGTCGCGCCAGCTTCAGGCGAACAATCGTGAAGCGCATCGACGTCGAGACGGTGTGCGTCCAGGCGAGGTCGGAGTTGAATCCGATGCCGACAAGGGGGAACCCCATGAGCGTTCCG
>Ga0335075_10001221_pt1 | contig 42796 bp, 39 predicted proteins | sample Lox_Sample_24_FD_206723 | JGI IMG/M metagenome (GOLD analysis project Ga0335075, IMG submission 206723) | Soil microbial communities from Loxahatchee National Wildlife Refuge, Florida, United States - Lox_Sample_2.4 | ecosystem: Environmental > Terrestrial > Soil > Wetlands | place: USA...
CCGGCAAAGCCAAAGTCATCGTCACACTCCCCGACGGCGTCCAATCAACCGGCACCACCGAATTCACGTATGTCGCGCCGCCGACCGTGACCTCGATCAGCCCCACCGAAGGCTCCAGCGAAGGCGAAACCGTCGTGAAAATCAAAGGCACCGGCTTCATCAAAGGCTCAACGGTGAAAATCGGCGTCTCGGTAGCGGCCTTTGTGGTTGTCTCGGCGACCGAAATCATCGCCGAAACGGCCGCTGAGACGGCGGGCAAGTACCCGGTCGTGGTCGCCGACAAGTTTGGAACCGCCGACGGCCCCGTGGAATACACATATGTGACGCCCGCGCTCGATGCCGGGGCCATGGGCGATGCCGGCTCGAATGCGGTCACTCTGGGGAGCGTTGCGTCACCGCCCGCCCACGTGGCCACGTCGAAGCGAAACGCGATCCGGCTGACGGCTACCGTCTCGGACGGGGTGGCCCACGTACACGTAACGCCGACGGGCTCACGCACTGGCCGGGTGCGCGTCCAGTTGCGACTGGTCCGCGGCCAGCAGTCGCTGGCCGTGCTCACGCACACCGTCACGATCGTCGGCACGAAGTCGCTGACGTTCACGATGAAACTGCCATCGGCCGCGAGCCGCCTTGCGAACAAACTGCAGGCGAGCGCCGCCTACGTTGGGAGCCCTGGCGTCGGATCGCCCACGGTCACCGTCGCGCTCGCACACACGACCCACAAGTCGCGCTGACTCGACCGGCTGGTCTGCGGCGGCGCTTCCCGAGGCCGGCCGCCGAGGACCGCCGGGCCTCGAAAGCGAGCGGAACTGCGGGCGATACCAGTGGGCGCCGCGGTGAGCACGGCCGCGAGCTACGCCTGCTCGACGTCGGCTCCGGTGTGCGAAGAGGACTCCGAACCGGTCGCTCGACAGCCGTCGCGGCCTTCACTGCGCTCACCGTCGCCTCCTCGGCGTCGGCCGGCTACTCGAGCGTCGCTCACGACGTGGGCCGGCTCTCCAACGCCAGCGCGCGCTCCATCAGCAAAACCGCCGCTTCGGCTGCCGGGCCCGTCGAGCCCGCGCCCTCGTGCAAGGCCCGCAAGCTGAGGCTCACCGACGTCCTCGAGCGAGGCGGGCACGTGCTGCTCGCCGGGACAGCCGCGAGAAGCCTCGCCGGGCGCGAGGTAGAGATCATCTTCGCTGGGCGTCGGCAGGTCGCTACGGCGCGCGTCGGCGCGAGCGGCCTGTTCTCGGCGATCGCTCCGCTGCCCCCGAGGACCATGCGCGAGAGCAGCAGCGCGCGCTACATCGCCGAGGTCGGCGCAGAACGCTCCCTCAGCCTGAAGCTCACTCGCCGCCTGGTCCTCGATCCACCGGTCGCCAGCGCGACCGCGGTCACGCTGAGCGGCGAAGTCATCGCGCCGTTGACCGATCCAGCCGCCGAGATCCTCGTCCAGCAGCGGTTGTCCTGTTCGAAGCTTGTCCCGCTCACGCGCGTGAAGCTGAAGCCGAGCGCGAACGGGCGCTTTCACATCACGCTGAAGGCGCCCAGTGACCGGCGCACCGTGACGTACGAGCTCAGCACCGTCGTTCGCCGGAGCGCGCACAGCATGGCCCACTACACCACCTACAGCCTGCCCCAGACTGTGAACCTGGCGCCTACGGTTTCTTCAGTAGAACCCGCTGTGGGCCCGACGCCCGGCGGCACGACCGTGACGATCCGCGGCTCGGGCTTCGCAAGCGGCGCGACGGTCACGATCGGGGCGGCCGCCACGTCCGTGGACGTGAGGTCCGAAACGGAAATCTTGGCGCAGACGGCGGCTGGGACCGGTGGGCAGGAAGTCGTCGTCAGCGATGTCGGTGGGTCCTCGAACAGTGGCGTCGAGTTCACGTACGTCACGCCGCCCACCGTCACGTCGATCGTGCCAGCCCAGGGTTCCGCGCTCGGCGGCTCGGAGGTCGTGATCAAGGGCACTGGCTTCGTCGACGGCTCGACGGTCACGATCGGCAACAGGGCGACGGTTCTCGAACAAGCTTCGGCAACCGAGATCAAGGCTGACACGGCCGCTACCGAGGCGGGCGAGGACCAGGTCGTGGTGACCCTTCCTGATGGTGTCGCTTCCACGAGCGCCCTGGGCTTCACGTATGTTGCGCCCCCGGCCGTAACTGCGATCTCGCCGAGTGAAGGCTCCACCGAAGGTGGCACCGTGCTGAGAATCACGGGCACGGCGTTCACCAAAGGCTCGACCCTCACAATCGGTAGCTCAGCGGCGGCCTTCGTGGTCCTATCGGCGACGGAAATCGTCGCGGAAACGGCTGCGATGTCGCCTGGCATAGACGAAGTGGTGGTCAGCGACCAGTACGGTAGCTCTCGCGGAGGCCCGAGCTTTACCTTCTACTCCGGCCCAGAAAATGTCCAACCGCTATCGTAAGCTCTCCCTTCGTCGAGGTTCGGCTCGCGAGCCCATCCGATCGGTCTCGAGCTATTGCCATGAGAGGCAGGTCCGCGATGGCGCCTCGTGCGTTCTAGCTGCACCTACCGCGTCCGGTCGGCATGAGCCGCGGTCAGGAGCCGTCGTTCACGAATGCCTGGTAGGGACGACAGGGCTCGTTGCGTAGGCTCGGGCACGGAGGCTCTTCCGTGGGCACGCTGACGCCGGGCACGATCGGAAGAATGAGGCTCGACGTTTGCTTGGGCGAAAACGCGATTTCCACTTGCGAAGTGGTGCCCACTGGTTCGGTCTGGCTGAACGACCACACCGGTTGTGTTCCGTTGGGCGCGGCAATCGTGACCCTGATGCGCGATCCGGCCCGGTAGGCGTGGCCCTCGAAGTACAGTGGGATGACGACGGGGAGGAACTTCGTCTGGCTCAGGGGCCGAACGTCCTTCTCGAGGAACGTGGGGATCGGCTGGAGCAGCGTAGGGCTCTGCTTGAACATGTTGTCGGAGCTGGTGGCGAGCTTGCGCTCGCTCGCCCGTAGATAGCCGTTCTGCACGAATGTCTCGTTGCCGTCAGGACGCACTTCGCTGACCGTAGCCAGGAGGTCGACGTTCGGGGTGGATGCCCTGACCCACAGGTGGACGGCGCCCGCACCGATGGCGACTGTGTTGGCCGAGAGCGGCGCCGACACGTAGGACACAGCGCTGCCGGCTGGATTCTGTTCCCATCTCCATTCCCACTTGGACGCGTCGCTCCAAAGCCCGCCACTGCCCGTGTTGCCCGAGTAGTCGGTCAGCGGCAGGGCACTCGCGTTCGAGGTGTATGAGTCGACTCCCTTGCCGGTCGCAGGCTGTTCGCCGAGCGTGCCGTGGGGTCCGAGATACCAGGTGCGAGCGACCGTGCCTGGGATCGGGAATTCGGAGAACGTCGCTTCGAAGCCCGGATAGGGATTGCCGGGCGTCGCTTCGCCGAGTGGCGACTTGCCCGCGCCGTTGTCGAACAGCACCCTGATCTCGGGGAGCTTTTCGAATTCAGCCAGCGCCATTTCGTAGGTCGGCTGCTCCTGGATCGGTTCCAGCGGCAGCGTGACTAGGTCTTCTTTGGGTAGCCCCATCGCTTCCTGATAGATGACGGGCGCCGTGGCGTCTACGACCGCCAAGTTTTCGATCGGCGCTTTATGGGCGACGTAGAGCGACAAGAAGTCATACCAGCGGTCGTAGGTGTCCGGATCGAGCGAGTCGATATGCGCGCCGTTGGTGAACGTGAACCACTTCTTGCTCGTGCCCGTGAAGTGCTGGGCGAGGTCGGCACAATGACCACCGGTCTGCTCGTCCTCCCACTGGCACGCCATGAACACCGGGACGTTGATCTTCTTGACGAACGTGATCGGGTCCAGCGGGTCGGCGACCGACGGGTGGTATGTCGCGTTTTCTTTGATCTCCTGCAAGAGGTTGAGGGCCTCTTCATGGAGGTCCTGGTTTTCCGCACACGTCTGGTCGCCTTCTTCGATCCGCTTGTACGCCCACGCCTGGCCATGGCCTGGGCTGGCCGGTTCGGCGTTCTGCTGGCGTTCTTCGGCCCATTTGACCGCGAACCCGGTGTTGAGGATGCCGCCGGGGTAGAGCGTCGTCGCCGTCGCATCGATCGTTGACAGCGGCGCGATCGCCTCAAGAGCGTGCGGCTCTGTCTGGGCGGTGAAGAGCTGGCTGATCGCGCCGTAGGAGATGCCGAGCATGCCCACCTTGTGGCCGAGCACCCACGGCTGTTTGGCGATCGTTTCGATCACGTCGTAACCGTCGAGGTTTTGGAGTGGTTCGAAGAAGTCATAGGCGCCGCCCGAGCAACCGGTCCCGCGCATGTTCACGTCGACCACGGCGAAGCCCATCAGGTTGGCGAGCACTGCGATGCCGTTTTCCGGGCCAGCCGGGTTCGCATAGCCATAGCCGGAGTACTCGATCAGTGTCGGGTACGGCGGCACGTAGCTCGCCAACGAAATGCCTTCGATCGGGAAGCTCGGGAAGTGGAATTCCGAGGGCACGCCCGGCTCGCCCGCTGGGCTGGTCGGCGGGTGGATGTCGATCGCCAGCTTGGTGCCGTCACGCGTCGTCAGATACGTGTATCCGTTATCGGGGATTTCCTGGTTGTAGATGCTGGGATCCCACGGCTCCGAGGCGTCCGTGTGGACGGTGATGGGTTCCGAGAGATCCCCGTTGGAAGCCAGGCGAACCCGGTAGCCACTTCCCGGCTTGACGTTGCGGAACAGCAGCGCTCCCAGCGAGTCCGCGCTCTGCGTGTTGACGGTTGCGCCGCTCGAGTTCAGCAGTGACATCTGAGCATCGGCCGCCAAGCCAGTGACGTAGACCTGTTCCACGCTGCCATGCGCGCTGAACGCGGACGCGCCCGACGCCGCCACCAGCCAGACAGAGAATGGGACGAGCGCAGCGACGACGCGCATCCACGGGCCGCCCCACAGTACGGATCCTGCCCCGAGGCGACGAGCCTTTCCCCCATGACCTACGCCCGCTCGATTGGCACGCATCGACTCTCCCCACCTGCGCGCATGCGCAGAAACTCGGTCTTTCGCCGGTCCGGTCCCTTGGTCCCCGCCCTAGGCTGGCATGCGCACGTATCTACCCGTGCACGTGCGTTCTAATCATCAAGGCGACAAAAACGCGGCCACCGGAAGCAGCCGGGCCTGACGAGTCAACGCTCCTGCTCGCTGTCGGGAGGTGTAGCGAAGCAACGCCGAGCCGCTCGAGGATTGGGCTGACTAGTGTCGATTCGGCGCGGTCCCGTTGGTCTCAAGGGCGGACGTTCAACCAAGGAGGAGCCGATGAAGTGCGTGATGCTGATCTACCAGGGCTCCACGCCGCCGCCTGGCTCGGAAGCGTCGAACGCGCTGGGCGAGGACGCGCTGAAGCAGATCTACGCCGATTACGCGGCCGTCAACCAGACCCCCGGCGTCACCGACGGCCCTTTCGGTGGCATGAAGGAGGTAGCGCCGTTCGAGCGGGTCTCTTGCGAATGAGGTCGCGTATTCGTCACGGTGATCGGCCTCCTCGGCGACTTCGACCCCGCCGAGGAGCCACACACCAGGCCTTCACGATCGCCGCCGCGCACTGGCCGCGCGACGGCGGGCTCGGCCAGCCCGCGGGCGTGGACGATTGACGACCGCGCGCAATCGCGCGGTCGATCGCAGCCGCCGCGAGCGGGCGTCCGAGACGTGGCACCGACCGTCCTCGGTGCGGGTGCCGCTTCTATCCCGTCGGCAACGCCGGCGCTGCCGCAAGGCGCACGAGCGTTCGCTCACCCTCGGAGTCCTCGACCTCGATGGTCGAGGGCAGGATGGCATCTGAGGACTCGACGCGGATTCGCTGCGGCATCGAAACAAGATGCTCCAGCGACTCGGTCGCCCCTCCGGGAGACAGCCCGATCACCAGGACGTCGTCGCGATCGTCGTAGGAGATGCCGCCGAGCACGAGGCCTTCAGCCTGCACTTGGGCGCCGAGATCGGGGCCGTCGATCTCGACGGTCGCTTGCATTGTCGCCAGCCCCCGGCTGAGGTCGTCGAAGTAGATACGCCAGCGCTCGCGCGGCAGCTCGTCGGTATCGGCCACGGTGCGTCGCAGCATAGCGCCCAGGCAAGGGCCCGGGTCGGGCCGGCATCCCGGGTCAGCGAGCGCGGCGCGGACAAGGCTCAGTCGGGCATCGTCTCCGGCGACGCGTGTGCGCCGAGCTCGGCGACTTCACCGTCAGCCGACTCCGGGACTCCGGTGTCACCGTGTCCGCCGCTGTCCCTGCGCAAGTTCCGGAGCTGGCGCGTCAGCAGCAGATAGGCGACGAGGCCGCCGACGAACGGCACGATGAGCCCAATCGCGCCGTAGATGACGGCCGCGCCGACCGCCACGTTGTGCCCGGCACCGTAGAGGACCAGGCAGCCACCTATCCCCCCGATCGCGCCAAGCCCCGCCGGCAGCGGCAGCGAACCGCCCAGCGCCCCGATGATGTAGGCCATCAGCACTGGGGCGAAGGCGGGCACGCTGTGTGCGTGCAGCGCAAAGAACGCCGTCCAGAGCACGAGTACGTCGAAGAAGAGGTAGGCCAGAGCGCCGAAGAGACTGCGCCATTCGCCTCTGTCGAAGACGAGCGCGTTGGTGTCCTCGACGGCTCGGGCGACGGTTCCGATCCCCGCGGCGATACGTGGACGGCGGGGTTGGAGCTTTGCGGCGAAATGGTCCGCGCGGTGGGCGACCACGATTGCCGCGGCTACGCCGGCGCTAGCAGCCACCGCGGGCAGGATCGTAAGCGTCAGATCGTTTCGGCCGGCGAAGACCCCGAGCCCTAGCAGGACACCGAATGAGATCAACGCGAGCGCGTCGATCGCTGTGTTAAGGAAACTGAGATTGAACTCGCGCTCAGCGACTGTCTTCAGCGGCAACCCACACCGGTGCAGGAGAACGGCACCGGCGCCGACCCCAGAGAACGACCCTGCCGGAACGAGCAGGCCACCGCCGAGCTGGGCCCAAGCGAGTCGAGCGTCAAGCCGCCGGCCGCGTCCCTCCTGCTCGAGCACGCGCTCGGGGTCGACGATCTGACGCCAAACGACGACGTATCCGATCTCAGACAGCGTCTCAAGGCCAAGCGCGGCGACCAGCCACGGCCAGCTGACACCTTCGAGATCGTGTAGCGCCTGCTCCAGGCTTGGGACGAGCCGCAACAGCAGGAACGCGAGCACGCCGAAGAACACGAGCCTGAGCGCAAACTTGCGCAGGTGGCCCCGTGCAGATCTCAGGGCGCCCGCCGTGTGGTGGGACACCGCGTGCGGCACGACTGCCTCGGTCTCGGGCGTCACGCTTAGAAGTTAGTTGCATGCCGGCGCTCGCTGAGCGACCCTCCCACACAGGAGAGTGGATTGTCGCCCCAACGACGAACGTGCGCACGCTAAGGGGACAGCTTTCATGCAAGCCGGAAATACGCGAACCTCCGTCAAGCCCGGGCGACGGGAGCAAACCAGGTCGGTCGGCTACGCCGTGCGGCCCAGGCGCCTCCCGCCGACCCTATCGCCACCCGATCCCCGTTGCGCCGCTGGCTCGGAGGAACTCTGCGATCTCGCTGCGCGGCGCAGCGCTACGGCCTCCGAGAGCAAACCGGCCACGGCGCCGGCGCGGGCGCGGCGCCGCCCGGTGCGGAGCGGCCACGCTCGAGCCGCCACATTACGACCACCCGAGAACTGCCTTCGTGGTCGGACGCGCATCTCGCCGGCGACGTGACGCATCCTGCTCGGCGCGCTTATGTGGAAGGGCGCGTCAGGCGAGGCCCATCGCCGTCATCGTGCCAGCCGTCGGACTCGCTCGCGGCGAGGAGCGCCGCAGCGACGACGGGCCGGCTGGTCGTGCTTCGTTGATCGCGCAGAATCAGCCGACCGGCGTCACGACCCGGTGTGGACTGCGCTGCTCGGCCGGACTGCGGCAGCGGCTCGACGCCGTCGCGTGCTTGTGCATCCAGTCCAACTCGAGCTTGCGGGGTTCCGCTCGGGTCGCGCCAGCTTGCCATCGAAACGTGGTCCTGCAGGCGTAGCCGTGGAGGTTTGTCCCCTGCGGCGGTGTCTGTTCGTCGTAGGGTTGATAACGATCTTCAAGGAGGGCGTATGCAGTTCGCGGTGTTGGTCTATGAGAAGCCAGATGCCTATGACGCGCTGAGCGCTGCGGAGCTGGAGCAGATGACTGCGGAGTATTTCGCGATCGCGGAGCTCCCGGGTTACGTTGGGGGTGCTCGGCTGCAGTCGATCGAGACTGCGAGCGCGGTGCGTGTCGAGGGCGGCGAGACGTTGATCACCGACGGCCCCTTTGCGAATACCAAGGAGGTCTTTGGCGGCTTCTACCTGTTTGAAGCGGAGAATCTCGACGCGGTGCTCGAGATTGCTGCTCGCTGCCCCGCGGCTAGGCTCGGCGGGGTGGTAGAGGTCCGTCCGTTGGTGCATGTCCACGGGTTGGAGGGTACTGTTTGATCGAGCGTGTCTTTCGCGAGCGGTGGCGGCGCGTGCTGGCCAGCCCGGTCGGCCACGTCGGCGCCTCGATCTTGCTGAGGAGTCGACCAGGAGGCGTTCGCGATCGAGCTGAGGCTGCCCTCGCTGAGGCTGCCCGCGACGACCGCGACGATCAGCGGATGGTCTTCTCGGTGGCCCGGTAAGCTCGGCCTCGCGCAGGGCACAGGGTCCCTTCGAGTTGGTGGCCCACTCAAGGACTACTGACGATCGACGAGTGCTTTGAAGTTGCTGAGAGCTTCTCCGAGACTCTTCGCGTTCATGCGCTTGACCATGAGCGCATCAGCGATCTTGCCGAAAGCGCCGCCCGGCAGCGCGTAGTCAAACGTCGTGGTCAGGCGTGTTCCGTCGCCTTGCGGCGTGAGCTCCCAGCGAGCGCGCCCCGACAACATGCCGTCCATCTGGAAAAGGTGCAGCTTTTCCGGCTGGTAGTCGAGAACCGTCTCGGTGATCGGCATCGACACGCCCGCCGACTTCACCTTGAACATCACCTTGCCCCCCTCCTCGGGGAAGGGAGCGGCGATCTCGACCTTCGTCATGCCCGGATACCATTCCGGCCAGCGACTGGCATCGCTGAGGAGCGCCATAGTCTCCTGCGGCGAGGCCTTGATCTGGACACTGCGTTGCACAACCGCCATCGTGGATCTCCCCGCTTTCTGCCGTCCTTATGCCAGCATTGGGGCCAGCCGCTTGATGCTCCGTGCGCAGCGAGCCCGGGACCCCCTCGGTCGCTCGGCGGCGACCTGCCGCACTCATGGTGACCGTACCCCATCGCTGGTCCTGCAGTCATCAGCCACCAGGCACGCAAGTGCCCCCGTGCCCGCCACCACTGCTAAAAGAGATGCCGAGCGAGCGTCCGCGCCAGACCCCAGCAGACGCCCGCCTGGGACGAAAACATCACGCTCCCCGGCGACTGCCGAGACGAGCGCCTTGCTTGCGATGGAGCAGTAGCGCACACCGTCGCCAACGGCCAGTCTCGCGCTCCACCATTGCAGATAATTGTCTACACGAGTCGGGGAGACAGGTTCAAGTTGGCTTCCCAATGCGGATTTTAGGGCCTCTGCGATCGGTTTGCGATCCCCAGGCCACCCAAAGAGCCGGGCTTTCCGCGATCGGCGACCGCGTATGCCTCGTGAACATCTGTCAGCCAGCCCATCCTTAAGCGCATCGTGTCTACGGACGCTCGTCTGTTCTGTATGGCGCCAGGATTCTGCCGGTTTCGCGCCGACCACGATGCTAGACTTCCGCACATGACTCTTGCGTATGCCGAAGAGGCGATCCACATCCACGACACCGGCCACCTTTCCGACCGCGACATCGCCCGCGCCACAGGCGCAGCGCCGAGCACCGTCCGCGAATGGCTCGCGCGTCGCAGCGCTCCAAGCGGAGTCCGCGCCGAGCGGCTAGCCGAGCTCTCCTCGCTGGTCGAACGACTCGCACGCGTCATCCGCCCCGCCTACATTCCCGTATGGCTCAGCAAGCCTATTCCTGCGCTCGACGACGACAAGCCTATCGACCGCATCGCCAAGGGCGACTACCGAGCGGTCGCCCGCCTGATCTCCGGCCTCGAGGATCCAGGCGCGAGCTGACGCGCCCCTCCAGGTCGCAGCGGTCGCCGTGCGCGGGCGCTGGGTCAAGCACGCCTACCCCGGATCACCACCACTACCCGAACGCGACCCGCGACCGGACAGCCGCTGGCAGCGCGGCGAGACAGTGGACGCGCTCTACCTGGCCGACAGCGACGACACCGCGTGGGCGGAGTGGTACCGACATCTCGCCGAGCGAGCAATCCCGCCCCTCGCGCAAATGCCGCACGCGTTGTGGACGTGGCAGGTCGATGTCGAAGTTGCCGACCTCTCGTCACCGGAGCGCCTGGCCAGGGTGGGCCTCTCCCCACCTCTCCCCGGCCGCGCAAGCTGGTCCGCCTTTCAGCAGGTCGGCGAGCAGCTATCGCGCGCAGGCTGGGCAGGCCTGCTCGCTCCAAGCGCAGCTCGGCCCGCCGGACGAGTGTTGTGCCTCTTCCGAGACGAGCATGGCGTACATGGAGCGAAACCCGTCTCGCCACCGCGTCGTATCGCGGAGCCGCCTCCGCCACCAACAGGACTCCGCACATAAACCGTCATACGCTCGTTTCGACACACGCAACCGATCTCGCGGCTACGGCTGGCCGCCCCAGTGACGGGCCGCAGGTCGCGGCGGAACGCGTCGGAGCGCTCGGCCTCGCAACGCGCAAGCCAGTCGGCCGCTAGAGGGCGGCCGAGTTTCGCCTCGGCGCGAGCGAGCACGTCCGCGAGCAGCAGCCCTTGGTATTCGCGGCGTGCCTGCGCCAGCGTGGTCGGCAGACCTTGCTCAGTGAGCATCGCAGCGAGCACCCTGTTGGAGATGACCTCGCTGTCGACAAGCACGCCATCGCAATCGAAGATCACAAGCTCCACATCCACGGCCAATGCGACGCCCCTATGCCCCGCGCAGCCAATCGACCCAGCCGCCAGCGATGACACAGCCCGCCAGGGCTTCGTAGCCGTTGGCTGCCGGGTGGGCACCGTCCCCCGCCGCGACCTCCTGCATCCATACATCCGAGGCGAGCAGCGGCTCGACCACCCTTACGAAAGGCACGCTCGCCCGGCGGCACACCTCAGCGAAGGCGTCCGACAGCCTCCGGATGCGCACGTTCTGCTCGCGATCGTCCACGGGTGCCGGGCCTACCATCAGCACGGGCAGGCCGAGCGACGCGGCGTCTCCCAGGATCGCGGCGAGCGCAGCGCAAGAACGTTCGTGCTCGACACGGGGTCGGCCGTGCTCGGCGGTCGTGTCATTCGCGCCGAAGGACAACACGACCCCTCCCTTCGGTGTCCGGCGCGGGCCGTGATAGCGCCTCCGCGCGCCAGCGCGCGGCGACCTGCTCGGAGGTCTCCCCTCTAACGCCAAGGTTGTACGCCGTCAGCGGGAGCCCGAGCGCGAAAGAGGGGCGGCCACCACGCGCCCCACCCAACCGATGCCCCTTGGGTCGCCTACGCCAGCGACCGGTGAGTCGCGGGGGCGCGAGCTGCTGGTGCATGTGAGTGGCCCCGCGAGCGGGACGGTTCGTGTGGGCTTCATTGGCCGGCTGCGAGGCCGGACGGTTGCCTCCGGCGCGAAGACCCTGGCGCTCAAGCGCGGGCGGCTTACCGTCGTCTTCAGGCTCGGTCCCCGCACGGCGGCGCACGCGGTAATCCGCGTCAGCGCGAAGCTCGGTCACGAGCTGGCGGTGACGAGCATCCTGCACGACCCTGCCACGCGTCGGAGCCGCTGACGCTGAGGCGACCCCGCGGAAGACCGTCAGCGGACGGGGACCTCGGCAATCAGCCGCTCCCAATCCTCTCGCAGCGGCTCAGCCCCAAGCTCCGCGATAGCCAGCTTCACGACTCGCTCGAGGCCGACCGGCCCCGTCGGTAGGTGGACCTTCCCGAGCCACCGGTCGCCGACGCGGATGTCGGGCCGACGTGCATGTGCGGCCGGGTGATCGGGCTGTCGCCGTGCGGATGCCAGTGGTAGGCCACAAGCTCGCGGCCCTCGTACCCGATGGCGTACAGGTAGCCGACGATCTCAACGCGCCAACCGTCGGCGTCCTCGTGTACCCGTTACTGCTCTGTGGCGTCGAGAGTCAGGCGCGGCTCGCCGCGCAGTCGCACAGGGTCGCCGTCAGCGAGCGATAGGCGGTGCGGCAGATCCGAGGCGTGATAGCCGCTCACGGTGGTGTGGGCGCTCGTCACGCAGGACAGCAGCCGCACTACTTGGCCGCGGTAGTGCTCGACCGCTTCGGCTGGCGTTCTACTTGCGTGGGGCATGGAGCGGGAGCATCATCGCAACGCGCGTCACGTCGGGGCTGTCGTCTATGTCGATCTCGCCCGCGTTCAGGCGCCGCTCGAACTCCGCGCCGCTCATACCGAGGTACTTGCGTGCTTTTTCATCGACGAGCTGGTCCCATTCCTCGGGGCTCAGCTCGCGGATTTCGTTGTCAGTTCGGGTAGCCATTGCAAACGCTCCTTGAGGAGGATCGGCCCCGGGGGCCGGCTCCTTGACTGTTCATGGTAGGCCAGGACGCGGGCGACGTCCATCGGTCGGCCGCGGAAGGCCCGGCGAGCATAGGACACCCGCCGGGCCTCGCCATCTCAGGCTGCTGCGACGAGCTGCAGCGCGCGGGTCTTCTCGGGTCCATCGTCGAGCGTGCGAGCGAAGCGCTGGCCGCTCGAGCGCAGCGGGCGCAGCCAGTCCCCGTACTCCACGATCGCGTTCACGGCCGCCCACTTGGAGCCGGGCGCGTTGCCCTGCGTCTCGCCGCGCACGAACAGCTCTACGATGCGGTCCTTGGTCTGTTGGCGCGAGCGGCGTGTGCGGCCGCTCACCGCATCGCCCGTGCCGTTCGGATAGAGCTCGTCGAGGACCGCGCGCAGCTGGCGCTCGGTACAGCGCTCGGAGGCGAGCCCGTCGCCGAAACGCTTGAACTGCGCGTAGTAGTCGATCGAGAGATCGAGCACCCGGCGAGCCTCATGGACACGCTGCGTGACCGCTTCGGTGTGGCGGATCGAGAACTTCTGCTGGGCACTGCGGAGACCCCAATTCAGGGTGTTCTGGCAGACCACCCTGACCGGCGTGGTCGCGGCGATCACGGCCGTCGAGCCGTCGTGGCTGTTCATCAGCAGCACGTACGGGCGCACGTCGTCGCCCCCCACCTCGACGTGATCGGGCAACGTCGCGAGCACCCACACGCGCCGGCCGCCGTGCAGGCTGCCCGCCGTCTCGAAGTGGATCGAGCTGCCGAGCAGCCCGTCGATGAACGCGAACGCCTCGTCGTTCTGCACGATGCGATAGCGCTCGCCGACGATCCCCAGCACCTCGCGGGTGTCCTGACGCACTGTCGCGAAGAAGCCGGGGATCTCCTCGCACCGCGGCTGCCACCAATCGCCGCTGGGCGCCTCGCCGCGATCGATCGCGATTGGCTCCTTCGCAACGCTCCAGCCGAGCCCCGACGCGTCGATCGCCTCCGCGACCGTCGCCGGCGGCTCGTCCAACACGGCACCCAGGCCGTGCCACGGCGTCTCGCGCACCGAGAACATGCTGTCCGAGTCTGTAAGTCCAGCGGACATTGTGAGCTCCTTTTCGGATGAGGCCTCGCCCGGTGCGGGGCCGGTCGCAGCCCCGGCCGCATCCCCGTAAGGGATGCGAAAATGGCCGGGCAAGCCGGCTCCCGCAGCCTGGGTCGCAGATTGATTCCTTCGCTGGTGCGCGCAGCGCGCGCGTAGGCGAGGGCAGGCCTAACCAGGCGAAACGGGCGCCGCGAGTAGGCCCCTGTGCGTGCGGCGCCGCGAGCGGTCAAGTGAGGCTTTGGGGTCCGGTGAAGGGTTCGGAGTCGCGCGGTCAGCATCCGGAGTGGGCCGGACTCGACGTAAGACTCGCGCTACTCACCACACAAACCGTTCACCGTTTAGGAAGTGTCTTAAGGGCCAGGAGCAGCATTGCGATCAGAGATCACTGCAGGGGCCGAGGTTCCCGCACTACAGGCTGGCCGATGACAAGGGCGCGCTTCGCGGGGCCGCCGACCCCAGGTCTCCTACTGCGCCTCAAGGAACGTGATCACTGCGAGCACGCGGCGGTGGTCGTCGCCCGTGTCGGGGAGCGGGAGCTTGACGAGGATGCTGCCGACGTGCTTTTTGACCGTGCCCTCCGTGACCCAGAGCACGCGCGCGATCCCTGCGTTGGAGCGACCTTCCGCCATGTGTCCGAGCACCTCGCGCTCGCGCGCGGTCAGCGCGCCCAGCGGGTCGTCGACCTTGCCCGAGGAGAGCAGTTCCCTGACCAACGTCGGATCGATCACCGACCCACCGTCTGCGACGCGCTGGAGGGCTCGAACCCCGACGAAGCCCTGAGCGCGACTTTACGACGTGCTGCTCGAAGCGCGCGCGCACGACGGAAGAGCAAACATTGGACCCCAAATTGGACCCCACGCGCCGGCCCGATAGCCTCCCCAACGTGCAAAAGGCCCATGAACATATGAACATGGGCCTTTTGTAGATCGGGGAGACTGGATTCGAACCAGCGACCGCCCGGCCCCCAGCCGGGTGCGCTACCAGACTGCGCCACTCCCCGCGGCACCCCCGATTCTACGGGCTCCACGGCTAGCGCGGGACCGAGGACAAGCTTGCTCGGTTCGCCGTCCTATCGTGGGGGCATGCTGGAGCACGAGCGCATATGCGGGTCGGAGGCGCGATGAGCGCCGGCGTCCTGCTGGTCGCCGGAGAGTCGGCCTTCGATCCGGACGCGGGCGCCGCGCACGACAGGTCGCTGGTCGAGACCGACGCGCAGGCGCTGGACGCTTACTCGCGCACGGTCGCGGGAGTGGTCGACCGGCTGGCACCGAGCGTCGCGAACCTGCGCGTCCTGCGCGCGACACGCCAGGGTCGCGTGCCCGCCGGCGCGGGCAGCGCGGTCGTGCTCACGCCTGATGGATTCCTGCTGACCTCCGCGCACGTCGTCGCCGGCCGTGACCGGCTCGGCCATGCGACCTTCGTCGATGGACGCGAAATCGGGTTTCGCGTCGTCGGAGCCGACCCCCTTTCCGACCTCGCGCTCCTGCGAGCCGACGCCGATGAGCTGACACCCGCGACCCTCGGCGACGCCGGACGCTTGCGCGTCGGGCAGCTGGTCGTTGCGATCGGCAACCCACACGGGTTCGCCGGCTCGGTCACCGCGGGCGTGGTCTCGGCCCTCGGCCGCTCGCTTCCCGCGCGCTCCGGCAGCGCGCGACGCATGATCGACAACGTGATCCAGACAGATGCGGCGCTCAACCCCGGGAACTCCGGCGGTGCGCTCGTGAACTCCCTCGGCGAGCTCGTCGGCATCAACACCGCCGTCGCCGGCGTCGGACTGGGGTTGGCGGTGCCCGTCAACGACGCGACACGCAAGGTGATCGGCGCGCTCATGACCAACGGGCGGGTCCGCCGAGCGTATCTCGGAGTCGCGGGCGGATCGCGGCCGCTGCCGTCGCGCGCCCGGCGGGAGCGCGACCAGGCGACCGGCTTCGAGGTGATCGAGGTCACCCCCGGCAGCCCAGCCGAGCGCGCCGGGCTGCGCGCCGAGGATCTGATCGTCGAGCTCTCCGGCGCGCGCGTGCATGGCGTAGACGACATCCAGCGCCTGATGGTCGCCGACGTCATAGGCGCCCAAATCGACGTCGTCGTGCTGCGCGGCGGCGAGCCTCTGCGCCTGCCGCTGGTCGCACGAGAGCTCGGCTGAGCAACACTGGCAGCCATGCCACGGGCCGTACGCCCGGAGCGCCAAGGCTCCGCGATCCGCACGACGCGCCGCCAAGCGCGCCGCCTTTGTTGCAAACTGTCTTCGCGAGCGAACCGCCGCGCGGCGCCCAGCTCGCTCCCGCGCGGTGGTAGCTCAATGGTAGAGCCTCGCCCTTCCAAGGCGATGATGCGGGTTCGATTCCCGTCCGCCGCTTCTCGTCCGCCGCCTCGTGCTTCCCGCCCGCCCGTGCGCAGCCCTCGGCCTCCCGGCTCACGCCTCGCCCGCCGCCTCGTGCCTTCCCGCCCGCCCGTGCGCAACCCCCGGCCTCCCGGCTCACGCCTCGCCCGCCGCCTCGTGCCTTCCCGCCCGCCCGTGCGCAACCCCCGGCCTCGCGGCTCGCGCCTCGCCCGCCGCCTCGTGCCTTCCCGCCCGCCCGTGCGCAACCCCCGGCCTCGCGGCTCACGCCTCGCCCGCCGCCTCGTGCTCAGCGCAGCGTATGCCGAGATTGCGCGCGCTCGCCTCGCCAGCGGAGCCTAGCGGCGCTCCTCCACCGGCAGCTCCCCCGTCTCGTCCGCCAACCCCTGCGGCGGCCATGGCCCGCACCAGTTGTCGCGCGCGCCGTCCAGCGTGATCGTCGAGCCGTTGAACGCGCGTCCGAGCTTCGAGGCGAGCAGCGCGATCAGCCACGCGTGCTCGGTGACCGCGCCCAGCCGCTGAAGCGGAACCGTGCGCGACGCTCCCGCGCGCACGCTCGCCGGGTACTTGGCGAGCACCTCCGTGTCGAAGTGACCGGCGGCCACCGCCGTGACCGCCACGCCCGTCCGCCGCCAGCGCCCCGCGAGCTCTCGAGTCAGCGCCTCAACCGCCGCGCGTGCCGCGCCGGAGTGCGCCATGCCCGGCATCCCGTGATGAGGGGACAAGGTCACGTTCACGACCATCCCGGCACCCGCGGCCTCCATCGCCAGATCGAACGCAGCCTGCGCCATGTGCAGCACGCCGTCCACGTTCAGCCGCCACACCGCCCGCCAGCCCTTGGCGGCGATCAGCTCCGCCGGACTGAAGAACTGTCCGCCCGCGTTGTTCACCAGCAGATCCAGCCGGCCCCAGCGCTCGAGCGCCGCCCCCACCAACCGGCGTGCATCCCCGCGCTCGCGCACGTCGCCCGCGACCCACGCGACCTGCGCATCCGCCCCGACCTGCGCATCCGCGCTGACATGCGCATCCGCGGTGACATGCGCATCCGCCCCGACCTGCGCATCCGCGCTGACATGCGCATCCGCGGTGACATGCGCATCCGCGGTGACCGCCGCCCCGGCGTGCGGCGACGCCGCGGCCTGCGTCGCCGCGCCGATCTGCACGGCCGCGCGCTCGAGCACTTCGGCGCGGCGACCGACGATCATCACGCGCGCGCCGCAGCGCGCGAGCTCGATTGCGCTCGCCCTGCCCAGACCCGTGCCACCCCCAGTCACCAGCGCCACGCTGCCGTCGAGCACGCCCGAAGCGAACACCTGCGACCCGTCATGCGCGCCGGCCATCGCCCGCGATCATATGCCGACGCTCTCGAACCCCTGGCGCGCAAACGGCGGGCACGGCACTCATGCGCCAGCGGCGACGCTCGCACAACGCGACATCCGTCCGCCGAAAACCCACCATCCGTCCCCCGGCGCCATTAGGCTACGCACGTGCTGCACAGGCCGCTGGTCTTCGTCTCCGGGCTCACCGTCGCCGACTACCTGCTTTGGAACTGGTCGCTCGGCGGCGACCACGACGTGCTCACGCTCGTCTCCGGACTGACCCTGCCGCTGCTCGCCGCCGCCTGCCTGTGGCTCGTGGCGCTCAACGTCACGCGGCTGTTCATAACCCGCTCGGGCAGGCGCCGGAGCGCGCGCTCCAGCGGCCGTGGCGTCCGCGCCGCGCGCGAGCACAGGCACCAGATGCACGCCGCCGCAGGGGCGCCGCTCGGTGAGCCCTCCCCGACCACGTCGCCCGGCAGCTCCTCGAGCAAGCTCGCAGCCTGAGCTGCGCGCCGGCCGGTGAGCGAGCACCGCGGGCTGCCTTTTCCACGCCCAAAACGCATGCTCGCGGCGCTGCTCGCGCTGTTCGCGACGCTCGCCGCGATCGCGCTCGCCGGCTACCTGTACGAGCGCCACCGGACCGGCAGCGTCTACCACCCGCACGCGCGCTTCGTGCCGCAGGCCACGCCCAAGCTGCCGGCGCGCGGGGCGAGCGGCTTCTCGTGGCCGCTGTACGGCTACGACAAGCAGCACACGCGCTTCTTCCCCGCCCCCGTCGGCGTGCACGCCCCGTTCAAGCGCCTGTGGGTGCACGACAGCGGCGTGCTGCTCGAGTTCCCGCCCGTGATCTACGGCGAACGCATCTTCCAGCTCGCCGACGACGCCGTGCTCACCGCGCTCGACAAGCGCGCCGGGCACGTGCTCTGGTCGCGACGCCTCGGCCGGCTCTCCGCGTCCTCGCCCGCAGTCACCTTCAACACCGTCTACGTCACGATCCTCTCGAGCGGGCATCCGGACAGCCCCGGCCGCGTGATCGCGCTCGACAGCGCCAACGGCGCCGTTCGCTGGTGGCGCGCGCTGCCCAGCCCCAGCGAGTCCTCCCCGCTGATCGATCGCGGGCGCCTGTTCTTCGGCTCGCAAAGCGGGCTCGTGTACGCCCTCGACGACCGCACCGGCGCGGTCCTGTGGACCTATCAGGCGAGCGGCGCCGTCAAGGCAAGCCCGACGCTCTCCAACGGCGTCCTGTACTTCGGCGACTACTCCGGACACCTGCAGGCCGTCTCCGAGCAGACCGGCCGGCGGCTGTGGCGCAGCTCCTCCGAAGGCGCGCTGTTCGGCAGCGGCACCTTCTACTCGACCGCAGCCGTCGTATACGGGCGCGTGTTCCTCGGCAACACCGACGGGCGCGTCTACGCGTATGACGCCGCCACCGGCAAGCTCGACTGGGCCGTGCAGACGGGCGACTACGTGTACTCCTCGCCGGCCGTCACCAACGCGCCCGGCCTCGGGCCCACGATCTACATCGGCTCCTACAGCGGCACATTCTACGCGCTCAACGCACGCAGCGGCCGGGTCGAGTGGAGCTTTCACGCCGGCGGGCGGATCTCCGGCTCGCCGACGATCATCGGGCGCACCGTGTACTTCGCCGACCTCGGCCAGCACCGCACCTACGGCCTGGGCATCTCGACCGGGCGCGTGCTCTTTCGCAAGGACACCGGCTCTTTTGACCCGGTCATCAGCGACGGGACCGACGTGTACCTCACCGGCGTCACCAGCCTGTACGCGCTCGCGCCTCGCTAGCTCGCGCGCGCGCCCGTGCACGATCCGCCGTTCGCGAACGCCCGCGCGAGCGAGAAGCTCGCGCTCACCACCACCCTCCCGGGCGCGCGTACGCTCACCTGCGTCCAGCCGCCGGGCGCGGGCGCCACGCAGCCTTCGCCGCGCGTCAGCGCCCAGTAGCGCGTGAAGTGCACGCGCACCACGAAGCGCCCGGCGGTGCGCGCGAGCAGCGTGAACGAGTCGTGCCCGAGCGCGCTCAGGCGGCCGGGGCCGGCGGCCAGCGGCGTCGCCCGGAGCACGCGATACACGCGCCAGTGGGAGCTTTTGAAGACCTCCCGCAGGTACGGCAGGCCGGCGCGGATCAGCTGCGCCTCGCGCGCGCTCGAGGGGTCGCTCGGAAGGTCCGGCAGCGCCACATACGAGACCGCCTGCTCGTCAAGCCAGCGCTCGTAGCCGCCCGCCGTCAGCCCGTGAGCGAGCAGCGCGCCGTCGTAGCGCTCTTCCATCTGCTTGTCCCAGCCGCGCGCCAGCGGCACGCTCGGCGCGAGCAGCGCCGCCTCCCAGTGCGAGCGCGTAAGCGGCACCTCGACGCGCAGCGGCGAGCCGCTGCGCGCCTGCACAGCCGCGATAAAGCGCTTGACCGGCGCGTAGTACGCGGCGCTGCTCGCCGGCGTGCCCGCGACCGCCAGCGTCTCGCGCACCGGCCCCCACGCGACCCACACCGCGATCACACCCAGCGCCGCGAGCGTCCCCGCCGTCAGCCCGCGAGCGCGCCTTGCGGCCGCCTGCGTCAGCCCGCCGGCGCGCCCTGCGAGCGCCTCGCTCAGGCCCCCGGCTCGCCGCCGGCGCCGCGGCGCCGCCAGCCGCTCGCACAGCAGCAGCGGCCCCGCGAGCAGCACGCCGTAGCGCTCGACGTTGCTGCCGATCGGCGAGCGCACGAGCAGACAGCCGACGCACGCCAGCAGATACACCCACGCGCCCACCCGCGCGAGCTGCGCTTCGCGCGGCAGGGCGAGCACGAACGCCGCGATCACGATCGCGGTCGCGGCGAACGACAGGATCGGGTAGGGCTCATAGCCGCCTTCCGGGAACAGCGCCGCCAGCACCGCCACCACTACGGCGCCCGGGAGCGCGAGCACGACGAACGCGCGCGGTGTCCACCGCGCGAGCGCCAGCGACAGTCCCGCGAGCCCCAGGAGCGCGGCCGCCGCGGGGCTCGCGGCCGCGCACAGCGCCGCGAGCGCCGCCGCCCACAGCCGCCGCTCGCGCGCGAGCGCCAGCGCGGCGGCAAGCGCCAGCGAGACCCCGAGCGCGAACGTCAGGCGCCCGATCCACACGTCGCCGAGCGCCGCCACCGCAAACCACGCGGCCCCCCAGCGCGCGCCCTCGCCGTAGACCGGCCGCACGAGCGCGGCGAACAGCAGGCTCGACGCGAGCACGCACAGCGCGGCGAGCACCCGCATGCCGAGCGCCGCCGCGAGCGGCGGGTAGAGCAGGCTGTAGCCGAGCAGCGCGTGCCCGGCATACCAGTTGTCGTCCCACACGGCCAGGCCGACTTCGTGAAAGAGCGCCACCCGGTAGACCTGTGCCGCGAGGTCGGGCGTGCGCGGATCGGCCACCAGCCACACCGCGATCAGCGCGCACGTGAACGCCAGCAGGCCGAGCGTCGCGCGCCACGCGGGCGCCGCGGACGCCGGCGGGGCACGCGAGATCAGCACGCTGCCCACGCGCGGCCACTGCGCCGATCTGGCGCGCGCGCCGGCAAGCTCGACCGGGGCCCGGCGTGCTACCCCACCGGACCCCGGCGCGTACGCCGCGAGCGCGGCGGTTGCGCAGGACTGTGAACAGCCACCGGGCCCGGAAGTAGCTGTGCCTCTGCTGAGCACGCCAAGATAATGACGCCCATGATCGACGCCCCCGCCATCGACCCCGTGCGCCCACGCCGGGCGCGGCCGGCCGCGCGCGCGGCGGCGACGCTCGCGGGCCTGTGCGCGGCGCTCGCGCTCGGAGGCTGCGGAACGAGCCAACCCGGGCCGATCTCCGCGAGCGAGCTCGCCGAAGCGCAGACGTTCCCATACTTCCGCGTCTACTGGGTCGGACCGAGCTTCGACGGGCAGCCGCTCGCGGCCGCCGACGGGCTCAAGAGCTATGACCCGGGCGTCGGCGATGGCGTGTACTACGGCGACTGCGTCCAGGGCAAGGGCCTGTTCGGCGGTGGCAGCAGCTGCCCGCTGCCGCTGCAGGTGACGACGGTCATCTACGTCCGCCACTCCAACTCCTCCTTTGGCGCGCAGCGGAACCTGCTCCTGCGCGGCGTGCCCGCGACCGCGTACAACGGCGGACGCGCGCTCGAGATCTACTCCGGCAGGGTCGCGATCGACATCTTCTCCGACACGCCCGCGCACGCGCTGCAGGCGGCCGCGCAGCTGCGACCGCTGAACGCGCCCGGCTCGGCGTCCGGCGACCTGCCGCTGCCGGTCTACTGCCCCGGGCTGTGGGGCCCGATCGAAGCGCGCCTCGCGCGCGTGCTCGACGGCCTGCCCGGCCACGCCTGCCAGCAGGCGACCGCCGAGGAAGCGTACATAAAGCAGGTCAACGGGCGGGCGTGAACGGCGCGACCGGCTTTCCGATCTCGCGACGCAGGCCGAGGAAGGCCAGCGAGCCGACGAGCGCCGGCAGCCACAGCGAGATCGCGCGGTACACGATCACCGCGGCGAGCACCAGCGAGGCGGGGCGCACGCCGAACAGCAACAGCATGCCCGCGAGCCCGCCTTCGACGGCGAGGAAGCCGCCGGGCACGGGCACCGAGTTGGCGAGCATGCCCACCAGATATGCCATCGCGACGACCCAGAAGGAGGGCGCGTGACCGAAGCCCACCAGGCACGCATACAGCACCAGGTTGTCGAACAGCCAATAGCCGACCGCGCCCAGCAGCCGCCAGTCGCGTTCGCCGATCAGCGTCAGCGCGTCGTACACGCCGTCGCTGAGCGCCCTCAGCGCCACGGCCACGCGGCCGTGCTCCAGGCGCCGGCGCCCGGCCGCCCGCCGCGCCCACGCCGCAAGCGCGAGCGTGCCGAGGATCGCGGCTAGCGCGGCGAGCGCCGGCAGCAGCGTGAGCAGCGCGTTGCGCGAGCCGGGGACCGCGCCCGACCACATCAGCACCCCGATCACTAGCGTCGCGGCCACGTTGACGGCGCTCGTGAGCACGAAGACCAGCACCGAGCGCTTGGCGATCCGCTCGACCGAGATGCCCTTGCTGCGCAGCACCCACGCCCCGAGCGCGATCCCCGCTAGACCGCTCACCGAGACCACCGAGTTGACCGCGAGCTCCGCCAACGACAGGCGCGAGCTGAGGCCGCGCCCGAGCCGCCCGAAGATCAGCTCGAACAGCAGCACGTAGCCGAGGCACGAGAGCAGCTCGAGGCCGATCGCGGCGGCCGTCCACGGGATGCTCGCTTTCTCGATGCGGTCGGTCGCGGCGTCGAGGTTGGGGACGGCGAGCAGTAGCGCGATCACCAGCGCGAAGAAGATCGCCAGGCTGATGATGCTGTTGCGCAGCGTGCGCGACTGCGCCGCCAGCGCGTCCGCGCGTTCGCGCGATTCGCTGTCGCTGTCCTGCGGCGCGACCCGCTGCTCGACGATGGTCCCGCTCCTCCTCCCGATTCTTAGGATTCTTTTCGCTGGCGCTTAGCCGAATGTCTACGACTATCAGTCACGCTAGCCTGATATCTGCGCCCTCCCGGCGCGGCCGTGCGCAGGCGCTGCGCGGGACCGCCTGCGGGAGACGTTGCGAAACATGGCCGAGCAAGCACGCATACTGGTCGTCGACGACGAGCCCGCAGTCCAGAACGCGCTGTTCAGGGCTTTGACGCTCGAACACTACGACGTGGCGAAGGCCAGCGACGGGCACGAGGCGCTCGAGCGCCTCGGCGCGGCGCCATACGAGGCGATCATCCTCGACATCGCGATGCCGCGGGTGGACGGCCTGGAGGTCTGCAAGCGCCTGCGCGAGGGCGGCGACAGCACGCCCGTGCTGATGCTGACCGCGCGCGGCGAGGTCGACGACCGCGTCGCCGGGCTGGACGCCGGCGCCGACGATTACCTGGTCAAGCCGTTCGCGCTGCGCGAGCTGCTCGCGCGCGTGCGCGCGCTGCTGCGCCGCGCGGGCGAGGACGACGGCCGCGAGCAGGTGCTCACATATGCGGACCTGCGCCTTGATCTCGGCGCGCACGAGGCCTGGCGCGGCGAGCGCCAGCTGTCGCTCACCCGCACCGAGTTCCTGCTGCTCGAGCTGTTTCTGCGCCATCCGCGCCAAGTCCTCACGCGTTCGGTGATCTTCGAGAGCGTGTGGGGCTATGACTTCGGCTCGAGCTCGAACTCGCTCGGCGTGTACATGGGCTACCTGCGCCGCAAGACCGAGGTCGGCGACGAGCCGCGCCTGCTGCACACCGTGCGCGGCGTCGGCTACGTGCTGCGCACGCCGTCATGAGCCTGCGCCGGCGGATCGCGATCGTGTCGGCCGCCGCGGTCGCGATCGCTGTCGTGCTCGCGTCGGTCCTGATCTACGTGCTGACCTCCGATCAGCTGCACAACCAGGTGGACGCGCAGCTGCGCGTGCGAGCCTACGGCGCGAGCGCGAAGCTGCTGCGCGCGCTCGAGACCAAAGGCGAAGGCGGGACCGCCGAGGCCCTGCGCCGGCGCCGGCGGCTGCAGCTGGAAGCGGAACGCGCGCTCGGATCGCCCGCGCCCGGACTCGCGCGCCCGCACCACCACGACCGCGACACGATCACCTCGCGCGCGGCCAAGGTCTTCGGCGGGCTGCAGCCGAGCCCGAACCAGGTCCGCGGCTACCAGCAGATGATCGACCCGTCCGGGAAGGTCGTCGAACACTCGCCCGGCGCCGAAGGCATCTACCTTCCGGTCGAAGCACGCACACGGGCGCTCGCGGCGAAAGGCGGCCATCGCTTCATGCGCGACGCGTACGTCGACGGCATCCACCTGCGCGTGCTCGCCGAGCCGTTCGGCAAGGGCCACGCGGTGCAGTTCGCGCTGCCGCTCACCGAAGTCGACAGCCTGCTCAGTCGCCTGCGCCTGATCCTCGCGCTGGTGGTCGTCGGCGGCATCGCGCTCGCCGCGCTGCTCGGGCGCCTGGTCGCGGGCGCCGCGCTGCTGCCGCTCAAGCGCCTGACCGCCGCCAGCGAGCACGTCACCGCGACGCAGGACCTGAGCAGCCGGATCGAGCCTTCGGGCGGGGATGAGATCGGACGGCTGGCGACGAGCTTCAACGCGATGCTCGACGCGCTCGAGGGCTCGATGCACGCGCTCGACGCCTCCGTGCACGCGCAGCGCCAGCTCGTCGCGGACGCCTCACACGAGCTGCGCACGCCCGTCACGAGCCTGCGCACGAACATCGAGATCCTCCAGCAGCAGGGCCAGTTCATGAATGCCGAGGAACGCGAGCGCCTGCTCAACGAGGTCGTCGAGCAGATCGGGCGGCTGACGCTGCTGGTCAACGACCTGATCGACCTCGCGCGCGGCGAGGAGCCGCGCGCGGACGTCGAGGATGTGCGCCTGGACCTGCTCACGGACGAGGTGATCGAGCGCGCGCGCAAACACGCCCCCGGAACGCCCGTGCACGCGCGCCTTGAGCCGACGGTTCTCACCGGCGTGCCCGCGCGGCTCGAGCGCGCGGTCAGCAACCTGGTCGACAACGCGATCAAGTACAGCCCCGCGGGCGAGCCGGTGGAGGTCGAGCTGTGCGGCGGCGAGCTGAGCGTCCGCGACCACGGCCCGGGGATCTCCGCCGCGGACCTGCCGCACGTGTTCGACCGCTTCTATCGCGGCGCCGAGGCGCGCGGGCGTCCCGGCTCGGGGCTCGGTCTCGCGATCGTGCGCCAGGTCGCCGTCCAGCAGGGCGGAAGCGTCGGCGCGGAGCCCGCGCCCGGAGGCGGAACGCTGATGCGCCTGCGCCTGCCCGGCGCGGAAGCCGTCGTCGTAGAGGACGCAAGCAGCGAGCACCCGCTCGACGCGACGCCCCTCTACGAGCGCTCCTCCGCCTGAAGCGCCGCCTGGCGAAAGCGCGCGGGCGATAGCCCGTAGTGGCGGCGAAACGCCTTCGCGAAGTGCGGCCCCTCGCTGTATCCCACCAGGCGCGCGACGTCCGCGACCGGGATCGAGCGCTGCTCGATCAGCAGCTGCGCGGCGACCGCCATCCGCCGGGCGTGCAGGTCCTCGCGAAAGCTGCGGTCGCCAAACTCCGCATACGCGCGCTGCAGCTGGCGCGGCGAGCTCGCGAGCGCCCGCGCGACCGCCGGCAGCGTCAGCTCGCGACGGTAGTGGCGCGCGACCACCACGCGCGACAGCAGGTACAGCCGACGCCTCGCCGAGACCGTTTGGGGACGCACACCCGCCAATTCCGACGCGCGGCGCCGATCGGGACGCCTCAGCCGCCGTAGCGGCGTGCGACGCGCGCGGCCGCGTGCACGTAGGAGCCGCCGAACAGCAGCGCGTGCACGAGCAGCGGCAGCAGCTGGTAGAGCTCGACGCGCTCGCGCCAGCCCTCGGCGAGCGGCGCGCGCTGCTCGTACGCCGCGAACAGGAGCTCCGAGGGCGCGCCGAACAGCCTGAGCATCGCGAGGTCCACCTCGCGATGGCCGCCGTACGCGCACGGGTCGATCAGCCACGGCCGGCCGCGCGCGTCGGCGATCACGTTGCCCGACCACAGGTCGCCGTGCACGCGCGCGGGCGGCTCGGGCGGGCCGCACAGCGCGGCCAGCCGCTCACACACGCGCTCGACCGCCGCGAGCGCCGCGGCGGGCAGCGCGCCGCGCTCGCGCGCGAGCAGCGCCAGCGGACGCAGGCGCCGCTCGGCGTAGAACTCGGGCCACTCGCCGGTCGGATCGTTGGGCAGCCGCAACGAGCCGAAGCGCGCGGGCGCGGGCGTCTGAGGGCCGCCGGACGCGGGCGCGACGGCGCCAAGGCCGAAGCACGGGGCGCCCGCGAGGTGCGTCGCCGCGAGACCCGCGCCCAGCTCCTGCGCGCCCGCCCGCCCCAACCGGCTCCTGGGCGCGGTCGCGATCCACTCGAGCGCGAGGTAGCGCTCGTCCACGTCCAGCACGCGCGGCGTGCGCAGCGCGCCCGCCTCGGCCAGCCAGCGCAGGCCGGCGGCCTCGGCGGCGTACTCGCCGGGGGCGGCGTCCGCACGCGTCTTCACGAACGCCTCTTGACCGTTCGCCAGCCGCACGCTGTAGGCCTCGTTGATGTCGCCGCCGACGACGCGTCGCGCGCCGCTCGCGCCGGGCGGCAGCGTCACGGCTGCGGGCGGGCGGGAAATCCGTTGCGGATCTGTGCGAGCAGCCCCTCGCAGGCGGCGCGCACGAGCTCGAAGACCTCCTCGAAGCCGCCCCCAGCGCCGTAGTACGGGTCGGGCACGTCGAGCTCTCCCGAGCGTGCGCTCACGGGGTCGAACTCGCGCAGCAGCCGCACCTTCACCCGCAGTCCCTCGCTGGGCGCCAGTCGCCGCAGCTCGCGCAGGTTCTGCCGATCCATCGCCAGCAAAACATCAAAATAATTAAAATCGTCTACGCGAACCTGGCGCGCGCGGCCCTCGAGCGTGACGCCGCGAGCGCGCGCGGCTTGGCTCGCACGGGCGTCCGGCTGGCTGCCGAGGTGCCACGCGCCGGTGCCCGCCGAGTCGAGCTCGATGCGCTCGGACAGGCCCTCGCGCCGCACGAGCGCGCGCATCACGCCCTCGGCGGTCGGCGAGCGGCAGATGTTGCCCAGGCACACGAACAGCACCCTGACTTGCGCGGGCAGGCGCGTCACTACTCCTCCCCGAGCTCCAGCACCGCGAGGAACGCCTCCTGCGGGACCTCCACGCGACCGACCTGCTTCATCCGCTTCTTGCCCTCCTTCTGCTTCTCGAGCAGCTTTTTCTTGCGCGTGATGTCGCCGCCGTAGCACTTCGCGATCACGTCCTTGCGAAACGCCTTGACCGTCTCGCGCGCGATCACGTGCGAGCCGATCGCCGCCTGGATCGGCACGTCGTACTGCTGGCGCGGAATGCGTTTGCGCAGCTTGTCCGTCAGCTGGCGCCCGACGTCGTACGCCTTCTCGCGATGCACGATCATCGACAGCGCATCCACCGGGTCGCCCGCGAGCAGCACGTCCAGCTTGACCATGTCCGAGGGCTTCATGCCGATCAGCTCGTAGTCCAGCGACGCGTAGCCGCGCGTGCGCGACTTCAGCTGATCGAAGAAGTCGAGCACGATTTCCGCGAGCGGCAGGTCGTACGTCAGCTGCACGCGCTCCGGCGACAGGTAGTGCATGCCCGCGTGCTCGCCGCGGCGCTCCTGGCAGAGCTCCATCACCGCCCCCACGAACTCTTTGGGCGCGATCACCGACGCGCGGATGAACGGCTCGCGGATCTCCGCCACGGTGCCCGGGTCGGGCATGTCCGAGGGGTTGTGCACCACAAGCTCCTCGCCGTTCGTGAGCGTCACGTCGAACTCCACCGAGGGCATCGTCGCCAGCAGCTCCAGGTCGTACTCGCGCTCCAGGCGCTCGCGCACGATGTCCATGTGCAGCAGGCCGAGAAAGCCGCAGCGAAAGCCGAACCCGAGCGCGTCCGAGGTCTCCGGCTCCCACGACAGCGCCGCGTCGTTCAGCGTCAGCTTCTCGAGCGCGTCGCGCAGGTCCGGGTAGTCGTCGGACTCGATCGGGAACAGGCCGCAGAAGACCATCGGCTTGACCTCGCGATAGCCGGGCAGCGGCTCGCTGGCCTCGACGGCGCGCGCACGAGCGCCCGAGGCGCCGGTGCGCGCGCGCGTGGTGAGCGTGTCCCCCACGCGCAGCTGCGTGACGTCCTTCAGCCCCGTGATCAGGTAGCCCACCTCGCCCGCGGCGAGCTGGTCGGTGGGCATCATCTGCGGGCTGAAGAAGCCGATGTCGTCGATGTCCGCCTGCGTGCCCGTCGCCATCGCGCGGATCGCCTCGCCCTTGCGAAAGGCGCCGTCGACCACGCGGATGTACGCGATCACGCCGCGGTACTGGTCGAACTCCGAGTCGAAGATCAGCGCCCGCGCCGGCCCGTCGGGATCGCCCGAGGGCGCCGGCACGCGCCGGATCAGCTCCTCGAGCACCTCCCCCACGCCCTCGCCCGTCTTGCCGCTGATGCGCAGGATCGACTCGGGCGGCTCGCCGATCAGATCGCTGACTTCGCCGGCCACACGCTCGGGCTCCGCGCCCGGCAGATCGATCTTGTTCAGGCACGGGATCAGCTCGAGCCCCGACTCGACCGCCAGGTATGTGTTGGCGACCGTCTGCGCCTCCACGCCCTGGGCCGCGTCCACCACCAGCAGCGCCCCCTCGCACGCCGCCAGCGAGCGCGAGACCTCGTACGTGAAGTCCACGTGCCCGGGCGTGTCGATCAGGTGCAGCTGGTAGGTCTGCCCCGCCCCGCCGTCCGCCCCCGGCGCCGTGTAGAACACGCGCACCGCCTGCGCCTTGATCGTGATCCCGCGCTCGCGCTCGAGGTCCATCGAGTCGAGCAGCTGCGCGCGCATCTCGCGCGCCTGCACCGTGTGCGTCAGCTCGAGGATCCGATCGGCGAGCGTCGACTTGCCGTGGTCGATGTGCGCGATGATGCAAAAGTTGCGGATGTGCTGCTGGTCCATGGACCGCTACAGCGTAGATGCACGCGGTTGCGCGCCGGCCCGCCCGCCTGCCGGCCCTCCCGAGCGCCGGCCCGCCCGCCCGCCCGCCCGCCGGCCCTCCCGGCCCGCCGGTCCGCCGGCCGCGAGCCGGCGGCGGACGGCGCGTGGCTAGCGCGGGTGCTTGACCTGGCGCGCGAGCAGCTTCGCCGACTCGTTCTCCACCTGGGCGCTCATGCGCTGCTTGAAGACCGCCGACAGCGCCTCCGAGGCGATCGGGCGCAGGGCGCGGATCGCGTCGATCACCTCGTCCCAGCGCTCCTCCGGCTGGCCGGCCTGTTCGAACGGCTCCCATAGCTCCTTCAGATACAGCCGCACGAACGCGCGCGAGATCGACTCGCAGTCGCGGCTGATGCGCTCGATCAGATCGATCGCCGTGTGCATCGAGATCCCCAGCGCGGCGACCTCTTCGGCTGCCTTCATGAGCGCCGGGCTCGGCACCTCGAAGCGCCCGTCGCCGAGCGCCACCAGCAGCCCCAGCTTGCGGATCCGCTCGACGTCCTTCGCGTCCACCTCGCCGAAGCGCTCCTGCAGCTCCTGCGCGGTGATCACCTCCGGCGTCTCGCTCTCAAACGGCGCCGCCATCGCGTCGCGCAGCCCGAGCAGGCGCGCCGCCGACCCGCCCGATCCGCTCAGCAGGCGCTCGATCGCCGTCAGGTTGAAGCCGTCGGCCTGAAACGCGAGGATCAGGCGCAGGCGCTGCACGTGCTCGGCGCTGTAGTAGCCGACGCGAGCGCGCACCTCCGGCGCCGGCAACAGCCCGCGCGAATGGTGGTTGCGGATGTTGCGCACCGACATCCCCACCTCGCCAGCCAGCTGCTCGATCGTCAGGTCCGCGGGCGGGGCGTCATTGGCCGCCTCGCGACCGCCACGCCGGGGGCCGTCGGTTGCGTGCGTCGCGCCGTCGCTTGCCTGGGTCGCGCCGTGCCGCGCGCCGGCGGGCGCGTGGCCGCGGCGTTGCCCCGTCGCCTTGCCCTCGCCCGCGTCCGGCGCCTTCGCGCCGCGCCTCGCGGCCTTCCGCTGCGTGTCCAAGCCCGTGCCCGCCATCTCGACGTCACGATACCGTGTTTCATGTAACCTCAAACGAGGTAACGTTGTATTAGGTCATGATGCTCGTCGATTTCCTCCCACGCCCTTCAGCCGGTGCCTGAACGCGGCGCCGTGCCGCACGTCTCCGAGCTCCGCCGCCGGGCGCTGCGCGCGATCGGATCGTTCACCTCGCCGCTCACGCCCGACGACTACCTGGAGCTCGTCAACCCGCTGTGGTCCACGCGGGAGCTGCGCGGGCGCGTGCAGCGGGTCGAGCGCGAGAGCTCGGTCGCGGTCACCGTGTCGATCAAGCCGGGCTGGGAATGGCCGGGCCACCTGCCCGGGCAGTACGTGCGCCTGGGCATCGAAGTCGACGGCGTGCACCACTGGCGCGCGTACTCGCTCACCTCGGACCCGGCGCGCGCCGACGGGTGCATCGCGATCACCCCCAAGCTCGTGCCACAGGGCAAGGTCTCGCCGTACCTGTGCGCACGCGTGACCCCCGGCACGGTCGTGCGCCTGGGCGGCGTCGAAGGCACGTTCGTGCTGCCCGAGCCGCTGCCGCGCACGCTGCTGTTCGTGAGCGCCGGCAGCGGCGTCACGCCGATCATCAGCATGCTGCGCGGCATCGCCCGGCGCGGGGCGCTAGCCGACGTCGTGCACGTCCACTGCGCGCGCTGCGCACAGGAGGTGATCTTCGCCCGCGAGCTGCACGCGCTCGCCGCGCGCCACCGCGGCTACCGGCTGCACGAGCGCCTGAGCGCGATCCAGGGGCGCCTCGCCCCCGGAGAGCTCGACGCGCTGTGCCCGGACTGGCGCGAGCGGGAGACCTTCGCGTGCGGCCCCGCCGGCCTGTTGCGCGCGCTCGGCGAGCATTGGCGCCGCGAGGGCGATCCCGCGCGCATGCACGTCGAGCGCTTCGGGCCGGATGGGATCGGAGACACCGTCGGCGCCGGCGAGCGCGGCTGCGGCGGGACGATCGACTTCTGCGCGAGCGGCGTAAACGCGTACAGCGACGGCTCCCAGCCGATCCTGCTCGCGGGCGAGAGCGCCGGCGCGCAGCTCCCGTTCGGCTGTCGCATGGGCATCTGCCGCAGCTGCGTCGGGCGCCTGCGCTCGGGGCAGGTGCGCGACCTGCGCAGCGGGCACGTGCACGGCCAGCGCGGCGAGCTGCTGCGCACGTGCGTCAACGCGCCCGAGGGCGCGATCGAGATCGAGCTGTAGCCGGCAAGCAGGCAATCGAGCGGCCCCACAAAACGAACGGAGGACACGTATGTCGGCGACAACGGCACAAGCCCCGCCCAGCCTCGAGAGCACGTCGTTCTCCGAGGACGAGAACCCGCTGCAGCGCCTGACCCCCGAGCAGGTCGAGCAGCTCGGGCGCGAGCTCGACGCGATCCACGAGCAGGTCTTCGCGGACCTCGGCGAGCGCGACGCGCGCTACATCCGCCGCCTGATCAGGGCCCACCGCCAGCTCGCGCTCGGTGGGCGCGCGCTGCTCGTCGGCTCGCGCGCGTGGCCGCTGTGGCTGCTGGGCACGAGCGCGCTGTCGCTCGCGAAGGTGCTCGAGAACATGGAGATCGGGCACAACGTCATGCACGGCCAGTGGGACTGGATGAACGACCCCGACATCAACTCCCAGAGCTGGGACTGGGACACCGCCTCGCCCGCCGGCGCGTGGCGGCACTCGCACAACTACGAGCACCACACCTTCACGAACATCCGCGGCAAGGACCGCGACCTCGGCTACGAGATCATGCGCGTCGACCCGCACCAGCGCTGGCACCCGATCTACCTCTTGCAGCCGCTGTACAACCTCGTGCTGATGGGCTTCTTCGAGTGGGGCGTAGCGCTTCACGACCTCAACTTCGAGGCCGTGCGCTCGGGCGAGAAGCCCAAGCAGCAGGTCGTCGCCGAGCTGCGCGCGATCGGCCTCAAGGCTCGCCGGCAGATCGTCAAGGACTACATCGCCTTCCCCGCGCTCTCCGCGCTGCTGGCCGCTGCCGTCGGCGGGCGCGGGCCGGACGGACACTCGCGCCGCGGGCGCGCACGCGCCGCCGCGCGCACGTTCAAGGCGACGCTCGCCGCCGACTTCACGGCGAACATCCTGCGCAACGTGTGGGCGCACTCGATCATCTTCTGCGGGCACTTCCCCGACGGCGTCTACACGTTCAGCCAGCAGGAGGTCGAGGGCGAGACGCGCGGCGGCTGGTACGTGCGCCAGCTGCTCGGCGCCGCCAACATCGACGGCGGCCCGCTGTTCCACCTGCTCGCGGGCAACCTCAGCTTCCAGGTCGAGCACCACCTGTTCCCGGACATGCCGTCGAGCCGCTACGCCGAGGTCGCACCGCGCGTGCGAGAGCTCTGCCGCCGCTACGGCCTGCCATACAACACCGGCCCGCTGCACCGCCAGCTCGGCAGCGTGCATCGCACGATCGTGCGCCTGGCGTTCCCCGGTGGGCTACGCTGAGGGCTCCGGCGGACCGTCCACTCGGCCGTGATCCCCCCGCAAGGAGGGATCGACCGTGGCAACGCGTTGATCGGGGCTCACCCGCCCAGCGGCCTGTCCAGGTGACCGAGAGTGTCAAGCCGCCCAGGCAAAGACACAAGTCCTGGGACGTAGCAGTTCAGCGGCGGTCCACGCCGGTGCTCGGGCCGGGCGAGCGATCGGCTCGTCCGGCCTCTGCGCGAGCGCTCCGCGCGGCGCGTCGCCCACTCGCGCGCGTGCGGGTCGCGTGACAGCCGCGAATCGCGGCTGCGGGAGCCAGAGGTCGCACGGCTACGCCCGCCCCAGCCGCGCGCGGATCAGGTTGCCCACCTGGTGGGCCTCGGGGATGCGCATCAGGAGCACGGTGCGCACGTACACCAGCAGTCCGGCGACGCCGGCGGCGCCCACGCTCACGATCTCCGCCGGCAGCGAGCCGCCGAGCAGTTCGTCCAAGAGCTTCCACACGACCCACGAGACGCCGGCCAACAGCGCCGAGGCGACGATGATGCGCGCGGTGACCATCAGCGTCTGGGCGCCTTCCAGGCGACCGTTGAGGCCCGTGCGCAGGCGATGGAACTGCAGCGCGGTCATGACGATGTTCGCGCTGATCGTGCCGATGATCAGCCCGGCGATCCCCAGCGGCTTGTACAGGGCGATGCTTACGATGATGTCCACGACGATGTTCATGGCGGCGAGGCCCGTGGGTATCCAGGGGCGCTGAACGGCGAAGAACGTCCTCGTGAGCAGCAGGTTCAGGCCGCCGAACGGCAGGCTGAACGCGAACCAGAACAGCGCGATCGAGACCAGGTGCGTCGACTGGGCGTTGAATTCGCCGCGTTCGAACACGAGCCGCACGATCGGCGTGGGCAGCACGGCCATGAACGCCGCCGCGGGAATCAGCAACAGGTTGATCTGGCGCATGCCGCTGCCCACGGTGCGGCGCATGGCCGCCGGTTCGCGGCCCGAGGCCATGCGGCTGAGGGTCGGGAAGAGAACAGTGGCGACCGCCACGCTGAACACCCCCTGCGGGAGCATGTATATGCGGAACGCGTTGTTGATCGCGCTCGGCGCGTGTTCGGAGACGAGGCTGCCGAAGGCAGCGTTGATCAGCTGGTCGAGGTTGACGATCCCGAGGCCGAGCATCACGGGGAACATCAGCGTGAACACCTGCCTGATGCGCGGATCGCGCCAGTCGATGCGGATCCGCAGGCGAAAGTCGATCCGCCCGAGCGCGGCAAATGCGAGCAGCACCTGCACGACAGTGGCCGCGAGAATGCCGATCGCGAAGGCGTAGATCTTGTCTTCGCCGTGGAAGTGCGGCGCGAGCACCACGAGCGCCACGATGATCACGACGTTCCACACGGCAGGCGAGAGCGCGGGGATCGTGAAGTGGTCGTAGGACTGCAGCACCCCGACGAGCAGGCCGTTGAGGCCGAGCAGCAGGATCACGGGAAACAGAACCCGGGAGAGTCCGACGGTGAGCTCGTTGAGCTGGTGGTTGAAGGTGGAGCCGATGAACAGCGGCATGAGGACCCCGGCGGCGAGGACGAACACCGCCGTGATCGCGCCCAGGCCGATCAGCATGATCCAGAACAGCGTTGACGCCAAGCGCACAGCCTCCGTGCGGCGCCCCTTCCGCAGCAGGTCGGTGAACACCGGCACGAACGCAGCCGAAAGCGCCGACTGGGCGAACAGCTGTGCGATGTAGTTGGGTACCTGGTAGGCGATCGCGAACGCGGACGCGAAGCCTGTGGTGCCGAAGTAGCCGGCGAACACGACTTCGCGCAGCAGCCCCACGACCCGCGAGATGCCGGTGAGCAGCGAAAAGATCGCCGTGTTTCGGGCGACCCGACCGCCCGCGCCGCCATCCCCCGACGGCGCGGGAACGACCGGCTCCTCGCCGAAGGCTTCTGCACTGACGGACAAGGCCGCTATAGTACGGCGCGCTCCGGGCAGCGCCTGCCCCGTTTACGGCGCACCTGCCCCGGTTTGCGGCGCATTCGATCATGGCCAACATCCACTCCCAGAAGAAGCGAATCCTGCGCTCCGAGCGCGAGCGCCTGGAGAACCGCCGCTACACCTCCACGATCAAGACCTACTTCCGCCGTCTTGAGTCGCTCGTGGCAGGCGGCGATGAGGCCGGCGCGGGCGATGCCCACCGCGAGCTGGTGAGCACGATCGACAAGGCGGTCAAGCGCGGAGCGCTGCACCGCAACACGGGCGCGCGCAAGAAGTCCCGCGCGGCGCGCCTGCTCGCCGGCAAGTAGCCGGCCGCCGCTCACGCGGAAGCGAAGCCGGCCAGCCTGTTCGGGGTCAGTCGGAGACGCTCGGTCGCGCCGCGTGGGCGTCGCAGGCGCGCTCGAGGCTGAGGGCAGGCAGTCCGTCGATGCTCAGCGAGTTCTTCTCGCGCTGGTAGTCGAGCAGCGCCTGCGAGCCGCCCACGCGCACCTTCTTGGACGCCGATGCGTGCATGTGCGGGCGCTCGCCCTCGTAGCTCATCAGCGGCACTCCGTAGCCGCACGAGTCGGCCACGCGGGTGACGTGCACGAGCACGATCGCGCGGCGCGCGGCCGCGACCTCGGGCTCCTCGAAGGCGCATCTGCCGAGCAGCTCAGCGAACGCCGGATCGGCGGCCGCGAGGATCTCGGCGCGGCCGTGCATGCGCACGATCCGCGGCGGTCCGTCAAAGGCGCACAGCATGATCACGATCCGGCCGTTCTCGCGCACGTGCGCGATCGTCTCCGCGCCGCTGCCTACGAGGTCGAGGTACGCGACGGTGTTCGCGTCGAGCACGCGCAGCGTGCCGATCGGGCCCTTGGGCGAGACGTTGACGTGACCGCCCGGATCAAGCGGCGCGCTCGCGACGAAGAACAGCTCGCGCTCGGCGACCCAGCGGGCGAGGCTCTCGTCGATGCCGTCGAACGTCTTGGCCATCGGCCTGAACGTTAGAGCACCCTCTGCGGGCCAGCTGGCCTAGCCTGCGGCGATCGCCTCGATCGCGTGCAGCGCGAGCGTGTCCTCGTCGAGCCCAGCGAGTGGACCGCGGCTGCTCGCGAGCGGGGCGCCTCCGCGCGTTTCGAGCTCGAGCTCGGCGAGCGTCGCGACCGCGCGACGCAGTCGCTCGGGGTCGCTGCGGGCGACGTCCGCGACGAAGCGCTCGGCGGCGCGCGCGGGCATCCGCAGCGAGCGCTTGACCTCCGCGACCGACTCGCCGGCCTGCAGCCGCAGCGCGACCGCGAGCGCGTCGCGCAGGCGCTGGGCGATCAGATAGGTGAGCCCCGACAGACGCTCGCCCTGCTCGCGCAGGCGCAGGTAGGAGCGCGTGGCCTGCGGCGCGTGCGCGCCGACGAGCGCGTCCGCGAGCGCATATGCGCGCCACTCGTTCGAGTGCGCCGCGCGGCTTTCGATCTGGTGCGCGTCCACGCGTCGCGGCGTCGTCGCGGGATCGTCTTCGAGCGCCAGCTTCTCCAGCTCGCGCAGCAGGCGCTGCTGGCGCTCCCCGACCTGCCCGACGAGCGCCTTCGCGGCGGCGGCGTCCAGCGACAGGCCCAGGCGCGCGGCCTGCTCGCGCACCCACTTCGGCAGCTCCCACGGCTTGACGGTCATCTGCGCGACCACTTGGCCGCCGGCGCGCTTGACCGCGGCGTGCAGCGCCTGCGGCGCCTTGGCGCGCGCCTCCTCCCGCGCGAACAGCGCGAGCGTGGTGTCTGGCGGCATCTGCGCGAGCGCGCCGATCAGGTGCTTTTCGATCTCGCTCTCGCGCCAGCGCTCGACGCCTTCGACGAGGATCACGCGCTGCCCGACCGTGAGCGTCATCGCGGCAAGTGCCGCGGCCGCTCCGGCCGCCGTCGCCGCCTCGCCCTCGAGCAGCTCGACGCTCGCGCCCGCGCCGTGCGGCCCTTCGACCAGCGCGCGCAAACCCGCGCGCCGCTCCGCCAGCGCGCCGTGGTCATCGCCGTGGATCAGGTACGCGGGCTTGAGGTCGGGCACCCGGTCGAGTGTATGCCGCGGGCAAGCGTCAGCGGACGACGAGGTTGACGAGCTTGCCGGGGACGACGATCTCCTTGACTATCTCCCTGCCGTCCACGTGCGCGATCACGTTCGGCGCGGCGCGGCACAGGTCCTTCAGCTCCTCGGACCCGGCGCCGGCGCTCGCCTGCACGCGGTCGCGCACCTTGCCGTTGACCTGGCAGACCAGCTCGTAAGAGTCGCTCTCGAGCAGCGACTCCTCGGCATCGGGCCACGGCTGCTCCCACACGCGCTCGCTCGTCAGGCGCTCGTACGCGTCGGCGCTGACGTGCGGCGCAAACGGGAACAGCAACGAGGCCGCGCTGGCGAGCGCGAAGCCGAGCGTCTGAAGCTCCACAGAGTCGCGCAGCCTCGAGCAGTCGTTCAACAGCTCCATGACCGCCGCGATCGCCGTGTTGAACGCGAAGCGGCGCAGGTCGCCGCTGACCTTGTCGATCGCCCAATGCGTCTTGCGCAGCAGTGTCAGGTCGTCTTCGCCGAGGTCCGCCGCGCTCGGCGAGTGGTCTCCCGCGCCCCCCCGCTCCGCCGTCTCGGCCGCCAGCCGCCACAGCCTAGAGAGGAAGCGGTGCACGCCTTCCATGCCCTCGTCCGACCATTCGGCGTCCTGGTCGGGCGGGCCGACGAACAGGATGTAGCAGCGCGCCGTGTCCGCGCCCATGCGCTCGACGATCGCCGCCGGCGAGACGACGTTGCCCTTTGACTTGCTCATCTTCGCGCCGTCCTTCGTCACCATGCCCTGGGTGAACAGCGCCTGGAATGGCTCCTGGAAGTCCAGCTGCCCCAGGTCGGCGAGCGCCTTCGTGAAGAAGCGCGCGTACATCAGGTGCAGGATCGCGTGCTCGACCCCGCCGATGTACTGATCGACCGGCAGCCACTGGCGCAGCGCCGCGGGGTCCCACGCCGCGCGTTCGTTGCGCGCGTCGCAATAGCGCAGGAAGTACCAGGAGGAGTCCACGAACGTGTCCATCGTGTCCGTCTCCCTGCGTGCGCTCCCGCCGCACTGCGGACAGCTCGTGTTCACCCACCCCTCCGCGCCCGCCAGCGGGGAGCGGCCCATCGGCGTGTAGTCCTCGATCTCGGGAAGCTCCACCGGGAGCTGCTCGACGGGCACCGGCACGATGCCGCAGCGCTCGCAATACACAATCGGGATCGGCGTGCCCCAGTAGCGCTGGCGAGACACCAGCCAGTCGCGCAAGCGGTAGTTCACCGACGCGTGCCCCTTGCCCTCGCGGTCGAGCCACGAGACGATCGCGCGCAGCGCCTCGCGGTTGGGCAGGCCGTCGAAGTCCGGGCGGGAGTTGACGAGCGCGCCGTCACCCGCGTACGGCAGACCCTGCTCGTCGCCGCCGTCCTCGGGGGCGCCTTCGATCACGCGCCTTACCGGCAGCTCGAAGGCGCGCGCGAACGCGTAGTCGCGCTCGTCGTGGCCGGGCACCGCCATGATCGCGCCCGTGCCGTACTCCATCAGCACATAATCGGCGACGTACATCGGGATCTGCTCGCCGTTCACGGGATTGGTGACCGTGCGCCCGAGCGGCACGCCGGTCTTCGGCTTCTCGGCGTTGCCGCGCTCCTCATTGGTCTCATTCAGCGCGCGATTCACGTACTCCCGCACGGCGTGCTCGTGCCCGGTGCCGAGCGCCAGGCGCGCGACGTCGGGGTGCTCCGGCGCCATCACGAAGAAGGTCGCGCCGAACAGCGTGTCCGGACGCGTGGTGAACACCGGGTAGTCCACGCCGAGCTCCTCGCAGCGGAAGGTCACCTCGGCCCCCTCGCTGCGCCCGATCCAGTTGCGCTGCATCGTCTTGACGTGCTCGGGCCAGTCGATCTCGTCGAGGTCGCCCAGCAGCCGCTCGGCGTAGTCCGTGATGCGAAAGAACCACTGCTCGAGCTGCTTGACCTCCACGAGCGCGCCGCAGCGCTCGCAGCGCCCCTCCGCGTCGACCTGCTCGTTGGCGAGCACAGTCTGGTCGTTCGGACACCACTTGACCGCGGCCTCCTTGCGGTAGGCAAGTCCCGCGCGGAACAGCTCGAGGAAGATCCACTGCGTCCAGCGGTAGTAGGACGGCTCGTCGGTCGCGAGCTCGCGCGACCAGTCGATCGAGATGCCCCACGAGTGAAACTGGCGGCGGAAGGACGCGATCGACTCGGCCGTCGAGTCGCGCGGGTGCACGCCCGTCTTGATCGCGTGGTTCTCGGCGGGCAGCCCGAACGCGTCATAGCCCATCGGGTGCAGCACGCGCGCCCCGCGACGGCGGCGGAAATGCGCGATCGCGTCCCCCACCGAGTAGGTCTTCAGGTGGCCGATATGCGGCTCGCCGCTCGGGTACGGGAGCATCTCGAGCACGTAGGAGTCGGACGCCCGCCCGCCCTGCGCCCCGGACGCGCCGGGGGCGGCACGGAGCTCCGCGCGGGTGTCCTCGAGCGGCTCGTTCGAGACCTCCCACGTGCGCTCGTTCGCCCACACCGCCTGCCAGCGCGGCTCGATCTCGTGCGGGTCATAACGGTGCTCTGCCATCGGCAGTCGCAGGTTAGCGGGCGGGTTGGGATGGAACGCGACGGCGTCGCGGCGCCCGTCCGTCCGGCGGCGTCTCGTGCGTCCTCTGTGTGCGTGCGAGGCGCTTACACGGGATCCGCCGCCTGCGCACGCGGGCTCATCGAGCGCAGCAGCTCGACGATCTCCGCGGGTGCGCTGCGCGGGGAACCGGCCGCGAACGGGGGCTGCGGGTCGTACTCGATGCCCAGCTGGATCGCCTGCGCGACGCGCTCACCGGCGAGGCGCGCGGCGAGCGTGAGCGCCATGTCGATGCCGGCCGACACGCCGGCGGCGGTGACGAGCTTGCCGTCGAAGACGACGCGCTCCTGCTCCGGCTGGGCGCCCAGCCGGCGCAGCTCCTCGAGCGCCAGCCAGTGACTGGTGGCGCGCCTGCCGTCGAGCAGCCCGGCTGCGGCGAGGATCAGCGAGCCGGTGCACACCGAGGTCGTCCAAGCGCTCGTGCGGTCGGCGGCGCGCAGCCACGCGAGCGTCTCCTCGCCGGCGCGCGCGACCACGTCTCCGGGGCCGCCGGGGACGAGCACGACGTCCGGCTCTTGGATCTCGGCGAGCGCGCGCTCGGTCAACAGCGTGAGCATGCCGTTGTCGGTGCTAAGCGGTCCCGGCTCGACAGACGTGAACGTGACACGCGCGCCCGGGATCCGGCTGAGCACCTCATACGGCCCGATCGCGTCGAGCGCCGTGAATCGGTCATACAGGACGATCGCGATGCCCAGGCGTTCCCCCGGGCGTACGCCGCCTCCTTTGTCATCCTCTGGCAGCTGGCTGCTCATGCTGCTGTCTCCTTGCTCGTCGGTGAGTGAAAGCGCCGGCGGTACTCGGCGGGGCCCACGTGCAGCGTGCGCAGGAACGCGCGGCGCATCGTCTCGGCGCTCGCGAAGCCGCAGGCCACGGCGATCGCCGCGAGCGGGTCGCGCGTGTCCTCGAGACGACACCGCGCGTGCTCGACGCGCACGAGCTCGACGTGCCGGGCGGGGGTCACACCGGTCTCGGCGCGAAACGCGCGCGCGAAGTGACGCGGGCTCATGTGCGCGCGGGCGGCCATCGCCTCCACGGAGTGGTTCGCGGCGAGGTCCTCGACGATCGCCCGCTGCACCTCGCGCAGGGGCTCGCGCCCGGCGCGCTGCGCGGCGAGCGTCACGCTGAACTGCGACTGGTTTCCGGGCCGGCGCAGGAACAGGACGAGATGGCGCGCGATCGTCAGCGCGAGCTCGCGGCCGAGGTCCTCCTCGACCAGCGCCAGGGCGAGGTCCATGCCAGCGGTGACGCCGGCGGACGTCCAGACCGCGCCGTCGCGGATGAAGATCGGCTCCGCCTCCACGCGCACGCGCGGGTGCAGGCGGCGCAGCTCCTCGGCGAATGCCCAGTGCGTGGTCGCACGGCGACCGTCGAGCAGCCCGGCGGCCGCGAGCAGGAACGCGCCCGTGCAAACGGAGGCCGTGCGCCTGGCGCTTGCCGAGGCGCCGGCGATCCACTCCACGAGATCCTCGTCGGCGACCGCCTGCGCATGACCCGCGCCGCCGGCGATCAGCAGCGTGTCGATCGCGCGCGGGTCGCTTGGCAGCGCTCCGTCGGGGGTGACGCTCAAGCCGCTGGAGGTGCGCAGCGGCTGGCCGTCACGGCTGATCACGCGCGTCTCGTATCGGCGCTCGCCGCCGCCCGACGCTTGCACCAGGCGCCGGGCGCCGTCGAAGACCTCGAGCGGGCCCGTCACGTCGAGGCTTTGCACGCCGGGGTAGACGACGATCGCGACCATCCGCGGGTGGCGGCGCTCTGGCTGGTCCGACGTATTCGACATGCGGCGATCATCGACCATCTCCGGCTTGTCTGCAAGGACAGATTTCCACCGATTTCTGCCACCGTGTAGCGACTCCCGGCCGTGGCCGGCCGCGCTCCTAACGACTGCGCGCGCAGGTCCAGGCATGCGCCCGCGCCGGGCTTTACGATGGCCCGGTGGAGGAGCCGCGCGCAGACGAGTTCGAGTACGAGGTGCTGCGCGTGCACGACGAGGGGCCCGACACTCTCAGCGCCGCGCCGGCGCGCGTGGCGAACATCGTGGGAGCCGCGGAAAGCGCCGCGGCGAAACTACGCGAGCAGGCGGAGGGACGCGCCCAGCAGCGCATCGAGGAGGCCGACCGTGCTGCGGACATCCGCGTGCGCGCGGCTGAGGAGGAGGCAGAGGAGCTGCTGGGTTCGGCGCGTTCGGAGGCGCAGCGCACGCTCAGCGAGGCGGAGGCGGGTGCGGCCAAGCTGCGCGATGAGGCCGCGCGCCTGCAGGAGAACGCGGCGCGCACGCTCGACCAGGCGAGTGAGCAGGCCGAGCGGCTGCTCGGCGACGCGCGCAAGGAGTCAGAGCAGGTATGGGCGAGCGCCCATCAGGAGTCAGAGCGCGTGCGCGTCTCCGCGCGCGAGGAAGCCGAGCAGCTGCGCGCGGGAGCCGAGGCGCAAGCCGAGCACGCCCGCTCCGCGGCCGACACGTACGCGCAGCAGACGCAAGCCGCCGCCGAGGCGCAGCTCGAGCAGGCGCGCGCCGAGGCCGAGGCCCAGGCCGAGCAGCTGCTGGATAGCGCGCGTCGGGGCGCCGAGCGAATCGCGCAGGAAACCCGCGAGCAGACCGAGAGCCTGCTCGTCGCAAGGCGCGAGCAGCTCGCGCGCGTGCACGAGGAGGCCGAGGAGCAGGCCAGGCAGACCAAGGCCAAGGCGCGCGAGCAGGCTCGCGAGATCACCAGCGAGGCGCACCTCATCGCGCGCGACATCCTCGACGAGGGCACCGAGATCTCGCGCAACCTGCGCGAGCTCTCGACCTCGCTGCGCAACAACGCCGAGCGGCTCATCCGCGACGTGCGCCTGACGCACGGCGCGATGACCGCACGGCTCGATCAGGTAGTCACGGGGGGCGAGCGCCGGACCGTGGGGCGCGCCGCGGAGTCCGAACGCGAAGACGAGCCCGGCCACGTGTCTCGCGATCAAAGCCGCGCGGCGCGGGCACCGCGAACGCGCGGCGGCGATGACTCCAACGACGAGCTCGACGTGCCGGCGTTCATCCCGCGGCGGTGACCGCGCCTGCCGCGGGCGCGCGTGGCTACACTTTGCCGCGCCACCTCTGGGGCTATAGCTCAGCTGGGAGAGCGTCGCGCTGGCAGCGCGAAGGTCGAGGGTTCGAGCCCCTCTAGCTCCACTTTCTTGGCGGCGCGCAAACCCGGCTGCTAGCACCCTGCGCCTACTCGGGTGTGGAGGCTAGGAAGTAGACGGGCTTCAGCGGCAGGCGTCGTCGGTCGGGGTCTGGGAGTCCTTGCATGTGCTGGACCCATAGCTCGACGAAGCGCTCGAGGTCGATCAGCTTCAGACGGCGCTTCTCCTGCGAGCGTGCCTCTCGCTCCGCCTGCGAGGAGAAGCCCGCGGCGGAAATGTATATGCCCACGTCCTGGTCGCCGAGGACGGCCATGAAAGCACGCAGGCTCTCCGCCGAGACCTTCTCGGTGTCTCGACGCTTGACCTGAACCTTGATCCGCGGGCCGGTGGTCCCGAGCGGGTCGGTGTGGGCGATCAAGTCGATGCCCCCATCCGGGCCGGGCGGGGCGATCCAATCCACGTAGTACCCCATCGCCTTGAGCAGCGCGCCCACAAGGCGCTGGAAGTCATAGGGCGGCATGGATGTCAGGTAGGCGCGGATCTCGGCCCACGCGGAGTCCTGCGCCTCCTCCAGCGTGCCGGTGCCCTCGACGGCCTCGCTCGCTTCCTCGACCTCCTGCTCAGGCTGGCGCTCCTTCTCCCAGGCGCGGTAGCCCCGGACGGCTTCCCGCTCGAAGACCCCAGGCTCTGGGAACGACCGATATGCCTCCCTGCCGGAGCATGTCCCGGTCGGCGTGGAGTTTCGGTGACGGCCTGGGTGTGAATCTCAGGCGGTCGTGAGCGTAGCGGCCTCCTTGGATCGGTGGGTGACGAGGACCACGGGC
>Ga0335075_10001222_pt1 | contig 42768 bp, 40 predicted proteins | sample Lox_Sample_24_FD_206723 | JGI IMG/M metagenome (GOLD analysis project Ga0335075, IMG submission 206723) | Soil microbial communities from Loxahatchee National Wildlife Refuge, Florida, United States - Lox_Sample_2.4 | ecosystem: Environmental > Terrestrial > Soil > Wetlands | place: USA...
AACGTCGCGCAGTGGATCCTCGAGCTCGACCGTGGGCACGCCTATCCCTATCAGGGCAACTACACCACCTACTTGGAAACCAAAGCTCGCCGACTGCGGGTGGAGGGCCGCAAGGACGCTCAGCGCCAACGTCAGCTGCAGCAGGAACTCGACTGGCTTCGCTCTGGGGCAAGGGCTCGGCAGGCGAAAAGCAGTGCACGGCTGCGTCGCTACGAAGAGATGGCGACGGCAGCCGCGAAGACCCGCCGCATCGATTTTGACGAGATCCGCATTCCGCCGGGCCCCCGGCTAGGAAGCCTGGTGATCGAGGCCCAACACGTCGGTAAGTCGCTGGGCGATCGCGACCTGTTCCTGGATCTGTCGTTTTCGTTGCCGCGCAATGGAATCGTGGGCATCGTCGGCCCCAATGGGGTCGGTAAGACCACATTGTTCCAGATGATCACCGGAAACGAGCAACCGGACGTGGGACAGTTCAGAATCGGCGACAGCGTCCAGATTGCTTATGTCGACCAGAATCGCGCCAACATCGACCCCGACCGCACCGCGTGGGAGGTGGTCTCCGACGGAGAAGACGTTCTGCATATTAGGTCGGTGGAGGTGCCTTCCCGGGCCTATCTTGCAGCGTTCGGCTTCAAGGGGGTTGAACAACAAAAGCCGGCGCGCCTGTTTTCGGGCGGGGAACGAAACCGGCTCAATCTTGCTCTCACGTTGAAGCAGGGCGGTAACGTCGTGTTGCTAGACGAGCCGACTAACGACTTGGATACCGAAACCCTTGCTTCACTGGAGAACGCGATCGCCGAATTCCCGGGCTGCGTAGTGGTCACCGCTCACGACCGTTGGTTCCTCGATCGCCTCGCCACTCATATCCTCGCTTGGGAAGGCACCGAAACCACTCCAGCACAATGGTATTGGTTCGAAGGAAATTTCGCCGGCTACGAACAGAACAAGATTGCCCGACTGGGCCCTGAGGCCGCACGTCCACACCGGATGACACACCGCCGCCTTACCAGAGACTGACGACCGGGCTCGCCACCAGTGCCGCCCGAATCAGGGCTCGTGCGCAATGCGGAACCCAAACAGCGCCACCCCATCAACGTCGATGAACACGCCGCGAGTGGCGACCACGTCCGTGCCCGCCCTCGACCGGTGGCGCGTGTCAACCGTCAGATCGTCCACGGCAGCTGTCCTGCCGGCCGCCGCACGCGCATCCTCATAAGTGTCGTAGACCGAGACGGTGTCCGAGCGGCCCGTGCAGGTATCCGCGAAATTCGTGACCGTCAAGACGTACATCCCGGTACCCAATTCTTGGCGTGACTATCCGCGCGCACGCCGAAAACGCGCCGGAAGGAGTCCTCGCCGTAGCTGGTGGGTTCGGGTTCACCCGGTATCAGCCGAAAGGTCCGTACGCCATCGAGACGTCGTTCGGCTCGCAGGAACAAGTCGGCGAGTTCTTGACGCCTATACAGGCTGCTGGCCAGGTCGTAAAGGTGGGTCACGTAAATGACTTTGACACCGCTTTCGATGAAGGCGTACACGATGCCGCGGGCGATCTCTGACCCCTCGCGTTCGTTGGTGGAAGCGAATGATTCGTTACACAGCAACAATGATGTTGGGGTGATGTGGTCGGCGATGGCATTCATCCGGGCGAGTTCTTCGTCGAACTTGCCGTGCGTCATGGTGGCGTCCTCTTCCCGCTTGAAATGGGTGAAGACACTGTCTCGAACATTCGCGCAGAATGCTTTTGCCGTGACGAACATCCCGGCTTGCATCATCACCTGCGCCGCCCCGACACTGCGCAGGAACGTTGACTTGCCACCCTCGTTGGCGCCGGTGATCACGATCAACGACTTACCATCGGCGTCGACGTCATTGCCTGTGACCTTCTTGACGGTCGCCAGGCACAACCCCACATCACGCAGATCGCGACATTCGAACCTCGGCGCGCCCACGGGGGTGGCAACCGGAAAGCACGTGGGAGCACCGAACTTCGTGAGCTCGTCGTACAAATTGAGACAACCCAGATAGAACGCGAGCTCGGTACGAAGCCGGCCGAAGAAGCCCTGGACGTGGTCTGCGGATTGCGTGACCGTGTTTGCGACGTCGTTGATGGCGCGGCCCGCTAATTCGGTGAGGGCCGCCGCGCCGGCCTCATCGCGGTCAGCAACCACGAATCCATGGCCGCCGCTGTGGTTTCCGGTCAGTTTGTCCCACCAATTGCGGTGTGGCGCTTGGTGGAATATGTAGTTCTTGCCCTTGTTACCGGGTCCGAGTTGAGCGCTGAGCAGCACGCCGTTGGGCAGTTGCAGATCGCGTAGCTGCTCGTCAAGCCGCCCCAGGTAGTCGTCGGACAGTTGGTCGGCGACCATAGCCAACAATTGCCGGAATCCGTCTGAGCTGAACTTCCCGGCGTGCTCGTCGCACAGGCTGCGCAATTGCTGCAGGTTCTCATGGAGTAGTTCCAGGATCCGGACGGACCGGCGAAGGATTGCTTCGGGGTTCCGCGACATCATGCCACCGAGGAAGATCTTGCGCCGGACGTCGACGGCGTCGAGGGCGATCGCGTACATCTGTTGAATCACGGGGCGATTGGCCAGACAGTCAGCTAAGACTTTTTGACGGTAGACAATGACATCGGGTTCGATGACCGGCAGCGAGATCACTTTCTTGGCGGTATCGCGTAAGAAGTTGTCTCCGGCCGCCATAGTCTGGTAGACCCGCGGCAGTTCGAGGTCGTCATCGGTGAGGTCGCGTAGCGCCCATGCGATTGGGGTCTGAAGGTCGGGGTCGCGTTCGGGATGTAGCAGGCGCACTTTCATCGGCTTACCCTTCGTCGTAGTACGTCGTGGTTCAGTCCGTACTTGTCGGCCAACGCCGCGGCATAGGCAAGTCCGTCTGCGGGTCGGCGAGTGAAGGTGAAGGTCCGCTGGGTGGGATCGTCGGGTGCGACTTCACCAACCATGCTGACGCACACCGGGCTCAGATTGGCAAGTTCATCGAGGAAGCTGACATAGACGGCAACGCAGTTCAGTTCGATGATGCGCTCGAGTACTTCGGTGCCAATCAGGAGTGCATCTTTGACCGTGGTCGACGAGAAACTTTCGTTCATCACGATGATGCTGGCCGCGGTGGCGCTGCGCAGGATGTCGTGAATTCGGACCAGTTCGGCGTCGAGCTTGCCGTGCAGTGTCGCCAACGTCTCCTGTCGTTCGAAGTGGGTGTAGATGTGATCGGGCAACATGACGCTCGCGCGACTAGCAGGTATCGGGCAGCCGAGCGAAGCGAGGTAGGCGCACTGCCCGATAGTTCTGGCGAAGGTCGTCTTCCCGCCCTGATTGGGCCCGGTCACGACGAAAATCCGCTCACGGCCAGACAGCCGAAAGTCATTGCGAACAATGGGCTTATCATCGGTGACTGACTTGATTGCCAGTGCCAGATCAAACGCCTCTTCTGCGGATAGAACACCCGGTTCAGCCGATACCTTGGGATAGGTGAAGGACAATCCGGCGGCGCGAAAGTGGCGGACGAATTCGAGATAGGCCAAATAGAACCGCACCTCACGCTCGAAGCGCCCGATCGTCGATTCGATGAAGTGCTGGTTGTGCTTGCAGTACGCTTCGAGCAGGGTGAACTCCTCGGGATACAGCTTGGCGACGCACTCGAGAATTTGTTCTTCGACGTGGTTCATGTCGGGGTAGTTCTTGAACGGCACGTGGTAGTCGTGACGCACCTCGGTGGCGAAGCGGTCGAAAGTCTCCACCACTCCTACGCTGTAATCGCTCTGTTCCTTGAACTTTTCGACATGGACCCGAAGTCCCTGGATATGCACGGTGTAACGGACCTCGTGCAGCTGGGTATGCAGGGCCGCGGTGTCGGCTGTCAGTGTGCGAAAGGTGTCGCTGTCCGTGTAATCAACCACGTGGTCGAAAAAGCTCTGCAACCCTTGTGAAGCGAGCTGCACGCCGGTGAGGTCAGCGCGAAGCTGTGTTATTGCCCTGCAATAGGATTCCACGGCGTGGGCGAGCCACCCCTGCCGTTGCAGCGGGTGCCACAGCTTTGCAGCCCGGCCGACTTCGCGTCTCGTCGTGCGTATGCTGTCGACGAATCTCTGGATGGGCTCACGTGTTTCCTGGCGTTCGAGGTCGTGGAACACCTGGTGGCGGTAGTCGACCGTGGAAATCTCATGCAATGGCGCGCAGAAGAACTTCTGCAGGTGCTCATTGACATCCCCGATGGTCACGGCAGCGACGATTTCGTCAAGGTGCAGATCGGTGAAGCACTGAGGAGCGGTGTCGATATCGGGTTCTGCTTCCGGCCCAGGAAACAGGATGCTTGTGAAGGACGACATTCTTCGCCTCACCTACCTTCTACCGCGGATCACTCACGTGGTAGAAGCCATCAGCCGGTGCGGCGGTCGAGGCGAGCTTCATCGCCTTGTCTCGATGTTACTCCAAGGCTACGAGGTGGCTCATCGGTTTGACTGCCGATAGCAGCTCCGGAGCCAATGCATGCACGCTGCATCATCACCAGCGGAAGCGTTGTTTCTGCTCCGTGACCTCGTCGGCGGTCATCAGCCCGGAGTCGGCCAGCTTGGTCAGTAACGATTGCGCCCGTGTGGCAAGTTCGCGCAACTCGGCAGCGATTTCCATCACCTCCTCGCCTTGCGCCCGCTGCGATGGCTTCGGGTTGCGCCGGTCGGGCACTCTGGTGCGCTGATCGCCGCGTCCCACGGAAGCGGTGCTCCCAACAGCGCCCCCGGCCGCACCGGCGAGGCCCATGTTGCTGAACAGATTGCCGGAACTACTCGCAGCCATTTCGGGGGCGGCCTCGGCGCTGGTGATCGGCAGCGTATAGGCGGCTGGGCGAACTTCGGGCGCGGCCACCGTCCAAGACGATGGCACCGACAACCTGCCCACCGTATTTGCTTGGCCCAGACCTGCTGCCACCGATGTCTCCTCCACCGACGGCGCGCCGATTGAGCCCTCGTTGCCGAAGATCCATTGCGGCACCATGGCCGCCCCCGGCCCGTAGCCGGTGTAGGGTCCCTTGCCCGCATCGAAATCGCGATCGGCGTTGATGAGGAAGCCTCGATAGGTCGTTCCTGCCGATGTGAACGACGCGGTCGCGCTGGTTGTCGACGCGGTGGCACTCGTACTCGCGATAGGTATGTCGACGGCCGTCAACGGAATGATGATCGCTGTCAGGAGCGTGAGCAGCGACGCGGGATCCGCCGCCGCCGGTGCCGATGCAAGCCCCTGAAGCGTCTGGGGGAGCGCCGACATGAGCTGCGATCCGTTCGACAGGATCGACTGCGCCGCCGCGGCGGCTTGGCCGGCTACGCCAGCCGGATTGGTGGTCGGCGGCGGTGACGTGAACGGCGTCAACGTCGATGCTGCCGCCGACGAACCGGCGTAGCCGTACATCGCGGCGGCATCCTGGGCCCACATCTCGGCGTAGTCGGCTTCGGTGGCCGCGATCGCCATGGTGTTCTGTCCGAAGATGTTCGTCGCAATCAATGTCAGCAGCAGGCTGCGGTTAGCCGCGATCAGTGGCGGCGGCACCGTCATCGCGAACGCCGCCTCATAAGCGGCTGCCGCCACTTTCGCTTGTGTGGCGGTCTGCTCAGCTTGCGCGGCAACCGTATTCATCCACTCCGTGTAGGGCGTGGCCGCTGCAGCCATCGTCGCAGACGAGGGACCCTGCCACGGGCCGCCGGTCAGCTCGGAGATGACCGAGCTGTACGAAGCTGCCGTAGACTGCAACTCGGCGGCCAGGCCGTCCCAGGCCGTAGCCGCCGCTAACATCGACCCCGAGCCGGGGCCGGCATACATTCTGCCGGAGTTGACCTCCGGCGGTAACATCGCGAAATCCATTGTTACATCCCGTCTTAACTGGCCGCCACGGCATTAGCGGCTTCGGTGACCGCATATGACGTGGCGCTCGTTCCAAGCGTGCTGACAAATAACTGGTGAATCGCCTCCGCCTGGGCGCTGATCGCCTGGTACATCTGCGCGTGGACGGCGAATTGCGCGGCGGTCAGCGCCGACACATCGTCGGCAGCGGCAGGTACCACGCCGGTGGTCGGCGCTACGGCGGCGGCATTCTGCGTGCTCAGCGTCGTGCCGATACCGGTCAGGTTGGCGGCCGCGGCGGTCAGTGCCTCCGGTTGTGTCGTGACGAATGACATTGATCTTCCTTTCGATACGTGTCAAATACGATTGATAAACCGCGCCGAACGGCGGTCGATCGATTCGGCCCTGTAGCCGACGCTGTTGGTGGAGCACCGTGCTGCGGAACTGCATGTGGCTGCAGCCATGGCGTGTGAATACCACGCTTCGTTGGGTGAATACGCTGAACACGCCGCCAAATAGCGTGACCAACTCCTTATTTCCGGATTTCCGGGATGGAGGCTTCGGAGCAGGATTGTTTTCTGGGTCCGCGCTGACGCTTCGACTGGTGCTGGCCCGCGAAAAGCGGTCGGTTCCGATTTACTCAAAGCGCCATGCGTATCAGAGCACCGTTTGCGCCAACGAGTCACAAAGATCTGAATCTGCGCCGCAGACAACCCGGTATGTCGCTGCGCTGAAGGGGCCGTGGGCAACCCGACGACTAGCGGAATTTTATTCAACGGCCCCACCCCGCCTTCTACCCCAAGCACACTCGCGGTAGAAGCCATCAGCCGGTGCGGCGGTTAAGGCGAGCTTCATCGCCTGGACGCGATGCTAACGGTGGGTTAACCCCAGATGCAACGCCACGCATGTAACCATTGGCGAACGACGCCCAACGTGCGATGATGGGAAGCGGTGGAGGGGCTCACCTAAACTGCGGATATCGCCGACAGTCCCTGTCGTATTGACGTAGGGCGAGAAACCATGTCCTATAACGCTTCTCAAGGGTCGTCGTGAGTTCGCCGTTCCGCCCCATAAGGGATCCGGCGCGATTTGATGTGATGTTCTGGTTGCCGCCTGGTGGCATCGACAACGGAGTGTGGGCCGGCGCCTGGGCGGAACTGGCCGATCTGGACGTAGACGATATCGACACGGTATTGGGTTTGCTGGCTAGTGCCGACGTCGGTGGCTACGTTGCCACCCCGGGTGGCCGCGTCTACCGGCGGGGACAGCGGGTGGTGAACCGGTTATGGGTGGATTCGCTGCAATACCATAAGGCAGAAGACCTGCTGATGGCGTATTTGGGCGGTCGGGGTCGGCGGGAGAAGCAAAGTAACTAGTCGGCGACCTGGTCGTAGGCTTCCACCCGCCACACGCCGTCAACCAGGCTGAGCTGGTTCCAGCACGCGGTTCGCTGACGCACATCACGGAGCGCGGGGTCAAGCTGGCCAAGCAGCGCACGGTTGAACGCATCGTGGGAGACCATGACCAGCGGTCCGGGACCACAGTCGGCCACCAGCTCGAAGAACGCTTGACGTGCGCGCGCAGCCAACGCCGTCAGTGGCTCGACACCGGGAGCCAGATCGACGCTGCCGTATTCGCGCTCGACTTCCCCGCGTAAGCGGCCGGTCATCGGGCCATAATCGCGATCGTTAAGTCGGACATCGACGGTTACCGGCGTACCGCCCGCACCGATCGCTTGCGCGGTCGCGACAGCTCGTTGCAGCGGACTGCTGATCACCACAGTGGGATGCTTGGACGCGAGCGCATGGGCGAGCCGGGCCGCCTCGGCAACTCCGACCTCGTCCAATGGAGGGTCGCTGAGCCCTCGTAGCCGGTCCTGTACGTTGAGCGCGGTACGGCCGTGCCGGGCCAGAAAGACACGATCAGCAGCCGCGGTCATTGCCGAACCGTTCCGAATTCGGGAACCACCACCACCGGACAGTTGCTGTGGCGCAACAAGTTTCGAGCTACGTTCCCGGTGATCATGTGCCCGAATGCCGCGCCGATGCCGTGTTCAGGTCGACCGACGATCACCATCGAGGCCCTGTGTTGGTTAGTCGCTTCCAGTAAGACCGTCGCGGGATCGCCTCGGAGGCGGTGATAGGTCCACTGCACATCACCGAGGGCGTCTGCGACATGCTGGTGTTGAGCATCGAGATCCTCGTCACGGCTGGTCGAATTCGGTGGTGCCGTGTCCGCGTCGTCGGCGTCGTCAACGACGTGAACGACGTGCAGTGGCACGTTCAGGGCACCAGCGAGTTCGCCGGCGAAGACCAGCGCGGCCCTGCTGGCAGGGTGGCGGTCGTATCCGACAACTAAAACCACGGCAACCTCCCGCATTACTGCTTCTGCAGGAACCATCAGCCTGACGGCAGTTCGGGTCGTGGTGGCATACCCGGGCGGAGATCCATCGCCTCGTTGCCAAGCCTAGGCGATGGGTCAGCGCTAGTTGCGATTGACCGACCACAACGCCGCTGAGCAATCTGGTTCCAAAACAGGCGGTGGGGCTCGCCACCTGCGGTCAACGGAGAATCCGGCGACTGTCAACGGTCCCTGGGAACTGAATCGACACTCAAGGTGCCGCGACCGATCTCGCGTTGCGCACTCGGTGATGAATACCCAGGAGCCGAATATGACCAAATCACTTCCAACCGTGCAGTCGACGCAAATCCTTACAGCTCGCGGCAGTGCGTTCGTTTCTGGACCCGCCGGCACGGGTCGCAATTGCCGGGGACTGGCACGCCGATACACGCTACGCGGTGTCAGCTGTTGAGCAGGCTAGTAAACGTGATGCCGATGTGCTGGTCCATCTCGGCGACTTCGGCTACGACTTCACTGACGAATATCTCGACGCGCTCGAGGACGCGCTGCGCCGGCATGGTCTCGTCCTGGGTTTCGTGGACGGCAACCACGAAAACTTTGATCGATTGCTCACGTGGTCGGTCGCCAGCGATGGATTGCGTTATCTTCGTGACCGGATCGTGCACTTGCCGCGCGGATTCCGCTGGCGTTGGGGCCAGACCACGTGCCTGGCCCTCGGTGGTGCTTATTCCATCGACCGTTTCCTGCGCACTCCCGGGCGTTCGTGGTGGCCGCAAGAGTCGATCACACCGCAACAAGCCCAGCAGGCCAGCGTGGCAGGATTGGCCGACGCGATGTTTTGTCATGACTGCCCCGCCGGCATCGTCGTCCCAGGTGCGGCGATCGACAGGTTCGGTTTCCCGGCAACTGAGCTGCAACGCTCCGCGGAGCACCAGGCGCTATTACGGGCTGTTGTCGACGTCGTGCGCCCGGTCCGACTTTGGCATGGACATTTCCACCACCGCTACCAGGCGGTCCTGCACGGCGACGGCTACCGAACCGTCGTGGACGGTTTGGGCAAGAATGTCGAACCGATCGACAACAACATGGTGGTGCTCAACCTCGCGGGCCTTGGTTTCCATCGGCTTAGCAGCCGGTGCTTTGCGTCGCCAACACCTTCGGCTTGACCACGGTGAGGAGTCGTTGATTAACTGGCATCGGCGATGGAGCCCGCCCGGAGTCTCGACTTCCGAACCGCTACAAGGCTGATGGCACCTGCGAACGGAGGAGTCGCAGGTGACGCACGCCAATTTCAGGTTGGGCTGCATATGTGGCTGTGCGGTAGCGGGTCTTGCACCGGTGAGCAGCAAGTATCTAAAGCTGGATCGGGTGTCCGTCGGCCGCTGGGGTAGCCGGGCCCAGGCGGTGCGCTGGCCATCAAAGCACGGTGACCCATGACGGAGCTACGGCTGCCCGTCATCCAGGCACTACAGGTGGCCACTGTGGTCATCGGTGCGCCTGCCATCAGCGGATTCATCTCCTGGTTCGAAGCCCGCCTGAGGGGTCGCCGGGGACCACGGATTCTCCAGCCTTACTTCGACTTGGCGAAGCTCTTTCGCAAGGAGTCGCTGGTGCCGCCGGAAGCCAGCCCGCTGTTCCGGTTAGCGCCGTTCGCATCGTTCGCGTGCTATCTGACTGTGCCGATGTTGATTCCGGTGCTCACCAGCTACGCGTTGCCGCTGGGATACATGGGTGACATTCTGGGCGGCGGGCTTATTCTGGCGTTCGCGAGTTTCCTGGTCGCCGCGGCCGCGGCCGAAACCGGCGACGCCTATGCCCAATTGGCGTCCAGCCGGGCCAAGACATTCGCGGCGATCACCGAACCGGTCATGTTACTCGTCTTTTTCGCGGTTGCGCTGATCACCACGACCGACCTGCCCTACGTGGTCGGTGCCACCGTTCGAAGCGGTCCGGCCCAGATCGTGCGTCCGGCCCACCTGCTTGCCTCAGCGGCGCTGTTTATGGTCATCCTGTATGAAACCGCCCGAATCCCGGTCGAAACACACACCGGAACAACCGAATTCGGGATGATAGAAGCAGGCCGGCCGTTCGAATACTCGGGGCCTGACCTTGCCCTTCTTCATTGGGGTTCTGCCGCAAAACAGTTCGTGCTCTACATAATTCTGTGCAATGTCTTCGTCGCGCCGTGGGGGATGGCGTCGACCCGATCTGTTGTCGATGTCGGACTTGCCATCCCGGCTCTCCTGGGCAAAGCATTGCTGCTTGGTTGCATCATTACAGTTCTGGATAACAGCTATGCGAAGTTACGACTCTTCAAGATAACCGAATTCGTCTCGGCGGCGTTGCTGCTGGCTGTGCTAGCCGTGTTCACCCTCTACCTGGGAGGCGGCTGATGGTGCTGGCGGTCAGCGAGTCTGTTCCCAGTGTGTTCGAGGGTGTATCGAACACGGTGGCACTGATCGTGCTGCTGCTGGAGTTCGGGATGCTTCGCGCATCGCTGTTGCGCGGCCAGGTACGGCTCTACGCGGGCCAGTCCTTGGCGGTCAGCATCCTTGCGGCCGTCGTCGCGTTCGGTCGCGACGTTCCGGAACTGTATGCGCTAGCCGCGCTTTCGCTTCTGCTGAAAGCGGTAGTGGTGCCGCTAGTGGTAGTCGGGTTGTTGCGCGAAGCGAACGAAGAGATCGCCGGCAGCGGGATTTTGGGTGTGGCCAACGAGGTGCTGATCTCGATCGCGGTCGGAGCGTTCGGCTTCTTCGCCGTCGGCGTGCTGGCCCTTCATTCCCCCGTGCTGCCCACCGTCGCGCTGAGCCTGTCGGTGGCGGTGGTGTTGGTGGCCTTCATTCTGATGATTGTTCGCCGCGATGTGGTCAGTCAGGCGATCGGGTTCTTCTCACTGGAAAACGGCGTGTCCCTGGCAAGTCTGGTGGTTGCCGCCGGAATGCCGCTGATTTTGGAGGTGGCGTTTCTGTTCGACCTGCTGGTCGCCGTCGTCGTGTTCGGCGTTCTGATGCGCACCCATCACCGGCGAACACGATCGCTTTCCACCGAGACGCTCGACCGGCTGAGGGGATAGCCGATGAGCGTCGTGATGGTGTTGCTGATCGTGGTGCCGCTGGGGGCCACCCTGGTGTGCCTCCGCGCTCCGCATCGCGTCGCCGCGTCGGTGACGGCGGTGACCGGCGTCATCTCCTTCATCCTCGCGGTGGCGTTGGTGCCGGCGGCCAGCGGCCGCACCATCACCGGGTTGCACTACCTGCGCGCTGATGCGTTGTCGGTGATCTTTCTGCTGGGAACGTGTTTTCTCTACGCGGCCGTCGGCCTGTATGCCGTGGGCTACCTGGCCGACGAGGAGCGCGCGGTCCGCTCCGACACCGCGGAACAACAGGCGTTGTTCGCCCATCACAGTGCGCGGTTCTATCTCGGGCTCAACGCGTTTGCGTGGTCGATGATCTGCGCCCCGTTGGTCAATGGTTTGGCGCTGCTGTGGATTGCCATCGAGATCACTACCGTTGTCTCGGCGTTGCTGGTGGCGCTGGACAACACCGAGGGAGCAACCGAGGCAGCGTGGAAGTACGTGCTGATCGCCTCGTCGGGGTTGGGCATCGGCCTGCTGGCGACCATCTTCATGTACTACGCGGGCGCGAAAGTCCTGGGTCAGTCCTATGACCTGGCCTTCGATCCGTTGATCAGCGCCGCGGGCCAGTTGCCGCAGACGCCGGTGCGTCTGGCGTTTGTGCTGGCGGTGGTCGGATTCGGCACCAAGGTGGGTTTCTTCCCGGTGCATACCTGGCTGCCTGACGCGCACGCCGAGGCGCCGACGCCGGTCTCGGCGCTGCTGTCGGGATCGCTGCTGGCGGTGAGCTTTTACGCGATCCTGCGCTACTACCAGATCGCCGCGGGCAGCCTGGGAACCCGGTTTCCGCAAATCATGCTGCTGGTTTTCGGCGTGCTGTCCTTGCTGCTGGCCGCGCTGTATTTACTCGAGCAACGCGATATCAAACGGCTACTTGCCTATTCCAGCGTCGAGCACATGGGCATCCTCGCGATCGGTATCAGCTTCGGCGGACCAATCGCGTTGTCCGGTGTCTTGCTACATGTGCTGGCCCACGCCGCCGCCAAGGGCAACGCATTCATGGGCGCGGGAGTGCTGGTGCGTAAGTTCGGCACCAAGGAACTGGGCCGAATGACGCGGGGGATCGAGTTGCTGCCCTGGTCGGGGCCGTTGTTCCTAATCGCCGTACTGGCGTTGTCGGCGATGCCACCATTTGGGTTGTTCCGTAGCGAATTTCAGATTGTGACCGGTGGTTTTGCCCATGGCCACAACGTGTTTACCGCTATCCTGGTGTGCCTGGTCACCTTGGCGTTCCTGGGCCTGAGCCTCGCGACCACACGAATTTTGTTCCGCCCCGAATCCGACGAATCAACAGAAGCTGTGCCGGCGCTGACCCGTGGTGAGCCCAGCCGATGGATGGTGGCACCCGTCGTCGCCGGAGTATTGGTGTTGTTGGTTCTGGGGTTAGTGCCGCCACCAGATCTGGTGGAACTGCTCAATTCCGGTGCACGTGAGCTGCTAGCGGGTGGGCCATGACCGCTGCCGCCCTGACTATGGTCGTCGACCTGCCACTGGACCAGTGGCGTGATCGGATCATCGCCTGCGTTGCCGGCGGCGACCGGTTCGCGGGCGTATACGGCAGCCACAGTGGTGACGCAGCGTACCTGCATGGCTTGCTGGTCGGCGATTCTGTCGTCAGCTGCCTGCGCGCGCTGATAACACCAGATAACACCGGATCGCTGTCCTACCCGGCCTTGACACCCGATGTGCCGGCGGCGTTCTGGTATGAGCGGGCGCTGCACGACTTGTCGGGTGTGACGCCGATCGGTCATCCGCGGTTGGAGCCACTGCTGCTTCCTCGCCGCGCCGGGCAGCCAACGCCCCGACCGGGCCATCCGGAGCGGGACAGGCTCGAGCGGCACATCCACTCCAGCGCCGCCGACCAACACGGACCGGTTGATGTCCGCGGCCACGGGGTATTCACGTTGCCGCTCGGCCCGGTGCGCTCGGGGGTCTTCGAATCGATCGAATTTCTCATCGAGACGCCCGGCGAAGACATCCCGCACCTGAATATTCGCCCGCACTACAAACATCGTGGTATCGCTAAGCGGTTCGAGGGGCTACATCTTGCAGACGGAGTCCTGATCGCCGAGCGGGTTGAGGGCATCGCGTCGGTTGCGCACGCGCTGGCGTTCGCCCACGCCGCGGAGACCCTGGCGGGGGTGGCTCCGCCACGGCGGGCAGGCCTGATCCGCGTGATCCACGCTGAGCTGGAACGCGTGGCCAACCATCTGGACGTGGTGACGCGGCTTTGTGACGCCGCCGGACTGGCGGTACCGCACGCCCGATTCGGCTGGCACAAAGAGTGCATTATGAGATTGGTATCGAAACTGTGCGGCAACAGGTTCGGGCGTTCGGTGGTCCGCGTCGGCGGCGTGGTTGCTGAGCCGCGACTGCAGCCGGCTGAGGTGGCACAGCAGTTGGCGGTGCTCACCCAACGGATTCATAGCGACCGCAACGCGCTGATGGTCGACGCGTCATTTTTGGATCGGCTGCGCGGCACCGGTCATCTCGATCCGGCGCTTGCGGCTTCGCACGGCGCACTGGGTCCGGTGGGACGTGGTTCGGGCTTCGACGATGACGCGCGCCGCCGTGCCTACGACGGTTATGCGGAGCTTCCCTTGGTCGACGGCACGGCGGTAAATCAGCACGGTGACGCACTGGCTCGGCTGCGGGTGCGGTGGTCGGAAATCGACGGTGCGGTCGAATTGATCCAGCGTGCCTGCGACCGGCTCTCGGGGCTGTCTGACGCCGCTCTGGCCGCCGAGGTGCCGACGGTCGACGGAATCGCACTGGGCTGGGCCGAAGCCCCCCAAGGTGAGGTGCTCTACAGCTTGGAGGTTCGCGATGGCCTGATCGGGCGGTGCTTCGCCAGGTCGGCGTCGATGCACAACATGCTGCTGTTTCACGACGTTTTCAACGGAGACGTGTTCACCGATTTCCCGTTTATCGAGCCAAGTTTCGGGCTGAGCTACGCGGGGGTGGCGATGTAATGCCGTGGGTATTCAAAGGTCTGCGCAACGGGATTCTCACCACCCGATGGCCCAAACGTGCCGACAGCTACTTTGACGGCTTTCCGGCTGCGATCAGTGTGATTGGCGGTCCGCAAGCCGCACCTTCTGACGGCGTTGGCCGGGCAGCTGCGGCATGCCCTACTACGGCGATTTCCGCTGAGCCGCGGCCACGGCTGGACCGCGGACGCTGCATTCTGTGTGGGCGTTGCGTCGACGCAGCGCCCGACTGGTTTCAGTGGCTGCCAGGTTCGGCAACAGCACAGCTAAGCCGGAGCGCCTTGGTGGTCGGGGATGTCGACGAAACCGACTCGGCGCTGGCGGAGTTGCGTGCGAGCCTGGCCCGGCGCGTGCAGTGGTTGCGCCGTTCGGTGCATCTGCGCCACATCGACACCGGTTCGGACGGCAGCGACGAGTGGGAAATCGAGGCGCTGACCAACCCGGTCTACGACCTGCACCGGTTGGGGATCTTCTTCACCGCGAGCCCCCGCCACGCCGACATCCTGCTGGTCACTGGCATCGGGGCTGCGGGCATGGTTGAACCCTTGCGTCGCACGCTCGATGCAATGCCGCAGCCGACGGTGGTGGTCGCCGTGGGCACCGACGCCGTCAGCGGGGGCGTGATCGGGGGCGGATATACCGGCGGGGAGGGCGTCGGCGACCTTGTCCCGGTGGATGTTTGGGTGCCGGGGGCCCCGGCTTCCCCGTTCAGCGTGCTGCACGGCATCCTGCTGGCCCTGGGCCGAGTCCCGATGCCCGGACCTGGGGGCAAGCGATGATCGCCGCTGGGCTGGTGTTGCTGGTCGTGGCGGTGCTGATCAGTTGGTGCGCCGGACTTGCCGCTGCTGGCAGGGCGCAGAGGCAGTTCTGCGCGGTCGCGTGGACGGTGAATGTCGCTGCCGCAGTGCTGTTTGTGCTCGCCGGCGCTTTCGGGTTGGCCGGATCCGGTCAGCGCTTGGGCCTTCCAGGGCTGGCCGGCTTTGGGCCGGCTGGCCTTGGGGTCGACGCACTGTCCGGGTTGTTTCTGGTCATCTCGTTCGGCGTTGCGATTCCCGCCCTGATCGCCGCTGCCGCATCCGGCAATCGCAGTCGTCCGCGCCTGCCTGCTGCGGTCGGCATTGCGCTGGCCGCCGTCGCGGGCATCGTCACCACCGACAACTTGTTCGTGCTGCTGTTCGGCTGGGAACTGCTGACCGTCGCCTTCTACCTACTGGCGGGTTATGATCGCGATCTTGCCGGCAGAGCAAATGGCTCGATCATCACAGTGGTCTTCGGAAAGGCCAGCGGTGCAGCAGTGCTGATGGGCGCTCTGCTATTGGCCAGCCGAACACACTCCTTCGCATTCAGTGCCGACGGGGTGGATCCGCACAGCGCTGTCGGCCAGGCCGCGTGGGCGTTGCTGTTGTTTGGATTCGGTGTCAAGGTCGGCCTCGTTCCGGCGCATATCTGGATGCCCCGTGGCTACGCTGCGGCTCCCGGGCCGGCTCGCGCCATAATGGCCGGCGCCGCAGTCAATGTCGGGTTCTACGGCATGTGGCGTACTTTGCACATTCTCGGTTCTCCTCCGGTATGGCTGGTGTGTGTGGTGCTGGTCGCCGGGGGAGTGACCGCAATCCTCGGAATCGCCCACGCCGCGGTCAATCCCGACCTTGCGGCGTTGATCTCGTGGTCGAGTGTGGAGAACGCGGGAGTCATCACCACGGGATTCGGTGTCGCACTGGTGGGCGCCTCGGTTGGTCTGCCCAAGTTGATGGCGGCCGGGTTGGTTGCCGGCACCGCGCAGGTGATGGCCCATGCGCTTGGCAAGACGTTGCTATTCGTGTCGGCGTCCACGATCGAACAGGCCACCGGCACAACCGATCTAGATCGGCTTGGCGGCATTGCACGCCGACTGCCCTGGGCCGGAAGTGGTTTGGCGGTCGGATCGCTGACTTTGGCCGGGCTGCCACTGACCGCGGGTTTCGCCTCCGAATGGTTCACCCTCGAGGCGCTGATGCAACAATTCCGGGTTTCCAACCTCGCCATGCAGCTGACCAGCGCGGCCACCGGCGCGTTGATCGCCTTGACGATCGGCATCGCCGGGGTGACCTTTGTCCGAGTGGTCGCGCTCACGGCGTTCGGGCCGGCCCGCATCGGTGAGCCTCCCATCGACCCCGCGTGTGCGCGCCCAGACCGTCAATGGTCCTACCGTTTCGGGGTGGCGGTGCTGGTGGTGGGCTGCCTGGGTGTCGCGGCAGTCGCACCGCTGCAGGTCCGCCTGATCGGATCCGGCCTGGTTCCTATCGTCGGCGACCGGGCAGCCGGTGCCAACGCCCAGCCTTGGGTGTTGCAGCCGGTGTTCGCCGATTTCTCAGCCCTCTCGCCGAGTTGGCTCTGGATCGTGCTACCGCTGATGGCCATGCTGATCGCCGGTTTCGCGACGCTGTTCGCCGGCCGTAACCCCTTCCACGCGCGTCGGGTGACGCCGTGGTCGTCGGCGTCACCGGGTGTCGACCGCGGAGTGGGCTACACATCCTTCGCTTACGCCAACCCGGTACGCAATGTGCTGTCCAACGTGCTGCTGACCAGTTCTGAACTGGTCGAGACCTCGGCGGAACCCAGCGGTGACCGGGCGGTTTCAGGCTTGTTCACCTACCGCGTCGACGTCGTTGATCTTGTCGAGCGGTTTTTCTATGGGCCGATGATCACTGCGTTGCTGGCCGTGTCACGATCGGCCAGACGCCTACAGTCGGGCCGTCTCGACGCCTACATGACCTACATGCTGATCGCGGTGCTCGCAGTGTTGGCCGTGGTGATCGCGACATCATGAGCTTCGGTCTTTCAACGCGGCGGCAGTCCGAATGCCAGATTCGATGTCGCTGCCGTGATTTGGAGGAGACGGTTGTATTTGGCCACGCGTTCGCCGCGGGCCGGGGCGCCCGACTTGATCTGACCGCACCCCGACGCCACCGCCAGATCGGCGATGAACGAATCGTCGGTTTCACCCGAACGATGGGAAATCATCGCCCCATAGCCGGCATCTCGGCAAACCCTGAGCGCCTCAAGGGTTTCGGTCACCGTACCGATCTGGTTGACCTTGATCAGAGCGGCGTTAGCGATACCGGCGCGCACTCCGGATGCGATGAATTCGGGGTTGGTCACAAAATTGTCGTCGCCTACCAGCTGCACCCGATCACCCAGCGCCGCAGTCAGCTTCTGCCAGCCGGCCGTGTCGTGCTCGCCCATGCCATCTTCGATGCTCCATACCGGGAACCTCTCGACGATGCCCGTGTAGCGGTCGATCAGCTCGTCGCTGGACAACGACTGCCAGCCCAACCGGTAGCGGCCGTCGCGATGGAATTCACTGGCGGCCGGGTCTATCGCGATGGCGACACCGTCGCGCCCAGGGGTGTAGCCGGCGTCGCCAATTGCCTTGGTGAGCAGTGCCAAAGCCTCCTCTGCGCTGTCGACATCGGGCGCAAAACCACCCTCATCACCCAATCCGGTGGCAAGATTACGGTCGACCAATGTCGATCGCAGGCACCGGTATACCTCTGCGCCCGCACGGACCGCTTCTTGCAGCGACGGTGCTGCGATCGGGGCGATCATGAACTCTTGAAAGTCGAGACTGTTGATCGCGTGGGCACCGCCGTTGACGACATTAAAGTGCGGAACCGGGAGCCTCGGAACAACGCCTTCAGGAATCAGCCACTGCCACAATGGTTTCCCGGACTCCACCGCAAACGCCTGTGCGGCCGCCATCGACACCCCAACGATCGCGTTGGCGCCCAACCGCGATTTGTCGGGTGTGCCGTCCAGTTCACGCAAGGTCTGATCAATCTCGTCCAGCCCGCTGAACGGCCGACTCGTCAGCGCTTCAGCGATCGGCCCGTTGACGCCGGCCACCGCATTGAGCACACCCAGGCCCCCGTAACGTTCGTCATGGTCACGCAGTTCCACCGCCTCCCGGCTGCCGGTCGACGCCCCGGACGGCACGCCGGAGCTCACCTGCCTGCCGTCCGACAACGTAGCCCACACCGACAGTGTGGGCCGACCGCGCGAGTCGAGGATTTCTATTGCCGAGATCGACGAAAACTTGACGGCCACTTGAGTTCCTCCGCGTCCGGGATCAATCCGGCGCAGTGTTACGGCGGCCGGGTCGACCTTCATCAGTTACGCAGGGACCGTTGGCCGTCCATGTCGGACACGCTGTTATGGCGGGCCCCACCGCCATCTTGGTCACAACCTACCAGGGTGCTCGGCCGATCGGCTTGGTTTCAAACATCGGAATTACGTGCAGCCGGACGCTCCCGGGAGCGACCGAAGCGAAAATGCCTGTATCGCAACGAAGGGAGCGGTGATGGACGAAGAATGCCTCAAGCTCAGCGCGTACTTCGGTGAGCGTCAACGCGTCGGCCGCCGCTTCGTGGCCGAGACCATGCTCGGTCTCTATGAGCAACGGCGCGTTGCAGCCAGCATCGTGCTTCGCGGGGTCGCCGGCTTCGGGTCGCGCCGCCGCTTTAGAACTGACCAGTCCCTGAGCCTGTCCGAGGACCCCCCGGTCGCGGTGATCGCGGTCGACACCAAACCTGTCATCGACGGGTTGCTCGAATCCGTGCTGGCCGTGAACAAGCGCGGTCTGATCAGCCTGGAGCGGGCGCGCTTGCTGCATGACGACATCCACGCCATCGAACTGGCTGATCAATATCACGAGGCGACCAAGCTGACGATCTACGTCGGCCGCAAGGAGCGGGTCTACGGCGTACCCGCCTACATTGCGGTGTGTGATCTGCTCTACCGGCGTCAACTCGCCGGCGCATCGGTCTTCTTGGGCGTCGACGGCACGGTTCGTGGGCAACGCGAACGGGCGAAGTTTCTTGACCGAAACACCGACGTACCGATGATGATCATCGCCGTCGGCAGCGGCGAGCGGATCGGCCGGGTGCTACCCGAGATTGGCGGGCTGCTCAGGAGCCCGGTCGTCACGCTGGAACGGGTCCGAGTGTGCAAGCGCGACGGCCAACTCTTGGAGCGACCGCACGCTTTGCCGGGAACCGATGAACACGGCTTGGCGCTCTGGCAGAAGTTGATGGTCTACTCCTCAGAATCCGCGCGCTGCGACGGGATGCCGATTCACCGTGCGCTGATCCAACGCCTCCGAGCACACGAATCGTCACACGGGGCGACGGTGTTGCGGGGAATCTGGGGGTTCCACGGCGATCACGCTCCGCATGGCGACAAGCTGTTAACGTTGAGCCGGCATGTGCCGGTTGTCACGATCATCATCGACACGCCGAACAACATCGCGGCGTCCTTCCACATCGTCGATGAAATCACCCGCGAACAAGGCCTGGTGACAAGCGAAATGGTTCCTGCGCTGGCCGCCGACGGCGACGACGGCAGCGGGGGTGCACGGATGGCCCGGCACCAGTACTAGAACGACGAGGCGCGTCGCCGGCCGACACCGCCGGCTGTGGATTGCCGTGCAACTGGGGATAACCGGTCGCCGTCGCGCATCGACGGCGCCGCGGCGAATATCCGCGTCGGTGCCCTGCCGCAGGGTGGCCGCATGACGAACTGGACGCGCGCCGAAATCGGAGCGCTCGGTGAGCAGTTGGCCACCGATCACCTGACTGCGCTCGGGCTGCGGATCCTGACCCGCAATTGGCGCTGCCGATACGGGGAGCTGGATGTAATCGCCGTCGACCCGGTCTCCAACACGGTGGTGTTCGTTGAGGTCAAGACCCGCACCGGCGACGGTTTCGGCGGTTTGGCGCAAGCGGTGACCGAGCGGAAGGCGCGCCGACTGCGTCGGCTGGCCGCGGTGTGGCTGGCCGCCCAGGACCAACGCTGGACGGGGGTCCGCGTCGACGTGATCGGCGTGCGCATCGGACGACGTCGCACCCCGGAAATCAGCCATCTGCAGGGGATCGGCTGATGGCGCTGGGGCGTGCGTTTTCGGTTGCGGTGCTCGGGTTGGACGGCGCGATCGTGGAGATCGAAGCCGATATCACCTCGGGCCTGCCGGGTGTGCACCTGGTAGGTCTGCCCGACGCTGCGTTGCAGGAGTCACGCGACCGGGTCCGGGCAGCGATCACCAACTGCAACAACCGCTGGCCGATGTCTCGCCTCACGCTGGCACTTTCACCGGCGACGCTGCCGAAGATGGGCTCGGTGTATGACCTGGCACTCGCCGCGGCGGTGCTGTCGGCGCAGCGGAGGACTCCGTGGCGACAGCTGGAGGCGGTCGTGGTGCTGGGCGAGTTGGCGCTGGACGGACGGGTTCGACCGGTGCGCGGGGTGCTGCCGGCCGTGCTGGCGGCCAAGGGTGAGGGCTGGAAAGCCGCGGTGGTTCCGGTGGAGAACCTGCCGGAAGCCAGCCTGGTCGATGGCATCGAGGTGTGGGGCGTGCGGACTCTGGCACAGCTCCAGGCCTGGCTCAGCGGGTCGGCGCGGCTGGACGAGCGGATCTGCGGCGTGGTTCCGGAGGCTGAGCCGTCGGCCGATCTCGCCGACGTCGTGGGGCAGGCCCAGGCCCGCTTCGCGGTTGAGGTGGCCGCCGCCGGGGCGCATCACCTGATGCTCACCGGTCCGCCCGGCGTGGGTAAAACGATGCTGGCACAACGTCTTCCGGGGCTGCTTCCGTCACTGTCGGACAGCGAGTCGTTAGAGGTCACCGCTATTCATTCGGTGGCCGGGCTGCTGTCGGATGCCACGCCTCTGATTACCCGGCCGCCGTTCGTTGCGCCGCATCACAGTTCGAGCGTCGCCGCGCTGGTCGGCGGCGGTTCGGGAATGGCACGCCCCGGCGCTGTCAGCCGGGCGCACCGCGGAGTGCTGTTCCTCGACGAATGCGCCGAGATCGGTGTCAGCGTCTTGGAGGCATTGCGAACGCCGTTGGAAGACGGCGAGATTCGGCTTGCCCGCCGAGACGGGGTGGCCTGCTATCCGGCCCGCTTTCAACTGGTTCTCGCCGCCAACCCGTGCCCCTGCGCCCCGGCGGATCCGCGAGATTGCATCTGCGCGGCGGCGGTCAAACGCCGCTACCTCGGCCGGTTGTCCGGACCACTGCTGGATCGCGTCGACCTGCGGGTCGAAATGCATCCGGTGCGGATGAGCGCGTTCGCGGCTGCCGAGGCCGAGTCCACCGCCCAGGTCCGCGGCAGGGTGGCATCGGCCCGCGACGCGGCAATGCAGCGTTGGCGCTCACACGGATTCCGCACCAATGCCGAGGTCAGCGGAACGCTGCTGCGACGCACGTTCCGGCTTGGCAGTGCGGCCATGCAACCGCTGCGCAGCGCGCTGGAACGCGGCCTGCTGAGCATCCGCGGCGTCGACCGCACACTGCGGGTCGCGTGGACACTCGCCGATCTGGCCGGCCGCACAGCACCCGGGCGTGACGAGGTGGCGGTCGCCCTGAGCTTTCGCCAAGCCGGAGCCTCCCGATGACCGACCTGACGCTGCGAGCGTGGGCCTACCTGTCCCGGGTTGTCGAGCCGCCCTGCGCCGAACTCGCCACATTGGTGGATCGTGTCGGGGCGGTAGCGGCGGCCGAACGCGTGCGACGGGGTCAGGTCGATGACACCCTGGCCCACCACACCAAAGCACGGCGTGAAATCGACCGGGCTGCAGATGATCTCGAGCTGCTCGCTCGCCGTGGTGGTCGGCTGATCACCCCCGACGACGACGAGTGGCCGACGTTGGCGTTCACCGCGTTCGGCGGCGGCACTGTCGCCGCGAAGCCACAGGGCAGAGCGCCGTTGGTGTTGTGGGCGGCGGGGCCGGCGCGGCTCGATGAGACCGCACAGCGGGCGGCCGCCGTCGTCGGAACGCGGGCGGCGACCAGCTATGGCGAGCAGGTGGCTGCCGATCTGGCCGCCGGGCTGGCCGAACACGGCGTCGCGGTGGTCTCGGGCGGGGCCTACGGGATCGACGGCGCCGCCCACCGGGCGGTGCTCGCCGTCGACGGTGTCACAGTCGGAGTCTTGGCCGGAGGGATTGATATCCCCTATCCGGCCGGACATTCCGGGTTGCTGCATCGGATCGGCGGCAGTGGATTGCTGGTCACCGAATACCCGCCGGGGGTGCGACCGGCACGGCACCGTTTCCTGACCCGAAATCGTTTGGTGGCCGCATTCGCCGCGGCAGCGGTGGTCGTGGAGGCTGGTTTACGTAGCGGGGCGGCAAACACTGCCGCGTGGGCGCGCGCGTTGGGCCGGGTGGTGGGTGCGGTTCCCGGGCCGGTGACCTCGTCGGCGTCGACGGGATGTCACGCCCTGCTGCGCGCCGGCGCCGAGGTGATCACCCGCGCCGAGGACATCGTCGAGCTGGTGGGTTCCATCGGTGAACTGGCGCCCGAGCAACCGCGGCCGGCCACGCCGCTGGATGGGCTCAGCGACGACGAGCGGCAGGTTTACGAGGCGCTGCCAGGACGCGGGGTCGCCACGGTCGACGAGATCGCCGTCGCGGCCGCCCTGGAGCCGACGCGAGCACTGGCGCCGCTGGCGATGCTGGAGGTCGCGGGCCTGGTCGAGCGACGCGACGGCCGCTGGCGCATAGTCCAACATCGCAACCGAACAGCGTGACGGCGGTGGGTTTGCACGCCATGGCCGGTTATCCAGAAATCGGACGATTCATCCAGAAATTGGGTTAGTATTCAACCGCTGCCGGCCATGGGTCGGTCGTGGGGGCCTGCGCTAGTCAGTAGGGCATGTGCGTTGCGCCTCGGAGGTGTCCATGTCGGTGCTCGACGCGGCCGATCCCGCATCGTCAAAGACGGTGCGACGCCAGCGGCATCCGCACCCCGGCGAGTCGGTACCGACGCTCGCCTGGCCCACCCTCGCGGTCGCCGTGGGAGCCTTCATCGTGTTCGTGGTTGCGGCAATCGCCGCGATCGGCCGGTACTTCCCGCTCTGGATCACGATCCCGCTCAATTCCGCGGCCGTGTATTGGATGTTCGTGGTGGCCCACGAAGCGTTGCACGGCGCGGTTTCCTCGGTGCGATGGGTGAACTCGGTTGTCGGGCGGTTTGCTTGGTTCTTTGTGATGCCGACGGCATCGTTGCCGTCGTACACCTACATCCACTTCCAGCATCACCGGTACACCAACGACGCCGACAAGGACCCGGACATGTTCGCGACCCATGGGCCGGCCTGGCAGCTGCCGTTCCGCTGGGCGCTGGCGGACTCCTTTTATTTTGTCTGGTCCTGTCGTCAACTAAGGGGGCGGCTGCGCCGGTCATGGCGTGGTCCGATGGCGGAGATTGCCGAAAATGCGGTGGTGTCCTCGTTGAGTGTCGCGGGCATCTGCGCCGCGGTCGTCACCAACAACTTCTGGACACTCGCGGTCGTCTTGCTGATCCCGCAGCGCATCGCACTGGTCGTGATGGGATGGTGGTTCGATTGGCTGCCCCACCACGCCCTGGAGCAGTCACAGGGCGGAAATCCGTACCGCGCCACCCGTATCCGGGTCGGCATGGAATGGCTGTTGACTCCGGTCATGATGACGTTCAACTATCACCTGGTGCACCACCTGCACCCGTGGCTGCCGTTTTACCGGTCGGTGCAGGCGTGGTGGCGCAATGAGGACGTCTACTTGGAACACGACGCCGCGATCGCGACGGTCTTTGGCAGGGAACTGACGCCGGACGAGTTTCGGGCGTGGAAGCAGGCCAGCCGCAGGAGACGCAAGAGCCGGGCGCGTCCCTTGGCTTGTCCATAACGCCTAACGATTTGGTGAGCGGGCAGGTTCAAGCCGTAATGCGAGAGCGACGGGATCGGCGCGACGACAACAGCTCGTATAGTCGACGAGGTCAGCTGTAAAGGGCTCTAAAGGGTCTGAAGGGGAGGAACCGCGTGGCCGGTCGACCACTGCACACCTTCGAAGTGGTGCGCAGCGAAGAAGTCACGTCGCACATGGTCCGGGTTGTTCTCGGCGGCAGCGGCTTCGACACATTCAAACCAAGCGAGTTCACCGACTCCTACGTCAAGGTGGTGTTCGTCGCCGACGACATCGACATGGCCGGCCAGCCCCGGCCCTTGACGCTGGACAGTTTCGCCGAGCTGCCCGCCGCCCAGCAGCCGGTAATTCGGACTTTGACCGTGCGCCGTGCCGACCCGGCCGCCCGCGAGGTCGCGATCGACGTCGTCGTGCACGGTGAGCACGGCACCGCCGGACCGTGGGCCGCCGCGGCCGAGCCCGGCCAACCGGTGTATCTGATGGGCCCCAGTGGCGCCTACGCGCCGGATCCGGCCGCCGACTGGCACTTGCTGGCCGGCGACGAGTCCGGCCTTCCGGCCATCAGCGTTGCGCTGGAAGCGTTGCCCGCCAATGCAATTGGGCAGGCTTTCGTCGAGATCTCCGGACCCGAAGACGAAATCCCGCTGATCGCGCCCGAGGGTGTCGCACTCAATTGGATTTACCGCGGCGGGCGGGCCGACCTGATCGGTGAGGACCGAGCCGGCGACCACGCGCCGTTGATCGAGGCGGTCAAGTCCGCCGCGTGGCTGCCCGGCCAGGTGCACGCGTTCGTCCACGGCGAAGCGCAGGCGGTGATGCACAACCTTCGGCCGTATATCCGCAAAGACCGTGAAGTGGATGCGAAGTGGGCGTCGATCTCGGGTTACTGGCGGCGGGGTCGCACCGAAGAGACGTTTCGCCAGTGGAAGAGGGAACTGGCTGAGGCTGAGGCCGGGGCGCACTAGGCGACTCGTCAGGGTGCCGAGCGGCTGGCATGCTCATCGCATGGCATTCGGCGACTATCAGAACGAGATCTACCTCCAGGGTCTGGCGGGTGTGGCGCCGGCACTGCCGATGGTGTTCGCGGAACTGGAAGCCAGGGCCGCAACGGCCCTACCGCCGTCGGTGTGGTCATACGTTGCGGGCGGAGCCGGCGACGAGCGCACCCAGCGGGCCAACTGCGAGGCTTTCGGGGGTTGGGGACTGATTCCGCGGATGTTCGTCGGCGCCAAGGAACGTGACCTGTGCGTGGAATTGTTCGGGATGACGCTGCCCGCGCCGCTGTTCATGGCGCCCATCGGGGTCATCGGGTTATGTGCCCAGGACGGCCACGGCGACCTGGCCACCGCCCGCGCAGCGGCCCGCACCGGCGTCCCGATGGTCGCCTCGACGCTGACCGTTGACCCGATGGAAGACGTCGCCGCCGAGTTCGGCGAAACCCCGGGATTCTTCCAGCTCTACACCCCGACCGACCGCGAGCTAGCCGCCAGCCTGGTGCACCGCGCCGAGGCGGCCGGCTTCAAGGGCATCGTCGTCACGCTGGACACCTGGGTGACCGGCTGGCGTCCGCGCGACTTGAGCACGTCGAACTTCCCGCAGCTGCGCGGACACTGCCTGACCAACTACACCAGCGACCCGGTGTTCCGCGCCAGCCTGCCGCAGTCACCCGAAGAGAACCCGCAGGGCGCCGTGCTGCGCTGGATCCAGGTCTTCGGCAATCCGCTGACCTGGGGCGACCTACCCTGGCTGCGCTCGCTGACCACGCTGCCGCTGATCGTCAAGGGCATCTGCCACCCCGACGATGCGCGCCGCGCCAAGGACGGCGGCGTCGACGGCATCTACTGCTCCAACCACGGCGGCCGGCAGGCCAACGGTGGCTTGCCCGCGGTGGACTGCCTGCCGGGCGTGGTGGAAGCCGCCGACGGGTTGCCGGTGCTGTTCGACTCGGGCATCCGCAGCGGCGCCGACATCGTCAAGGCCCTCGCACTCGGGGCGAGCGCGGTGGGCGTCGGGCGCCCCTACGCCTATGGCCTGGCGCTGGGCGGCGTGGACGGCATCGTGCACGTACTGCGGTCGCTGCTGGCCGAAGCCGACCTGACCATGGCCGTCGACGGCTACCCGACGCTGAAAGATCTCACTCCGGACACCCTGCGGCGGGTCAACTAAGCGCGACGGCCGGTCTCTGCGACCGTGGGGTTGTGCAGGCGATCCTCGACGAGTTCGACGACTTCTTGGCGTTGCAACGCGGCCGCTCGGCTCATACCCGTCGCGCATACCTGGGCGATCTGCGCTCGCTGTTCGCGTTCCTCGACGAACGCGCGCCCGGGACCGGCATGCGCAGGCTGAGCCTGCCGGTGTTGCGGTCGTGGCTGGCCGCCGGCGCCGGCGCCGGCGCCGCCCGCACCACGTTGGCGCGCCGCACATCCGCGGTCAAGGCGTTCACCGCGTGGGCGGTGCGGCGAGGGCTGCTGACCGACGACCCGGCTGCTCGGCTGCAGGTGCCGAAGACGCGTCGCACGCTGCCGTCGGTGCTACGGCAAGACCAGGCTCTCGCCGCCATGTCGGCCGCGAAATCCGGCTGCCAGCAAGGCGATCCGCTGGCGTTGCGCGACCGGTTGATCGTTGAGCTGCTGTATGCGACCGGCATCCGGGTCAGCGAGTTGTGCGGTCTGGACATCGACGACGTCGACACCGGGCGTCGGGTGCTGCGCGTGCTCGGTAAGGGCGACAAGCAGCGCACGGCGCCATTCGGGGAACCGGCCGCCGATGCGCTGCGCGGGTGGCTGGCCGACGGGCGTTCCGCGCTTGTCACCGCGGAATCGGGACGCGCGCTGCTGTTGGGTGTCCGCGGTCGCCGGCTCGACGTGCGCCAAGCCCGCACCGTCGTGCACCAGACCGTCGCCGCGGTGGACGGCGCACCCGACATGGGGCCGCATGGGCTGCGACACAGCGCGGCCACCCACTTGCTCGAGGGCGGGGCTGACCTACGTGTCGTGCAGGAGTTGCTCGGGCATTCCAGCCTGGCCACCACCCAGCTCTACACCCATGTCACCGTTGCCCGATTGCGGGCGGTGCACGACCGGGCCCACCCGCGCGCCTGAGTTGAGGCATCAGGAGTCACATCAGCACCAGAAAGCGGCGACGACATGGTGCTGCAAGGCAATGTCGTATGTGATACCAGCTGAGTTTGATATCGCATGCGCCATCAAGGTGGAGAAGATACTGATCCCTCGCTCAGCGACAGATGGGGCACTCTTGTGAGGTCTCACACCGCTGTCGAAACGGTCAGCCATCCAACGGTTTTAGCCGGATCGGCGTGGACGCCAGCAAGCCCAGCGGATCGACATAATCGGCACCTGCGGCCGGTCCCCACATCGCTCCCCAGTGCAGACACGCCGCGACCGGACAGCCCGGATGCCCAGCCAACAGTTCACCGAGCACCGTCCCCGCGGTCAGCAGCTGTCCAACCCGCACTCTGGCCTGCACCGGCTCGTAGCTGGTGTGCAACCCACCCGGGTGGGCCAATGACACCACCCGCCGGCCGGCCAGCATGCCGGCGTACACCACGGTCCCCGCGCCCGCGGCATACACCGGCTGGCCCGGCTTGCCCGCCAGGTCGACGCCGCGGTGCCCGCGGTGCCAATCCGGCGCCGGGGCGTCGAAGGTCCGCAGCACCGCCGGGCGTGGCCGCAGCGGCCAGTCCAGGCGGACGCCGTCTGCGTGGGCCGGGCAGGTCCAGACCAGCGCCGCGGCCATGATCGCCGTCGCCCATCGCATATCCCCAGTTCATCGCGGCACCGGCAGCGCAGCCAGCCAGCACTGTGGACAAAGCACCTGCTGAGACCGTGTAAACTGCTTCCCGCAGCCCGTATCAACGGACTGACTTCGCGCGTCTGCACCGCGGCCCCGCCTCGCCGGGGCGCGCAACCGCATGCCGGGCGGTCCCGTCAACAGCGGGTCCGGCATCGCAGCAGCCGCCAGGGCCCGGCTTCAGCCGACGTCGGGCGACAACCGACCAAAAAGGAATAGCCGACAATGGCTGTTGTAACCATGAAGCAGCTGCTCGACAGCGGCACCCACTTCGGGCATCAGACCCGTCGCTGGAATCCCAAGATGAAGCGGTTCATCTTCACCGACCGCAACGGCATCTACATCATCGACCTGCAGCAGACGCTGACCTTCATCGATAAGGCATACGAGTTCGTCAAAGAGACCGTCGCCCACGGCGGTTCGGTGTTGTTCGTCGGTACCAAGAAGCAGGCGCAGGAGTCCATCGCCGCCGAGGCCACCCGCGTCGGCATGCCGTATGTCAACCAGCGCTGGTTGGGCGGCATGCTGACCAACTTCTCCACCGTGCACAAGCGGCTGCAGCGGCTCAAAGAACTCGAGGCGATGGAGCAGACCGGCGGCTTCGAGGGCCGCACCAAAAAAGAGATCCTGGGCCTGACCCGGGAAAAGAACAAGCTGGAGCGCAGCCTGGGCGGTATCCGCGACATGGCGAAGGTGCCGTCGGCGGTGTGGGTTGTCGACACCAACAAGGAGCACATCGCGGTCGGCGAGGCTCGCAAACTGGGCATCCCGGTGATCGCGATCCTCGACACCAACTGCGACCCTGACCTGGTCGACTACCCGATCCCGGGCAACGACGACGCGATCCGCTCGGCGGCCCTGCTGACCAAGGTGATCGCTTCGGCGGTGGCCGAGGGCCTGCAGGCGCGCGCGGGTCTGGGCCGCGCCGACGGCAAGCCCGAGGCAGAAGCCGCCGAGCCGCTGGCCGAGTGGGAGCAGGAACTGTTGGCTTCGGCAACCGCGACGGCGGCGACGCCCGCCGCCGCACCCGCCGCCGCACCCGCCGCCGCTGCGGCGCAGGCCGAAACTCAGCCCGAATCAACCACAGACGCCTGATAGGAGGGCTGACCATTGGCGAACTACACCGCGGCCGACGTCAAGCGGCTTCGCGAGCTGACCGGCGCCGGCATGCTCGACTGCAAGAACGCGCTGGCCGAGACCGACGGCGACTTCGACAAGGCCGTCGAGGCGCTGCGGATCAAGGGCGCCAAGGATGTCGGCAAGCGAGCCGAGCGGGCCACCGCCGAGGGCTTGGTCGCCGCCAAGGACGGCGCGCTGATCGAGCTGAACTGCGAGACCGACTTCGTCGCCAAGAACGCAGAGTTTCAACAGCTGGCGAGCGAGATCGTTGCGGCGGCGGCCGACTCGAAGGCGGCTGACGTCGACGCGCTCAAGGCAGCCACCGCCGGTGACAAAACCGTCGAGCAGGCGATTGCCGACCTGTCCGCCAAGATCGGGGAGAAGCTCGAACTGCGGCGGGTCGCATTCCTCGACGGCACCGTCGAAACCTACTTGCACAAGCGTTCGGCCGACCTGCCGCCGGCCGTCGGTGTGCTGGTCGAGTACACCGGCTCAGAAACTGGGGCCGCTTCCGCCGCGCATGCCGCCGCGCTGCAGATCGCCGCGCTCAAGGCCCGCTACCTGAGCCGGGACGACGTGCCCGACGACGTGGTGGCCAGCGAGCGGCGCATCGCCGAGGAGACGTCGCGCGCGGAGGGCAAACCCGAAAAGGCGCTGCCCAAGATCGTCGAAGGCCGGCTGAACGGATTCTTCAAGGATGCCGTGCTGCTCGAGCAGCCGTCGGTGTCCGATAACAAGAAGACGGTCAAGGCGCTGCTCGACGAGGCCGGTGTCACCGTCACGCGATTCGTCCGGTTCGAGGTCGGCCAGCAGTAGCATCGGCGGAGATGCGATACGTGCACGCGTTCGGGGACGATGCCCTCGGTGACTTCGACGCAGTCGGTTTGGTCGACGCGATCGAGTCCGGTCGGGTAGGCAGGGTCGAGGTTATCGAGGCGGCGATCGCCCGCACCGAAGCCGTCAACGCCGTCGTGAACGGCTTGGCCTATCAAACATTCGACCGGGCCCGCGCCGAGGCTGTCGCGGAACCCAAGGGCGGCTTTTTCAGCGGCGTACCCACATTCATCAAGGACAACGTCGACGTCGCCGGACTGCCGACGATGCTGGGCACCGACGCGTGGGCACCGCGGCCGGCCGACCTCGACGGCGCGTTCGCGCAGCTTTATCTGGCCACTGGGATCACTTCGCTGGGCAAAACGCAGATGTCGGAATACGGATTCAGCGCCTCGGCCGAACATCCGCGGCTCGGACCGGTCCGCAACCCGTGGCACACCGACCACACCGCGGGTGCGTCGTCGTCGGGCTCCGGTGCCTTTGTCGCCGCCGGTGCGGTACCGATCGCGCACGCCAACGACGGCGGTGGCTCGATCCGAATTCCCGCGGCCTGCAACGGACTTGTCGGGTTGAAGCCGTCCCGCGGCCGGCTGCCGCTGGACAAGGAAGTCAGCCGGATGCCGATTCGCCTGGTCGCCAACGGGGTGCTCACCCGATCCGTGCGTGACACCGCGGCCTTTTACCGGGAAGCCGAACGCATCTGGCGCGCCCCGAAGCTGCCGCCGATCGGGGACGTGCAGCATCCCGGCAAGCAGCGGCTGAGGATCGCTGTCATCACCCGCTCGCTGCTGCGCGAGTGCGGCGGTGAAGTGCGCGAGCTGACGCTGAAAACTGCCGGGCTGCTTGAAGAGCTCGGCCACCGGGTCGACCACGTCGAAAAGCCGCCGGTGCCTGCGAGTTTCGCTTCCGATTTCTTGCTGTACTGGGGGTTGCTGGCACTGGGCCAGATTCAGCTCAGCCGGCAGGCGGTCGGCTTCGACCGCACTCGGTTGGACAACCTGACCCTGGGCCTGGAACGGCACGCCCGCCGCAATCTGCACCGCCTGCCGCTGGCACTCATGCGGCTGCGCCGCACCCAGCGCCACACCGCGCGTTTCGCCCGAACCTATGACGCGGTGCTGACCCCGACGCTGGCCGACGAGACGCCCAGGATCGGTCACCTCGACCCCACCGCCGACTATCAGCAGGTCATCGACCGGCTGGAGGATTGGGTCGCGTTCACGCCGCTGCATAACGTCACCGGGGAGCCCGCCATCTCGTTGCCGCTGGCCGAATCCGCCAACGGACTGCCAGTGGGCATGATGGTCTCTGCCGCCATCGGAGCCGAAGTCCGGCTGCTGGAACTGGCTTACGAGCTGGAAGAGGCCCGGCCGTGGGCGCGCATTCAGGACGCCGTCCGGTGACGATGCAGGCCGGGACGGCCTGCTGAGGAGCCGAACAATCAGCCCTAGTCCGAGCCCAGTGCTGCCAGCATCCGCTTGAACTCCTGCTGCTCGGCTGCCGACAGCTTGGCCAGCACCCGGGCGTCCGCCTCCCGCACCGCGGCCTCGGCACGCTTCAACAGCGCCTGGCCGGCCCCGGTCAGCGTGGCCGGCAGCGCCCGACCGGACGCGACCGACGCCGGTCTGGTCACAACCTGCGCGTTTTCTAATCTGTGCAACACCGTGTTCATTGCCTGCGGAGAGACGTTGCCCTCCCGAGACAGTTCGGCACTGGACATCCCCGGACTCATGGAAAGCATTCTCATGCAGACAAATTCGGGCAGCGTTAGGCCGAGCGGGCTTAGCACCGCGGCCACTTCCGGTCGCAGCGTGGCGACCACCTGATACAGCAGGTACCCAAGTGGTGCGTCCTGTGTCGTGCTCATATCAACGATCTTGACATATATCAGCCTGGTTGATATATCTCGGTTATGACTGAAGCTGAGAAGTTTGATTTCGATTTCGACCCGGCCTACCGCGGCGAGACTGCCGAGTTCGGGGCTGGCGTCCGACCGCCATGGAGTCTCGGTGAGCCGCAACCGGAGATCGCGGCGCTGATCGATCAGGGCAAAATCAAGGGTGACGTGCTCGATGCCGGCTGCGGCGAGGCCGCGCTGTCACTGCATCTGGCTGCGCTGGGACACCACGCGGTTGGGCTGGACGCCTCACCCACCGCCATCAGGTTGGCCAAGGCCGAGGCGGCCAAGCGTGGCCTGACCAACGCGTCGTTCGAGGTGGCCGACATCGCTGACTTCACTAGCTGGCCGACCGGTTCCGAAGGCCGGTTCGACACGATCGTGGACAGCACGCTGTTCCACTCGATGCCCGTCGAGCTGCGCCCCGGATACCAGCGGTCAATCGTTCGCGCCGCCGCGCCCGGCGCGTCTTACTTCGTGCTGGTCTTCGACGGAACGGGAATGCCCGACGGTCCGGCCAACCCGGTCACCGAAGACGAGTTGCGCGACGTCGTGTCCCAGTACTGGGTCATCGATGAGATCCGGCCCGCCCGAATTCATGCCAACGTTCCCGACGACAGCTCGGTCGAATTCCCCGTTGCTGACCTCCGCGATGAGGGCAACGGACGCAAGTCGCTGCCGGCATGGCTGCTGTCGGCGCACCTGGGCTGAAGCCGCGAAAGTCGTTACAGCCGGCGGCGAGTAGGCCCGCTGGGGCGGACATGTTCGACTGGAACGCCGACGATCTCGCGTGAGCCGCAGCCGTCAAGCGCAAAATGGTGACCGATTCCCACCCGGACTGGGGTAGCTCGGTCACATAATCGCGCCATGAACACCGACAACGGCCAGGACAACTACTCGCCTCTCGGGCTGCAGGGACAGCCAGTGAGACCGGGTATGCGGCCCGCGCTGGCAGGTCGTGCGACGTATTTTGCGATTCCGGCGGTAATCGCCCTCGCCGTTGGTGCGTGCCAGAGCGGCCTCACCCCAACCACGGCGGTGACCGTGATGTCGGCGCAGGCCGGGGCCCTGGCAATGAACAAAGACGCCCCCGTGACGCTGCTGGGGTCCGAGGTGGGCAAGGCCGTCGAGGTGGGCAAGGTGGTCTCGACCGAGGCGCTGCCAAACGGGCAAATCAACCTGCACCTGGCTATCGATTCGTCTCAGTTGCATCTCATCCCGGAAAATGTGCTCGTGAAAGTCAGGCCGCCGACAGCTGTGCAGATGCTTGTTCCCGCCAGGCCAGTACCGGTAAGGCTGCATGGCGGGCAGGTACTCGGAGACCAAGGATCTGCGGCTTCCGGCGCCAAACCATGACCTCACCCCGGGCTGAAGCCGGGAAAGTCGTTACAGCCGAAGGAGTTGGCCGAACTCGTCGAGATGCGCCCGCACCTCGAGCGGTCCGCCGTAGATAGCGGCCGCGCCGGCGTGTTGCAGGGCTTCCCGGGTGATCCCGCCGCTGAGCACCGCTGCGGTCGGCACGCCGGCGCGGCGGCCCGCCTGCACATCCCAGACGGTGTCGCCGAGCATGATCGCCTCGGCCGGGTCAGCCTGGATGCGTTTCAGCGCGCTGGCGACGATGTCCGGGTGCGGTTTCGCGCGTTCCGCGTCGGCCGATGACGTCACCGCGCAGATCAGGTCCTCCGCGTCGAGCGCGGCTCGCAACACGGCCAGTTCTTCCTCTCCGGCCGACGTGGCGAGCACCGCTCGCCAGCCCAGTTGCGCGATCGCCTCGAGCAGCTCCCGCGCACCGGGCAGCGGGCGCAGCAGCGGGGCGGAGTCGAGAAAGTAGCGGGTGTGCAGCTTTTCGACGCGTCCGCCGTGCGCCTCGGCCAGTTCATCGCCGAGCAGGACGCGGACCAGCTCGGAACCTGACCGGCCAATCAGCCCCAGGATCCGCCAGCACGGCACCTCCCTGCCGACGTCGAGGAACGCACGGTGCCAGGCCACCACGTGGTGGAAGTTGGAGTCGACCAACGTGCCGTCGACATCGAACAGGACGGCCGGGGTGCCGGCGGTATCGAGACCCCGCGGGGATTCGACCTCGGTGGGTTGCACCATCGCAAATAGACCTTTCGGTTGAGCCGGGGCAGCTGGTGGGTACCCCGCAAATGACCAAATAACGCAGCGCCCCACAGCCAGCCGGGGCTTGTCTGCGCAATGGCGCGGCGGTCCGCCCAGGTTAACGAGACGAGGATTGCGAGTACCCATGCCGAAGACAACCAGGAGCGGCGAGCCCAAAATGAGCGAGTTGCCCAGCACGCTGCAACGCTCCAGTGCCGAAGCGCAGCGCACGTTCACCAAGGCACATGACGCGGCCGCCGAAGAGTACGGCAGCGAGGAGCGCGCCCACCGCGTCGCGTACTCGGCGCTCAAGTACAGCTTCGAAAAGGTGGGTGATCGCTGGGAACGCAAGAAGCGGCGGGGGCCTTCGGACAAGCACGCCGAGCGCGGCGGCTTACACAACCCAATCCCAACGGCTGAGGGTGTCGACGCCAACGCCAGCAAGAAACATCTGCTCGACGTCGCCCGTCGGCTCGACGTCCGAGGTCGGTCGACGATGGACAAATCGGAATTGGTCGACGCGATCATGAAGCACAACCGTCAGGCCCGGGCCAGGTGAGCGCCCCGATGTTCGGAACTTGTATGGGAGGGGATTCGCAATGACAGCCAACGGTTCAGATGACAAGCAGCAACAACTCGAGAGTTACCGGGTCGAGCGTGCGACGGGATATCTGACCACTCAACAAGGCGTCCGGGTCGATCACACCGACGACTCGCTGACCGTGGGCGAACGCGGCCCCACCCTGCTGGAGGATTTCCACGCCCGGGAGAAGATCACCCACTTCGACCATGAGCGGATTCCGGAAAGAGTGGTACACGCGCGTGGAGCCGGCGCATACGGATACTTCGAGCCCTACGACGACTCGCTGGCCGACTACACGGTCGCGAAATTCTTGACCACGCCCGGCAAGCAGACGCCGGTCTTCGTGCGGTTCTCCACCGTAGCGGGCTCGCGCGGGTCGGCGGACACCGTCCGCGACGTCCGCGGGTTCGCCACCAAGTTCTATACCGACCAAGGCAACTACGATCTTGTCGGCAACAACTTCCCGGTGTTCTTCATTCAGGACGGAATCAAGTTCCCGGATTTCGTGCATGCGGTTAAACCCGAGCCGCACAACGAGATTCCGCAGGCGCAATCCGCGCACGACACCTTATGGGATTTCGTGTCGCTGCAACCGGAAACTCTGCACACGATCATGTGGCTGATGTCGGATCGTGCGCTGCCGCGCAGCTACCGAATGATGCAGGGCTTCGGCGTACACACGTTCCGCTTGGTCAAGGCCAACGGTGAGGGCACTTTCGTGAAGTTTCATTGGAAGCCGCGGCTGGGGGTGCACTCGCTGGTTTGGGACGAATGCCAGAAGGTCGCCGGCAAAGACCCCGACTTCAACCGGCGCGACCTGTGGGATTCCATCGAGGCCGGCCAGTTTCCCGAGTGGGAACTCGGCGTGCAACTGGTGCCGGAGGCCGACGAGTTCAACTTTGCGTTCGATCTGCTCGACGCGACGAAAATTATTCCCGAGGAACAGATTCCGGTTCGCCCGGTGGGCAAGATGGTACTTAACCGCAACCCGGACAACTTCTTCGCAGAGACCGAGCAGGTGGCGTTCTGCACCGCCAACGTGGTGCCCGGCATCGATTTCACCAACGACCCGCTGCTGCAGTTCCGCAATTTCTCCTATCTGGACACCCAGCTGATCCGTCTGGGCGGCCCGAACTTCGCCCATTTGCCGGTGAACCGGCCGGTCGCCGACGTCCACAACAATCAGCACGACGGCTACGGCCAAACTACGATTCCCGTTGGAAGAACCAGCTACTACAAGAACTCGCTGGGCGGGGGCTGTCCCGCACTGGCCGACGAGGACGTCTTCCGGCACTACACCGAGAAGGTGGACGGTCACAAGATCCGCCAACGGGCCAAAAGCTTCCAGGACTACTACAGCCAGGCTCGGATGTTCTGGAAGAGCATGTCCCCGGTCGAAGCCAAACACATCGTGGCCGCCTACGCCTTTGAGCTCGGCCACGTGGAAACCGTCGAAATCCGCATCCGTGTCGTCGATCAACTGAACCTGGTCGACCACGATCTGGCGAGCCGGGTCGCTGCCGAACTCGGCCTGACAGCGCCGGACGAACAACCCGTCGACGACAAGATGCCGGCCTCTCCGGCGCTGTCGCAGCTCAACACCGCCACCGACAGCATCGAAACCCGCAAGATCGCGGTGCTGGCCGCCGACGGCGTCGACGTGCGAGGAGTTGAACGGTTCGTCGCGGCGATGCGCAAACGCGGCGCGATACCCGAGGTGCTGGCGCCCACCGCGGGCGGGACGCTCTCCGGCGGATCCGGCGGCGAGGTCGCGGTCGATCGGTCCTTCACCAGCGTCGCGTCGGTCCTCTATGACGCGGTGGTGGTGGCCTGTGGGCCGCAGTCGGTGGAGACTCTCGGCAGCGATGGGTATGCGCTGCATTTCGTCACCGAGGCCTACAAGCACCTCAAAGCCGTGGCGGCGTTCGGTGCGGGAATCGAGCTGCTCCGCAAGGCGGGGATCGACGAACCACTCGCCGAAGACGAGGATGTGGTGGCCGTCGCCGGCGTCGTGTCGACTACGGCGGCCGAAGACAATCTTTCGGACCAGTTCTTCGAGGATTTCGCGGCCGCACTGGGCAGGCACCGGGCATGGGAGCGGGAAACCGACTCGGTCCCGGCCTGACCTGGCTCAGCGCTGTACCGAGCGAACCTGACGAAATCCTGAGAGAATTGGTCAGCCGCCGGTGACAGCCCTGGTTCCCACCAGGTAGGTTGCGCAGGGGGGGCCACCAGCATCTGCGAGCTGAGATTTGATCGGGTGGAGCGATGAGTTGTCCGGCGGTGCGGCGGCCTCGCGATGAGGAATGGGTCATGGTCGGCCGGCATAGCGAGTTACGCATCAGTGCCACTGATGCGGCGGATGCTCGTGTGCTCACTGTCGACGGTGTGCTCGATGACACCACCTACATTCCACTCCGCGAGGCCATCGTCAAGGCAGCGCTCGACGAACCGATAGCGGTCATCATCGACGTCAACAGGCTCACCGTTCGAGACGATCCGGCGTGGGCCGTGTTCACCAGCGCCCGTTGGCAGGTCGCCGAATGGCCGGACATTCCGATCGGTTTGGTCTGCGCTCATGACCAAGGCCAGCATGCCCTGCGCCGCAACGGCATAACTCGGTACGTGCCCGTGTACCCGACATTGCAGCGCGCCTTCGCCGAGCTGGCTGCCGACGGATTGCGCCGATATCGGCGGCGCGCCCGCGCAGCATTGCCCGGGGTGAAAAGCAGCATTCGTCGATGCCGAGAGCTATGCGCTCAGTGGTTGACGGCGTGGTCGAGAATCGACTTCATCCACGCGGTGTCCATCGTCGCTTCCGAGCTCGTCGAAATGGCCGTTGCCGAGACTGACAGCGCATTCTCGCTTCGGCTGGAAACCGACGGGTCAACCGTGGCGGTGGCGGTACAACACGTTGGCGCCACAACGGCTCTGCGTCGAGAATCCACCGGTGAGACCGTCTCGGGCCTCGACCTCGTCGCCGCCAGCTGTCGGGTCTGGGGCAGTTACTCCAGCGCGGCCGGCAACACCGTATGGGCTGTGCTCGGCCCGGAAAACCGCTTCTGAGAATTAGCTTGCGCCAGCCGGGTTGTCGCCGTTTATCCGTCGCCGAAAATGCCGCACACGGCTCAGTGGGTTTGTCCCCAACCAGCAGTAACTCTCGTATGTGTAATTTACCCAGGAATGGCTGACTTGGGTCTTTCCCCAGCTAGCGGAACGGTATGGGCACCTTGTGCAGTGGTGTTTGACGCTGGCCTGGATGGGTATTGGAAATGTCGTACGGTGCCCGTTCGCGTTTCCCGGGCCGGTATTTCCGGTATGGCGCCCCACATTTGAGTGCGCGCGTGGCGCCCAAGTTGGAGGCAGTATGAGTTCTAGTGACCACCGACCTGCCAATGTGCGTCAGCAGGCGCACCGACAGGCCGAGCAAGCTCGAGCCGCGATGGAGGACAAGCGGGAAGGCCAGCAGGGCGGTCTGAGTGGCTGGGTAGCCGAACGGGCCGGCGAGTGGGATCTCAGCGGTCCGGACGAGACCACATTGCAGAGGCAGAAATTCTTCTGGAATGTGCTGGTGGATTATTGGTTTCGGATGGAGATCGACGGCTGGGAGAACGTCGGAGAGCCACCGGCGTTGCTGGTCGGCATTCACTCCGGCGCCCCGTTTGTATGGGACGCCTGGACCGTCGGGCTGCAATGGTGGCGGCGGTTCGGCCAAGAGCGTCCGCTGCACGGCACGGCCCACGACGCACTGATGGCGATTCCGGGGTTCGGCCGGTACTTCCGGTCGATGGGCGTATTGCCCGCGGCCCCGGACGCCATCGCGACGGCGCTCGCCGAAGGGCGCGATGTGGCGTTGTGGCCGGGCGGCGAGGTGGACTCGTTGCGGCCGTGGACCGAACGTGACCGGGCAAACCTGGCCGGGCGAAAAGGCTTCGTGAAGATGGCGATTCGTGCCGGGGTGCCGATCGTGCCGATCGCGACCGTGGGAGGCGCCGACGCCATGCCGGTGCTGATTCGCGGCGACCGGCTTTCGAAGGCCTTGCGGCTGGACCGGCTGTTGCGGCTCAAGGTGTTTCCGCTGGCCGTCTCGCTGCCGTGGGGAATCGCCCCCGCCGCGCTGCCGCAGTTGCCGCTACCGGCCAAGATCAGGACGCGGTTCATGCCCGCAGTCGAGCTCGATCACGACCCGGCGTGCGCCGAGGATGACGATTACGTCGACCGCAAGTATCTCGAAGTGGAGGGCAGCATCCAGCGCGGGATGAACGCCTTGGCTCGCAAGCGCGCGTTGCCGGTGTTCGGCTGAGCCGCAGTCGCGGCCGGGGGTGAAAGCCCAGCACCCCCGGGTCCTGGACAGCTAACGGGGCCCGGTCCGTAACGGACCGGGCCCCGTCATTTAAACGACCTAATGCTGGTGGGACTGCTGGCGCTTTTCGGCCGTCTCGGCACCACCCCGAGCCGCTTCAGCTTCGGCTTCCTTCTTGGCGGCGTCACGCTGCGCCTGCGCCTTGTCCTGCTGGGCCTCGCCCTCGCGCTCAAGATCTTCTTTACCGAGCACGCTGCCGACGGCTTCTTTGGCAAGGCCTTTGGCGCCTTCCACGACGCCACGTACCGCTTCTTCAGGCCCACTCTTCTTGTCGTCCGACATGGAGTCCCTCCTCAGTGGCTCATGTCAATGAGCTGTCTTCAATCACCGGCCGATTGCTGGACCGGTCGCGGCGCGGTCGAAGGCGCGTCATTCCTGACTGTTTGCCCCCGGCCTTTCACACCGCGTCCGGGGCATTCCCATGACGCGGCGCGCTCAAACCTCCGCACGCCCTCGCCCATCCGTGATTTGCCGCGGCGAGATCTTCCGTGCTGGTCGGACGGCGGAAATGGTCGCTGTGATGGCGAACACAGACCGCGCATTGCCATTGTGGACGTGCGTTTGCTGCCCGAATGCCGTTGTCGCACAACGATGGCCCAGCCACAGGCACGTCTTCAAAGCGTCCGCATCCGCGTGCTGGGTAGAGTTCGTGGCCGGGGCGCCCGGGTAAGGCGCCGCGGGCGGCCCATTGCGGCGAGCGCCCCGATTCGGTGAGCTGGTCAACCAGCACTTGCACAATCCCGTCCACTCCCGGGACGTGGGCCGTGGCCATAAGGCAGGATGGAACCGTGCTGTCGTAGGGGATAGCCGGATGGCGCCCTCCCATGCGAGGAGTCTGATGACCGAGCAGGAGCCGACGAGTACCAACGGCGCCGATGCATTTCCACCGGACCACCGATATCCCCCAGGTGCACCGGCGAGTCGGCCCAAATACACCCGGGTGCTGCTCAAACTCGGCGGCGAGATGTTCGGCGGCGGACAGGTCGGCCTGGATCCCGACGTGGTGGCGCTAGTCGCCCGCCAGATCGCCGAGGTGGTCCGCACCGGGGTGCAGGTCGCTGTCGTTATCGGCGGCGGCAACTTCTTCCGTGGCGCACAGCTTCAACAACGCGGCATGGAGCGCACCCGCTCGGACTATATGGGAATGCTCGGCACGGTCATGAATAGCCTTGCATTGCAAGACTTTCTGGAAAAAGAGGGCATTGCCACCCGGGTCCAGACCGCGATCACGATGGGCCAGGTCGCCGAACCGTACATTCCGCTGCGAGCGCGGCGCCACCTGGAGAAAGGACGTGTGGTGATCTTCGGCGCCGGTATGGGGCTGCCGTATTTCTCGACGGACACCACAGCCGCCCAGCGGGCACTGGAGATCGGCGCCGACGTGGTCTTGATGGCCAAGGCGGTCGATGGCGTGTTCGCCGAGGATCCGCGAGTCAATCCGCACGCCGAGATGCTCACTGCGATCACTCACCGGGAAGTCATCGACCGAGGGCTGCGGGTAGCCGACGCCACCGCGTTCAGTTTGTGCATGGACAATGGCATGCCGATTCTGGTGTTCAACCTGCTTACCGATGGCAATATTGCTCGCGCGGTTGCGGGTGAGAAGATCGGAACACTGGTCACGACCTGACGGAGCGGCGAAGATGCGCGCCAGCGACGATGCAGAGACGAAGCGATGTGGGGGTACCTCCCGTTTGCGGGGGAGAGGAGCGGCGCAAAAATGATTGACGAGACTCTCTTTGACGCCGAAGAGAAGATGGAGAAAGCCGTGTCGGTGGGTCGCGACGATCTATCGACCATCCGGACCGGCCGGGCGACACCAGGCATGTTCTCCCGCATCGTGATCGACTACTACGGGGCGGCCACCCCGATCACGCAGCTGGCCAGCATTAATGTTCCGGAAGCGCGCTTAGTCGTCATCAAGCCGTACGAAGCGAGCCAGCTCGGGTCCATCGAGACGGCGATTCGCAATTCCGACTTGGGGGTGAATCCAACCAACGACGGCACGCTGATCCGGGTGGCGGTACCGCAGCTGACCGAGGAACGCCGTCGCGAACTCGTCAAGCAGGCCAAGTCCAAGGGGGAAGACGCCAGGGTCTCGGTGCGCAACATCCGCCGTAAGGCGATGGAGGAACTGCACCGCATCCGCAAAGACGGCGAGGCCGGCGAGGACGAGGTCGCGCGCGCGGAAAAGGACCTGGATAAGACCACCCATCAGTACGTGACCCAGATCGACGAGCTGGTCAAGCACAAAGAAGGCGAGCTGCTGGAGGTCTAGCGGCCGCTCAGCAAACCATGGCCGTGGCAGACACTGATACCGGCGCAGACACCCCGGCCGAGGGGTCGGTGCAAGAGCCGTCGGAGGAGAAGCCGAAGAAGAAAAAGTCGCGGGCCGGCCGAAACCTGCCGGCCGCGGTCGCCGTCGGCGGTGCCATCGGGTGCACCATCATCGTGATCTTGATCTTCGACAAGATCCTGTGGGTCCCGTTTGTCGCGGCCGCCATCGCCATGGCCACCCATGAGGTGGTGCGACGGCTGCGTGAGGCTGGTTTTGTCATCCCGGTCATCCCGCTACTGGCCGGTGGTCAACTGACAATCTGGCTGACCTGGCCGTACGGGCCGCGCGGTGCGCTCATCGGCTTCGGCGCGACGGCGGTGGCCTGCATGTTCTGGCGGCTGGCGCGTCAAGGCGCGCCGGCGTCGCACGGCTCCGATCCGCCGCCGTCCAACTACCTGCGCGATGTCGCGGCCACCGTCTTCTTGGCCGCCTGGGTGCCGTTGTTCGCGTCGTTCGGCGTGCTACTGGTCTATCCGCACGACGGATCGGGACGGGTGTTTTGCCTGATGATCGGCGTGGTCTGTTCCGACGTCGGCGGCTACGCCGTGGGCGTGTTGTTCGGCAAGCATCCGATGGTCCCGGCGATCAGCCCGAACAAGTCGTGGGAGGGACTGGCCGGGTCGCTGTTGTTCGGTGTCACCGCGACCGCGCTGACGGCGATCCTGTTGGCCCACAAACCGATCTGGGTCGGGGTGCTGCTGGGCTTCACGCTTGTGGCCACCGCCACCCTCGGCGACCTGGTGGAATCGCAAATCAAGCGTGACCTGGGCATCAAGGACATGGGCCGGATCCTGCCCGGCCACGGTGGCCTGATGGACCGACTGGACGGAACGTTGCCGGCGGCGGTGACGACCTGGATCGTCCTGACGCTGGTGCCCTGATCGGTGGCCCGGCTCGCCCCCTCGCCGCGGGCCCGGTGAGGACCGATACTGGTCGTGGGATGAAGCAACAGCTGGTATTCGAGGCACCGCGTCGGGCGCTGCCGCCGCGGCATCTGGCCGACCTCGACGAGGCCGAGCGCGTCGACGCCGTCACCGCACTGGGCCTGCCGCCGTTTCGCGCCAAACAGCTCGCCTACCAGTACTACGGCCGACTGATCGCCGACCCGCAGCAGATGACCGACCTGCCGGCTGCGGTCCGAGGTCAGGTGGCCGATGCGTTGTTCCCGAACCTGTTGACTGCCACCCGGGAAATCGCCTGCGACTCCGGCCAAACCCGCAAGACACTGTGGCGTGCGCTCGACGGCACCACCTTCGAGTCGGTGCTGATGCGCTACCCGCAGCGCAACACGGTCTGTATCTCGTCGCAAGCGGGCTGCGGCATGGCGTGCCCGTTCTGCGCTACCGGTCAGGGCGGTCTGACGCGAAACCTGTCGACCGCCGAGATCGTGGAACAAGTACGTGCCGCGGCCGTGGCGCTGCGTGACGACTGGGGAGACCGGTTATCGAATGTGGTGTTCATGGGCATGGGGGAGCCGCTGGCCAACTACGCCAGGGTGGTGGCGGCGGTGCGTCGGATCACCGGGCCCTCTGAAAAGCCATCCGGCTTCGGCATCTCGGCCCGATCGGTGACGGTCTCGACGGTGGGACTGGCTCCGTCGATCCGCAAACTCGCCGACGAGCGGCTTTCGGTGACGTTGGCGCTGTCGCTGCACGCTCCAGACGACGAGTT
>Ga0335075_10001223_pt1 | contig 42753 bp, 39 predicted proteins | sample Lox_Sample_24_FD_206723 | JGI IMG/M metagenome (GOLD analysis project Ga0335075, IMG submission 206723) | Soil microbial communities from Loxahatchee National Wildlife Refuge, Florida, United States - Lox_Sample_2.4 | ecosystem: Environmental > Terrestrial > Soil > Wetlands | place: USA...
CCAGGGTCCGCGCCGAGTTCGACGAGATCCTCAGCCGGCACACCGGTCACCCGGTGTCCAAGATCCGCAGCGACACCGACCGCAACATGACCTTGAACGCGCAGGAGGCCATCGACTACGGCCTGGCCGACCAGATCATCACCACGCGCATCCAGGCCCTGGCCGAGCTGGCCGCCTCGGCCTGACCGGCTACGCGGCCAGCAGGCACTGGGGAGCGGCCGGGCCGCGCTGCTGCGGCGCGGCGGGGCGGCCCCGGACGGCATCCAGCTGGACGACCCGCTCGGCACGCTCGAACCGGCCTCGGCGGATGCGCAGGTCAGCCAGGTCGCGTCCGACCTCGGCCAGCAGCTCGGCCAGATCGATGCCCAGCGAGTCGCAGATGGCGGCCAGGACTTCCGACGAGGCTTCCTTGCGCCCGCGCTCCACCTCGGAGAGATACGGCATCGAGACCCTGGCGACCCGGGCCACATCGGCCAGGGTCCGGCCCTGCTCTCGCCTGGCCCGGCGGAGCACGTCGCCGAGCATCGTCCGCAGCAGCGGCCTGGGCCGCCGGTCGCGCCCGGCCGGGCTGATCACGGTCGGATCCAGCATCGCCGTTCCCTTCCTGACTGCCAAGAAGACCCGTCGTGACGCCACGGTATCCATGACCTGGCCGGCGACAGGCGGGATTTCGCCGCCAGCGCAAGAGCGTCCGGCCGCCGGGCTGGCCGGCTCAGAGCATGCAAATCTGCCCCTACAGTGATCAGCGTGACCGAAACCTGGCGAGTCGAACCCTCTGGCCCGCTACGCGGAGATATCCGCGTGCGTGGGTCGAAGAATGCGGTGTCCAAGCACATGGTCGCCGCGATGCTCGGCGATGCACCAAGCACGATCCGTAACGTTCCTGAAGTCGGGGACACCAACATTACGGCCGCGATGCTGGAATCGATCGGTTATCACGTCGTCCGTTCCGGTGCCGAGATCACGATCGTGGCCGGGGACGCGATCGAGCCCAGCGTCCCGGAGGCGTTCACCGGGCTGAACCGGATTCCGATCCTGATGCTGGGGCCGCTGCTGCACCAGACCGGCGAGGCGTTCGTGCCGCTGGTCGGAGGCGACCAGATCGGACGGCGGCCGGTGGACTTCCACGTGGCCGCGCTGCGGGCGCTCGGGGCCGAGGTAGACGTCGGCCCGAACGGGATCACGGCCCGCGCCAGCAAGCTGTACGGCGCGCGCATCGACCTGCCCTACCCGAGCGTGGGCGCGACCGAGACCGTGCTGCTCTCCGCCGTGCGAGCCGAGGGGAAGACCGTGCTGCGCGGTGCCGCCACCGAGCCCGAGGTGGTGGAGCTCGCGCTGTTCCTGCAGCGGATGGGCGCGCAGATCGAGCTCAGCCCGGACCGGCGGATCGTCATCGAGGGAGTGCCGCGGCTGCGCGGTGCCTCGACCCGGCTGGCCGGCGACCGGCTCGAGGCGTTCTCCTACCTGGTGGCCGGGCTGATCACCGGGGGCGAGGTCCGTGTGCACGGCTGCCCGCAGGACCGGCTGGTCACCGCGATCACCACCCTGGCCCGGATGGGTGCCCGGTTTGACATCACCGACGAGTGGATCACCGCGTCGGCGCCCGGCGGCCTGCGCGCGGCCGCGGTGCACACCGACACCCACCCTGGGTTCATGACCGACTGGCAGCAGCCCTTGATGGTGCTGTTCACCCAGGCTGACGGGATGTCGGTGCTGCACGAGACCGTGTTCGAGAACCGGCTGGTGTACGTGCCCGCGTTGCAGAAGATGGGCTGCGAGATCGAAGTCTTCGCGGCGTGCCTGGGCGGGCCGGCCTGCCGCTTCCACGACACCAATGCCGTGCATTCCGCCGTGATCAGGGGCGTGTCCAAGCTGCGCGGCGCGGATGTCACGCTGCCCGACGTGCGGGCCGGGTTCTCCGCGGTGCTGGCCGCCGCCGTCGCCGACCAGCCCTCCCTGCTGCGGGGCGTCCACCACATCGAGCGTGGCTACCACCGGCCATTCGAGCAGTTCGCGTCGCTCGGCCTCACCCTGCGCCGCACGGGGTAACCAGGGGCCGTTGCACAACCGGATCAAGCCTCGAAAGTTCGTAGCATTTCAGGTCTTGCAAACGTTTGTAAAACTCTTACCATGAGCGCATGGCCGGTCCCAGGCGCCGTCTGGGCGAACGTCTCTTAGAACGGCGCTGCGAGCTTCAAACTGCGTCGCAGTCGCAGGCGGCCTCCCTGCGGTGGTCAGTGTCGCTGCCCGGGCTCGGTGCCCCTGGGCTGGCTGCCCCGGCCGTTCTCTCCTTAACGCTGCGTACCCATGACGCCCGGCGCCCGGGGCTCTCCGTCTCCGGCCCGGGCAGGTGGCGCAGCCGTTGCGTGAACGGATCACGCATATCAAGCAACGACACTGCGCCCGGTGCGGCGCACGTGTAGGTCCCGGATGCCCGGGCCAGCAAGGAGGACAACACCATGACCACACAGAACGACAGACCCGTCAGCTCGCTTCCGGTAGAGACCGAGCCCGAGGCCGTCGCGGCCGCGTGGGCCGGCGGCCCAGGCCACGCGTTCCCGGCGACGGCGACCGGGGTGCCCCTGTCGGCCTTCGCGTTCGCGTTCGCCGTCGGGGTCCTGGGGCTGGTCGACACCGGAATCCTCCCCAGCGCCGCCAGCGGCATGTTCATCGCCACAGCCGTGGGGATCGGCACGGGCGGGCTGCTGGTTGGAGGGCTGTGGGAGTTCCGCCGCGGTGAGCTGTTCGGCGGCACCTTCGGCGTCGCTTACGCAGGATTCCTGCTGTCGACCGGCCTGATCCTTAAGTTCTTCGCCGGGCCGATCGCCGCGACGGCCGGACCGGCCGGGTTCGGCCACACCTTCGCCGCATGGCTGATCTTGTGGGCGATCTTCACGGTGATCCTGGCCATCGGAGCGTGGCATATCAATGTGGCCGCCTTCATGCCGTTCACGCTGGCCGCCGTGGTGCTGGTGGTGGAGGCCATCGCCCTGCTCGGCGGCACGGCCGGCTGGGCCAGCGGCATGACCAAGGTTGGCGGCTGGGCGGCGCTCGCCGACAGCGCCGCGGCCGGCTACCTCGGCACCGCCATATTGCTGAACACCACCATCGGCAAGGATCTGCTGCCGCTTTGGCCCTACCAGGCAGCCGTGTGATCTGACCAGTCGCCCGCTGGCTGGCGGGACTCGCACCCCGCCCGCCAGCGGCGGACGATGGCAATACGAACGTGCACCCTTGGTGGCGGCGTGGCCAGCCGTGGCTGGCCCGGGCGTGGCTGGCGAGCGAGGGCTACCGCTCCGCTCCGACCGGTCGCCCGTTAGCGCTCCTGCCACCTGATCGCGGCTCGCCGGCCGGCTGACACATAGCCGCGACGGCCGACCCGATGAAGCCCGTGGCCCCGGTAATGACCACCTCGTTCCCTGGCTCGATGCGGGCCGGGGTGGCCGAAGTTTTCACAGGCCATATATATCGTGCGCAAAGGAGCCATTCATGGATCTTGGGCTACGCGGCAGCCGCGCGCTGATCACCGGGGGAAGCAGGGGCATCGGCTTCGCGGTGGCCGAAGCGCTGGCTGCCGAGGAAGCAGCGGTCGGGCTCATCGCCCGCGACGCTGACGGCCTGGCCGCCGCGGCCGGGCGCCTGGCCGACCGGGGTGTGCCGGTCACCACCGCGGTGGCCGATGTCACGGACACACCGGCGCTTAGCCGCGCCGTCGATGAGATCGCGGCCGCGTTCGGTGGCCTTGACCTCCTGGTGGCCAACGCGGGCGGGACGGTCGGCGGTGGCAACCTCACCAATTCCGGCCCCGGCGAATTCACCGCGACGTTCGCGTTCAACGCGGGCCACGCCGCGGAGCTGATCCGGACCGGCCTGCCACACCTGCGCGCGGCCGGCGGTGGCTCGGTCGTGATCATCTCCTCGATCACCGGCATGCGCCCGGCGCCGCGCACCGCCTACGCGACCGCCAAGGCTGCGGAGATTCAGCTCGCGGCGACCGCAGCCCAGGAACTCGCGTCGGTGGGCATCCGGGTGAACGCGGTCAGCCCCGGCTCGATCATGTTCCCGGGAGGTGGCTGGGAAACTTTTGCCGCCGACAACCCCGAGGATTTCGCCGCCTTCGAGGCCGGCCAGTTCCCGTTCGGCCGCCTCGGCCGTCTGGAGGAGGTCGCCGACGTGGTCGCCTTCCTGCTCTCCGCCCGCGCGTCCTGGGTCACCGGCGCGAACATCGTGGTCGACGGCGGCCAGCGCTATCCCAGCGCCCGCCGATTCGGCTAGCCCTCCGGGGTCACCAGCAAGACCATCAAGAACGGTCGGCCGCGGCCCGGTCGTCATGACATAGGCGATAATTCGTTCAGATCACCAACGAGGGCTGGGGCACCATGTGGCACTACTGAAGCGGCGAGGCCCGGCACGGTCTGGAGCGCCGGTCGCGCCAGGGCCGAAGGGTGAGGCGGAAGTCCTGCGCTGGTGCCGTTCGGTGGTCTCGCGGGCCGGCGAGCTGGAGGCGGGAATGCGTGCCCTGCCCGACGATGCTGTCCGGGCGCTGACCGGTTCGTTCCGCGACCGGCTCGCCCGGCGCGAGCCAGCCGAAGACCTGCTGCCCGAGGCGTTCGCCGCCGTGCGGGAGGCATCGGCCAGGACGCTGGGCCAGCGCCACTTCGACGTGCAGATCATGGGCGGCGCCGTGCTGCATCTTGGCAAGCTCGCCGAGATGCGGACGGGCGAGGGCAAGACGCTGACGGCCACCCTGCCGGTTTACCTGCACGCACTGTCCGGGGCGGGCGTGCACGTGCTGACCGCCAACGACTACCTGGCCCAGCGCGACGCTGAGTGGATGGGGCCCGTCTACCGCTTCCTTGGCCTGGCCGTCGGATTGCTCACACCCCAGCAGCGGCCCGACCCCGCGGGCCGCCGGGGTGAGTACGGCGCCGACGTCACCTACGGCCCGTGGGAAGAGTTCGGCTACGACTACTTGCGCGACAACCTGGCCTGGAAACGAGACGAAGTCGTCCAGCGCGGGCACCGGTTCGTCCTGATCGACGAAGCGGACCTGATCCTGCTGGACGAGATGCGGACTCCGCTGATCATCAGCGGTCCGGCCAAGCAGGCCGAGACCCGGCATGCCGAATATGCTGCCCTGGCCATCCGGCTCGAGCGCGGTACCCACTACGACGTCGACGAACGTGCCCAGACCGTGTCCCTCACCGAGCGCGGCACGCAAGTGGTTGAGGAGCATTTCGGCGTCGGCAATCTCTATGCGGAGCCGAACCTGCCGCTGGTGCACCACGTGCAGAACGCGCTCAAGGCCAAGGAGTACTACCGCAAGGACCGCGACTACGTCGTCACCGGCGGCCAAGCGGTGATCATCGACCAGACGTCCGGGCGCCTGCACCACGGCCGCCGGTACGCCGAGGGCCTGCATGAGGCGATCGAGGCAAAGGAGGGGCTGGACGTCCGCGCCGAGACCCAGCAACTGGCCACGCTGCCCATGTGGGATTACCTCGGCGAGTACGATCGCCTGGCCGCTATGACCGGGACCGCGGCCGCGGACACGGAGGCTTACCGGCAGCTCTACCAGCTCGACGTGGTGACGATTCCCACGAATAGGCCGATGATCAGGGTCGACCACGGTGACGCCATATACGGGAGCGAGCAGTCCAAGCTCGCCGCGCTAGCCGATGAGACCGCCACACGCCACGCCGCCGGCCAGCCTGTCCTGGTCGGCACCGTGTCCATCGAGCAGGCAAACAATGTCTCCGCCCTGCTCACCGAGCGTGGCGTCGTCCACGAGGTCCTGACCACGCTTAACCAGGCGCAGGAGGCGCAGATCCTGGCCGCCGCGGGCCGCTGCGGCGCCGCAACGGTGGTGGCCAAGATGGCCGGCCGCGGCGTGGACATCGTGCTCGGCGGCGCTGACGGAACTGACCGGGAACAGGTTGCGGACCTCGGCGGCCTGTGCGTGCTGGGAGCGGAGCGCCCAGGTAAGCGGCGCCTCGAGATGCATCTGCGGGGGCGGGCTGGCCGCCAGGGCGACCCAGGGGAGGCGAAGTTCTTCGTCTCCTTCGACGATTACACGGTGAGGCTCGTCTTCGGCACGAAGCAGGCATCGTTCTGGAGCCGGCATAACCAGGATGGCCAGACACTCGGCGCCGTCTCCAACGGTCTCACCAAGGCCCAGGCCAAGGTGGCCGCGCACGAGACCGCGTCGCTGACCCAGCTTCGTGAGTTCGACCGGGTGCTCACGCAGCAGCGACGCCTCATCTACGCCGAACGCGCTGCAGCGCTCAGCGGCAAGGACCTGAGCGCTCAGGTGCGTACGCTGATCGACGAGGTGTCCGGTGCCGGCGCCTTCGGCGCCCGGCGACGTTACGCCCGCCGGGAAGCCGAGATCGGCCCGGAGGTGGCCAGGGAACTGGAACGCCGGGTCGTTCTCTCGGTGCTCGACCGAGCCTGGCGGGAGCATTTGCAGGCGATGCCGGAACTGCTGAACGCGATCAGCATGCGGACAGCGGGTGAGGCGGCACTGGCGGAATACCGCAGGGAAGCCACGCTGGCGTTCAACCGGATGCGCCAGGCCGCCAGCGAGGATATCGTCCGCGCTCTGCTTACCCTGAAGATCACCCCGCCAGACCCCAAGCCGTCTGGCTGAGCGCGGGCATGCAGCTAATCGAGGTCAGCGTCTCCGGCGTGCGGTCAGCGGTGATCACGCTTGAGTCCGCCGCGACGCCCATGCGGATCGTCCTGTTCCCAATGCTCCATCTGGGCACGTCGGAGTTCTACCGCTCGGTCACCGCACGCCTGGCCAATTCCGGCCTCATCGTCGCCGAGGGGGTTTCCGGGAAGCCGGTCGCCGTGACGGCGCTGACACTCGCCTACCGGTTGCCAGCGCGTCGCCGGCGCCTGGGCCTGACCGTGCAGAAGATCGACTATGCCAGCCTCGGCGTCCCGGTCATCCGGCCTGACCTCACCGCCCCCCAGTTCAGGGCAGGCTGGCGCTCTGTTCCCTGGCTGCAGCGCATGGCCGCCTGGTGCCTGGTCCCGCCATTCGCGCTGGCCTTCGCGCTGCTGGGCACCCGCCGTACGCTCAGCCGGTACCTGGAGAGCGGCGACCTGCCCACGCACCTGGACGGGCAGCTGCGCCACGCGCTGCCCGAGCTGACCGGGCTCATAGTGGACCACCGGGATGCCCTGCTCGTGGATTGCCTGGTCTCGCTGTACCAGGCGCACCAGGGTGAGCGCCTCGATGTCGCCGTCGTCTACGGGGCCGCGCACATGCCGGCCGTCACCAGGGAACTGCTCCGCCGTTTCGGATACCGCCCGCGTACTGCGGAATGGCTGACCGTGTTCGATTTCTGATCCGATGGCATCATCTGGGTCATCGACCCGCGCGTGGGGGGGCAGCCGAGGTGATCGAGCGCGCCAGCTGATAATGGCCGATGTGGCGCTGGTGTTTCGTTTCGCCGACGCGGGTGACGCTGCGGCCGTCGTTGCTCTCGTCGAGTCCGCCTATCGCGGCGAATCCAGCCGGGCGGGCTGGACTACCGAGGCTGACCTGCTCGACGGCCGCCGCACGGACGCCGAAGCGATCTCCACGCTGCTCGCCCGGCCGGGCAGCGTCATGCTGCTGGCCGAGACCGACGGCCAGCTCGTGGGGTGCTGCCACCTCGAGCAGCCCCACTCCCCAGCCACCGCCCCGGCCCTCTCCACTTCCCCCGTCACTGCCGAGGCGCACTTCGGCATGTTCGCGGTCCGGCCCGGTCGCCAGGGTCAGGGCTGGGGCCGGCAGATACTGGCCGAGGCCGAGCGCCTGGTCCGTGACCAATGGAGCGCGGGCACCATGGTGCTGAGAGTTCTGGCTCAGCGCCCGGATCTGATCGCCTGGTATGAGCGCCGGGGCTACCGCCGGACCGGCGAGACCATGCCGTTTCCGTACGAGAACGCGCGGATCGGCGTGCCGAAGCGGCCGGATCTGAGTTTCGCCGTGCTGGCCAAGCCTCTCGTCGGCGAGGCCACCTGACGGCTGCTGGCCGTAACCGGCCAGGCCGGTGCCAGACTGGGCTTTTCGGGCCAGCGGAGAGGCGATCACGATGAGGACTTCCGCGGAGCGGATCCTGACCACGCACACGGGCAGCCTGCCCCGGCCGGCCGGGCTCGACCGGCACGATCCGGCGGCGGTACGCGCGGCGGTGACGGAGACGATCGGCCGGCAGCGCGACTCGGGCGTGGACATCGTCAACGACGGCGAGGTCAGCAAGGCCGGGTACTCGACCTATGTGACCGAGCGGCTGTCGGGTTTCGGCGGCGAGCCGGTGCCCGTGCAGCGGCGGGGCTACGAGCAGTTCCCTGACTTCTACCGCAAGACGTTCGGGGACCCGCAGCTGGCCGTGGTCTCGGACAACCCCAGCTGCGACGGGCCGGTCGCGTACCTGGACCCATCGCTGGTCGAGGCGGACATCGCGAACCTGCTCGCCGCCAGCGGGGATGCGACCGAGGCGTTCATGTCGGCCGCCTCACCGGGTGTGATCGACATGTTCATGCCCAATCGCTATTACCCAAGCACCGAGGAGTACCTGGTCGCGCTGGCCGACGCGATGAAGACCGAATACGACGCCATCCACCGGGCCGGCCTGGTGCTGCAGCTGGACTGCCCCGACCTGGCCGCCACCTGGGCCCGCGAACCCGAGCGGACGGTGGAGGAGTTCCGGGCCGAGGTGGCCAAGCGGCTCGAGGTGCTCGACTACGCCACCCGCGACATCCCGCCGGACCGGATCCGCCTGCACCTGTGCTGGGGCAACTACGAGGGGCCGCATCACACCGACATCCCGCTGGCCGACATCATCGACCTCGTGCTGGCGGCGCGGCCCACCGCGGTGTCCTTCGAGGCGGCCAACCCCCGCCACGAGCACGAATGGAAGCTGTTCGAAGAGGTCAGACTGCCGGAGGGCAAGGTGCTGATCCCCGGCGTGCTGGACTCCACCACCAACTACATCGAGCACCCCGAGCTGGTGGCCCAGCGCCTGGTCCGCTACGCCGGCGTCGTCGGCCGCGGCAACGTCATCGCCGGCACCGACTGCGGCTTCGCCACCTTCGCCGCGTTCACCCCGGTCGACCCGGCGATCACCTGGGCCAAGCTCGCTGCCATGGCCGAGGGCGCCCGCCTGGCCAGCCAGGAACTGTGGGGGAGCGTGGCCCGCACGCCGTGACCCAGGCCAGGTCTAGCCAGGCTCGCGGGAGTGCGGCACAACCAGCCCTGACTCGTAAGCCGTCACCACCGCCTGGGTCCGGTCCCGCAGGCCCAGCTTGCTGAGCACCCGGCTGACGTGCGTCTTGACCGTCTCTTCGGTCACCACCAGCCGATCCGCTATCTCCGGGTTGGACAGGCCCTCGGCGATCAGGCAGAGCACCTCGGTCTCGCGCGGGGTGAGCTCACCAAGTGCCGCCAGGGCCGTGGGCGAAGCGGCCTGCTGGGGCCGGATCCGGGAGAACTCACTGATCAGCCGGCGGGTGACGGTCGGCGCAAGCAGCGCCTCGCCGGCCGCGATCACGCGCACGGCCTCGAACAGCCGCTCCGCGGTGACGTCCTTGAGCAGGAAGCCGCTGGCGCCGGCGCACAGCGCGTCGTAGACGTAGTCATCCAGGTCGAACGTGGTCAGGATGAGAATGCGCGGCCCCTCTTCGCCAGGCACGGCCAGTTGCCTGGTCGCCTCGATGCCATCGGTGCCCGGCATCCGCACGTCCATCAGCACGACGTCGGGACGCAGGTCGCGGCAGATCCGCACCGCCTCCGCACCGTCCACCGCGACGCCGATGACCTCGAAATCGGGCTGGGTGTCCAGCAGCGTCGCGAACCCAGTGCGCACCACCTGATGGTCGTCGGCCACGACGATCCTGATGACCGGGGACGGGGCGGTCATGCGGCTGAATCCGTCTTGGTGGGAAGCGTCGCCTCGACCAGGAAACCGCCCCCGGGTGCCTCGCCGGTGCGCAGCTCGCCGCCGACGGCGGTGGCCCGTTCCCGCATGCCGAGCAGGCCGTGGCCATGCCCGGGTCCCGGAATTGCCGGTCCCAGCGGCGGACCTGGCCCGTTGTCCCTGATCCGCAACCTGAGCTCGTGCTCGGCGTAGTGCAGCTCGACGTCGACGGCCGCGCCCGGCGCGTGCCGCCTGGCGTTGGTGAGGGCCTCCTGGATGATGCGGTAGGCGGCCAGCTCAACCCCGGGATCCAGGGCGTTCAGGGCGCCGCGGACGATCAGCCGGGCGCCGGTCCTCGCTGCATCCCTGGCCTCGTCAAGCAGCTCGTTGAGCTGCTGCAGGCCCGGCTGGGGCTTGCGCTCGGCCACCACGGTGGCGGTGTCCTCGCGCAGCACCCCGAGCAGCCGTCGCATTTCGGTCAGCGCAGCGCGGGCGGTGTCGCCGATCGCGGACAGCCGCTGCGCACCGGCTGCTGGCATCCCCGGCGTGGCCAGCCGCGCCGTCTCGGCCTGCACGGCGATCATGGAGATGTGGTGGGCGACCACGTCGTGCAGTTCCCGGGAGATGCGCGCGCGCTCTCCGCGGGCAGTGTGCTCGAGCAGCGTGCCGGCGATCGCCTGTCGCTCGGCGCTGTGCTCCACAGCCTGGCTGCGCGATCGCCGCCCGGCACCGGCCCAGGTGGCCACCGGACCGAGTGATGCGGCCAGGACGGCCAGGACTCGCAACAGCACGCCGAACACACGGGGCGTGGGATAGGCGACGAAGGCGAGCGCCAGTATCACGAACGGCAGGACCAGGACTGCGGGCAGGATCTGCCTCCCGCCGCGGCCCAGCCGGTAAAGGGCGACCAGCAGCGCGATCAGGCCGGGCACGGTCAGCGTCTGGAACACGATGAACGAGAGCAGATCCGCCGCGGTGACCGCCACTGCTGCCGTAGCCGGATGCGGCCACAGCACCCCGAGCGGCAGCGCGGTGAGCAGGCTGATCATCACCAGGACTAGCAGCAGGAGCGATCGCGCCGGGCCCGCCGGACCCAAGTTGGCTGTCTGGCTGGCCAGTGCCGCGACCGCCGCCAGGAGGCCCAGGGCCGCGCTGCCCACGACCGGCGCGTACCGGGCCGTGGCGATCCGCCGCCCCGTGCCGGCCCATCCGCCGCGCCAGTCGCTCACCAGGCTCACCCAGTCATTGTCGCTGCTCCAGCGGGCGCCGGCGTCCCTCTGGCCGGCCATCCTGTGCATCCCCCGCACGAGGGATGCACGGGCCGACGTCCCCCGTGCCAGCGGTGGCAAGACGGCTCTGCCGCGTGACGACCGAACCCGGCCCTGGCTCCTAGTCTGCCTGGCATGCGCGTTGGCGCCGTGGGCCGGCTTCGCCGTACTGTGCGGGTACGCCGTACTGTGCGGGTACGCCGCGCTCGCCATGGCCCTGGGCCTCTTTCTGCTCCGCCGGAGGGACGCATGAGCCACGCTCAGACCGTGCTGGCCGTCTGGGCCGCCGGGGCGCTGCTGGTTGGCGGGTTCGTGCTCCGGCTGCGCGACTCGTGAGCGGTCCGGAAGCGTCCGCCGCTCCGCGCGGTATGGAGCGGGAAACCGGGGCAGCGTGCGGGACGGTCGCACCCGCCGTGCCGGTGCCCGCGCCAGCGCCGTGGCTGGTGAGGAGACTGTTCCCGCTGCTGGCCACGGCCGGCCTGCTGCTCATCGGGATGATAGGCACGACTCTGGTCGGGCCGCACCTGATCGGGAAGACCGCGTACTCGCTGCCTAACGACCTCTGGGGGACGCTGGTCGCGGCCCAGCGGCTGTTGCACCTGGACCTGGGCGGGCTCTACACCCAGCCCACCGGGCTGGTCACCTTTCCCGGCGCGGCTGTGATCCTGGCCCCGGCCGTGGCCGTTGCCGACGCGGCCGGGCTCTCGCTCCAGCACCCGGGGCCGCACAATCCTCAGCCGGCCGTGTGGCTGGTGGCCGGGCCTTACATGATCGTTATCTCGGCCGTGGCGCTGCTGGCCGCCGACGCACTGGCCGAACGGCTGCGGGTGAGCTGGCCGAAGCGTGCCTTCCTGGCCGTCGCGAGCGGGACCGCGCTGTGGAACGTCTCGGTGCAGTGGGGTCACCCGGAGGACGCCGTGGCGGTGGGGCTGGTGCTGTTCGCCATGCTGGCACTGTCCGACGGAAAGCCCGCGCGGGCTGCGTGGCTGACCGCGGCGGCGATGGCCGTGCAGCCGCTCGTCCTGCTCGCGCTGCCAATCATGCTGGTGATGCTTGAGCCGAAGCGGCTGGCCGGCTTCCTGGCCCGGGCGGCAGCCCCGTCCGTGGTCCTGCTCGGCGCCGCGGCCGGGGCGAACTGGACCGCCACCTATAACGCGGTGACCCGTCAGCCCAACTGGCCCGCCGTCGACCATCCCACTCCGTGGCTGCCCCTCGCCCCGCACCTGGCGGACGGAGCGGTCGCGGGCGGGCCGGCCCGGGCACTGGCCATCCTGGCCGCTTGCGGATGCGCGCTCATCGCCCGGCGCAGGCTGCGCGCGGAGCGACACGCGGCCGGGTGGAGCCGGGCAACTCTCCGGGAAGTGCTCTGGTGGACGGCCGTGGCCCTGGCGCTCCGCTCGGTGTTCGAGCCCGTGATGGTGGCCTACTACCTGTGGCCTGGGCTGGCCGTGGCGCTCATCGCGGCGACCAGGAACTGGCCACGCCTCATCGCGGCCTCCACGATCGCCGCGGCGGTGTCGTTCGGGTCGCAATCGAACTGGCGCAGCCCGTGGGGCTGGTGGGGGTTCATGGTCCTGGGGCTCGCCCTGACCCTCCTGTTCGCCTGCGCGCCGCTGAGCGGGTCCGCGCCACAGGCCGCCTAACAGCCGCCTCGCCCCGCCCCGCCCCGCCCCGGCATCTTTTTCGTGCTCGATTAGCCGACACGGTTTATAATTACGTGCAACGTCGCAGAGCACGTAATAACGCTTGAGGCAGGGGATGTGGCCGATATCGAGGGACCGGTGACATGCGAGGCTTGCGGGCGGCAGCTACCGCCACAGCAGGGAAGAGGGCGACGCAGGCGGTACTGCGACGCGACCTGCCGGAGCGCCGCCCGTCGTGCGCGGGAACCTTCCCGGCGCTCTGCGCCGGACCGTGTTAAGGCTACTTTGACAACCAGTGGGCGTCATGTCAAGCTTGACGTTATGGGCGGTCAGGCGGGCACGGCTGATCCTCTGGCCAGCACGGTCCGCGAGACCGCGGGCCGTCTGGCCGACGAGCTGGCCCGTCCGGGGGCCGGCTCGCCGCTGGCGGCCATGGCAGCGGCGCAGGAGCTGTCGTCCGCCGCCGACGCGGCCCTGCAGGCGGCCGTGGACCGCGCCAGGGCAGTCGGCCATAGCTGGAGGAGGATCGGGGATGTCCTGGGCACGACGCGGCAGGCCGCGTTCCAGCGGTTCGGGCGGCCAATCGACCCCCGGACGGGCGAGCCGATGAGCCGGGCGGTCCCGCCCGGCCTGGCCGACCGGGCGGTCGCGCTATTCACTGCCTGGGCGGAGAGCCGCTGGGAGGAATTGCTCGGGGCCCTCGACGAGAACATGCGCGATCGGCTGGACGCCGACCGCCTGGCCGCCGGGTGGGCACACACGATCGCCCTGATCGGCGGGCTGGAGCAGATCGGGAAGCCGATCGCTGTCCAGGCCGGCGACTCCACGGTCGTCAACATTCCACTTCATTTCGAGGCCGGTGAGGCGAACGGCCGGGTCACCTTCGACCGTGCGGGCAAGGTGGCCGGCCTGTTTATCCGCCCGGCATAACCGCAACCAGAACGCGAGAGAACGGGGAACTCATGGACAACAACGATCAGTACGACACCGGAAACTACATCCGGGACAAGCGCCCCTGGTTCGGGCCGAAGCAATTCGGGTGGGGTTACGGCCCCCGTACCTGGCAGGGCTATCTGGTCTCGGCCATCCTCGTTCTCTACGTGATCCTGATGAGCACGCTGATCAAGGGCCATATGCCGGGGATGCTGTTCGCCATCGTCCCCGCCATCGCCGTCCCGTTCATCATCATGGCGATCCAGCGACGCTGATGGCGCGACGGGCGGGGCATCTCCTCGCCGTCGGCGTCTTATCATGCGACTTGGTCATTTTCAGGGGTGATATGCCCTAATTGCGGCCACCGACTCCATGATATGTGCGCGTCGGCCGAATTCGGCCCCGGCCCAGACCGGGTTTCAGCCGTCCGAAACAGCGTCGGAGCGGTCAGGGCCGCGAGGTGGCTGGCTCTCCGGCTTCAAGCACCCGAACCGGCCATTTCTGTTACCTGACCGGCGCTCTCGGGGAGCGGGCCGACCAGCAGTCGACTCCGGGGGCGGGCCTACCGCTCGGTGGTCGTCGTGGCCGTCTTGTGCGAGGCCAGGCGCCGGCTGAGCGGGTTCGAGTCCAGGATCTCGACCATCTCGTCAGGGCTCAGCGCCGGTTCCGGCAAGGGCGTGCCGGACGCGCGTGCCGGGCGCAGGGCATCCAGCATCAGGGCCAGGTACCGGCGCCAGACCGTGGGCCGTACCTGCCGGGCGTATTCGGCCACCGAGCCGAGCATGAACTCGATGATCGGGATGTCGGTGGCCGCCAGGTCCGCGCGGACCAGGCCGTCCGCCTGAGCCCGTTTCACCAGGCGGCCCACGGCGGGCCGCATCCGGTCCCGGGCGTAGGTGACCCGGTCGTGGCCCTGGGCGGCGAACATGAGTAGCTGGCGCAGTCCGCGGTCGCTGGTCAGAATCTCGGCGGAATGCTCGAGGAACCAGACCAGGGCGGCCCATGCGTCCGGCTGGGCCTGGGCCCGCTCGGCCATCTCGGCCAGCGCATCGATGCGCTCGTCGAACAGGGCGCCGGCGAGAGACGCCTTGTCCGGGAATCGCCGGTACACCGTGCCCACGCCGACGCCCGCGTGGCGAGCCACGTCATCGAGGGTGGCCTCAAGCCCTCGTTCGGTGAACACCTCCGCGGCGGCCGCGAGGATGCGCTGACGGTTCCGTTCGGCGTCCCGGCGCAGCAGGCGCGCGGGCGGCGGGCCGCCGGGTCCGGCCGCGCTGCCAGGTCCGGCCGCGCTGCCAGGTCCGGCCGTGGCGCCAGGTCCGGCCGTGGCGCCAGGTCCGGCCGTGGCGCCAGGTCCGGCCGTGGCGCTGGGTCCGGGCGTCGCGTCTTCCTCTCCCTCGTGCTCAGACGGGCTTTGTCTCCTGTTCACTCACAGCATCTTAGCTCTGAGTGGAGGTTCCACCTCCGCTTCTGCTAGTCTCCCGTCAGATAAGTGGAGATATCGCCTCCAGATGGGAGTAACTCCATGTCCGTTGGCAGCACCCCGGGCGGCGTCGCTCCGGCTGGACAGACAGCGCAGCCCGACGGCCGGCGCTGGCTCGTGCTCGCGGTGGTGGGGATCGCGCAGCTCATGATCGTGCTCGATATCACGATCATGAATATCGCCCTGCCGTCGGCGCAGCGCGCGCTGCACTTCTCCAACGCCGATCGGCAGTGGGTGATCACGGCCTACGCGCTCGCGTTCGGGAGCCTGCTGCTGTTCGGTGGCCGGCTCGGCGACCTGTTCGGCCGGAAGGTGACGTTGCTGACCGGGCTGATTGGCTTCGCCGTCGCGTCCGCGGTGGGCGGCGCGTCGGCCAACTTCACCATGCTGATCACGGCGCGAGCCTGCCAGGGGATGTTCGCCGCGCTGCTGGCCCCGGCCGCGCTGGGCGTGCTTACCACCACGTTCAGCGACCCGAAGGAGCGGGGCAAGGCGTTCGGCGTTTACGGGGCGATCGCGGGCGGCGGCGGGCTGGTGGGCCTGCTGCTGGGCGGGCTGCTGACCGAGTACCTCAGCTGGCGCTGGTGCATGTACGTGAACCTGCTGTTTGCCGCCCTCGCGGCGGCCGGGGCGACGCTGCTGCTGCAGCACCAGCGGCGGACCGGGCCGGTGCGGCTGGATATGCCGGGCGTGCTGCTGGTGTCGGCGTCCATGTTCTGCCTGGTGTACGGGTTCGCCAACGCCGCGACCCACAACTGGCACACGCTCTCGACGTGGGGCTTCCTGGCGGCCGGGGTGGTGCTGCTGGCCGCGTTCGTGGCCTGGCAGGCCCGCTCGGCGAGTCCGCTGCTGCCGCCGAGGGTGCTGGCCGACCGCAACCGGGGCGCCGCTAACCTGGCCATCCTCATCGTCGGTGCCTCGATGTTCGGCCTGTTCCTGTTCCTGACCTACTACCTGCAGACGATTAAGGGCTACTCGCCCGTGGTCACCGGCGTCGCGTTCCTGCCCGCGATCGCGCTGGTGATGATCTTCGCGCAGGTCTCCAACATCGTCCTGATGCCACGTATCGGGCCGAAGCCGCTGGTCGGGGTGGGCATGCTGATCGCCGCGGCCGGCATGGCCTGGCTCACCCGGATCGGCGTCCACTCCAGCTATGTGTCCACCGTGGTCGGGCCGCTGATGGTGGCCGGCGCGGGGATCGGCATGTCGATGCCGTCGTCGATGAACACCGGGACGTTCGGCGTGGCGCCGGGTGACGCCGGCGTCGCCGCCGCCTCGCTGAACGTGGGCCAGCAACTCGGTGGCTCCATCGGGACGGCCCTGCTCAACACCATCGCCACCAGCGCCGCCGCGACCTACGCCGCCAGCCATCTCACCCACGCCGTCGTCGCCTCGGCTGGGTCCCGGGCGGCGCTCCAAGCCGCTGCGGCGGTGCACGGCTACACGACCGGCTTCTGGTGGACGGCCGGGTTCTTCGCCGTCGGCGCCTTCGTCTGCGGGCTCTTGCTCCGGCCGGGGCCGCTGACCCGGCAGGCGGAAGCCGTTCCGGCAGGCGCCCAGCAACCACCTGTCCAGACGCCGGATCAACCGGCCGCTGCCCGCCAGCCTGGCGGCGTGGCGTAGCGTTCAAGGTATGTCTCTTGGTCCGGCAGTTTCCGCATCCCCGCTGGAGAGACGATGACCGACCAGCCAGCCGAAGAGTTCCACCGCAACCGCCGCGAGCACGGCGGCGCTCCGCAGCACATCGACGACGACCGGCTCGCTCGCCTGACCGAGGAGGAGCGGGTGGAGGCCGGCGTCGACGACTTCGACCCGGACGAGGTGCCGCCGGCGACCGACTCGCCGCCGCAGCCGTGGGACGTCACCGAGACCGACGTGTACCAGGAGGCGCAGGCTGAGATCCGCCGCGAGTATGACGAGGACGAACTGCAGGTCGAGGGTGAGCGAAACCCGTTCCCGCCCACTCACTACGACCGGTGACGCCGACGATGCCTGAGCCGGAGCACCTCAGCAACCATCACCGCACCACCCTGCGGCAGATCTTCCAGCATCCGGTGAGCCACAACATCGAGTGGCGGGCCGTGGTTTCCCTGCTGGAGGCGGTCGGCTCGGTCACCGAGCACCACGACGGCAAATTGGCCGTCACGGTGGGGTCGCAGACGGTGTTCCTGGACCGTCCGCCAGGCAAGGACGTCAGCGTCGAGACCGTCGCCGACCTGCGCCATTTGCTGACCGTGGCCGGCTACCAGCCCGACGACACGGATTAGCCGCAGCCACGGCCCGTCTGGTGCCATATCATCGCTATCGACCAGTTGCCGGAGGTGGCGGTGCACATCCCAACGATCGTGCTGGTGATATGGCTGATCATCGGAGCCATCGCGGCCGGCCAGCGCCACGACTACAGTTCGGCGCCGTCGAACTGCAACCAGGCGGGCACCATCGCGGTGACGATCGTCGCTGGCCCGCTGAACTACCTCGGGATCAATCCGAAGATCTCCTGCCACGTGCCGCAGCCCAGCAAGTGACGCGCTAAGCCGCGCCAAGCGCGCGGCCGCGGCCGTCAGCCGCGGAGGAGGCCGAGGGCGCGGGCCCGGCTGACCGCCTCGTCCCGATGGTGGACACCAAGCCTTTTATAGAGGCGCGACGCTCGCTCCTTGGCCGCCGACCGGGAGATGCCCAGCTTGTCGGCGATCACAGCGAAGGGCAGCGGCTTCGGCAGGTACCGCAGAACCTGAGCCTCGGCCACGGTGATCGTCGCCGCGCGGATCCGTTCCTCGGCTTCGCCGGCCGCTTCGGCGGCCACCTCGTCGGCGGAGGCGATGGTGGCCAGGGACTGCGCCAGGGACGCGTCGGTCACCTCGTCGGCGGCAGCCACGGCGGCGACGTCTTCGGCCACCGCGTCGGCGGCGGCCTGGTCGGCGGCCGCCACGAGCAGTCCCGCCGCGCTCAGCGCCGCGACCGCCTCGTGGGCGGCCGCGTCCTCCACCAGCCCGGCGGCGATCAGCGCCCGGACGGCGTCGGCGGCAGCGGCCCCCTGGATCCGCTGCGAATCGGCCACCGCCTCGGCCGCCTCGGCTTCCGCGGCGGCCGCCGCGAGCACCGCGCTGGCCTCGGCCGCCTGGGCCTGGGCAATCACCTCAGAGGCTTCCTCCATGGCGGCCACCTCGGCTCCCACGACCAGCCCGGCCTCGGAGGTCAGGAAGCCCTCACCGATCAGCGTGCCACCGGTCTCGGCGATGGTGTCAAACAGCGATGCGGCCCAGTGATGCTCGACCAGCAGGAAGGCCAGGGCGGTCCCCGGCCGCAGGGAGTCGGCCAGAGCCAGCGCATCGGCCGGCTCAAAGGCCGCTGCCCGACCGTCAGCCGCCGCCGGCGCGGCCGGGCCGCCGTTGGCAACGGGCACAACGCGCGCCAGGAGAGAGCCGAAGTCCTCGTCATCGCCGATGGTCAGCCGCTCGATGCTGCCGTCCTGGCCCTTGGCCACGAAGAGCATGTCGAGCAGGCGGAGAACTCCCCGGCCGCGGAGCCGGTCCACCTCAGCCAGGATCCGGTCCTCGGCACCGGCGTTGCGGCTGAAGCTTAGGGCGATCACCTGCAGCGGTGCGGTCATCGTCACCCTCCCGGTTCCGGTCGGCACTGCCGCCGACGCTATCACCGGCAGCCGCACCGCCACCTGCCGGTGGTTAGACGGCTCAGACAGGGGAAGTCAACGGGGCGACGGCTGCTAACCGGCGAGAACGGCACCAGGGATACATGCGGCAGCTCTGCGGAGACGGCGTGCCCGCTGAGACCGCGCTGCTTGCTTTAGTAAGCGATGCCTGTTATAGTTAGCAGACCATAGTGACCCGACGGGAGAAGATATGCCCAGCATAACCAAGCAGTACAGCACGGCTGCGCGCCAGGCGCGCAGCGTGGTCGAGAGGACCACCGACGTCTGGACGCAGGGTGCACGGACGCTGACCGACGTGTTTCCGACTGTGCCGCAGGTTGACTTGGTACCGGCGGTGGAACGCTACTTCGACTTCGTGCAGCGGACGGTGAACCTGAACCGCTCGCTCGCCATCAAGTGGGCGCGGGCGGCGAACTCGCTGTCGGGCGCGGTCCACGAGCGGAGCGAGGCGGTCGGCGAAGATCTGCGAGACCGGGCCGAGACGGCCGGCGAGGTCGTGCGCGAGAAGGCGGCCGCCGCCGAGCAGGCCGGCCGGGTGCAGGCCAAGCGGGTCGAGCAGGTCCAGCAGGAGTTCACCCGCGAGGCCCGCAGGATCGAGCGGGAGCAGGCCAGGCGGACTCACGCCCGGGCCCGCGCGCGCTACGAGGGCCTGACCAGGGCCGAGCTGAGCGACATGCTGGCCCAGCGGGGCCTGCCCAAGTCGGGCAATGTCGACCAGCTCGTGGACCGGCTGGCCGACGCGGACACCAAGTAAGCAAGATCCCGGGGTTCCCGCATTCACGGCCAGCATGAGCCCATAGCCTCAGATCGTGCGGGATGGGCACGGCATGGGCGGCGAGGCGACCGTGGTGGTCGTCGGCATCGGCGATGACGGCTGGCCAGGACTGACCAACGAGGCGCAGGCCGCGCTGCGCGACGCGGTGGTGATCGCCGGGGGCGGCCGTCAGCTGGCGCTGCTGCCCGACCTGAGGGCACGCCAGATCCCGCTCCCGTCACCGCTGCTTGCGCAGCTCGATGGGCTCATCGCGGCCAATCCCGGTCTGTGCCTGCTGGCCAGCGGCGACCCGATGCTGCACGGTATCGGTGCGACCCTCGCACGCCGGCTCGGCCCGGGGCGGATACGCGTGCTGCCCGCGGTGTCCAGCGTGGCGCTGGCCTGCTCGCGGCTCGGCTGGGCCGAGCACGAGGTCGACGTCGTCTCCGTGGTTTCCCGCCCTCCCGAGGTGATCCTGCCGGCCGTGCAGCCCGGCGCTCGCGTGCTCGTGCTGTGCCGCGACGGAAGCACCCCGGCGGCCGTGGCCGCCCTGCTGGCCGACCGGGGCTGGGCCGCGACCCGGCTCACCGTGCTTGAACACCTGGGCGGCCCGGCCGAGCGGGTGCGCGGCCCCTACCCGGCCAGCTCCCCGGAACCTGGCCCATTCGCCGACCTCTGCGTGGCCGCCCTGGACTGCCAGCCGGATGCCGCCGGCCGGGTGCTGCCCCGGGTGCCGGGCCTGCCGGACAGCGCGTATGAGACCGACGGCCAGCTCACCCGGCGTGAGCTGCGGGTGCTGGCCCTGGCCGCGCTGGCGCCAGGCCCGGGCCAGCTGCTCTGGGACGTCGGGGCGGGCAGCGGGAGCATCGGGATCGAGTGGATGCGCACCGACCAGCGGTGCCGCGCCATCGCGGTCGAGGCCCGCCCCGACCGCGCCGATCGTCTTGAACGTAACGCCACGCGGCTCGGTGTGCCGGGCCTCGAGGTAATCCGCGCCGCGGCGCCGGACGCGCTGGCCGGGCTGGCCCGGCCAGACGCGGTCTTCGTCGGCGGCGGCCTGACCGGCGACGGCGTGCTCGAGGCCTGCTGGGAGGCGTTGCCGCCGGGCGGCCGGCTGGCCGCGCACGCGGTCACGGTGGAGTCCGAGGCCGTGCTGCAGCAGTGGCAGCGCACCGTGGGCGGGCACATGGTCAAGCTGGCGGTCAGCTACCAGGCCCCGCTGGGCGGGTTCACGACCTGGCGGCCCGCGCTGCCAGTCACCCAATGGCAGGCAATCAAGGGGTGAATGGCTGAATGACCGTATGGTTCGTCGGGGCCGGGCCGGGTGCGCCGGACCTGCTCACCGTCCGCGCCCAGCGGCTGCTGGCCACGGCTCCGGTGGTGCTGTATGCGGGCAGCCTCGTGCCACCCGAGGTCCTGGCCGGAACCCGGCCGGACGCCCGCCTGGTGAACACGGCCGACCTGGACCTCGACGCGATCACCGCCGAGCTCGTCGGCGCCCATGCCGGCGGGGACGACGTCGTCCGCCTGCACAGCGGCGACCCGTCGATCTTCAGCGCCGTGGCCGAGCAGGCCCGGAGGCTCGACGCCGCGGGCGTACCGTGGCAGGTGGTCCCCGGCGTGCCCGCGTTCGCCGCCGCCGCGGCCGCGCTGCGGCAGGAACTCACGCTGCCGGGGGTCGGCCAGACCGTGGTGCTGACCAGGACCGCCGCGCGGGCGACGCCGATGCCGGACGGCGAGGACCTGGCCAGCCTGGCGGCGACCGGCTGCACCCTGGTGCTGCACCTCGCGGTGCAGCACGCCGGCCAGGTCGCCGGAGCGCTGCTGCCTCACTACGGCGCGGACTGCCCGGCCGCCGTGGTGGCCCGGGCCAGCTGGCCCGACGAGATCGTGCTGCGCTGCCCGCTCGGCGAACTCCCCGAGCGGGTCGCTGCGGCAGGCATCCGCCGGACGGCCATCATCGTGGTCGGGAAGGTGCTCGCGCACGGCGGCTTCACCGACAGTCATCTCTACTCGGCCGCGCGCGACCGCACGGTCAGCTATGACAGCGACGGGAAGGCGTGACATCCAGTGCGACGGCTGCTGATCATCGGCATCGGCGCGGGCGACCCCGAGCAGGTCACCGTGCAAGCGATCAAGGCGCTCAACCGGGCCGACGTCTTCTTCGTGGTCGACAAGGGCGCCGACAAGCAGGATCTGATGCTGCTGCGGCAGGAGATCTGCGAGCGCTACATCGAGAACCGGTCCTACCGGATGGTCAGCATCCCGGAGCCGGAACGCGACCGCCGGGCCCCGGCCTACCGGCAGGCGGTCGAGCAATGGCGGCGGGAACGGGCCGCGATCTGGGCGGCGGCGATCGGGGCCGAGCTCGCCGACGGAGCCTGCGGCGCGCTCCTGGTCTGGGGCGACCCAGCACTGTATGACAGCGCGCTGGCCATCGTCGAGCAGATCGCCGCCATGCCCGGGATGGAGCTGGAGTTCGAGGTGATCCCGGGGATCAGCAGCGTCCAGGCGCTGGCCGCGCGGCACCGGGTGAGCCTGACCCAGGTCGGCAGGCCGGTTCACGTCACCACCGGCCGCCGGCTGGCCGAAGACGGGATGCCGGACGATTGCGACGACGTGGTGGTGATGCTGGACGCGTCCTGCTCGTTCACGGCCGTCGATCCGGGCACCGAGATCTACTGGGGCGCCTATCTCGGAACCAAGGACGAGATCCTGCTGTCCGGGACCGTGCGTGACGTCGGCGAGCAGATTCAGGCCGCCCGCAGCGAAGCGCGGGCGCGCAAGGGCTGGATCATGGACACGTACTTGCTCCGCCGCCCCGGCGCTTAACATGTCGGCGTGGTCAAGCAGGACTTCGACAACCGGTTCCTTGACGCGGCGATCGAGGAGGCCCGGGCCGGGCTGGCCGAGGGCGGGATACCGATCGGTGCCGCACTGGCCGTGGATGGCGAGATCGTCGCCACCGGCCGTAACCGGCGCGTCCAGTGGGGCAGCGTGATCAGGCACGGCGAGATGGACTGCCTGGAGAACGCCGGCCGCCTGTCAGCCTCGACGTATGCGAAGGCGACGATGTACACGAGCCTGTCGCCCTGCCCGATGTGCTCGGGCGCGATCCTGCTGTACGGGATCCCGCGGGTGGTGCTGGGCGAGAACCGCACGTTCATGGGTGCCGAAGAGGAACTGAGGAGCCGCGGTGTCGAGGTTGTCAATCTCGATTCCGCCGTGTGCTCAGACTTGATGCGCGAGTTCATCGGCGCCCATCCGGACGTCTGGGACGAGGACATCGGCCGGTGAGACCGCCGTCTGCCCCGGCGATGACGGTGCTCCTGCTCGGCGGGACGTCCGAGGCCAGGGCGCTGGCCGCCGAACTCGTCGGCGGGCCGGGCCTGCGGGTGATCAGCTCGCTCGCGGGCCGGGTGAGCAACCCGGCGCTGCCCGCCGGGGAGGTCCGGACGGGCGGCTTCGGCGGGGCCGCCGGCCTGGCCGCATATGCCAGGGCCGAGGGTGTCGGCGCGGTCGTCGACGCCACCCACCCGTTCGCCGAGACGATCAGCGCGCACGCGGTCGACGCGTGCGCGCGTGCCCGCCTGCCGCTGCTGCGGCTGGCCCGGCCCGGCTGGTCCCCCCAGGACGGCGATGACTGGCACGATGCCGGGTCGCTCGACGAGGCGGCGGCGCTGCTGCCGAACCTGGGCACCCGGGTCTTCCTGACCACCGGCCGCCAGGGTCTGGCCTCCTTTGCCGGGCTGGACGGGCGGTGGTTCCTGATCCGCTGCGTCGAGCCGCCGGCCGGCCCGATGCCGGCCAACCGCGAGGTGCTGCTGGCTCGCGGGCCCTATAAGCGAGAGTCGGAGCGCGCGCTGATGCGCCGCCACGGGATCGACGTCCTGGTCACCAAGAACAGCGGCGGCCCGCTGACCGAGGGCAAGCTCGACGCGGCCAGGGACCTGGGCATCCCGGTCGTCATGATCAGCCGCCCGGCTGCCGCATCGGCCGAATCCGTGACCTCCGTCATCGATGCGGTCCGCTGGGTCGAGAGCCAAATACCCGGCCCTGCCTTATGACTCGTGACGCTTTTCCTGCTGATCTGGATGTGCTCACTGGTCTAGTCCACGAAGCCTTCCCGAGGGCCGGCTCGGTTTCAATCGAGCGAGCATCCGGTGGGCATGTGGTGGTTGTGTACCGCGCGACGGTTGACGGTGTTCGGTACTACCTACGGCTCGCCGAGGAACCAGGCGAGGATCTGACGACGGACGCGCTCGTACTGGAGCGGCTCCGGACGCTAGACGTGTGTGTGCCCGGGGTTGTGGCAGCCTCGCCGTCCACCACCACGTTCCCGCGCTCATGGATGATCATGGCTGAGGTCCCAGGCCGCAGTATTGCCCAGGGCGGAACGGATGACGAGGCCAGACAGGCAGCGACTGCCGCTGGGCGGGACGTCGCCGTGATCAATTCTGTGCCGGTGGCCGGGTTCGGCTGGCTTCAGCGCGACGGATCTGAGCAGCTGACAGCCGAACTGCCCAGCTACAGCGAGTTCGCCGGGTCGTACTTGCCCAACCCCTGGCCGGGCCGGCTGAGTGAGTTGTTTGGCCAGCGCCAGCTGGACGTTCTGCACGCGCTTGTGGCAGGCGAACAGGACAGGCCGCTTCGGGGCGGGCATCTGGTCCATGGGGATCTGGACGTCACCCACATCTACTCTGACGGTGGCCGGTACAGCGGCATCATCGGTCCGCTGGCCGACGGCTACCGCGAGGCAATCCGCAGGTCGGCGATCTTGCTTGGCCTTCGCCAGCTCTCGCGCTGGCTCAGCCCGGAGCGGGGCTATTCGCTCAGCAAACCACTCGTTCAGCTCAGGGTCGCGGAACTGTCTAATCTGATCGACGGCAAACCAGCTCATCAGGAACGCTAGCCTCGACCTCGCCTGGCTGGAAGCCCGTCAGTCCGGTACGCCGGGCCCAGGAAATGTGGTCGCTCGTGCCGCCAGCGGCACGAGCGCCACGCTGGAGGCCAGGTATCGCACGAACCCTCCAGGAGTCGCTAACGAGGGCCAGGCCCGCCCCGAATGCCCGGGACGGGCCTGGCTCAAAACGGCTGCGCCGTTCGCGTGGAACGGCTGCTGCGGTCAGGGAATCGTCACCGTCACCGGCGCTGAGGCGATTCCGTTGGCCACCACGACCAGCGTGCTCTTGCCGGCTGGCGTGCCCGGCGGGAGAGTGAACTGGGTCGCGGATCTGGCCCCGGGAGCGACCGAAACCGAGGTCCAGTTGCTGGTCCGGGCGTAGGTCACCACACCGGTAGCGGAGTTGGTGATCCGTACCACCGGGAAGTTGGTGCTGTCCTGGACGTCGTCACCGTAGACGGATCCCTGGTCCAGTCCGGCGAGCTGGTTGCCCGCCAGCAGGTAGGTGTGCCCGGGGGACAGCGACTTGGAACTCAGGAGCCTGATCGAGGGCGCCCACGACGGGTTCGGCGTGCCGCCGGCCGTGTAGACCTCCATCTGGTTGCTGCCGTCGTCGAACAGCACCTGCCCGTTCGGCAGGTTCAGGAACCGCGTGGCGTACGAGGTGTCGTTCGGGGCGTTCGGCACGTCCGGGATCTGGCTGATCGTGTTCGCGCTCGCGTTGTAGAGGAAGAAGTGCGTCGGCGCGTTGTACACGCAGGCGCTCGCGTCGAACAGCACGTTCCCGTCCGGCAGGGTCGCCGCCGGTCCGTCGGTGCTGTCCATCTCCTGGCCGCCGATGGCCGGGATCTCCGGCCCCGCGCTCCACTTGTGCGCCTGGTAGTTATACAGCGCGGTCTGCGTCGGCACGTCCGTGGTGCACTTCGTGGGCGGCTCTTGCGTGCTCGAGCCGGCCCCGACCACAAATACGTTGCCGCCGGGCATCTCGGCCTGCGGCCCGATCTCGACGACCGGCCACAGGTCGACAGGATCGCCACCGGAGGCTACGTCTCCGGCGAACGACCAGGTGTCGGTGGCCGGGTTGAAGGTCTGCGTCCCGCCGATCCCCTCCCAGACGTCGACGGTCAGCACCCGGCCGTTGGGCAGCAGGGTCCAGCCCTCTTCGTCGTTAGGCTCTTCCTTGCCCGTTCCCGGGATCACGTTCCACGTCAGCGTCTTCGCGTTGAGCAGCGCCTGATCGACCACGGGATCCGGATCCGTGCGGCAGGTGTTGCACGGCTGCTGGAGCATGAACGTGCCGTCGGGCAGGACCTCGCTCGCGGCGTCACCCATGTTCGTCCAGCCGGTCGGCGGCGCGACCGAGGCCCAGCTGTTGGTCAGCGGGTTGTAGATCTCGCCGTGGTTCGACCACACCGCGTTTTCCCCGTTGTACTCGCCGCCCTCGACGATCATGCGCCCGTCGGGCAGGATCGCCGACGCGAAGTACAGCGGCGCATAGCTCGCGGGCATCGACGCGATCTGGCTCCAGGTCCCGTCGATGTAGCTGCCGTTCGCAGCGGGCGTGAGCTTCCACCACGCGTTCGTGCCGCCGGTGGTGTTGTTGTCCGGCTCATCGTGAACGAGCACCGTTCCGTTGCTCTCCAGCAGCATCGTGCCGGGCGTCCCGAACGGCGGCGGGTTCTTCAGTTCCGTCCAGGGCGATGACGTCGTGCCCGCCACGCGGAGATCCGCCTTCAGCCCCGACGGCTTCGGGCGCCCTATCGGCGGACGCGGCCCAACGGTCAGCGGTCCGTTCGCGGCCGCCGGAGTGGTTGTGCTCAGGCTGAGCCGTGGCGCGGACGAATGCGATGTCGTAGCGAGCACCAGGCCGGCCACCAAGGCCACGCACGAGGCTCCGCCGAGGAATGCGGCGCGATGGCTTAATGACATGAGGGCCCTCCCATGCGTTGGTTTCGCCGTGCTTATGACGACCGCACGCTAGCAGGGTTCTTCGGAAGCCGACTAGGGGACGTCCGGCTCGTAATGGCGGGGAGTGAACGTCACAGCGCGGCCACCCTGCGGGAACACCCGGGTCGTGCTGGATCCAATGATCAGCAGCGTGTTCATGTCGACGTCGGCGGTGTCGAGGCCGGCCAGCGTGCTGATGGTGAGCTGCTCGCCGGCCCGGCCGATGTTGCGCCCGACGACGACCGGCGTGCCGGGCTCGCGGTGCCGCAGGACCAGGTCGCGTACGGCGGCCACCTGCCAGGTCCGGGAACGGGACGCCGGGTTGTACAGCGCGAGGACCAGGTCGGCCGCGGCCGCCGCGGCCACCCGGCCGGCGATGACCGGCCACGGCTTGAGCCGGTCCGACAGGCTGATCACGCAGTAGTCGTGGCCGAGCGGCGCCCCGGCCCGGCTGGCCACCGCCTGCGCCGCGGTAACGCCGGGCAGGACCTGGACGTCGACGTCGCCCCATCGCCCGGGGTCCGATGCGGCCTGCTCGAGCACGGCCGACGCCATCGCGAACACGCCCGGGTCGCCCGACGAGACAACGGCAACCCGGCCGCCCTTGGCCGCCAGGTCGAGCGCGAGCGCGGCCCGGTCGGCCTCCACGGTGTTCCCTGAGCTGTGGCGGTGCTGCCCCGGCCGGGTGGGCACCCGCGCCAGGTAGGCCCGGTAGCCGACCAGGTCGGTGGCCGCGCTGATGGCCGCCGCCGATTCGGGCGTGAGCCAGGCCGGGTCGCCAGGGCCGAGCCCGACGACCGTCACCCCGGGCGGCGGGTCAGGCCGCACGCCACGCCCGGGCACCAGCGCCAGCGACATGTACGGCACGGTGGCGGGGTCGACGCCAGCGAGCGGAGCTACCCGCTGCGAATCCGTCCCGGCGCGCTCTGCGTAGTGAGCGCGGTCCAGCAGGCCGGTGTCCTGCAGCGCGTCACGCACCTTGTCGAAGGTGCGGCCGAGCTTGAGTATGGCCACCGCTTCCCCGCCCGCGGCGGCCAGCCGGGCGCGCAGCACGTCGGCGGGGAGGGTGCCAGCCAGGACGGTCAGCGACTCGTCGTGCTGGACCAGCGGCTCGCCGACCGCGGCGGCGGCCGCGGCGACCGAGGAAACCCCCGGCACGATCTGCGCGCTGAACCGGTCCCGCAGGCGGACGTGCAGGTGCTGGTAGGAACCGTAGAAGGAGGGATCCCCCTCGCACAGGACGACCACGGTGCTGCCCTGCTCCAGGTGCGCGGCGAGGCGCGCCGCCGCGCCGGAGTAGAAGTCGGCCAGCGCGCCCGCGTAGCCACCGGGATGATCGGTTTCCCCGGTGGTCACCGGGTAGCGCAGCACCTCCTCGAGCTGCCCCGCGCGCAGGTAAGGGGCGGCCGCCGCGCGGGCGACGCTGTGTCCATGCCGGGCGCAGTGGTAGGCGACGACGTCAGCCTCGGCGATCAGGCGGGCGGCCCGCACGGTCACCAGCTCGGGGTCGCCGGGGCCGACCCCGACGCCGAACAGCCGGCCTGGTGCCATCGCGGTCACTCCGCCGTGCTCGCGAGCGCGTTCACGGCGGCCGACGCGATCGCGGATCCGCCACGCCGGCCGTGCACCACCAGGAACGGCAGCCGCAAGGGGTGACCGGCCAGGGCGGCCTTGGACTCGGCGGCGCCGACAAACCCGACCGGCACCCCAATGACGGCCGCCGGCCGGGGCGCTCCCGCCGTCACCATGTCGAGCAGATGGAATAGCGCGGTGGGCGCGTTGCCCACGGCAACCACGGCGCCGCCCAGGCGGTCACGCCAGAGCTCGACCGAGGCCGCCGTCCTGGTGGTGCCCAGCCGCGCCGCCAGTCCGGCGGTCCGCGGGTCGCGCAGCGTGCACAGCACCTCGTTGCCGGACGGCAGCCGGGACCGGGTGATGCCCGCCGCCACCATCGACGAATCGCACAGCACCGGTGCCCCGGCGGCCAGCGCGGCCTCGGCTTTCCCGGCGAAATCGGCCGACCAGGCCAGGTCGGCGACCAGGTCGGTCATGCCGCACGCGTGCATCATGCGCACCGCCACCCGCTCCAGGCCGGGCGGCACGCCGGACAGGTCGGCTTCCCGGCGGATGGTGGCAAAGGAAGCGCGGTAGATGGCGGCGCCGTCACGCTCATACCGGGTGGTCATGCCGGCCTCGCCGCAGCGATCAGCTGCCTCTCGCCCCGGTCAGCGAACTCGAACCGGCCGGCCGACGTCGCGACCACGGCCGTGGCGTCGGCGGGCAGGCCACAGCGGCGGTCGCACCCGGCCCAGTGCACGGCGGCCAGCCCGGGAACGCGGGCGGCCACCGCCCGCACGTCCGCCAGCGAGCTGGCGCAGGTCATCCCGGCGCAGGCGGTGACGGCGGATAGCTGGTGGCCGTCGCTGACGAGCAGGCCGGCCCCACCCAGCCGCTGCAGCGCGGCATCCGCAAAGCCGGCCAGCGGGAGCACGATGCGGGCCGCGGCGGTCAGCCGGGCCGCCTCACCCGGGCGCAGCAGGGCGGCGATCAGCCGCACCTGCGACGCGGTGAGCCGGCCGAGCGGCGCGGCGACCACGGCGAGCGGGTCGCTGTCCGGCACCGGGCCCAGCGCCAGCCGGTCCGCGGTGTCGGGCACCGGGTCGCCCAGCACCCCCCCGGCCGCCGCTGCCACCCCGGCCCCGCCGTCGGCCAGCCTCGCCACCCGCGCGTTCCCCGGCCGCTGGTCGATGAACGCTCGGGCCGCCGCGATGGCCAGCCTTACTCCCTGCGCGGCCGGCCCGCGCCGCCCCGTCCGGCGGCCGGCCACGATGAGTTCGGCCTGCCCCCCGCCCCCCACCCCCCGCCCACCTCCCCGGCCCTCTCCAATTCCCCCTTCACCGGCCCTCTCCAAGCGCAGGCCCACGTCGCAGGAGCTGAGCCCGGCCCGCCCGGTTCCGTCGTCCAGGCTGAACAGGAACCGCCCGGGCAGCGCGGCCAGGCCAGGATCGGACCGGATGGCCCGGTCCAGGGACCGCACCGGGCCGCGCAGGCTGGGGTGGCCAGCCAGGCCGGCCAGCGGGCTGGCGGTGATGTTGCGGGCGCGGTCGTGAGCGGGCGACGGCAGGAACCCGGCCGCGGCAGCCCGCCCCGCCATGCGTTCGGCCACACCGGGCTGGATCCCCCGGATCTGCACGTTGCCCCGGGCGGTCAGATCGACACGGGAGTCGCCGAACCGTTCGGCCAGCACGGCCAGCGAACGGAGCCTGGCGATGCTGGCGTAGCCGCCGGGCAGCCGGATCCGCGCGACGAGCCCGTCGCGCGCCTCATGCAGGTCGAGGATCCCCGGACATGCGTCCTGTCTGGTCATCGGCCGCTCGTTGTCGAAGTCCCCACGGCAGGCCGACAGTAGCGGCCGGTCACCGCCACGGTCAACGCAGCCGGGCCCATCGGCCCGCCGCGCTCGGTGACGGTCACCTCCGGAAAAGGTGTTGAATGGTGCACATGGCATCCAGCCCGGCATTTACCGAAGCCGATATCAAGCGGGTGGCGGGAGACAAGTCGTTCGAGCGTGGCCTGGACTACCTGGACGCGGTCGAGGACCTGGAAATTGACGGCGCGGAAATCACCGCCAGCGTCTACGGCAACACTGAGTACCGGGTTTGTCTGGCATTCGGCGATGAACTCCTCACCGGAGACTGCACGTGCCCCTATGGCCGGGAGGGCTTTTTCTGCAAGCACTGCGTCGCGGTCGCGATGTGCGTCCTGAAGATGGGTGACGACCTTCCGCGGCAAATGGAGGCGATGCAAGCCGGACGGCAGGCGCTCGAGTCCTGGCTGGAGTCGCTTTCCAAGCAGGAACTGCTGGCCGAGCTGTTAGCGCTGCTGCGCGAGGACCGGGACCTGCGCCGGCGCCTGGAGCTGCGCGCGGCGTCGGCGAACGCCGACGCGGTGACGGTCCGGCGCGCGGTCAGGAAGCTGATCATGCCCCGCAGCAGCTCCGCCGAGTACATCGAGGCCGCCACGTACGCCGACGACGTGCACCAGGCGGCCGCGGCCATCGGCGACCTGATCGACGCCGGGGGAGCGGCCGACGCGATCGGGATCATCCGCGAGGCGATCGACCTGTTCACCGAGGCACTTCAGTACGTCGACGAATCTTCAGGCTGGCTCGGCGACGCAGGCGACGAACTGCTCGACGTTCACCTGCGTGCCTGCCAGGCCGCGAGCGCCGCGCCGGAATCACTCGGCGACTACCTGGCCGACCTGCTGCTGGGCGACTCCGAGTTGCAGCCCTACCTCGGCGACTACGCCGGGCTGCTCGGGGACCTCGGCCTGGCCACGGTGCGCAAGCGCATCGCGGCCGCTTATGCCGAGCATCCAGCGGACTGGCGAGCGAAGAGCCTGATGGAGGCGATGGCCAAGGCCGACGGCGACGTCGACGCGCTCATCGCCATCTACGCCGCCGAGCTTGACAGCCGCGGCTTGAACCACCTTCGCATCGCCCGGGAACTCGACGAAGCCCACCGTGGCGATGAGGCTCTCGTCTGGGCTGAGCGCGGTTTGCGCGAGGCCGCGCATCCGGACCAGCAACTCGTCGACTACCTGGCCAGCCGGTACCGAGCGGCGGGCCGCCACGATGACGTGCTCAGCCTGCGCCGCGACCGCTTCCAGGCTCAGCGAACGCTGGCCAACTACCAGGCGCTGCGGCAGGCGGCCACGGATCTGGACGCGTGGCCTGCCCAGCGCGACCAGGCGCTGGCCCTGCTGCGCGAGGACGCGCGCCAGTGGCGCACAACGGTTTCCTGGGCCTGGACCGATGGCCCGGTCCTGGTCGATGCGCTGCTCGATGACGGCGATCTGGATGCCGCCTGGGCCGCCGCCCAGGACGCCGCCACGGACGCTCAGTGGCTGCGGCTGGCCGATGCCTCGGCCGCCATCCGCCCGGCCGACGCGCTGGCTGTGTACCTCAGGACGGCCGGGTCACTGAAGAAGCTGACCGGCACCGATGTCTACCAGCGGCTGGCGACCCTTTTGCTGGCCGCGCGCGCCTGCCATGAGGCACTGGGTACCACCACCGAGTTCCGGAGGTACATGGCGGTCTTGCGCATGGACCAGAAGCGCAAGCGCAACCTGATGAAGATCCTCGACGCGAACGGGCTCTAGCGCGCAGCGACTGAATCGGCTGCATCGGCGCTTGGAGAGGGCCGGGGAGGTGGGTGGGGGGCGGCGACCGCGGTAAGGACCAGCGGTCGCCGCCCACGAGCAGTTACCTGCTCAGCCCGGCCAGGCCGTCCTGTGCTGGCCGGGCGCACTGCGCGTCAGCAGCCGTCGTACGGCGCCCAGGGGGAGGTCCCGTCCTCGGCGTAGGCCGTGGCGAACACCTGGTTCTGCTCGGAGACGGACGCATTCCCGAAGTCGGCGGGATTGCCTCCGGCCGCCACCCAGGCCGAGTAGCTGAACTGGTAGAGGCCATAATGGCCGCTGCCGTTCATGACCTGGGCATCGCCGCCACTCTCCCGCGAGACGACGCACTGCTGGAAGGAGCCGGCCGGTGCGGTCGGCTCCGAATACGCCGCCTGCGGGGCCACCGGCTCGGTGACCGGCGCCGCGGCGGGCACCACGGTCACGGTCGCCGTGGGCGGCTGGTAGGACGCGGCCAGACGCGCTGCCGACGCCGCCGAGGGTATGCGCAGGCGCTCCCCTGGGACGAGCAGGTTGGGGTTCTCCCCGATGGCTGCGCGGTTGGCTTCGTACAGCCCGGGCCACTCGATGTGGTACCGGGCGGCGATTCCGCTGACGGAATCACCGGGGCGGACGACGATCTCCGCCGGGGGCCTGGCGGCTGCTTCGCGGATAATCTCGACCGCGGTAAGCGTTGCTGCCGGGTGGATCATGGACCATCCTCTCGTGGCTGAGAGCAGGATCCGCATCCATCACGGCGCAGCCAGGGTTAGGGGTCTGCCACCTGCCCTCATCTCCGTTCGGTCGTTCCGGGTGAACCTATACAGGAGTTTCGCCAAGGCCAAATTCACCCGCCTGCCACCGCAGGCTCGATTTTCCGGATCCGGCCCATTTTTATCGGCCGTTTCGGAGGCAGCCCGGGCGCTCCGGCGGCGTCAAACGGTTTTCCACCTGGGGAAATGCTTTATATTCCGCACCCGCCAATTATTCCCGTTTGGCCAATGGAGTGATCTATCTCATAGCGCGCCGAGTGCCTTCGGCTGTTGGTCACACCAGCCTCGGCAGTTCCCAGGGCACCAAAGGCCTCCTGAGCCCCATGGTTCCCAGGAGGCAAATGGGCACTTCGGTTGACGTGCGTGCACGGCGTGCGCAAGAGTCAGCAGGAACAGGCGATGGCCAGCGGAGGAAGCCGGTGCGAGTCCGGCGCGGTCCCGCCACTGTCACCGGGGAGCAGACCCCAGCACGGCCACGGCCCGAACGGGCGGGAAGGCCGGGGCGCGCGCCGATCCGGGAGCCAGGACACTCCGGCCGCCGCTACCCACGACCCGGGGCGAGGATCCCGAGGAGGGCCTGTCGTGTCATCAGGATCCAGCGACGCCGCCGTGCTGCTGCTCTCCACGTCAGACACGGATCTGCTGGCCGCGAAGGCCAGCGGCGCCGCCTACCGGCTGGCCAACCCGGCGCGCCTGGACCCGGCCGGCCTGTCCCCGCTGCTCGACGGCGCCGGCGTGATCGTGGTGCGCCTGCTGGGCGGCGAGCAGGCGTGGCGCGGAGGGCTGGCGCAGCTGCGGCGCCAGCCGCTGCCGCTGATCGTGCTCGGCGGGGAGATGGTCCCGGACGCTGCGCTGATGGCGCTGTCCAGCGTCCCGGCTGGCATCGCCGCGCAGGCCCACGAGTACCTGGCCCATGGCGGTCCGGGCAACCTGCGCGAGCTGGCCAAGTTCCTGGCCGACACGGTTCTGATGACCGGCCACGGCTTCGCCCCGCCCGAGCCGATGCCCGCGTGGGGAATCAGGCCGTGGCCGCCCGCCGCTGCGGGGTCGTCTGGCGCAGTGGAGCAGCCCGCCGGGACAGAGCCGTCCGGCGTGGACGCGGGCCGGCCAGTCGTAGCGGTTCTCTACTACCGGGCTCACGAACTGGCCGGCAACACCGCGTTCGCCGACGCCCTGGCCGCGGCGATCGAGGCCTGCGGCGCGCGCCCCATGCCGGTCTGGTGCGCCAGCCTGCGGACCGCGCCGCCGGAACTACTGCAGGCTCTGGGGCGGGCCGACGTGCTCGTCGTCACCGTGCTCGCGGCGGGCGGCACGGTGCCCGCGATGTCGCAGGCGGGCGGCGACGACGAGGCCTGGGACGTGGGCGCGATCGCCGCCCTGGACATCCCGGTCGTGCAGGCGCTGTGCCTCACCTCGCCCCGCGCGCAGTGGGCCGGGGCGAACGCCGGGCTCAGCCCGCTCGACGCGGCCACCCAGGTGGCGATACCGGAGTTCGACGGCCGGATCATCAGCGTGCCGTTCTCGTTCAAGGAAACGGGCGATGACGGCCTGTCGCGCTACGTCCCCGACCCCGAGCGGGCGGCACGGGTGGCGGGGACGGCCGTCGGCCTGGCCCGCCTCCGGCACATCCGGCCGGCCCAGCGGCGGATCGCGATCGTGCTCTCCGCCTACCCGACCAAGCACTCCCGGATCGGCAACGCGGTCGGCCTGGACACCCCGGCCAGCACGGTGCGGCTGCTGAAGGCGATGCGCGAGCGCGGCTACGACGTCGGGCCCGCCGACGGCCCCGGCGCGCTGCCCGGCATCGAGCCGCAGGACGGGGACGCGCTGATCCACGCGGTGATCGCGGCCGGCGGCCAGGACCCGGAATGGCTCACCGGCCAGCAGCTGGCCCGCGCGGCGGTGCGGATCCCGGCCGCGCGGTACCGCGCCTGGTTCGCCCGGCTGCCCGCCGAACTCCGGATGACCATGGAGAAAGCCTGGGGCCCGCCGCCCGGTGAGCTGTTCGTGGACCGGGCCTCCAGCGTCGGCGCCGACGCCGACGGTGACATCGTGCTCGCCGCGCTGCGGGCGGGCAACGTGGTGCTGCTCGTGCAGCCGCCCCGCGGCTTCGGCGAGAACCCGGTGGCGATCTACCACGACCCGGACCTGCCGCCGAGCCATCACTATCTCGCCGCCTACCGGTGGCTGGAGGAGAGCTTCGGCGCGCACGCGGTCGTGCACATCGGCAAGCACGGCAACCTGGAATGGCTGCCGGGCAAGAACCTCGGGATGTCGGCCGAGTGCGGGCCCGATGCCGCGCTCGGCAACCTGCCGCTGATCTACCCGTTCCTGGTCAACGACCCAGGCGAGGGCACGCAGGCCAAGCGCCGCGCCCACGCCACGATCGTCGATCACCTGGTGCCGCCGATGACCCGCGCGGAGACCTACGGCGACCTGGCCCGGCTGGAGCAGCTGATGGACGAGCACGCGGCCGTGGCCGCGCTGGACCCGGCCAAGCTGCCCGCGATCCGGGCCCAGATCTGGACCCTGATCCAGGCGGCCAAGCTCGACCACGACCTCGGCCTGGATTCCCGGCCTCAGACGGAAGAGTTCGACGACTTCCTGCTCCACGTGGACGGCTGGCTGTGCGAGGTCAAGGACGCTCAGATCCGCGACGGCCTGCACGTGCTCGGGCAGGCGCCCGAGGGCGCACAGCGGGTCGGCCTGGTCCTCGCGATGCTCCAGGCCCGCCAGATCTGGGCCGCAGGCGGGGAGGGCGGGGGTGGACTGCCGGGGCTTCGCGAGGCGCTCGGACTGGCCGAGGACGGCTCGGCGTCGCGCACCGTGGTCGACCGGGCCGAGAGACTCGCCCGGTCCCTGGTCGAGGGGATGGAACTGGCCGGCTGGCAGGCCAGCGCGGCGGCCGGGGTCACCGCCGGGGTGCTCGGCCGGCCCGATGAGGCGGTCGAGCGGCTGCTGCGGTTCGCCGCCGCCGACCTGATCCCGCGGCTGGCCGCGACGGCCGGCGAGATCGACGCCGTGCTGCACGCCCTGGACGGCGGGCACGTGCCCGCCGGGCCGAGCGGTTCCCCGCTGCGCGGCCTGATCAACACGCTGCCGACCGGCCGGAACTTCTACGCCGTCGACCCCAAGGCGGTCCCGTCCCGGCTGGCCTTCCAGACGGGCCAGCAGCTCGCCGCCAGCCTGCTGGACCGCTACCGCGAGGACACCGGCGAGTGGCCGGCCTCGGTCGGGCTCTCGGTCTGGGGAACCGCCGCCATGCGCACCTCGGGCGACGACATCGCCGAGGTGCTCGCGCTGCTCGGGGTGCGGCCGGTCTGGGACGACGCCAGCCGCCGGGTCACCGGCCTCGAGGTCATCACGCCCCAGGAGCTCGGCCGCCCGCGCATCGACGTGGTCGTGCGGATCAGCGGGTTCTTCCGGGACGCGTTCCCGCACGTGGTCACGCTGGTCGACGACGCGGTCCGGCTGGTCGCCGACCTGGACGAGGACCCGGCGGAGAACTTCGTCCGCGCGCACGCCCTGGCCGACGCGGAGCGCCTGGGCGACCACCGGCGGGCGACCACGCGGATCTTCGGATCGCCGCCCGGCGCCTACGGCGCTGGCCTGCTGCCGCTGATGGAGAGCCGGTCCTGGCGGGACGACGCCGACCTGGCCGAGGTCTACGCGGCCTGGGGCGGGCACGCCTACGGCCGCGGGCTGGACGGCCGCCCCGCGCGCGAGGACATGGAGGCGGCGTACCGGCGGATCAGGCTCGCGGTCAAGAACACCGACTCCCGCGAGCACGACATCGCCGACTCCGATGACTACTACCAGTATCACGGGGGCATGGTCGCCACGGTCCGCGCGCTGACCGGACAGGCGCCGCGCGCTTATGTCGGCGACAGCACCAGGCCGGAGCACGTCAGGACCAGGTCGCTGGCTGAAGAGTCGGCCCGGGTGTTCCGGTCCCGGGTGGTGAACCCGCGCTGGATCCAGGCGATGCGGCGGCACGGGTACAAGGGCGCGTTCGAGCTGGCGGCCACGGTCGACTACCTGTTCGGCTGGGATGCCACCACCGGCGTCGTGGCGGACTGGATGTACGAGCAGCTCACCGCGTCTTACGTGCTCGACCCGGAGACCAGGCAGTTCCTGGAGAAGAGCAACCCGTGGGCGCTGCGCGGTATCGCCGAGCGGCTGCTCGAGGCGGCCGCCCGCGGCTTGTGGGAAGTTCCCGAGGAGACCACCCTCGACGCCTTGCGCGAGGTCTACCTGCAGGTCGAAGGCCAGCTTGAGGAGACCCACTCATGACCCTGCTGCCGTTCAGCGCGGTGGTCGGCCAGGACGATGCCCGGCTCGCGCTGCTGCTGGGCGCCGTGGACCCGGGCCTGGGCGGCGTGCTGCTCACCGGCGAGAAGGGCACGGCCAAGACCACGCTGGTGCGCGGCCTGGCCCGGCTCCTGCCCACGATCAGCGTGGTGGCCAAGTGCCGGTTCTCCTGCGACCCGGCCGGCCCCGACCCCGGCTGTCCCGACGGCCCGCACCCGCCGGGCAGCGCCACCGAGCACCGCCCGGTGCGGCTGGTCGAGTTGCCGCTCGGCGCCACCGACGACAACGTGACCGGCAGCCTCGATGTCCCCCGGGTGCTGGCCGGGGCGGCCACCGCCGAAGCGTTCGCTCCCGGCCTGCTGGCCCTGGCCAACCGCGGCGTACTCTACGTCGACGAGATCAATCTGCTGCCCGACCACATCGTGGACGTGCTGCTGGACGCGGCGGCCACCGGCAGCACCAGCGTCGAGCGGGAGGGGATCTCGCTCCGGCACGCCTCCAGCTTCCTGCTGGTTGGCACCATGAACCCCGAGGAAGGCGAGCTGCGGCCGCAGCTACTCGACCGGTTCGGCCTGTGCGTTCCGGTGGTCGCCAGCGACGACCCGATGCGACGCGCCGCGGTGATCCGGGCCCGCCTTGACCACGACCGGTCCCCGGCGGCCAGCGTTAAGGCCCACGAGTTTCTTGAACGGGACGCCACGAGCCGGATCGCCGCCGCACGGGCCCGCGTGCGTAACGTTCAGATAAAAGATCAAGAGCTGCTTCGGGTGGCCACGGCGTGCGCGACCCTGGGGGTGGACGGCATGCGCGGCGACCTGGTCACCTGCCGGGCCGCGATCGCCCACGCGGCGTGGCAGCAACGCGATGAGGTCACCGGCGAGGACGTGCGCGTGGCCGCCCGGCTGGCGCTGCCGCACCGGCAGCGGCGCGGCCCGTTCGACGACCCCGGCGCCGACGCGGCCAGGCTCGACGAGGCGCTCGGCGCCGATGAACCCGACGAGCCCGACGACCCGGACGATCCGGGTGGCGGGCCGGACGGCGGCGGGGGCGGCGAGGGTCCGGACACCGGCGAGATGGGCCACGGCCCGTCCGGGGCGCGCGCGCAGGACGCGGAGCGCCGCGAGGATCCGGGTGCGCCCGCGCCCGCGGGCACCTCGGCGCCGCCGGGAGCCGCGTTCGGCGTCCGGCATTTCCAGGCTCGCGGGCTCGGCTCCGGGCCCGAAGGGCGCCGGTCAGGCTCGCGCGGGCCACACGGCCGGCCGGTGGCCAGCGCGGCGACGGCGCATCGGCCCGAGCTGCTGCCCACGCTCCGCGCCGCGGTGCTGGCCCGGCCCGGCGCCCCGTTCACCGTCACCGCCGCCGACCTGCGGGCCAGCCTGCGCCGGGGCCGCGAGTCCAACCTGATCGTGCTGCTGCTCGACACGTCGGGTTCGATGGCCGCGCGGAGGCGCAGCGCCGCGGTGACGACGGCCGCGCTGTCGCTGCTCGACGACGCGTACCGGCGCCGGGACCGGGTCGCGCTGCTGACGTTCCGCGACACGGGGGCCACGGTAGTGGTGCCGCCCACGTCGTCGGTGGAACTGGCCGCCCGGCGCCTGCGTGACCTGCCGGTCGGCGGGCGCACCCCGCTGGCCGCGGGGCTGGAGGCGGTCCGCCAGCTGGTCCGGCGGGAGCGCTGGCGGGACCCGGCCCGCCGCCCGATCGTGGTGGCAATCACCGACGGGCGAGCGACCGGCGGCCGCGACGGGGTCGCGCAGGCGAAACGGGCCGCGGCCGCGCTGGCCCGCACCGGCGCCGCGGCCATCGTGGTCGACGCCGAGGAGGGCCCGGTGCGGCTCGGGCTGGCCGCCGAGATCGCCCAGCACCTGGGCGGTGAACTGGTGACGATCCCCGGCCTGGCGGCCTCGGCCAGTGTGCTTCGTGATGAGGCCGGGCACGCGCTGGCCAGCATCATCCGCGCCAGGGAGGTGGCCTGATGCCGCAGGGCCAGGTGAGCGTGGTTCCGGACGACGGGCTCACCACCCGGGAACGGCGGGTTCAGCCGGTTCTCGCGGTGCACACCGGGGACGGCAAGGGGAAGTCCACGGCGGCGTTCGGGATGGCGCTGCGGGCCTGGTCCGCGGGCTGGCCGATCGGCGTCTTCCAGTTCACCAAGAGCCCCAAGTGGCGGGTGGGGGAGGAGGACGCGCTGGTCGCCCTCGGCCAGGTCCACGCCGCGACCGGCCAGGGAGCGCCGGTGACCTGGCACCGGATGGGCGCGGGCTGGTCGTGGCTGCGGACCCAGCCCGAGGACCACGCGCGGGCCGCTCGCGAGGGATGGCAGCAGGTCCGCCGTGACCTGGCGGCCGAGACGTACCGGCTGCTGATCCTGGACGAGTTCACCTACCCGCTGGCCAACGGCACCCTTGACACCGGCGAGGTGCTGGCCGCCCTGGCCGCGCGGCCCGGGGTCCAGCACGTCGTGATCACCGGCCGCCGGGCGGTCCCGGCGCTGATCGAGGCGGCCGACCTGGTGACCGACATGACCAAGGTCAAGCACCCGATGGACGCGGGGCGCAAGGGACAGCGCGGCATCGAATGGTGAACATGCCCCGGCTGGTCATCGCCGCCACCCGCTCGGGCGACGGCAAGACCACGGTGGCGACCGGCGTCATGGCCGCGTTGCGGGCCCGCGGGCTGCGGGTGTCGCCGCACAAGGTCGGGCCGGACTACATCGACCCGAGCTACCACGCCGCGGCCTGCGGGGTGGCGGGCCGCAACCTTGATCCGTGGCTGACCGGCGAAGATCTGGTCGCGCCGCTGCTGCTTCACGGCGCGGGCGGCGCCGGCGTGGCCATCATCGAGGGCGTCATGGGCCTGTTCGACGGGGCCTCGGGGCGCGGGGACTATGCCAGCACCGCGCACGTCGCGCGGCTGACCGGTTCCCCGGTGGTGCTGGTCGTCGGGGCCGCGGGCACATCGCGGTCGGTCGCCGCGACCGTGCACGGGTTCGCCGGGTGGGACCCGTCGGTCCGGCTGGCCGGAGTCGTGCTCAACCAGGTGTCGTCCGGCCGGCACGAGGCTCTCCTCCGGGAGGCGCTCGCGCCGTCCGGCATCCCGGTACTCGGCGCGCTGCGGCACGACGCGGCGCTGCACACGCCATCACGGCACCTGGGGCTGGTCCCGGCCGGGGAGCGGCCCGCGTCGGTCAACAGCTGGCTGCCCCGGCTCCGGGCGCTGATCGAGCAGAGCCTCGACCTCGACCTGCTCATGCGCATCGCGCGCACCGCGCCCCGCGTACTGACTGCACCGTGGTCACCGCCTGGAGACCCGGCAGAGCTGCGGGCCGGCCGCCCGGCCCGGATCGCGGTCGCGGCCGGGCCGGCGTTCACGTTCGGCTACGCCGAGCACGGTGAACTGCTGGCCGCGGCCGGGGCGGAGGTGGTGACCTTCGATCCGCTGACCGCCGGGCAGCTACCGGACGGAACCGACGCGCTGGTGGTGGGGGGCGGCTTCCCCGAGGTGCACGCCGACGGCCTGGCCGCTAACGCGGCCCTGCTCGAGCAGGTGCGGAGCCGGGCGGCGGGCGGCATGCCGGTGGTGGCCGAGTGCGCCGGCCTGCTCTGGCTCGGCGAGTCGCTGGACGGGCGCAAGCAGTGCGGGGTGGTGCCCGCGAACGCCCGCATGACCGGGAAGCTGGTCCTCGGTTACCGGGAGGCGGCCGCGCTGCGCGACACCCCGCTGCTCGCGGCCGGGACAAGCGTCCGGGCCCACGAGTTCCACCGCACGGTCAGTGAGCCCGGGCACGGGGACAGCCCGGCGTGGGAACTGGCCGACGGCACCCGGAGCGGCTGGGCCGGCCCCGGCCTGCTCGCGTCCTACCTGCACCTGCACTGGGCCGGGGTGCCAGGGGCCGCCGCCCGCCTGGTCCGGGCCGCGCTCGCCCGCCGGGCCAACTGAGAGTGTGCTCCGCGACTCCGGGCCAGCGGCGTTTTCATGATCCCGGTGGATTGTTTGCAAACAATACGACACGCGGGTTCAACGGGTCGTGAAAAACAGGTTCTGCGAGAGCGCGTACGGCCACCGATCCACGGTCGCAGGCCGTGTACCCGGAGCCGCCCAATTTTGCGGTGGGGCCGCGCCGGAAACTCGCTCGCCTCGGTGTCCCGGATCGGGCACCATGAGCCGATGCCAGTGATCCCGCCGAAACTGCGCCCGGGCTCGTCGGTGCGGGTGATCGCACCGTCGAGATCGCTGGCGTTGATTGGTGCCGGCACGCGCGCCGAAGCCGACCAGAAGCTGGCAGCGCTAGGCCTGCACGTCTCGTTCGGCGAGCACGTGGAGGAATGCGATGATTTCGTGTCTTCCCCGGTGGCAGCGCGCCTGGCCGACCTGCACGCCGCGTTCGCCGATCCCGGGGTGGACGGAATCCTCACGGTGATCGGGGGCTTCAACTCCAACCAGCTGCTGGGCGGCATCGACTACTCGCTGATCGCCGCCCACCCGAAGGTGCTCTGCGGGTTCTCCGACATCACGGCGCTGTCCAATGCGATCTATGCGCGAACCGGGCTGGCCGGCTACTCAGGCCCGCACTATTCGAGCTTCGGGATGAAGCACCATTTCGGTTACACCGAGGCTGGTTTCGTGGCCTGCATCATGAAGGACGAGCCGGTCGAGCTGGGGCCCTCGCCCACGTGGAGCGACGATCCCTGGTACCTCGATCAGGAAGACCGTCACCTGGAGACCGGCACGGACTGGTGGGTGCTTCAGGAGGGAGAGGCGGCCGGGACGATCGTGGGCGGCCACCTGTGCACGCTCAACCTGCTGCAGGGCACGCCATACATGCCGTCCCTGGACGGGACGGTGGTCTTCGTCGAGGACGACGATCAGGTGAAGCCCTGGGATTTCGACCGGGACCTGGTGTCCCTGCTGCAGCAGCCTGCCTTCGGCGGCGTGACCGGCCTGGTCATCGGCCGGTTCCAGCGGGAGACGGGCATGACGCGCGATCTCCTCGCCCAGATCGTGGCGTCCAAGCCCGAGCTGGCCGGCCTGCCGGTGATGGCCAACGTCGACTTCGGCCACACCACCCCGGCCATGACGTTCCCGATCGGCGGAACCGTCGAGGTTCGCGCCGGGCAGAGCGCTCCGCGCCTGACCATCACCCGTCACTGATCCACGGGGCGCAGGGCGTAGAGGTTCACCGCGTAGCACAGCAGTGCGACGCCGGTCATGACCGCCATGCCCATGGAGTCAGCGGCGTCGCCGCTGCTGGTGAAGCTGGCTCCGGCTACTGAGGCAAAGGCCAGCGCGAGCAGCCCTAGCGCCGACGAGACGATCGCGCCCCGGCGGCGGGCCATGACCGCCTGCACGAGCACGCCGATGGCGGCCAGCGCGAGCAGCAGCCCGAGCACGGCGTGACTGCTGAGCATGGCCGGCCCGTTCGCGATCGCGCTCCCCAGGCCGCTGCCGTGGTCGCCCCGGGGGACGGTGACGTACAAGTTGATGTACATGCCGAACCCGTACTGCACCACCAGCAGCACCAGGGCCGCCAGGCTGCCCCGCCGCACCCTGGCCAGGCTGGCCGTTGCCGTGGTGCTCGCGGGCCGGGCGGAGGACTCCGCACGCAGGCTCATCTGCTCACCTCATAAGTAGGTTAACTACCTAGCCATTCTTGTGTAGGATAACAACTCATGAAGGCCGAGGCGCAAGTTCTCAAGGGCCACCTGGACATGCTGCTGCTGGCCACGCTGGAAAACGGTCCCCGGCACGGCTATGCGGTCCGGGAGGCGCTGCGCGCGGCCAGCCGGAGCCGGTTCGACCTGCCCACCGGCACCATCTACCCAGCGTTGCGGCGGCTGGAGACGGCCGGGCTGGTGAAGGGGCGCTGGTCGGCCGAGGGCGGCCGCCGCCGCCGCACGTATGAGCTGACCGCCGCCGGGCGGCGCAGGCTGGCCGGTGACCGGGCCGCCTGGCGGGACTTCACTTCGGTGGTGAGCG
>Ga0335075_10001224_pt1 | contig 42740 bp, 37 predicted proteins | sample Lox_Sample_24_FD_206723 | JGI IMG/M metagenome (GOLD analysis project Ga0335075, IMG submission 206723) | Soil microbial communities from Loxahatchee National Wildlife Refuge, Florida, United States - Lox_Sample_2.4 | ecosystem: Environmental > Terrestrial > Soil > Wetlands | place: USA...
TGACCGCCGCCAGCCACGTGATCCACGTCGACCGGTGGTGGAACCCGGCGGTGGAGGACCAGGCGACCGACCGGGCGTTCCGCATCGGCCAGCGCAGGAACGTGCAGGTCAGGAAGTTCGTCTGCGTGGGCACCGTGGAGGAGCGGATCGACGCGATGATCGAGGAGAAGAAGGCACTGGCCGAGCGCGTGGTCGGCACCGGCGAGGGCTGGCTCACCGAGTTGTCCGTCGCCGACCTGCGGGCCGTGCTCGCCTTGTCGCCAGAGGCGGTGAGCCAGTGAACGGCGAGCGAAGGAGGCAGCAGTGAGCGGGCGCTGGCAGGACTGGCCGCCTCCGTCCCGGCCGATCCGGGTCGAGGGCGGGATCAAGGCCCGCAGCAAGCGCGGCGCGATCGGCGAGCAGTGGTGGTCACGGCGGTTCATCGACGTGCTCGAGTCCTACGGCATGAGCGGCCGGCTGGCCCGGGGCCGCGCCTACGCACGGGCCGGGCAGGTGCTCGACTTCGACCTGTCCCAGGGGAAGGTCACCGCCCGGGTACAGGGCTCACGACCCAAGCCCTACCAGGTCCGCATCGGGGTGCTGCCGCTCACCACCGCGCAATGGCGCCGGGTCCTCGGCCGGCTGGCCGAGCGCGCGCTGTTCCGGGCCAAGCTGCTGGCCGGCGAGATGCCGCACGAGATCGAGGACGTGTTCGCCGACTGCGGCACGCCCCTGTTCCCCCGGCTGGCCAGCGACCTGGACATGCGGTGCAGCTGCCCGGACTGGGGGGTGCCGTGCAAACACCTGGCCGCGGTTTGCTACGTGCTGGCCGAGGAGTTCGACCGCGACCCGTTCGCCATGCTGGCCTTGCGCGGCAAGGGCCGCGATGAACTGCTCGCGGCCCTGCGAGAGATCGTAGGCCAGCTGCCAGGGACGGGACCGGATCGGCGGGCGGGACTCGAAGACGTGCCCGCCGCGCCGCTGGCCGAGTCGCTTGACGGGTTCTGGTCGCCCCGGCTGAGCCCGGCCCGGCTGCGGGCGCTGGCCGCGCCGACCGCATCGCCCGCGCCCGACCTCCTGCTGCGCATGTTCCCCCCGCCGCCCATCCGGGTCAGGGGCAAGGACCTGGCCGAGGTGCTCGGCCCCGCCTATCAGGAGCTCGCGGTGGACCCCCTGGCCTGATGCCCCTAACTAGCCTGAGGTGCTGCCCGACGGGGCCCAGACGCGGCGCATGGCCTCGGGCAGGCCCCACCAGCCGAGCGGGGTCAGGCGGTCGTCGTCGTCGATCGCGCCGAGGACCTGCCATAGCGAGGTGACCGGCAGGAAAAGGCTCTCCATGCCGAGCTCGTCGAATTCGGCGTCGTCGTCGAAGTCATCGAGATCCCAGTCGGCGTCTTCGTCCTCGTCGGCCTCTTCGTCTTCGTCTTCGTCCTCGTCGTCCTGCGCGCCGTCCTCCGGGTCGTAGTCCCGCACGTATCCGGCCAGGTCGGCCGCTGACGCGGAGGTGCCGGGTCCGCCGACGGCGAGCGCGGTGATCACCGCCAGCCAGTCGAAATGGTCGATGGCGCAGATGGCGGCCACCGCGCTGTCGGTCTCGCCCAGCTCGCCGGTGAGCCCGTCGGGGCGCGGGCCGGCCCAGTCGCCCGTTCCCTCAGGCGACGCCACCCCCGCGGCCAGCCTGAGCCAAAGCTCGGCGTCGTCGGCGGGCAGCTCCTTCGCACGCATGCCGCCGCACTCGATCAGCAGCTCACCGGGCCAGCCGGGCCGGGCAACGTACTCGCGCAGCCGGGCAGCGGCCTGCCGCAGGTCTTCGTCAGGCAGCGGGCGGTTACCCACCTGTTGCAGCAGTTCCTCGATCGCGGCCAGCGCCTCGGCGTCGGCAGCGTCCCATTCGGCCAGGAACTCCTCGTCCTTCTCGTCGAGCAGGACGTTCATCGGCACCCGGCCGTCCTGCAGCGGCGTGGTCATCCACCGCTCCTGCGCGGCGATGTGGGCCCGGCAGGCCGCCGGGTCCGCCGCCACCAGCAGATCCGGGTCGATCTGGCCCGCGGCGAGCTGGTCTTCCAGATGGCTGACCAGCCTGGTGTGCATCTCCGCGGCCAGCTGGCTGCGCTCGGACTGCTCGTCCCAGACGTGCAGGCCGATGATCCCGTTCGGCTCGGTGCCCGTGGCCTCAAGCCACGTACGAACGTCCCCGACCGTGGCTTCGTTGTCGTCGATCTTTTGCAGGACGCGTTCCGCCGACGACCAGAACACGGCGGACAGCGGGTTGCCCGCCGCGACCAGCCCCCTGCGGATGCTGGGCAGCGAGACCAGAGCGTCGGCCGACGGCACCGACAGCAGGGCGAGCGCCACATCGCGCCTGGTCAGCTCGCGCAGTGGCCGGGCCGCGAGTTCGGCCACGCGATCGGCGTCAAGGTTCACGCTGGCAGCGTATGCCCTCGGTCGTTCACAGCAGCTCCCGACCACCGAGATAGGGCCGCAGAATCTCCGGCACCACGACCTGAGCCTGCTCCGTCTGGAAGTTCTCGACCAGCGCCGCGAGGATCCGCGGCGTGGCGATCGCCGTGTTGTTCAGCGTGTAGGCGAACCTGACCGTGCCCTCGGCGTCGCGGTACCTTACGTTGGCCCGGCGGGCCTGCCAGTCGAGCAGCGACGAGCAGCTGTGCGTCTCGCGGTAGGCGCCAAGCGATGGCATCCAGGTGTTGATGTCGTTCATCCGGTACTTGCCCGCGCCCATGTCGCCGGTGGAGACCTCCATCACCTCGTAGGCGAGGCCGAGATCGTGTACCAGTTGCTCGGCGGTGCCGAGCAGCTCGGCGTGCCAGCGATCGGACTCGGCCACCTCGGCGGTGCAGATGACGAACTGCTCCACCTTCTCGAACTGATGGACCCGGAGCAGACCGCGCACGTCACGGCCTGCGCTGCCGGCCTCGCGCCGGAAGCAGGGGGAGATGCCGGCGTACCGGATCGGCAGCTGCGCCAGGTCGAGGATCTCGCCGGAGTGGAAGCCGACCAGCGCGACCTCCGCCGTCCCGGCCAGGTACAGGTCGTCGGCCGGGATCGCGTAGGTCTCCTCGCGATGCGCGGGGAACTGGCCGGTGCCGATCAGCGCGGCCTCACGCACCAGCGAAGGGACGCTGATCAGCGTGAAGTCCTTGGCGCGCAGCAGGTCGAGGGCGTAGGAGTGCAGCGCTCGCTCGAGCAGCACCATGTCCGACCTGAGCGCATAGGCGCGCTCTCCGGCCACCTTGCGGGCCCGGGCGAAGTCGGCCCAGCCGCGCCGCTCGAGCAGATCCACGTGGTCAAGTGGCCGGAAACCGAACTCGGGCGGCGTGCCAACGGTCCTGATGACGACGTTGGCCGACTCGTCCGGGCCTACCGGCGCTCCGTCCCACGGAATGGTCGGGGTAAGCAGCATGAGCGCGTTGAGCTTCTCGTTCGTCTCGGCCAGCTCATCGCGGACGGCCTTGAGGCGGGCATCGAGGTCGTCGTGCTCGGCCCGCAGCTCGGCCCGGCGGGCCTCGTCCGCCCGGGCGAATTCCCTGGAGGATTCCTTCCTGCGCCTTTGGGCCTGGTCCAGCTCATGCTGGAGACTGCGGCTGGCCTGGTCGAGCTCGAGCAACTCGTCCACGTCCAGGTCGATTCCCTTGACCCGGACCGCGGCCCTCACCGCGTCCGGGTTTTCCCTGACGAATCGCTTGTCCAGCATTGGTACGCGTCAGCCTCTGCGTCGTGTTCGGATCGGACCTGCCCGCTGCCCGCAACGAAACGCTACCAGCAGTGCCCGGCGCGTCGCCCCCGCATAAACCGTCCGCCCGCCGGTCGCAGTCGCGTACCCTCAGACGCGTGCTGCTGACCAACCATGTCTTGTCGGGTGCGCTGATCGGCGCGCTGGCACGCCGTCCCTGGCTTGCTTTCACCGCGGGGGTGGCCTCGCACTTCGCGCTCGATTCCGTGCCGCACTGGGGCGACTGGGGCACCACCCGCAGGTTCCTCCAGGTGGCCGTGCCCGACGGGCTGATCAGCCTGGCCACCATGGGGGCCATCACGGCGCTGTGCCCGGCCGAGCGCCGGCCGGCCGTGGTGGCGGGCATGGCCGGGGCGGTGCTTCCCGACCTCAGCAAGCCGACCAGGCTCTGGTTCGGCTGGTCGCCGTTCCCGGCCGCGGTCGAGCGGTTCCACGGCCGCATCCAGCCCGAGGCGGCGGGCCGCGCTCACATCGAACTGCTGGCCGCGGGTACCTTCGCCGCTACCGCGCTGGCCGCGCTCCGGCAGCCTACGGCTGAAGCGGATAGCGCAGGCCGACCATACGGGCCAGATCAGCTAGCGTGAGCTCGAAAATGGGTGCCGCGTCGTCAAGCGCGAAGCCCAGGTGGCCGAACACCTCCATCGCCACCGCCCCGTACAGCACCACCCAGCTGCGCAGGAAGGTCAGCACCGCGCCTACCGGGATGTCGGTGCCGAGCGCCTCGCGATAGCGGCTGAGCTGATCGCGCAGGCCGGGGTCGATCTCCGCGGCCTGCGGTACGGGGAACTTGAGGTGGTTCCACAGCTCGAGGAACAGCGCGAAGAAGGTGCCGGCGAAGGCCAGGGCGCACTCGTCGGCGATGTCGTACCGCCCGTCGTCGAGGCCGGGCAGCGGCACGCCGAACACCAGGCCGAACTCGGCCTGGTGGTTCAGCGACCAGCGACGGAACTCCCGGCAGGCCGCGACCATCTTGACCGTGAGCTTGGCGGTATGGGGATCTTCCACCGGGCCCGGCGGCGGCACGGCGGTCTCGATGGCCCGGTGGATATCCGCGGCAAGCTCGGTAAAGATGCTGGCGCAGACGTGCCTGAGCAACTCCTCGCGGCTGTCGAAATAGCGATAAAGGCCGGGCGCGGTCATCCCCATCTCCCGGGCGATGGCGCGCAGCGGGATAGCCTGCTGCCCGTTGTCGGCCAGCGCCTGCGGCCCGTTCTCGGCCAGCAGCCGCCGGGCCGTCTGGATGATCTCCTCCATGGTCGCCGCGCGCAGCCGGTCCCGGCGGGACGGCGACTGGGCCGCGCCCGGCTGCGCCCCGGCGTCTGCCGCCTGTGTCACAGCTTCCTCCTGGACATCGTCTGCGGTAACGGGGCTCGTAACGGATGCCGTAACGAGGCCCGCCAAGAATTAACGGTGGGTTGATGCTAACTCACTTGACAACAGTGAACGCTGTATGCGAAGTTATCGCTGTATTCAGTTTACGGCGTTTACTTGAGTAATCAAGTAAAGCACATAGCTCGGGAGGCAGCTATGTTCGAGTCGTGGGGGCGGACCTTGTTCCGCAGGCGGCGGCTGACGCTGGTCATCGCGCTGCTGTTCGTGGCCTTCGCCGGGGCATGGGGGACCGGCGTGTTCGGCCAGCTATCGTCCAGCGACAACTTCACCCCGCCGGACAGCCAGAGCCAGCATGAGGCAAACCTGGCCGATCAGGTGTTCGGCCGGAACGACGCAGACGTTGTGGTGCTGTACCACAGCGCCGCCATGACCGTGGCCGACCCGGCCTACCGGCAGGCCGTCACGGCCGCGCTGAACGGGCTTCCGCGCGCCGACGTGGCCAAGGCGACCACCTACTGGTCCACCGGTTCACCCACGCTGGTCAGCACCGACCGGCACTCCACCTACGCGGTCCTCCAGCTCACCGGGTCCGATGACGCGGCGCGGCACCAGACCTACGAGGCGATCAAGAACGACCTGGACCCGCCCGGCCTGGCCGCGGACGGCGTGACCGCCAGGGTCGGCGGGGACGTGCCGTTCGAGGTCGCGGTCAACTCCGAGGTCAGCGCCGACATCGCCAAGGCCGAGGGCTTCTCGATGCCGGTCCTGCTGATCCTGCTGCTGCTGATCTTCGGCAGCCTGGGTTCGGCCTGGATTCCCCTGGCCGTCGGCGGCGTGGCCATCCTCGGCTCGTTCACCGTGCTGCGGCTGCTCGCCATGGTCACCACGGTGTCTATCTACTCGGTGAACATCACCACGATCCTTGGTGTCGGCCTCGGCATCGATTACGGCCTGTTCATCGTGACCCGCTTCCGTGAGGAACTGCACCGCCAGGCTCTGCTGGCTCCGGGGGGGACGACCCCCCCGATCCCCCCCGAGGCCTATCGGCAAGGTGTCGAACAGGCCGTCGCACGGACGGTCGCGACCGCGGGCCGGACCGTCGCCGTGTCCGGCGTCACGGTCGCGCTCGCCCTGACCAGCCTGATGCTGTTCCCCGAGGACTTCCTGCGCTCGATGGGGTACGGCGGCGTGGCCACCGTCGCGGTGGACATGCTGGCCGCGCTGACCGTGCTGCCTGCGCTGCTCGCCGTCCTCGGCCACCGGGTCAACGCACTGCGGATCCGCCGCTCGGTTCAGCGGCCGGTCAGGGACGAGACGAGCGGCGCGTGGTACCGGCTGGCCCGCAGCGTCATGCGCAGGCCACTGGTGTACGTCACGGTGATCACCATCGGGCTGCTCGCCCTCGGCGCGCCCTTCCTGCGCGTCTCCTTTGGCGGCACGGACGCCAGGACGCTCCCCGCCGCTTCCACCGTCAGGCAGGTCTCCGACACGCTGAACAGCGAGTTCCCGGCCAACTCGACCGCACCGATCGAGGCGCTGATCACCGGGTCCGCGAAGCCCGCCCAGCTCACCGCCTACCTGCACCGGATCGAGTCCATCCCCGGCGTGACGACCGCCCAGATCACCGGGGCCAGCCATAGCCGACAGGCCCCGCGCGGGCCCGGGGGGGTCGTCCCCCCCGGAGCCAACACAGGGACGGTCCGGGCCGACATCGGCTACGCCCCGGCCACCATTTCCTCGGCCGCCCGGCACATCGTCACCGAGATACGCGACACCCCGCCGCCGCCCGGGACGACCGTGCTGGTCGGCGGGACCACGGCCGGGCTGGTGGACGAACTGGCCAGCCTGGGCTCCACGCTGCCGTGGATGGCGCTGCTGGTCTGCGTCTCGACATTCGTGTTGCTCTTCCTCGCGTTCGGCTCGGTGGTCCTGCCGCTGAAGGCGATCGTGATGAACGTGCTTTCGCTGTCGGCGACGTTCGGCGTCGTCGTGTGGATCTTCCAGTGGGGGCACCTGTCCGGCCTGCTACAGTTCACGCCGACCGGCTCGATCGACCCCACGATGCCGATCTTGATGCTGGCCATCATCTTCGGCCTGTCCATGGACTACGAGGTGTTCCTGCTGTCCCGGATCCGTGAGCGGTACGACCAGACCGGCGACAACACCGCCTCGGTCGCGGCCGGCCTGCAGCGGACCGGCGGCGTGATCACCAGCCTGGCGCTGCTGCTGATCATCGTGGTGGGCGCATTCTCCGCCTCCGGCATCACGTTCATCAAGCTGATGGGCGTCGGCATGATCGTCGCGCTGCTTGTGGACGCGTCGGTGGTCCGGGTCCTGCTGGTGCCGGCCACCATGCGGCTGCTCGGCCGGGCCAACTGGTGGGCGCCGCGCCCGCTGCGGCGCCTGTACGCCAGGTACGGGATCAAGGAGGAGGGCGCGGCACCCGTGCCGGTGCCGGCGGGCGCCGAAGGCTGACCGGACGGCTAAAGTGCTTATCCGAGGAGGCCGAGATGAACCAGCCAGTGGCCGTGCCGGAAGTGATGTCGACGGACCTGCCCGCCGGGGCGTTCCTACTTGACGTGCGCGAGGACGACGAGTGGGCGGCCGGGCACGCGCCCGACGCGGTACACGTACGGCTCGGCGAACTCGGCGCGCGGGTGGCCGAACTGCCGGGCGACCGCGAGGTCTACGTAATCTGCCGAAGCGGCACCAGGTCGGCCTACGCGGCCCAGGCGCTGGCCGGCGGGGGCCTGCACGCCGTCAACGTGGCCGACGGCATGGCCGGCTGGGCCGTCGCGGGCCGGCCCATGATCAGCGAGGACGGCACCGAACCCTACGTCGCTTAGTCAGCGACGGCTGGTGGCGGTACTAAGTTAGCATTCCTCGATTCATGAGCTTAGACTGACTGCTGTTGCTATCGCGGCACGAGAAAATCGATCCTGAACTGACATATGCAAAGATTGAAGGTCCGCGGACCTTATCTCGTAACCTTCAAATAGTGTTAATTTACGATTATGTGACCCTTTTTACGCAAGTAATCAGACTGGCTCACGTAGTCGTGATGGATACGTGGGAGCCCAGGCTCCCCTTGGGGAACGACGATGCGTGGTACGCGTCTGTCAACGCTGCTCGTCTCTGCGGTCTCGTGCACCATCACGGTGGCGGTCGCGCAGTTTCCGCAACTGGGTCTTATTTCGCGTTCGCCCGCGCTGCGCGCGGCGGTCGACACAGCGCCTCCGCTGATCGCCCTGGTCGTGGGCTTCGTGGTGTTCGGCCGCCTGGTACGGCGTGCTCATCTGACCGAACTCATACTGGTGTGCTCACTTGGCGCGCTTGCCCTGTCCGAACTGGCCTTCGTTACCGGTCCGGTGCTTACGGAGCATTTCTGGCCCGACCTCTCGGTGTGGGCGGCACTGGCTGGCAGTGCGCTCGGTGCTGCCCTGTTTACGCTGGCTGCGTTCGTCCCTCGGCGCAAGCTGCGCCGACTGGGCCCGGCCATGTGGGTGAGCGGGGCCGCAGTGGTCGCTGCGCTGCTCCTGATCGCCACCCTCGCGTCCGAATTGGCTGCCCGCTTGCCGGAGCTGCCCCCCGCCGCGACAGGACAGGACCCGCTGGTGACCCCCGGGCTGCACGCGGGTGCCGTGCTGCCCGCGCTTGAGGTCTCGGAGGCTGCGATTTACGGTTTGGCGGCAGCCGGATTCCTTCGCCGTTCCCGCCGATTCCGCGATGAATTCTTCGGATGGCTAGCCATCGCCGCCGTCCTTGCTGCCGCCGCACACCTGAATTATTCGCTATATCCGGATCTTTACGCACAGTTCGTCTCGATCGGTGATGTATTCCTCTTGTGCTTTTATGCGGTGCTGCTCGCGGCATCGGCACGCGAGATCTCGTCGCAGTGGCGTGCGCTGTCGGACGCGGCAGTGCTTGAGGAGCGACGGCGCATCGCACGCGATCTGCACGACGGGCCAGCGCAGGAACTGGCGTACTTGCTGCGTAACCTTGCTTCTCTCAACGGGGTGGTTGATAAGGAGACAAAGGCGCACCTGCGGCGGGCGGCCGAGCGAGCCCAGTCCGAAGTACGGCTGGCCATCGACACGTTCGCCGCCATGCACAGCCAGTCCGTCAACGTCGCTGTCGCTCAGGCGGTAGGCGAGGTCGCGGCGCGTGATCACGTCAAACTGGAACTTGATATCGTCCCGGGTATCCGCCTGCCGGCGCCACGTGCGGACGCGCTCGTGCGGATTGCCCGCGAGGCGGTTGCCAACGCCACCCGACATAGCGTGGCCGCGCAGGTAAGCCTGAGCCTGCGACGCCAGGGCTCGCGCGTGCAGCTTCGGGTCAGCGACAACGGCACTGGCTTTGATCCCGCCGCTCAGGCCGATGGCTTCGGGCTTACCTCGATGCGGGAACGTGTCGGCTCGGTCGGCGGCGACCTGCGGATCTCATCCGTGCCGGGACGGGGCACGGAGATTGAGGCCATGCTGTGAACTCGGCGGCGGAGCCGTCGTGGCGCGTCCTCGTCGCCGATGACCATGCGCCCACCCGTGACGACGTGCGCCGAGTGCTCGATCGCGATGGGCGCTTCGAGATCTGCGCGGAGGCCGCAGATGCGGCCGGGGCGGTACACGCGGCCCTTCGTGACAGACCCGACATCTGCCTGATTGACGTCAGCATGCCTGGTGGCGGCTTGGCCGCGGTGTGGGAGATTACGTCACGGCTGCCCGAGGCGAAGATCGTGATATTGACCGTTTCCGACAATGACGCCAGCGTGTTCGCCGCGCTCAGGGCGGGTGTCCACGGGTACCTGCTGAAGACCATGGACCTGAACCGGCTGCCCGAGGCGCTTGACGGCGTCTGCCACGGCGAGGCAGCAATGCCGCGTAATCTCGTGGCGCGCGTCATCGAGCGTTTCCGTCGACGGGAGCCGCGGTGGCGGCAAGCTGGTGGTGGCGGGCGAGCGCGGTGGCGGCTGACGAGCCGTGAGTGGGAGGTGCTCGACTTGCTTGCGCAGGAACTGTCGACAGCCGAGATTGCCGAACGGCTCGTGCTTTCGTCCAGCGCGGTCCGAGTACACGTTGCCTCGATCGTGCGCAAGCTCGAGGTCCCCAACCGGGCCGCCGCGGTGGAACTGTTCCGCCGGCGCCCGCCAACTTGACCGGGGAGGCTTACGGCCGCGGTTGGCAGGCGCCCCAGCCAGCCCGGGCGCTCAGAAACACGAGCGGCTCGCGACGATGAGGACACTTGCGGGCCACACGCGCCGAACACGTACGGTGGCAAAGGCAGCAGAACCCGTTAATTAGTCACAGCAGGACATCGGCTGGCAGCGATTCGTGGCGGGCCGGGCGAGGATCGCCGGCGTCCACCCGACGAGAAGCTGGGAAGGAGGGTCCGAAGGAGGGTCCGAACGAAAGGGAGCGGGGATGAGTGATGCGCACGGTTCCGTGCATGAACTGCGTGAGGTCTGTCACGACATCCGGCAACCGATTGCAGGAGTGCTTGCCCTGGCCGGGGTTGCCCTTACCGAGGCGGAGCTACCTGAGCACACGCGCAGCCGCCTGGAACAGATCGTGAAGCTGGCTGAGTGGCAGTCAGACGTGATCGAGAACTGGCTGGAGGTCTCCGGGGACGGTCCCTGGGGCGCTGGCCATACCGACGTCATCCGGGTGGTCAACGAGGCAGCGGCCGCCGAGCGGCTCACCTGGGCGGGCGACCTGACCCTGGTATGGCCGCCGGAGCGCGTATTCGTCCGGCCGCACCCCGTCATCGTGCGGCGGATGACGGCCAACCTGCTCGCCAACGCCACGCGTGCGGCCGGCCTTTCCGGCACTGTGACCGTCGAGGTTTCCAGGCAGGGCCGCCACATGCTGCTGGTGGTACAGGACGACGGTCCAGGCTTCGGCTGCCTTCGCGGAGGTCATGGGCTCGGCTTGGCCGCTGTGGCACGGCACGCCGCCCGGTACCGCGGAAGGCTCGAGTCTGGCCGTGGCAGCCTGGGCGGAGCGCGGGTGAGCCTGCGGCTGCCATTGGCGGCGTCCCGGATCGAAGGGAAGGGCGGCTAGTGCGACTGGTGCTGTGTGATGACAACCGCATTCTGTGCGAGGCTCTCGCCTCCGTCTTGGAGGCACACGGTCATCAGGTACTCGCCATCGCGACGAGCGCCGCCGATGCCGTCCCGGCCGTGGCGACGCATCAGCCCGATGCCTGCCTGCTGGATATCCGATTCCCGGACGGCAGCGGCCTGGACGCGGCCCGGGCGATACGGCGCTGCTATCCGGACACGAAGGTCGTGGTGCTCTCCTGCCTGTCCGATCCCGCGGCCGCGTCGGAGGCGAAAGAGATGGGGGTGGCGGGATTCCTTCGCAAGGACATGAGGGCCGACACGATCGTTAGCGTGCTGGAAGCGATCGGCGCCGGCGGAACGGCCTTCGGCCCCAAATACACGGGCCAGGCACGCTGGCGCGCGGCCGCGCCGTCGCGCGAGGGGTTGCTTGGCGCGCTCACGCCGCGCGAGAGGCAGGTTCTGCGGCGGATCGTCGCGGGCCAGAGCACCGAGAAAATGGCTTGTGAGATGGACGTCGCGACAAGTACCCTGCGCAGCTACATCAAGAACATCCTGGCCAAGCTCGGAGCGCACAGTCGGCTCCAGGCCGCCGCCATCGCGAGCCGGGAACCCGGACTGGTGAACGGGACCCAACCGATTCTGCCGGTACCGGGGTCCACGGGCGCTCCGGGGACCGGCACACCCGTGGGCATGCCTCACCCGCGGCCGGTCCCGTGGGCGGAAAGCTGACAAAAGGCTCACTACCATGGGAATCAATGTTCTTGTTGCCGATCAGGAGCGCGCCTTTGCCGACGCGCTCGCCGGCCGGCTCGAGGCCGAGAGCGACATCGAGGTGGTGGACGCAGTTCAGGTAAGACTGCCGGGCCTGTCACTGACAGAGCGGAAATCGGCCGATGTTCTCGTGCTCGACGGCGATCTGCCCGGCGAGGCTGCGAACCGCCTGTGTGCGGAAATGTCAGGACGTGTCCGGCGGACCCGGGTGATCATGCTTACCTCAACGTCCGGGCCCGCACGGTTCGTGCAGGCGTTCAGGGCCGGTGCGGCGGCCTGGGTGCGCAAGGATGAATCCGTGGAGCACCTGCTGCGCGTGATCCGCGGTGTGGTCCGCGGTGAGACCTGGCTGCCTCCGGTCGAGGCAGGAAACGTGATACGGCTCCTGCTGCGGGAACGAGACCGGCAAAGCGAAGCCGATCGTCTGCTCGCCGCGCTCACGCCGCGTGAGCGCGCTGTGCTGGTCTGTCTGGCCGGGGGTGCCGGGGACCGTGCCGTGGTAGCGGACCACTTGCACATATCCATCAACACGGTGCGGACTCACCTGCAGAACCTCATGGCGAAGCTCGGCGTCCACTCGGCACTCGAAGCGGTGGCCCTCACGCGTGACCGGGAGGACTGGTTTCGCCCAGACGACGTCTGATCATCCTGTCCCGGACCACGCGGACTACGCGGCTCGCGGGCGCCGTCGTGCTGGGCATGGCGCTGGCTGCGGTCGTGATCGTCCATTACTTCCCGCTGTCGCCCTCGTCCCACTCGTCACGAACAGCGGCAGGGCGTCAATTCGCTACCCTCCCGCCGGGAGCAAAACTTCCGTCGGGCGCACAATGCGCCCGCTGGGTACGCGCGTCACCCAGCCCCGAGAACAGGCCGGAGAACGAAACCTTCAACCACACCACCGGACAGCATGTGGGCCCGGGCCTCTTTCCGGCAGGCGACAGTCCCCAGGCGGCGAAGCTCGCCTCCCGGATCAACGGTGACTTCACCGGCACCACCGAGGAAATCCTCCGCTGGGCGGCTTGCAAGTGGGGCATCAGCCAGGAGGTTGTTTTCGCTCAGGCCGCGGCCGAGAGCTGGTGGCGGCAGACCAACCTCGGCGACTGGGGAACGGAGGCCCAGTTCTGCCCGCCGGGCCATAGCCTAGGGGCTGATGGCCAACCGGGCCAGTGCCCGCAGAGTTACGGCATCCTCCAGAACAGGTACCCGTACCTGCAAGCGGGCTGGCCGGCCATTGCCACGTCGACGGCGATGAACGTCGATGTCGCCTATGCCATCTGGCGGTCCTGCTATGACGGGTACGAGATCTGGCTGAACAACGAGCCAAGGGGACAGCAGTATCACGCCGGCGACCTGTGGGGCTGCGTGGGGCGCTGGTACGCGGGCGCCTGGCACACCTCTGCAGCTAATCAGTACATCAGCGCGGTCCAGCAGTACCTGCGGGAACGGGTCTGGGAGCAGCCCGATTTCAACCAGGCCGGCTAAATGCGCTGACTGTGGGCATTGCGGTCTTTGGCATCCCAACCATGCTCAATTCCGCTACGTCAGCTGAGGGCTGTGCTGAGCCCATGGGCACCCTAGATTCAACCTGTGCTTATTCCCGCTACGTCAGCTGAGGCCATGCTGAGCCGGACATTACCCGAGCCGGACGGTACCGAGGAGGGGGACCATTTGATACGCGCGCCGAACGCTGGCGGGCTGCGGGTCGCTGTGGCTGGATGCGGTTACTGGGGGTCGAAGCATGTCCGGGTGCTGCATGCAGCCGACGGCGTGGCCGAACTGGTGCTCGTCGACGGCCGGGATGATCGTTTGCGCAGCCTCAGCCGCAGCTACCAGGTCTCCTGCTGTTATCCCGCCCTAGGGCCTGCTCTCGAGCACGTCGATGCCGTAGTAGTGGCCACGCCGCCAAGCACACACGTTCCGCTGGCACTTGCGGCCATCGCGGCCGGCAAGCACGTCCTGGTGGAGAAGCCGCTCGCGCGGAGCAGCGCGGGTGCGCGGGCCATGATGACGGCCGCGGCTGCCGCGGGAGTGGTCCTCATGGTGGGGCACACGTTCGAGTACAACCCGGCCGTCCGGAAGCTCGCTGAACTGGTGCAAACCGAGGAACTCGGCGAGTTGTACTACATCGACAGCGCTCGGCTCAACCTCGGCCTGTACCAGAACGACGTCAACGTCATCTTCGATCTCGCCCCGCATGACATCTCCATCATCAACTACGTGCTTGGCCGCAAGCCGGTCGCGGTCCAGGCGTGGGCCTCCCGGCACGCGCACCGGCGGCTGGCGGACGTGGCCTACCTGCGCCTGTATTTCGGCGACTGCCTCGACGACCACACCCTGTCGGCAAACATCCATGTCAGCTGGCTCGACCCGTGCAAGGTGCGCAGAATCACCGCTGTCGGCAGCAGGAAGATGGCCGTCTATGACGACCTCGCCGCCGAGGAAAGGATCCGGATCCTGGACAAGGGTGTCTGTCTTCCGCCGGAAGGGGACGACCTCACTCAACCCCCGATGTCATACCGGTACGGCGATATCGTCGTCCCGTTCGTTTCGCCCGATGAACCGCTGGCCGTCGAGGACCGGCACTTCGTTGAATGCATCGCGAACGCGGCCCGTCCCCTTTCCGACGGCGAGGACGGGCTTTCCGTGATCGAGGCGCTGGAGGCCGCCGAGTTGTCACGGCGGCTTGGCCGTATCGTCCTGCTCGATGAGGTGGGGCGGGACGACCGCCTGAACGCCTTGCCCCTGCAGCCGGCGGCTGAGGACAGGCCGCTGCTGGCAGTCTCTCCCTCCGAGGTACGCTGACGATGCGCACGTGCAGGTGATGCGTCATGAGGGCACCTGGCCGTCACCGTCAGACCCGCTCGGCGGGCTGGCCGGGCGCGGCAGCAGGGGCCGTTGCGACGGCTCCGGCCACCGCGGACGTGCTGGCGCCAGGCGAGCCGGCCGACGGCGCAGGATCTCTCGCCGGGACCGGCCAGTCAGCTGAGCTATCCAGGCCGGCCTCGGCTGCGGGTGACTCCCTGACGGTCGCCGCCTGGACGGCCCTGAGCCGTGTCACCGGCCTGGTCAGAGTTGCCGTCGTCGGCGCGGTGCTTGGCCCCACGTACACCGGGAACACCTACCAGTTCACGAACTCGCTGCCGAACCTGCTCTACTACGGCTTCCTGGCCGGGGGATTCTTCTCGTCGCTGCTTGTTCCCGCGCTCGTGCGGCATATCGACGCCGGCAAACGGGCCGGCGCGGAGCGGGTGGCTGGCGGCTTTCTTGGCGTTACGCTCGCGGCCATGGCGGCGATCACCCCGCTGGCCATCATCCTCGCACCGCTCGCGCTGAAGATCGCGGCCTTCGGCGGGCCGCACACGGTTGGCGCTGCCGAGGTCCGCGTCGGGCGCCTGCTGATCCTCATGTTTATTCCGCAGATGTTCCTGTACGGCGTGGTCGGGACCTCAAGTGCGGTAATGAACTCCCGGCGGCGTTTCGCGCTTGCCGCCGGGGCTCCGATTGTCGAGAACTTCGGCACCATCGCGGTCCTCGGTGCCACCGCGGCGCTCTATGGCACGGGCAAGGGCATCGGCAACTTGCCGACCGGGGAAGTCCTGCTCCTCGGGCTCGGGTCGACCGGCGCGGTGGCCATGCACGCTGCCACTCAGTGGTGGGGGGCCAGACGAGCCGGGGTGACGCTGCTGCCCCGTCCCGGGTGGCGCGACGGCGAGGTCCGGGTTGTCGTGCGACGGGCGGTGCCGGCACTGGGCCAGGCGGGACTGGACGCCGTTCAACTGCTCGCCCTGCTGATAGCGGCCGATCGCCTGCCAGGCGGGATCGTCGCTTTCCAGATCGCCTTCAACTTCTACAACCTGGCCAACAACCTCGGCACCGCGCCCGTGGCGTTGTCGCTGGTTCCCCGGCTGGCCCGGATGCATCTCGACGATGACGCGACGACATTCCGTGACACCCTGGTTCGCGGCCTGTCGCTCGGATTCTTCGTCACGATCCCGGCAGCTGTCGGCCTGCTTGTCCTGACCCGTCCGCTGGCGGCAGCCATCTCGTTCGGCCGCATGGACTCGGCCGGGGGCGTTGCCTTGGTCGCCGCGGCGCTTGCCCCGCTGTCCGCGGCGGTTGTCGGCCAGACCGCCTTCATGATCGTCACCTATGCGTCTTATGCGCGGAAGGACACCAGGTCACCACTGCACTCAATGATCCTGCAGACCGCGCTGTGCCTCGCGGTCGTGGGTCTGAGCCTGCTCGTCCACGGACCGGCCGTGCTCGTCATGCTGGGGCTGGCCGTGTCGGTGTCGGTTGTCGCCGCGGCCTGTCACCTGACCGCCAGAATGTGGCGGAACTCCGCCCGCGGTACCCAGCGGCTGGCCCCGTCGCTGGCCAGGTTCGCGGCCGGCGCCGCCATCATGGCCGGCCCGGCCTGGCTTATCGCTACGTTCGCGCCCGGCTGGCTGGGGCACCCGCTTGGCCCGAGGGTCGGCATAGTCGCGGCCACATTGGCCGGGGCGACCGTGTTCGTAACCGTCGAGGCGCTGTGGGGCGCGCCGCAGGTGAGCTGGCTCGCCGCGGGCCTGGGCCAGGTGCGGCATGCTGCCGGGCGCGCGGTCGCGGGACGGGCCTTGGCTGGCGCGGGCGTGCCCACTGACCTGCCGCCCGCCACGGCAGGATCGGATTGGTTCCCCTGGCACCGGCGCAACGGACCGCCGCCGAGCCGTCATCTGGTCCGCTGGCTGATCCAGTCGGCCCTCCTGGCCGGGGCCGCAAGCGCGGGGGCGATGACCGCGCTCGCGCCTCGCCAGGCACTCCTAGCTCTGCTGGTGGCGACGATCGTGGCGTGCGTATGGCGGTGGCCAGCGCTGGCGGCATACCTCGCCATCGGGCTGACACCGCTCATCGTGAACCTCAGCATCGGCGGCCTGTCCTACATCCGGCCCAACGAGGCGATCGACCTGCTGGTGGGGGCGGTTCTTGCCGCCCGGGGGCTGACCATGGCGCGCACTGGCCAGCTGCCGAGGATCCGGGTGGACCGGATCGAGGTGGCCTTGGTCTTGATGGCGGTGTTCAACTCGGTCGTCCCGCTGCTGTGGATGATGGTCAGGCAGGAACCGATCAGCCAGGACGACCTCCTTTACAGCCTGGTGATGTGGAAGCTCCTCGGTCTTTACGCGATCGTCCGCTTCGCGGTGAGCACCGACAAGCAGATACGGCGGTGCTTGTGGCTGTCCGTCGCCGCCGCATCAGTCGTGGCGCTGATCGCGGTCATGCAGTCCCTGTCCCTGTTCGGGGTGCCGAGGCTGCTCGCCGAGTTCTTCGGAGGCCCGACCGAGTTCGGCCCTCCCGGCGGCCGGGGCAGCTCAACGCTCGGGCTGCCCGCCGCCACCGCAGACCTCATGGTCTTCAACCTGGCGATCGTGGCCGGCCTGTGGACGCGCTACCGACGGCACGGTCTTGTGCTGTTGGCCGCCGCCGTCCTGATGCTGTTCGGGGCACTGGCCGCGGGTGAGTTTTCCGGTGCCATCGGCCTGGTCGTGGGCGTGATCTGCATCGCCATCGTGTCAGGCTCGCCCAGGCTGCTGGCCTGGTTCGTGCCGGCCGCGGCGATCGGCGGGTATGTCCTATGGCCGGTGATCGGCACCCGTCTCAGCGGCTTCCAGTCGGCCGCAGGCCTGCCGCAGAGTTGGCTTGGCCGAGTGGAGAACCTGGAGACCTACTTCTGGCCCAGGCTTTTCTCTGACTGGAATTTCCTGCTTGGCGTCGAGCCCTCGGCCCGCATAGCCATCGTGAGCTACTCGGGAAACTACGTCTGGATCGAGAGCGGATACACGTGGCTGCTCTGGGGCGGCGGCATACCGCTGCTGGCCAGCTTCCTCTTTTTCGCTTACGTCACGGGGAAGAGGGGCTGGCAGGCGGCGTGGGCGGCCAAAGACGCCCGGAGCGTGGCGGGCACGGCGGTCTTCGTGGCGGTCATCGTCATCGTCGTCTTGATGCTCTTTGATCCGCACCTGACATATCGCGGTTCGGCGGACGAGTTCTTCTTCCTGATTGCTCTGGTAGCACCACGAGACCGCGGTAATGATCGGCCGTTCGCCCGTGATCACGCAGCAGCCGAGTTGGACGCGAGGGAGTTGACACGATATGACACTTGACAAAACGGTGCACAACTCAAACGGGCACGGAGCCGAGTCTGCGGGTCAGCCGTCACGACGCCGCCACCGCGGTGCCGACCAGGGAACGCGGCTGGCGAGACTGACGGCGAGGGAATTCGGCCGCGCGCCAGGCGGCCAGGCCTCGTGGCGAAGGTTCCTCGCGGCCCGCGCGCTGTGGATCCTGGCCGTGACGGCCTTGACAATCGGCGGGGCGGCGTGGCTGGTGTTCTCGCAGACGCCGCTCTATAGATCCCAGGCCGTCGTGAACGTTGAGCCCCCGGCCGCGTCCGCCAGCAGCGGCAACCCGCCCAACATGGCGACCGAAGAGGGTGTCGTCTCCTCATCGGCCGTGCTCGCGGGAGCATCACGTGTGCTGCATGTGCCGGTGGCCACACTGGCCAGCGGAGTATCGGTCCATGTATCGGGCACGACCACCCTGCTGCAGATCACTTACGCTGACCCGGACCCCCGCGTGGCACAGCAGGGAGCGCAGGCGATCGCCGCGTCCTATGTTTCCTACCGGTCCCCGCATTCGGCCGGGCCCGGCAAGAAGCCGGCCAGATCAGCGGCGCTTAGCGTGAATCCAACCGCCGTACTGGTCACGCCGGCGTCGCTGCCCACCTCACCCGCCGTCCCTGACAAACCATTCGACCTCGGTATCGCGGCGATCATCGGACTCGTCCTTGGCCTCGGAACCGCCGCGCTCCGCGACCACATGGACGATCGCTTGCGCAGTCCGCTTGACCTGGAGGACCGCATCGACGCCCCGGTGCTCGCGTTGATCCCCGCCTTCCGGACCAGCAGGCGCCATCCTGACCGTCGGCTGGTCATGCTGGTCAACCCGGGTTCTGTCGCCGCAGAGGCCTACCGCGGCCTGCGTGCGCAGCTGGTGCAGGCGGCGACCTCAAGGAATGCCAAGACGCTACTCATCACCAGCCTGGGCTGGGAGGACAAGAGTACGGTCGCCGCCAACGTGGCGGTCGCCCTCGCGCAGTCTTTCCGCAGCGTGGTGCTGGTCTGCGCGGACCTGCGCTGGGGCCGGGCAGATGAGCTGTTCGCCGAGAGCGACGCAGACCATCCCGGCGGGCGTCAGGAAGGCGGGACAAGCCCCGCGGGGAGTCTCCGGGCCGCCGGGGTTCCCGGACTCCAACTGCTGCCTCCGGGCGCGATCCCGGCCGACCCGCTGGTGCAACAGCCTGCTTGGCATGCCTGGCTCAGCGATGTCCGCAGGCACGCGGATCTCGTCATCATCGAGGCTCCGCCGATTCTGGCCACCGCGGACGCCCGGCCGGTCATCGACGTCGCAGAGATGATCTTGATCGTGGCGGATGCGAGGACGTCCACCAGGGCGCGGGCGCGAGCTGCCCTGCGCGAAGTCCGGCAAGTGCGCGGCAAGGTGGTCGGATGCGTGCTGGTCAATGTGGGCAGGCGCCACCGCCTGCGGTCACACAGGCCCGGGCCGGTCGCCGAAGAGGGCGCCACGATCGAGTGGCGGCTCGCCGGTCAACCAGAGGAGTCAGCGGCCACGGACTCCGGCCCGGACCGAGTTGCCCCGGACCGGGTTGCCCCGGACCGGGTTGCCCCGGACCGGGTTGCCCCGGACCGGGTTGCCCCGGACCGGGTTGCGGAGCGCCCGGCAGGACCACTGGCTTAGGGCCCGCCGGTCACCGTCATCCGGCGGGCCGAGGCTTGGTAATCAGCCCGAGGTCGTCATCCGTGATGGTCGCGTCGATACTGTTTGCCTTCGTGAATTCTCCGAACGCCTCATAGGCACCGGCCCATCTGCCGCCGTCGCGGCAGTCGTCCGTGACGATCACCCCGCCCGGGGAAACCAGCCCGTATATCTTTTCAAGCGCCGCAAGCACGGGATGGTACAGGTCGACATCGACCAGCGCGAAGCGGAACGGTGCGATCGGGGTGTAATCGAAGGTAGAGGCGTCCGCGCGGAAGGATGTCACCCGCCTGACGCCATTGCGGCGCATCGTCCGGTCGAACCAGGGCTTGCTGTTGCCGCGGAATTCAGTGTCGTACCGGTAATGACGGCCGCGCGCATGTTCGTATGAGATGTCCTTCGCGGTAAAGCCGGTGAATGTGTCGACCGCGTAGTAATCGACATCGATGCTGAGGGTATCGATATGGCGATTGAGGAAGACGGTGGTCGCGCCGAACGCGCAGCCTACCTCGATAATCGATCCAGGAACGTCCGCCGTGTTCGTGATCTGCTGGCAGAGAAGGCAGAGTTGTGACGGCGAGAACATGAACCTGTATCTGTAGGTAAACAGTTCCCTGAATGGGGTCCGTAGCACAAGCTGCTTGGAGGCGTGCGCCAGGCGCGACCGCGACGGCCAGGCGTCAGGCAGAGTCGGCCTTCCAAGCTTCTGGCCTGCGGGCGGTACCTCGTCGTCATCAATGCACATGCTGTCGCTCCTGGTAATGGACCGGCTCAACAATCGGCTATGTGGTGACGTTCCGGCAATCCTCATCCGTGCCAGGACCGATACGTCATACGGGGGATGCGCCCGGGGCATAGGAGCAGGCAAGGTCTGGTCGCATGACCACTTCAGTCGGCGCGGATCTGATTGAACGGGCCGTGACACGGGCCAGCGAGTGGTTCTCCCCCATCCGGATGATGGACGTGGAGATCACCGAGCCGTTGCCGGCCGTGCCGTACGACGAGCAGCGGCCGCGGATGTGGGCGATGGGGCGCCTGCACACTGAACCGGTAGGCGTGTGCGCCGTACGCGTGGATCGGGAAGGGCTCAGTCCTGATCGGCTTGGCGCGCTGCTCTGGCCGGAGATCGGCGGAGCAGTGGCCGACCGCTTCGCACTGGCAGGGCTTCCCCCGCCTCGCGCCCTGACCGGTGCTGGAATCCAGGCGGACGCCGCCACCTGGCCTTTCCTTCGTCTTCGCCGGGCAGTGCTGGCCGCGCCCCCGTTCATCAGCGTTATCGTCCCTACCCGCAACCGGGAGGAGCGACGGCACACCTGGCTGGACAGCCTCAGCCGGCAGGACTATCCCCGATTCGAGGTCGTGGTGGTCGACAATGCGCCCGCCAGCGATGCCGTCCGTACGTTCGTCGATGCCGCGCAGGGGAGCGAGATCGCGTTGCGGTACGTCAGTGAACCCCGCCCGGGGACGTCATGGGCCGCCAATGCCGGGATAGCGGCGTCGGCGGGTGAGATCATCACCTTCTGTCCCGACGACGGAGAGCCTGACCGCCACTGGCTGGCCGGGCTGGCAACGGGCTTCGCCCGGGGCGACGACATCGGGTGCGTCACCGGGATGGTTCTTCCGGCCCGGCTGGATACGCCGGCGCAGGAGCTGTACGAGCAGTTCGGCGGGTTCCGCAAGGGCCGCGGCTTCTCGCCCGCCATCTTCTCCCGGCACGGCCCGCAGAGCCCTGTTTACCCGGTACCCCCGTTCGGCACCGGCGCGTGCGTCGCGTACCGGCGGGAGGCGCTCGAGCGTATCGGCGGCTTCGATGTCGCGCTGGGACCGGGAACGCCCGCCCGCGCGGCCGAGGACCTGCTCGCCATGTCAATGGTCCTGCTGGCCGGATACCGCCTGGCCTACGAGCCCGCGGCGTTGATGCGCCACGAGCACAGGCGGGACCTGGAGGGCCTGCGCCTTCAGATGGAGGGGTACGGCGTCGGCCTGACCGCCTACTACGCCGCGCTGCTTCGGCACAGGCCAAGCGTGCTCCCCGAACTGATAAGACTGATGCCGACCGGCATCGGCTATCTGCGTAAGGCGAGCTTCAGGCGCACCACGGCGCCGCTTGACCTTCTCGAAGGGCTCAGGCGAAGGCATGTCAGGTCGATGCTGATGGGTCCCGTGGCGTATGCCGTAGGTCAAGTTCGTACTGGTCGTGGACGACGCCGCCGGCCCCGAAGGAGACCTTGAACTCGTACAGCCCGTCATCGAGGCACCGGCCCCCGTTCGGGGTGGAGACGCCGAAGTCGAAGAACCGGTGCCCGCGGCGGCGCGCGAGGTCTATGCCTCGTTCCATGACCAGGTCGGTGACGCACGCGGCCCTGCCGTGATCCGTCGTCGCGGTGTACTGCATGTGCAGCACCGGGCCGGCGGCGAACAGCACCGCGCCGCCGGCCAGGAGCCCATCGGCGCGCGCGACGACCAGGATGATGTCATCGGGAAACAGGTCGTGCAGGAGCCGCATATCCGCGAGGGAGTGCACCGGCGCCGTGGCATGCCGCCGGGCGAGGTTGGCCTCGAGGATGTCCCAGAAACCACCGATCTCGTCCCAGCTCTCGTCGGTCGACACGCCCGCCGCCTCCGCCGTTCGCCGGGACCGGATCCGGCGCTGGGTCACCCGGCCCCGGCGGCTCAGGTCGATCGCCGCCGACAGGTCGCTGCGGAAGCGGCGGCCGTCGAGCCGGAACAATGCATGCAGGTCATCCTGCGCGGGCGCCGACTGGTAGACCCACGGCACCGCCTTATACCGCAGTCGGCTGTATCCGAGCCTCCGGTAATGGTCGGTGATCTCACGCAAGGCCGCCATCATCGACGCGCCGTGGACCGAGCCGTCATGAACCAGCCCGCCGTAGGTCAGGCCGGGATGGCTGACGATCATCTCCGGACAGGCCGGGCTCACCGCTGCCGGGAACACACCGTTGATCCTCCCCCGGCGGTCCTCGAGCACGACAGAACGATCAACGAAACGGTCGCCATGGTAGGACAAGAACCGGCGCGTGTGCAGGAACGTGCCGTTGCACGACCGGTCGACGAGGTCCTCCCACGCTTGCGCACGCGCCGGCTGGTAGGTCCGCGCTGCCGGGCCTGCCACCTCGGAGGCGGCCATCTGCAGATCAGCTCGCATGCCTCAGACGATCGGTCCCGGCCCGGTCTGCGGCAACCCTCATGTAGCTGATGCGGTCCACGCCACACAGGGGATGCCCCGGCCACCGGACCCGCGCTAGGTTTGCGGCGCACGTCCGCAGACAAGCGAGGCAGGCTTGGCCGGAAGGAGCCCACAATGCCCGAACAGCCGAATGAAGACTCCGCGCATGTTCTCGTGGTCGTGGAAAATCTCCCGATGGGGATCGACCACAGGGTCCGTAAGCAGGTGAACGACTTGCTCGCCAGCGGCTACCGGGTGTCCGTGGTGACGAGGAGAGATCCGGCGAATGCCCGGTACCGCGACTTGCCTGGCATGACGGTGCTTGAGTACCCGGCACCTCGTGAGCCCCGCGGCAAGGCCGGCTACGCCCGTGAGTACGGGGTGTCGCTCGGCTGGGCCGCCGTCCTCAGCCTGGCTGCCCGGCTTCGCGGTCGCGTAGACGTGGTCCAGTTCTGCCAGCCGCCGGACATCTACTTCCCGCTGGCCTGGATGCTGAGGGGGCTGGGCATGAAGGTCGTCATCGAGCAGCGTGACCTCATGCCCGAGCTTTACGCCGCCCGCTACGGCCATGCCAGCCCGGCCATCGAATCCCTGCTGCGGTGGTGCGAGCGGCGGACCCAGCGCGTCGCCCACCACACTTTGTGCATGAACGAGACCTTCTGCCGGCGCGCGACCGAGGCGGGCGCCGCACCCGAACAGTTGACGATAGTCGGGAACGGACCGGTGCTCAGCCGGGTCAGCGCGGCGTCCGCCAGCCCCGCCCTGCGCCGCCAGCATAAATTCCTGTGCTGCTGGATTGGCGTGATGGCCCGGCAGGACCGCGTTGATCTGCTGCTGCGCGGCATCGCGCACATCGTGCATGACCTCGGGCGCACGGATTGCGGCTTCGCCATCCTGGGTGACGGCGAGTGTTTTGAACAAGCGCGGGAAACCACGGCCCGGCTTGACCTCGAACCCTGGGTTGACCTGCCTGGATGGCTGCCTGAGGAGAAGGTATTCAGCTACCTCGCAACGGCTGATCTGGGCCTCGACACCTCGCTGCAGGGCGAGATCTCCCCGGTCAAGATCCTTGAGTACATGGCATTCGGCCTGCCGTTCGTGGCATTCGACGTGGCAGAGACCCGGGTCGCGGGACTGGGCGCGTCCGTGCTTCTAACGCCGGGCGACGTCGAGAGCTACGCGCGGCACGTAGTCGCACTGCTCGATGACGCTGGCCTCCGTTTCGAGCTGGGGGAGACCGGCCGCGAGCGGGTGCGGGCGGACCTGGCCTGGGAGCGGCAGTCGACAGCGTACCTCGGCGTCATGCGAAGGCTCAGCCAGCGGAGCCCGCGGCACGCGAACCCGCGGGCACGGGCCGCGGGTTCGGGCGCCCGGTTACGGGCTAGCAAGGTTGCCGGAGCAGGCCCTTGTCGCCGATGTCGGTACGGTACTGCATGCCCTCGAAGTGGACGAGCTTCACGGCCTCGTACGCCTTCTGCTGAGCCTGGGCTAGGTCGTCGGCGACGGCCGTCACGTCGAGGACGCGCCCGCCCGAGGTGAGGAGATGGCCGTCCACCCGCCTGGTACCCGCGTGGAAAACGACGACATCCGGAAGGGCCTCGGCGGCTTCGGCGCCGGTGATGGGCAAGCCCGTCTGATACGTTCCGGGGTAGCCGTCCGAGGCGAGGACGACCGTAAGGGCGGTCTTTGTGCTCCACGCGATGTCACCCGCCCGCAGGCCGCCGTCGGCGCAGGCGTTCAGGATGCCAAGAAGATCCGAATCGAGCAATGGCATATACGACTGTGTTTCAGGATCGCCGAACCTGGCGTTGAACTCCAGCGCCCTGACCTCGCCGGACTCGACCATGAGACCCGGATACAAGGTGCCGGTGAACGGCGAGCATCGTGCTTCGAGTTCAGCCAGAACCGGGTCTATGACCTGCGCCTGGACCTTGCCGAGCAGGTCGTCATCCAGCCAGGTCACGGGCGCGTAGGCACCCATGCCGCCCGTGTTGGGGCCGGTGTCGCCGGTGCCAGCCCGCTTGTGATCCTGGGCGGGCGGCAACAGAATCGCGTGACCACCGTCACAGAAGGCATGGATGGAGACCTCCTGTCCATTCAGGTATTCCTCTATCACCACCTGGCTGCCGGCTGGGCCGAAGATCTTCTCTGCCATCAGTGCCTCCAGCGCCCGGACCGCCTCGGACAGGTCACTCGCGATGTAGGTACCCCGGCTGAACGCGGGGCCGCTGGCCTTGACCACCAGCGGGAAGCCGCAGGACTCAACGTAGCGCCGGGCGGACCCGAGATCTGTGAAAGCCTCGTAGCGCGCGGTCGGGACGTCGCGAGCGGCCATGACGTCTTTACCGTAGACCTTTGAGGTCTCGATTCTCGCCGCGGCGCGGGTCGGGCCGTAGATGCGCAGGCCGGCGGCCCTGAACGCGTCGACGACGCCGGCCGCGAGCGCGTCATCCGGCCCCACCAGGACAAGATCGATATTTTCTGCCCGGGCGAAATCCAGGAGACGTTCGGTATCACTGGTCTTGATCGGGATATTCTCGGCGATGGCCTCAGTTCCGCCGTTTCCCGGCGCCACGTAGAGCCGGGCGAGTTCCGGTGAGCGAGCGAGCTTCCAAGCCAGTGCGTGCTCGCGGGCGCCGCCGCCGATGATCAACACTCTTTGCTTCGGGTCCATTGTCATCCTTTCGCGCTGGCCTGGAACTTGTCGAGTCGCTCCGCCAGCTCGTCGATCCGCTCTAGCAGGTCCGCGGTGCGCAGGCCGAGCGTCTGCTGGGTGGACGTGATAACACTCGGGGCCGGGCGCACGACGGAGTCCTCGGTCATCACCTCATAAATCCTCAGCACCCCATCGCCGCTGAGAACATCCACGTAGCCATCCACGCTTGACCGGCCCACCACCCGACCGGGAACGCGCCCGGCATAGCGCAGGGCATTCCGGACGGGGGCTGCCCTCATGATCGAGATCCGGCGCGCCTTGAGGTACGTATAAGCTTCCGGGTAAGGTATGGACAGGGCCTGGTGGAACGCACGGATCTGGGCGTCAATGCGCTTTGTGGAATCGGACCAGCTGATTTCGCTGTCTTCGGGCAATCGTGCGCACGCGTAGGTAGCCGCGGATTCGTCTTGTGCCACTCCGGCGTAGCCGCCAAGGTACCGTTCGACGGTGGCGCCGAGAACGCGATGCTGTATCTCGTTCAGTTTCGAATAGATATCGGCCGCCGTGTCGCCCGGGTCGGCCGTTATCCGATCCTGGTACAGGATATTCCCTGCATCAAGATCATTTGTGATCACGTGTATCGTGATGCCGAGTTCACGTTCGGTGTTAATGAGGCCCCATTGCACGGCGGCGAGGCCGCGGTATTGCGGCAGCAGGGCGTAGTGCACGTTTACGAACCGGCAGCGGTCCAGAATCGGGGCGTTCAGTATGCGGTCATATGAGGAGATGACCGTGCAGTCGGGGCGGTGCTCCACGACCGCCTGCTCCAGTGCCCGCATGCTGGTATCGGTCAGGATTGGCACGTTGAGTTCGCGGGCACGGCGTTGCACCTCATCCTCCTGGCCCCCGCGCGAGCGGGCATTCCGGATTACCCCGACGACGTGGAACTTGTCGGCCAGCGATTCCAGTGCGGTCCGGGCGGAAGGTCCCTTGCCCACAAGCAAAACCTTGCTCACGAGGCACCCTCCCGGAACAGGGCAGGCAGCGTACGGGCGAGGATTGCCAGGTCGAGGCCGAAGCTGCGGCGCCGGACGTATTCGGCGTCAAGGTAGAGCCACTCCCGTACCGGCAGCCGGCTCCGCCCGCTTACCTGCCACAGTCCGGTCATGCCTGGCCTGACCTCGAACCGCCGCTGGTAATCCGGGTAGGCCAGGGGCCACATCTCCGCCTCCCAGGGCAGTGCCGGGCGCGGCCCCACCAGGGACATCTCCCCCCGCAGCACGTTGAGCAGTTGCGGCAGCTCATCAAGGCTGGTCCGGCGGAGCCATGCGCCGACCGGGGTGATTCGCGGATCGGATTGCAGCTTGAACAGGCCACCTGGCCGGCTGGCGGCTGCCTCATCCGCGAGCAGGCCAGCGACGTAATCCCGGTGGATCTGGTCGCCGCGGCTGACGTACATGGTGCGCAGCTTCAGCATGGAGAAGCGCCGCATGCGGAGGCCCACTCGTTCCTGGCGGAAGAACCCGGGGCCGGGCGAGGTCGATCGCGCCAGCAGCCAAAGCGCCGCCAGCAGCGGCGCCAGTACCAGGAGCGCAATCAACGACACCACGACATCCAGTGTCCTTTTCGCCGCCTCGCGACCGAGCCGGGACGGGGGTTCAGAATGGCGGCGGTGCAGTGCCCGCCTTCTTTCCGAAAGATTCGTCATTAGATCCCGTTTCCTGGCAATCTCTAATTAACCGGAACCGGCGCGCAGGCCGCGTTCCGCGAGATTTGCAACTGCAGATAACCGGGCTATGCAAGCACACATTGAAAGCTAGCCCGTGCCTGCGGCCGGACGCATCCTCCACCTGGCGTAGAGGCGTTCCGCACGGTTGGGGTACAGAAGCGCTGCCGGAAGGCGGCCAGCATGCCTCAGGTCGGGAGGGACTCCTGTGCCGCCAGCGCCTCACGGACCGCGCCGCAAACCCGGTCAAGCTGGCCGTCGCTCATGTGAGGAAACATCGGCAGCGAGAGAATCTCACCGGCGCACTTCTCGGTGACCGGAAGCGGGCTCGTCGCATAGCGCAGGTAGGGAGGGTGCCGGTGGCACGGGACAGGGTAGTGGAGGTGGGTCTCGATCCCCGCCTCCGCCAGCCGCTGCCGGACCAGGGCGCGATCAGGTACCAGGGCGACGGCCAGGTGGTAGGCCCCTCGCGATCCCGGCAGCTCGGCCACCAGGCGGGCCGGCCCGCAGTCCCCGCCGTCCAAGGCGGCACGGTACCGGGCGGCGATCGACCGGCGTGCCTCGGTCCAGGTGTCGAGCCAGGGCAGCTTGGCGTGCAGCACGACGGCCTGGAGGGCGTCCAGGCGGCTGGTGGTGCCGACCAACTCGTGGTCGTACCGGTAACGTTGGCTGCGGCCGTGATCGCGGAGGCTCCTGAGGCGTGCGGCCAGCTGCGTGTCGTCGGTTACGATGGCGCCGCCATCGCCAAAGGCCCCGAGGTTCTTGGCCGGGTAAAAGCTGTAACAGCCCGTCCGCCCTATTGACCCAGCCTGGCGGCCGCGCCAACTCGCGCCATGGGCCTGCGCCGCGTCCTCGATAAGGACGATGCCCGCCCGGTCCGCGATGAGGCTCAGCGCATCCATGTCTGGCATCTGGCCGTAAAGATGGACGACGATTACCGCTGCCGTCCTCGGGGTGATGGCCGACTCAAGCTCCCCGGGCGTGATCAGCAGGGTATCGGGGCTCACATCCGCGAACACCGGGGTCGCCCCGGCCATGACCACGGCTTCGGCCGACGCGATGAACGTGTTGGCCGGAACGATGACATCATCGCCGGCGCCGATTCCCAGGCCCCGCAGCGCCAGCAGCAGCGCATCGGTCCCGCTGCTCACCCCAACCGCGTGCGCTACGCCGCAGTACGACGCCCACTCCCGCTCGAAGTCCTCGACGGCCGCACCGCCCACGAACCTGCTCGAGCTGAGCAGCCGCGCCCACTCCCGCTCGACAGCGGTGCGGACATCGCGAGTCATCGCGGCCAGGTCGGTGAAGGGGACGCTCTCGGTTGGTTTCACGATGCACCCGTTCGGCTAATCGTCCAGGTGTGAGCGGGTCAGCGCGACCGCTTCAAGCGCCGAGTGCACGCCGAGCTTGGCCATGAGGTTCTGCAGATGGGTCCGGACGGTGTTAGGCGACATGTGCAGGTGCTCGGCAGTGTCCCGCCGGTCGGCGCCCTCGGCGAGGCAGACCAGAACCTGCCGCTCACGCTGAGTCAGCGCAGTCAGGAACTCGCCGTCACCGTCATGTCCCAGGTCACGCTGGCGCATCAGCAGCCTCAGCACCTCTCCCGTATCGCTCGGGGGGAGCCAGGTCTCGCCACGCGTGACCCCGTGGATGACATTGATCAGGCGATCGACCGATTCATCCTTGCGGACCCAGCCGACGGCGCCAGTCTCGATTCCGCGTACTATGCGCCTTGGGTCTGAGGAGCCACTGATAAGTATCACGTAGGGCGTCCTTCCGCGTCGGGACAGTTCCTCGCACAGGGTGAATGCCGCGTCGCCGGGGAGGTCGGCGTCAAGCAGCACCACGTCCGCGAGGCTTCCCGCGAACAGCTGCGGCGATGGGATCCTCCCGTGCAGCGCCGCCACGATTTCCAGGCCCGGTTCCGCTTCCAGCCGGGTCGCCAGGGCATCTGCGAAGGTAGTTTCCTGAACCAAGATCAGCAGCCTGACGGCCATGCCAGGAAGCCTTCCGCGCCGCACGTGACGGCGAAACCCCAGCTTGGCGTGGCCCGGATACGTCGAATGGAGGAATGTCTTCCGATCCCGGGCCGGCGGTGCCAGATACAGTGCCGTGATGGACACCATCTCCATTACGGGCTTGAGTGTCCCGGCAGTCATCGGCGTGCACGACTGGGAGCGCGAGATCACCCAGGCGCTTGTCTTCAGCGTGGACATGGCCACCGACGTGCGGCGGGCTGCCCGGGACGATGACCTGGCCGCGGCGCTTGACTACTCGGCGGTCGCGCAGACCATCGCCTCGGTCGTCCGCGACGGCCGGTTCCGGCTCATCGAGACCGCGGCCGAGCGGGTGGCGGAACGGCTGCTCGCCGACCACCCCGTCGACTGGCTCCGCCTCGAGGTTCGCAAGCCCATCGGGGGCCCGGCCGCCGACCGGGCCTACACGGCGGCGGTCACGATCGAACGCGGCGTCCGGACCCGCTGAGGCCCGGCGCCGCGCCCAGATCGCGCAGGCGGGCGACGGCCTCGGTGCGGGAGGTTACATCAAGGGTGCGGTAGATGTGCTGCAGGTGGGCCTGCACGGTGCGGGTGCTTATGCCCAGGGCCCGGGCGATCCCGCGGTCGGGCTGGCCCTCGGCGACGAGGTGGAGAATGCGGGCCTGGCGCGGGGTCAGCAGCGGGCTGGGTCCGGATTCCGGCGCGACGGGGCCTGGCTGCGTCAGCAGTGCCACGTCGCCGGCCTGCCGTATGTGGGTGCGCAACAGGTCAAGAAGCTCGAGGTCTTCGGTGGAGAAGTCGCGCCGATGTCGGTTCACCGCGACCGCGATGAGCGCGCCGCCTGCCGCCGGTATCCCGAGCACAGCCTGATACTCGGTGCCGCGCAGGCGATAGAAGTCGTGGTAAAGGCCCAGGGAGCGGAACTGACGGTTGCTGAGGAAGTCGGAGATCCGCCGGGCCCGGCCATCGCCAGTGGCCCGGTTATAAGCGAGGACGGGATGCTCGGCCAGATGCTTCTGGAGCTGTTCAACTGCGCCGGGGAATGTGCCGGCGGTCGGCTCGAACGCCAGGGCCAGCAGCGACGGGCTACCGCCGACGTAGCCGATGTAGTTGTAGGAGGACGAGTCGCCGGGGATGAGACCGGAGACCACGTTGACCACCCGGGCGGCGTAGCCGGGGGCGTTCACGGGCGCGTACAGTTCCGCCAGCCCGTCACTGAGCTGGCGCAGCAGGCCGCCGGAAATGCTCACCATCCTCCCCCCCGGAACGGTATCAGCTAAGCAAAATTACCGATACCGTAACCGACCTGCGTCGATGCACAGTTAACGTGGTCGAGGAATGGGTGCGCTGGGGGGGCTGAGCACGTCAGGCGGAGCGCGCCTCGACCTGGCCAGACGGTTGTCGGCAGCCGGGCCGCTCACGGGCCCGGCTGCCGACTCCGGACGCCGGACGCGACGGCCTGGGGGGGAGAGGTCACGCCGCGCGGGCGTACAAGGCCAATTTATAACGTCCGTCCGATCGTCTACGCACCATTTGACCCCGAGTGCCCCCGGACATCGTCCACTGGCAAGCTCGCAGCGCCTCGTTGACGGTCGCCTTCTTGGTCGTCGTGCCTAGGATCTCCGCCGCCTGGGCCAACAGCCGCGGGACCCTGGTTCAGGCCGCCGGGGGCCTGGGGCGCAGGCCGCTCATGCCGCCGTCCACGGCCAGCGCGGTGCCGGTGGTGGCACCGGCGAGCGGGCTGGCCAGGTAGGCGATGGCCGCGGCCACCTCGTCCGCGGTGACCAGCCGGCCCATCGGCTGGCGGGCGCTGAGCGCGGCACGTTCGGCCGCCGGGTCGGGCGCGGCGTCGAGCAGCCTGCCCACCCACGGGGTATCGGCCGTGCCAGGGGTCACGCAGTTGACCCTGATCCCCTCGGGCAGGTGGTCGGCCGCCATGGCCAGCGTGAGCGCGTAGACGGCGCCCTTGCTCGCGCTGTAAAGCGCGCGCAGCGGCAGGCCCGCGATGCCAGCGATCGAGCAGGTGTTGACGATGGCCGCCTGGCCGCGCTCTGCCGCCGCCCGGCGCAGCAGCGGCAGGGCCGCCCGGGTGGTGCGGACGATGCCGAGCACGTTCACGTCGAGCACGCGGTGCCACTCGCCGTCGTCGTTGTCCTCGACCGTGCCGGCCGCCCCGATGCCCGCGTTGTTCACCAGGATGTCCAGGCCGCCGATGGCATGCCCGGCCCGGGCGACGGCGGCTCGGACCGCGATGTCATCGCTCACGTCGGCGATGACCGGGTGGAGACCCTCGTCCGGGGGTTCGACCCGGTCCAGCACCGCCACCCGGGCCCCGCGCGCCGCCAGCAGCCGTGCCGTGGCCAGCCCGATCCCCGAAGCACCCCCGGTGATCAGCGCCGTCCGCCCGGCGAATTCGGTCAACTGCTCCGCCATACATCGGATGTATCACACCGGGCCGCCTTTGGCGGCACGAGGCGGATACGCGGCGAGGGAATCAATAAGCCGAACAGGACCTTACCCTGACTGGGTGACCGAGGCGGCGGGCCAGGCGCCCGCGCGGATTCCCGGCGGCCTGCGACGTCCCGGGGCGGGCGCGGCCGGAGCCCTGACCTGATCGCTCCAGGCGAACGATCCAGGGAATTTGTGAGGGCTCCTCTTTCTTGAGTGTATATGACTCAACTTCTTGGAGGCTCTGTATGAGTGAGACTCTCACGCTTCCGGTCCTGCCGCTGGACGACGAGGTGGTGCTGCCCGGCATGGTGGTGCCGCTGGAAACGTCACAGCCTGAGGTCAGCGCCGCGATCGACGCGGCGCGTATGCCGTCACAGCAGGTTCCGGGCGTGCGTTCCGAGGCCAAGGCGCGGGTGCTGCTCGTGCCTCGGCTGCCCGACCGCGGGCTGGCCGGCGTGGGTACGCTGGCCACGATCGAGCAGGTCGGCCGGCTTCCAGGCGGACAGCCTGGTGCGCTGGTCCGCGGCGTCGCCCGGGTCACGATTGGCTCAGGAACGACCGGTCCTGGTGCCGCGCTCTGGGTCCAGGCCACGGTGGCCGAGGAGACCGGACGCGGGCCGCGGGCAGACGAGCTGGCCCAGCAGTACAAGACCCTGGTCACCGGGATCTTGCAGCAGCGTGGGGCGTGGCAGGTCATCGACATGATCCAGCAGCTCACCGACGCCTCGGCGGTCGCTGACAACGCCGGATACGCCAGCTACCTCACCACGGAGCAGAAGCTGCAGCTGCTGCAGACCACCGACCTGGTCGACCGGCTGGAGCTTGTCATCGGCTGGACCCGGGAGCACCTGGCCGAGCTCGACGTGGCCGAGTCCATCCGCAAGGACGTCGCGGAGGGAATGGAGAAGCAGCAGAAGGAATTCCTGCTGCGCCAGCAGCTCGCCGCCATCCGGAAGGAACTCGCCGACCTGAACGGCGACGCGGCCACGGAGGAGGACGACTACCGGGCCCGGGTGGAGGCCGCGGACTTGCCAGAAGCGGTCCGTGACGCGGCGTTGAAGGAAGTCGACAAGCTGGAGCGCACTCCCGACGCCTCGCCTGAGACCGGCTGGATCCGCACCTGGCTGGACACCGTCCTCGACATCCCGTGGAACACCAGGACCCAGGACGCCTACGACATCACCGGCGCGCGTCAGATCCTGGACGAGGACCACACCGGCCTGGACGACGTCAAGGACCGCATCATCGAGTACCTGGCCGTGCGCAAGCGGCGGGCGGACCGGGGCCTCGGGATCGTCGGCGGGCGCCGTTCGGGCGCCGTGCTCGCGCTGGTCGGCCCGCCGGGTGTCGGCAAGACCTCGCTCGGCGAGTCGGTCGCCCGGGCCATGGGCCGGAAGTTCGTCCGGGTGGCCCTGGGCGGCGTCAGGGACGAGGCGGAAATCCGCGGCCACCGGCGCACCTACGTCGGGGCCCTGCCGGGCCGGATCGTCCGCGCCATCCGCGAGGCCGGTTCGATGAACCCGGTTGTGCTACTTGACGAGGTGGACAAGATCGGTTCGGACTACCGGGGCGATCCCGCCTCCGCGCTGCTCGAGGTGCTCGACCCGGCGCAGAACCACACGTTCCGTGATCACTACCTCGAGGTCGAGCTTGACCTGTCCGACGTGGTGTTCCTGGCCACGGCCAACGTGCTCGATCAGATCCCCGGCCCGCTGCTTGACCGGATGGAGCTGGTCCAGCTCGACGGGTACACCGAGGACGAGAAGGTCCTCATCGCACGGGATCACCTGCTGCCCAGGCAGCTGTCAAGGGCCGGGCTGAACGCCGAGGAGGTGTCGGTCGCCGAGGACGCGCTGCGGCTGGTCGCGACCGAGTACACGCACGAGGCCGGAGTCCGGTCCCTGGAGAGGTCCATCGCGCGGATCCTGCGCAAGGTCGCGGCGCGCCTGGCCCTGGGCGAGGTGACGCTGCCGGTCAGCGTGGGCACGGGCGAGCTCAAGGACTACCTGGGGCGTCCCCGGTTCACGCCGGAGACCAACCTAGCCGCGCCCGACCGCCGGACCGCGGTGCCAGGTGTGGCGACCGGCCTGGCCGTGACCGGCGCGGGCGGGGATGTCCTGTTCATCGAGGCGTCCCTGGCCGGGCGGGAGACCGGAGAGACCGGGGTCACGCTGACCGGTCAGCTCGGCGACGTGATGAAGGAGTCGGCCCGGATCGCGCTGTCCTACCTGCGCTCGCACGGCGAGGAGCTCGATCTGCCGGTCGGCGAGCTGAAGGACCGCGGCGTGCATGTGCACGTGCCCGCGGGCGCGGTGCCCAAGGACGGCCCGAGCGCGGGCGTCACGATGACCACCGCGCTGGCCTCGCTGCTTTCCGGGCGGCCGGTGCGCGCCGACGTGGCGATGACCGGCGAGGTGTCCCTTACCGGGCGAGTGCTGCCGATCGGCGGGGTCAAGCAGAAGCTGCTGGCCGCGCACCGGGCGGGGATCTCCACCGTGCTGATCCCGCAGCGGAACGAACCCGACCTGGACGATGTGCCGGCCGAGGTGCTCGGCAAGCTGGACGTGCATGCGGTCGGCGATGTCCGCGATGTGCTGCGGCTCGCGCTCGAGCCCGCGCCATCCTCGCAGTCGGCTCAGGCGGCGGTGCCCGACGCCGCCTGAGCTCACCCGCACGACGGTCCCGCCGGGTTAGCCTTCGCCCTCATCAGGGAGGTCGTCCGGCGGGACGGCGTCGGGTGGGAAGACTTCGCTGGCCGCCAGGTCCCAGATGTAGCTGGGATCGGCGGCCAGCGCGGCTTCCTGCTCGCTGTCGGTGGCCAGCGGGACCTGCTCGCCGGGCGCGGCGTAGTCGGCCGGGACCGGAGCCGCCGCGAGGTCCAGGCCCTGCTCGGCGGGCAGCTCAGGGTCCTGCCATTCGGCGTCGTAGGCGGGCGTGGATAGGTCGAAGCCCCCGGGCGAAGCCGCCAGGTCGAAGCCGGCGGCCGCGGCGGGTTCGTCCGGCGCGCCGGGCAGTGCCATCGCGCCGGGCACTGCCATCGCGCCGGGCACTGCCATCGCGCCGGGCACTGGCATCATGTCCCCGGGGACCCGGATGCCAGGACCCGACTCCGGCGGGAGCGAGCTGGCCGAAACCACCGGGAGTGTGCCGACAATGCGATCCGGCGGCGGCGCCGGTGCCCAGGGCGGCCCGCCGGGCGAGTCGTTCCTGCCCGGGCTCGTGCCATTCCTGCGGGGCAGGCCGGTTCTGGTTACCGGGGCAGCGGGCGGCCTGGAGGCCGCGTCCGGCGCCTGGCTGAGCTCGCCGATCGCGCTGCCCTGCCAGCCCGAAGGCGGTGGCCAGCCGGATCCCGAGGCCGAACCTGGCTGCCCTGGCCCGGGGGCGAGCGGCGGTCTGACCGCGATGGCGCCGTCCGGCCACGGGGCTCGAGGGGTCGAGTTCGCGGCGGCCACCCCAGCCGTGGGCCTGCGGTGCTCATGCAGCCCCCTGGTCCGGGCCCGGCCGCTGGGAGCAGGCCCGGCACGGTGCCGTCGGGAGCGGGCCGCCAGCAGCGCTATGACGAGCAAGACGATGACCGCGCCGACCCCGGCCACGGCGTCCCGCAGCACCGACCCGGCCACCGAGCTCGCGGCGAGCTGGCGGGGCGGCGCCGGGGGGCGCCGCGCCGGCTTACGCGGCCGCGGGCTCGCGGCTTGCGGACGCGGCCGGCTCGGGCCGGTGATCACGGCCGCCATGTCCAGTGCCCGGATGGCGTTGACGGTGCCGTAGCCGGCCCCGGCCGAGGACCGGGCCCGAAGCGGAGGCAGGCTCGTGCCGCCCGTGGCGGGGACGGTGCTCTCGAGCAGCGCCTGCGTCACCTGGGCCGCGGTGAGGTGCGGGAACCTGGACAGGACAAGGGCCGCTACGCCGGCCACAACGCCGCTGGCGGCGCTCGTGGAACTGAAACTCCCGTAGCCGTCGGGCTGGACCGCCGCGACCACGCCGGCTCCCGGAGCGGTCAGCGACGGGTAGGATCGCCGGCTGCTGAACGAGGCGAGATGCCCGTCGTGGCCGATCGCGCCGACGGCGATAACGCCCGGGTAGGCGGCCGGGTAGTTCACGATTCCCGGGCCCATGCCGTCGTCTCCCGCGGGCGCCACCAGCACGACGCCCTTGCCCAGCGCGTAGCTGACCGCGGCCCGCTCGGCCTGGCTACCCCCGGCCGCGGCCGGGTCGCCGTGGCCGTTCACGCCCAGTGTCCCCGGGTCGAGTGGCAGGTCGACGATCCGGGCACCGTGACCGACGGCATAGCGGATGCCGTCGGCGATGGCCCCGGGCAGGCGCCGGCTGATGGCCTGGTCAGAGACGAGCGGATCGTTGAATTCCAGGGTCACCCGGACCGAGAGGATGTTCGCGGCGGGCGCCACGCCCACGATGCCCGAGCCGTCCCCGCGGCCGGCGATGATGCCGGCCACCGCCGTTCCCTCGATGCCCCAGTAGGGCCCGGCCTGCCTGCGGCCCAATGAGGCTGAGCCGGTGTAGTCCGGCCCGGTGGTCACGGCTCCGGCCAGGCCCGGGTAGCTGGTGTCGACACCGGTGCCGAGCACCGCCACGGTGATCCCGGCTCCCTTGGATTGCGCCCAGGCCTGCGTCACGTTCAGGCTCGGCAGCCACCACTCCTGGCTGCGGGCGCTATTGTCCCGCCCCACGCGGGCGGCGGCGGGCAGAGCCCCGAGGGTCCCCAGGACCGCAAGGACAGCCAGGACCACCGCGAGTCCTGTGGCGCACGGCGCCGAAGTGCCGCGGGACAATCGGTGTGACATTTCGGTCAGATTTCTCCTCCGAGAATGGCCGAGCCGGCCGTGGCGGTGAGTTCCGGCCGGCCTATGTCATGGTGCCACGCACCCGGTCGACGGGGAATGCGTCTCGCGCGAATTCAACGAATTGTTTGCGGCGCCGCGGCAATCGATACCCGCGCGCCGGGCGCCAGGTCTAGCCGCTCGGCTGCGTTCCCGCCGTTCACCGCGATGGAGACGAGCCCGGCGCTGTCCGCATAGGCGACAAGCTCACCGGGCGCGACAGCGCCGAACATATCCCGGTAGGGGATTCTCAGCTGGTGAGGACCGGATCGGATGAGCGCGGCAGCACCTGAGGTGAGGCCGATTTGCGCGGCATCGGAGGCGGTAATGGTGAGCTGGATATTGCCGAATCTGTCGACGGTCAGGACTTCCCCGTCCGCGAGGGAATCGCGGACCACCCTTTCCGGGGCGGGCAGCGAGACCAGATCAGACACGTCGATTTCCGTCCCGGCCGCGGCCAGCTCCGCATCGCCCGCCAGGTGCGCGGCAACCGGCATGAAGATGTCACGGCCGTGGAAGGTCGCCGCCACCCGCTCCGCCCACAAGGCGCGATTGGTCAGGCTGAATGCGCGCGCCGCGCCGCCCGATCCGGTCACCGCCCAGGACAGCAGGCCGTTGTCCGGGCCCACGAACAGCGACTCTCCCGCGGCCACCGCCACGCCGCGCCTGGCCGTGCCGACCCCGGGATCGACCACGGCCACGTGCACGGCCGGCGGGAGGTATGGCACGGTCTGGGCCAGCACGGCCGCGCCCCGCCGCACGTCGCCGGGCGGGACCAGGTGGGTCACGTCGATGATGCCGGCGTGCGGCGCGACGCGGGCGGCCACGCCGTGGCAGGCGGCGACGAACCCGTCTTCGAGCCCGTAGTCGGTGAGGAAGCTGAGATAGCGGAAGTGGGCCATGGACGGTGAGCGTACGATGGTTCGCGGGAGGTCAGGTGTCCGGGTTGTCCGAACGCGAGATGCGGATCCTCGCGTTCGAGCGTCGCGGATGGCGGTCGCCCGGCGTCAAGGAGCAGGCCATGGCCGAGGTGCTCGACATCTCCGCTACCAGGTATTACCAGTTGCTCAACGAGCTGATCGACCGGCCGGAGGCGCTGGCCTTCGATCCGGCGCTGGTCAAACGCCTGCGCGCGCAGCGCGCCCGCCGGCAGCGCATCCGTTCCCCCCGGTCCAAGGACCGGCCAGGATGAACGGGCCGCAGGCAGTTACCCCCGAAGGCAGGGCCGGGCTGCACGCGCTGCTGGCCGACCCGCGGCGGGCGCTGATCGCAACGGACTTCGACGGCACGCTGGCGCCGATCGTGGCCGAGCCAAGCGCGGCTCGCGCCGACCCCGGCGCGGTGCCCGTCATGACCAGGCTGACCCGGGCGGTCGGCACGCTCGCCGTCATCACAGGCCGGCCTGCCCCGGAGGCGGTCGCCTACGGGCGGCTCGACGCGGTACCTGGCCTCATCGTGCTTGGTGACTACGGCAGGCAGCGATGGCAGGACGGCACGCTGGCCCAGCCGGACCCGCCGCCCGCATTGCAGGCGGCCCGCGAGGCGCTGCCGGAGATGCTCGGCCGGGCAGGGGTCCCTGAAGGCATCTGGGTCGAGGACAAGCTGCACGCGCTGGCCGTGCATTTCCGCCGCTCGGCCGACCCGGAACTGGCGCTGCGTATGCTCCGCGGACCGCTGGACGACCTCGCGGCCCGGCTCGGACTGGCGGCCGAGCCGGGCCGGATGGTGATCGAGTTGCGGCCGCCCGGCATGGACAAGGGCACCGCGCTGACCGGCCTGGCCCGGGAGCGTGCCGCGGATTCCGTGGTGTTCTGCGGCGATGACCTGGGCGACCTGCCGGCCTTCGCCGCCGTGCGCGCCCTGCGCGGGCAGGGCATCCAGGGCTGCGCCGTGGCCAGTGCCAGCGCTGAGTCCCCGCAGGTGGCGGGCCAGGCCGACCTGGTCGTCGACGGACCAGGGGGAATCGTGGCGCTGTTCGCCGCGATCGCAGCCGACCTGGGCGTGTGAGGGGTACCGCAAGCGTGCGGCCGTTACCGGTCGAGCCCGGCCAGCTGGTCGCCGAGCCAGCGGGCGGGCTGGCTGGCGGCGGCGATGGCGGCGATGGCGTCGCTGCGGCGGCGCCGTTCGGCCTCCGGCATGGCCAGCGCACGGTGCAGGGCCTCGGCGGTCTCGCTGATGTCAAAGGGGTTGACGAGCAGCGCGTCGCCGCCGAGGGTGGCGGCGGCACCCGCCTCGCGGGACAACACAAGCGCGCAGCCTTTCTCTGACAGCACCGGGCCCTCCTGGGCCACCAGGTTCATGCCGTCCCTGATCGGGTTAACCAGCAGCACGTCGGCGAGCGCGCAGGCGGCGAGGGACCGGGGATAGTCATCCTTCACGTCGAGAATCAGCGGATTCCAGTCCGGCGTGCCGAACTCCGCGGCGATCTCGGCCGCGATCTGGCGTACCCGGTCGGTGTAGGCGCGGTACGCAGGCACGGCCGACCGGGACGGGTAGGCGAAGGCCAGGTGCACCACCCGGCCGTGCCATTCCGGCCTGGTGGCCAGCAGTTCGCGGTACGCCGCCAGCCCGCGCAGTATGTTCTTGGACAGTTCGGTCCGGTCGACCCGCACGATCAGCTTCCGCCCGGCCGTGGCCTGGCTGAGCGAGGTCACCTGTGCCCGCACGTCGCTGGCCCCGGCGCGGGCGCGCAGCGAGACGGCGTCAACGCCGAGCGGGTGGACGGCCACCTCGGTGACATGCCCCCGGTAGGTGACCTTGCCCCCCGCGTCGTCCCGGTCCACGTGCGCGCCCAAGATGGTCTCGCAGCAGTCGAGGAACGCGGCCGCCCACCTGGCGGCGTGGAATCCGGCCTGATCCGCGCCCAGGATGCCGTCGAGCACGGCCCGGCCCGCCTCCTCGGGAAGCAGCCGGTAGTAGTCGGCAGGCGCCCAGGGCGTGTGCGAGAAGTGCGCGATGCCGACGTCACCCGCGGCGCCGCCGAGCCTGTCCCGCAGCATCCGCGGGACCAGGCTCAGGTGGTAGTCCTGGATCAGCGCCCGGACGCCGCCCAAGCGCTCGCCCCCGCCCGGCGCGGAACGCTGCGCCAGCGCGTCGGCGAACGCCTGGTTGTAGGCCAGGTACGCCGCCCAGTCCGGCCGGAAGCCCGGGCCGAACTGCGGCTGATCCGGGGTATCGAACAGCATGTGGTGAACGAACCACAACACGGAGTTGGCCACGTTGTTGTAGGCGCGGTCCAGGGTGTCGGGCGGGATGTCGAGCATCTGCACCGGGACATCGCCGGGTTCGGTGAGGTCGGCTGCCCCGGACCGGGCGGCCGCCCGGTCCGCGTCACTGAGCGCCGCGCAGATCCAGCTGACCTCTGCCTCAGGCGCCACCGCCGCCAGCCCCGAGCCAACGCCCGCGACCAGGCCGCCGCCGCCGCGCCGCCCGGTCAGCGACCCGTCCGCACCGAACCGGTACGACACCGGCCCGCGGTTGGACGCGACCAGAACCCGTCTCTTCATACCCCGCGAGGCTAGTGCACGTGCGCGCTGCCGCGCCTGCGCATCACGGGCGCCCCGCCCCGTTCAGCGCGGGCCCGCCTGCTACTCTTGTCTGAACACAAATGAATAACGCTCATCCAGAGGGGTGGAGGGATCGGCCCTGCGAAGCCCCGGCAACCTATCGCGCTTTGGTGCCCGTCGTGAACGGCGAGGCGCGCGACATGGTGCCAAGTCCGGCCCGTGGTCAAGGTGACCGCTGGGAAAGATGAGGAAGGAAGCCTCGCCGGTGAGCAAAGCAACGACGCGCACATCATCCCCAACTTCCGGCTTCGGTTACGCCACCGGGCTGTCCTGCCGCGAGTGCGGCGCGGTCTACGACCTCGGCCCGCTGTATGCCTGCGGCGAGTGCTTCGGTCCGCTGGAGGTCGCGTACGAGTACCCGGCGATCGGCCGGTCCGACATCCTGGCCGGCCCGCCGAACCTGTGGCGGTACGCGCCGCTGCTCCCGGTGCCGCCCGACATCGCGGACCGGCCCACCACCGAGCCCGGCTATACCCGGCTGATCCGGGCCGACAACCTGGCCCACGCGCTTGGCATGCGCCGGCTGTGGATCAAGGATGACCGGGGCAATCCCACCCACTCGTTCAAGGACCGGGTGGTCGCGGTGGCGCTGGCCGCCGCCACCGAGCTTGGCTTCAAGGTGCTGGCCTGCCCGTCGACGGGAAACCTGGCCAACGCGGTGGCCGCCGCGGCCGCCCGCGCGGGCATCCGCTCGGTGGTACTCGTGCCCGCCGACCTGGAGCCGCAGAAGATCATCCTCACCTCGGTCTACGGCGGCACGTTCGTCACCGTGGACGGCACCTACGACGACGTGAACCGGCTCGCGTCCGAGCTGGCGGGCGAGCACGAGGACTGGGCGTTCGTCAACGTGAACGTGCGGCCCTACTACGCCGAGGGGTCAAAGACGCTCGGCTTCGAGATCGCCGAACAGCTCGGCTGGCGGCTCCCCGAACAGGTCGTGGTCCCGATCGCGTCAGGGGCGCAGCTGGTCAAGGTGGATAAGGGGTTCCGCGAGCTGACCTCGCTCGGGCTGGTGCCGCAGGCACCGTGGCGGGTGTTCGGCGCCCAGGCGGCCGGCTGCGCGCCGGTGTCGGCCGCGTTCGCGGCCGGGAATGACGTGGTGCGGCCGGTCCGGCCGGACACGATCGCCAAGTCGCTGGCCATCGGCAACCCGGCGGACGGCCCGTACGCGCTGGACGTGGTCCGGCGCACCGCAGGCGCGATCGCCGACGTCGGCGACGGCGAGATCGTCGACTCGGTGCGGCTGCTGGCCTGCACCGAGGGCATCTTCGGCGAGACCGCCGGCGGCGTCACCCTGGGCGTGCTGCGCAAGCTGCTGGCCGACGGCAGGCTCGACCCCGAGGCGGAGACCGTGATCATCAATTCGGGCGACGGGCTCAAGACCCTGGACACGGTGCGCGCGGCCGGGGACATGCCGGTTCCGATCAGGCCGACCCTTGAGGCGTTCGCCGAGGCGATCGCGTGACTGTCATGGTCCGCATCCCGACCATCTTGCGGTCGTACACGAGCGGCGCGGCCGAGGTGACCGCGGCCGAGGGAACGCTGCGCGAGGTCATCGCCGGGCTCGAGGCCGCCTATCCCGGTATCGGCACCAGGCTCCTCGACGAGACAGGCCAGCTGCGGCGGTTCGTCAACGTCTACATCGGCGAGCATGACGTGCGGTTCGCGCAGGGCCTGGACACGCCGGTGGCCTCCGGAGCCCGGGTTTCCGTCATCCCGGCGGTGGCCGGCGGCGCGCCGGGGACCTGGCAGGATTCGCAGGCAGACGGGCCGCGGTGTGAGCCAGATGGCGCGATTGGGGGGTAAGTGGCGCCAGAAGCGCTCAGTACACGGTAAGGTCAGTTCCGGTCGCCGTCGGACGGGACGGGTTCGCGCGCTTGGCACGCAACCGCTCTCACCGGTTCGCGATCGACGGGTTCCGCGGTGCAATGGGCGGGGCCCGAAGCCCGAGCGCAGTTAGGGAGTTGTTTGGAATGGCTCAGGGCACCGTCAAGTGGTTCAACCCGGACAAGGGATACGGCTTCATCGCCGTCGACGGTGGCAAGGACGTGTTCGTCCATTTCTCGGCGATCCAATCGGATGGCTACCGCACCCTCGAAGAGGGACAGCGCGTCGAGTTCGAGATCACGCAGAGCGACCGGGGCGCGCAGGCCGACAAGGTCGTAGTCGTCTCGTAGGTCCGCTCGTGGCCCTGGGTTCCCGGGGCCGCTGATCTGCCGGGTTCAGTTGGCCCGGCCCCGCCGGGGGCCGGGCCTATCTGATTTGCCGCGCTGTCTGCGGATATTCCGGGAACATCCCCCGCGGGTTTGCACTCTCGACCTGAGAGTGCTAAACATGGTGCTGGCACTCTCCTAGTGTGAGTGCCAGCATGATTGGCGGGATCGGGCGATGAGGCACCATCCTGCGGCAGGAAAGGCCTGTCCGCCGGGGTGCCGGCCGTCGCGGGCGTCGGCTCGATCCGCACATTCGCCACGGAGGACAAGAACCTATGGCAGCGAAGATGATCGCGTTCGACGAGGACGCCAGGCGCGGCCTCGAACGCGGTATGAACCAGCTCGCCGACGCCGTGAAGGTAACCCTCGGCCCCAAGGGCCGGAACGTGGTGCTCGA
>Ga0335075_10001225_pt1 | contig 42739 bp, 43 predicted proteins | sample Lox_Sample_24_FD_206723 | JGI IMG/M metagenome (GOLD analysis project Ga0335075, IMG submission 206723) | Soil microbial communities from Loxahatchee National Wildlife Refuge, Florida, United States - Lox_Sample_2.4 | ecosystem: Environmental > Terrestrial > Soil > Wetlands | place: USA...
CCGCATCCAAACGTGCTGGGCTGTCGACGATCTCGCTCGACGCGGTGCGGACACCGGCGGCCGCCATCACGTCTTTGGCGAACGCTTTGGAACCTTCGATCTGGGCCGCCGCCTTGCTGGGCCCGAAGCAGGCGATGCCGGCGTCCCGCACGGCGTCGGCCACCCCGAGCACCAGCGGCACCTCGGGGCCGATCACCACCAGGTCGGCCCGAAGCTGGCGGGCCAACGCGACGACGTCATCGCCCGAGGTGATATCGACCTGATGCTGGTCAGCTATTGACGCGGTGCCGGCGTTGCCCGGCGCGATGATCAGCGCTTCGACCTGGGGATCGTCACGCAGAGCCAACAGCAAGGCATGTTCGCGGGCACCGGAGCCGATCACCAGGACGCGCACGAAACGTCACTCTAGCGGGCCTTAGCCGTTACTCACCCGAGTGTATCTTCAACGCGGCATCCACGTTGGCCTTTTTGTCCTCGCCCGCGCCCTTTGCCGCGGCTTTCTTGCGCTTGGCCACCACGGCGTCGACCGCGCCGTTGAGCGCCGAGCCCAGTGGAAATCCGAGGTAGTGGGTGAGGAAGACGGCCATCTCCTTCAGTTCCGTCTCGCTGAGCTCCCCGTTGAGCAGCGCGGCGTTGATCTGGATCTCGGCTAGATCGCGATTTCCGACCGCGGTCACCGCGGTCAGCGTCATGATGCGCTTGTCGCGCATCGACAATCCGGGTCGGGTCCAGATGGAGCCGAACAGGTGGTCGACGGTCAGGTCGAAATACGCGTCGCCCTCGATGTTGGGCATCTCCCAGCCATAGACCTCGTTCATCTTCTCGAGGCCCTTGCGACGTAGCTCGTCCATTTACGCCTCTTTCTCTGTGTGCGGTACTCCGAGGCCCGCCGCCAACCGCTGGTATGCCAACTGGGCCAGCGGTAATTCGACCGACATCGCCTCGCCCAGAGCCAGCGCCAGGCTCAGGTCCTTCTCACCGAGTCCCCGAGTGTGCAGGAATGGCTGATACAGGAAGTTGTCCGGCTCAAGGTCGTTCATGTTGTCGCGCACCATGATTGCACCGGGACCGCTGGTCAGAGCATCGGTGTGGCGCACCACCCTGCCCAGCGCCTGCAAATCCAGCCCGGCAGCCTCGGCGAGCTTCATCGCCTCACAGGCCGCGGCGTACGAGGTGAACGTCAACATGTTGCGGGCCAGCTTCATTCGGGTGCCCGCACCCGGATCGCCGGCATGGATGACCACCGACGCCCAGTGTTTGAACGCCGGCTTGACCCGCTCGTACACCTCGCGGTCAGCGCCCACCATGGTGGCGAGCTCGCCCTTGGCAGCGGCAGCCGCGCCGCCACTGACCGGCGCGTCGACAATATGGATGCCCTGCTGATTGAATTCGCCGGCCAGCTCGACCGCGGTGGTGTCGCTGATCGTCGAGTGGATCGCGATGACTGTGCCCGGCTTCGCGTGAGCCGCCAGCTCACTTACGACCTCACGCACCTGCGCATCGTCCAATACGGTGACGTGGATGATGTCCGCGCCGGCAACGTCGGCGACGCTGTCGGCCAGGCTGGCGCCCTTCTCCGCCAGCGGCGTCATCGCCTCCGTCCGGATATCGTAAACCGTTATCCCGCCCGGCCATTCGGTCATCTTGGTGGCCATCGGGGCGCCCATATTGCCCAGTCCGATGTAGCCGAGCTTCAGGTGATCCGTCATGACCGAATTATCTGTCCGCCGTCAACATTGAAAATCTGTCCGGTGATCCAGGATGCCTCATCGGACAACAGGAACAGGCACATGCCGACCAGGTCGTCAGGCGTTCCCATCCGCGACAGCGGGAGACCCTTGACGATGTCGTCGACAATCTCCTTGGGCGTGGTGCTCCGACTGGCTTCGGTGTCGATGGGCCCAGGCGCGATGGCGTTGATCCGGATCTTCTGGCCACCCAGTTCGCGGGACAACTGCTGGGTCAGACCGTTGATCCCGGTCTTGGCCAGGCCGTAGAAATTCGAGTACAGCCACGCCGCGGTGGACGACTGGTTGACGATCGCGCCACCGCCACGCTTGGCCATCTTCTTGTACACCGCGCGGGTGCACCACAGTGCGCCGTCGAGGTTGACGCTCATGAATTTCTGGTAGTACGCGGGGTCGACGGTGAGCAGGAAATCCAGCTTCATGCCGCCGAAGATCGCGGCGTTGTTCACCAGATAGTCGATGCCGCCGAACTCGGCCAGTGTGCGGTCAGCCATCGCCTTGGCCGACTCCGGATCGGAGACGTCGACCGGGATGCTGATCGCCGTGCCGCCGTCGGCAGCGATCTGCTTGGCCACCCCTTCGGCCGCTTCGGCATTGATGTCTGCCACCACAACCGCCGCGCCCTCACGGGCCAGCGCCTCAGCGTAGGCCTGACCGATGCCACCTCCCGACCCGGTCACGATGGCGACTTTGTCTTCGAATCTCATCCCTCTCCTTTCGCCGAGTGTGGGGTTGCGTAACGTTTTTCGCGTGCGAGCGTGTCGCAAGCCCACATTCGGCGTGGTCAGCTCACTGCTGTCGCGATGGTTTTGACTTCCAGATACTCCTCGAATCCGGCCAGGCCCATCTCCCGTCCGTTGCCGGACTGCTTGTAGCCGCCGAACGGCGCGTCGGCCGAATACCACACGCCGCCATTGACATTGACCGTCCCGACTCGCATACGCGACGCGAACTTCGCGGCTCGCTCGGGGTCGGCGCTGAACACCGTGCCGGACAGTCCATATGGCGAGTCGTTGGCGATCCGCAGCGCGTCTTCGTCGCCGTCATGGGCAATGACGGTGAGCACCGGCCCGAAGATCTCCTCGCGAGCCGGCCTGGCGTCGTTGGTCAGGCCCGCGATCACGGTGGGCTCGATGAAGAAACCGACCTCTCGGTTGGCCGGCCGGCCGCCGCCGCAGGCGAACGTCCCGCCTTCGGCGATCGCCAGATCGAGGTAGCCCTGAACACGATCCCGCTGGCGCGCCGAAATCAATGGCCCGCAAACGGTTCCGGCCTCGTTCGGATCGCCCGGCTTGAGCGAGCCCATGGTGCCCGCGGCAATGCCGACCGCCTCGTCATAGCGGGCCCGCGGTACCACCAGCCGGGTCGTGATCGCGCAGCCCTGCCCGGCGTGCATGGACGCCGTGAAGGCCGACACCGAGCACGCCCCGTTCAGATCGGCGTCATCGAGCACGACGAAGGCCGACTTGCCGCCGAGCTCCAAGAACACCTTCTTGATGGTGGCTGCGGCGTCGCCCATCACGCTCCGCCCGGTCGCCGTGGAGCCGGTGAACGAAACCATATCGACCCGTGGGTCTTTGGCCAACTGCGCTCCCAGGCTGTGCTCACTGGAGGTGACGATATTGACCACGCCGGGCGGAAAGTCGGTGTGCTCGACGATGAGTTCACCGAGCACGGCCGCGCACCAGGGGGTATCGGGTGCGGGCTTGAGCACGATGGTGTTTCCCGCGGCCAACGCCGGCCCCAGCTTGGCCAGGTTGATCTGGTGCGGGAAGTTCCACGGGGTGATTGCGCCGACGACGCCGACGGCTTCCCGTGCGACGGTGCGCCGAGTGGGAATTCCCATCGGCGACGCCTCGCCGAGGTCCTGATTCCACTGGTAGGACTCGGCGGTGTCCGCCGCGAAGCTCAGGTCACCGACCGGACCCTCCAATTGAGCAGCGGCGGTGAGCATCCGCGGTGCGCCCACCTCAGCGATGGTGATCTCGCGCAGTTCTTCGATATGCGCGCGCATCGCGTCGCGCAGCTGCCGGATACACCGCACCCGCAACTCGGCATTACGTGACCAGTCGGTCTCGTCGAAGGCCCGCCGGGCCGCCTCGATGGCGCGGCCCATGTCCTCGGTGTTGGCGTCGGCGGCGGCACCCAGGACTTCCTCGGTGGCCGGGTTGATCGTGGCAAAGGTGCCCCCGCTGCCGCCGGTTAGCTTGCCGTCGATGAGCAGAGCGCTAACGCCGTCGGCCAGCAATACCATCTTCGCCTCCGCGCCTCGTAAAGGTGGACACTTGTCCGGAATAATATGTCGAACCATAGTCGGCTGGTGCGCAAAAGTGCAAGGGCGGAAGTCCTGTACGGACGACGATCAGCTCGATCATGCCGGTTTTACAGCTATTTCCCATGCCGGGCTTGCCTCGCGCCGTGCATATCGGATACTTTGGACAGGTGTCCAGTGAGCCAGTGGTCGCGATCACTTCCAGGGCCGGTGGGCCGGCCGGGGAAGTGCAACGCAACCGTCGCCAGGAAGAGACGTTCCGCAAGGTCCTGGCCGCAGGCGTCGAGGTCCTGCGGGAGAAGTCTTACGCCGACCTGACTGTTCGCGCGGTGGCCGCCCGCGCCAAGGTGGCCCCGGCGACCGCTTACACCTACTTCTCATCGAAAAACCACCTGATCGCCGAGGTCTATTTGGATCTGGTGCGACGGGTGCCCTACTTCACCAACGTCAACGAGCCGATGCCGACGCGGGTGGACAAGGCTTTGCGTCACCTGGCGCTGGTGGTGGCCGACGAACCCGAGGTCGCCGCCGCGTGCACGGCGGCGCTGCTTGGTGGCGGCGGAGACCCGGCGGTCCGGTCCGTGCGCGATCGGATCGGCGCGGAGATCCACCGCCGCATCACGTCAGCCATCGGGCCGGAGGCAGATCCGCGCACCGTGTCGGTACTCGAGATGACGTTCTTCGGCGCACTGGTCAACGCCGCGAGCGGCGCATACACCTATCACCAGATCGCCGACCACCTCGGCTACGCCGCCGGCCTGATCCTGACAACCGGGGAGAACCGATGAGCCTTCAGATCGACAAGCCCCTCCTGGACCCGTATGACTACGACTTCCACGAAGACCCCTACCCGTACTACCAGCGGCTGCGCGACGACGCCCCGCTCTATCACAACGACGAGCTCGGCTTCTGGGCGTTGTCGCGACACAGCGACGTACACAAAGGCTTTCGCAACAGCACCACACTGTCCAACCGCGACGGCGTCTCGCTGGACCCGGTATCGCGCGGACCACACGCGTCGAAGACGATGTCGTTTCTGGCGATGGACGATCCCGCCCATCTGCGGCTGCGCACACTGGTATCGAAGGGTTTCACGCCGCGCCGGATCCGGGAGCTCGAACCCCGAGTCACCGAGCTGGCCGTCCAGCACCTCGACACCATGCTGGAGAAGGCAGGCTCCGGCGTAACCGTCGACTATGTCGCGGAATTCGCCGGCAAGCTGCCCATGGACGTCATCTCCGAACTGATGGGCGTGCCCGAACCCGACCGCGACCGCATCCGCGCAATGGCCGACGGCGTAATGCACCGCGAGGACGGGGTCAACGACGTGCCGGCTTCGGCGATCGAGGCGTCACTCAACCTGATCGTCTACTACCAGCAGATGATCGCCGACCGGCGCAAGAAGCTGACCGATGACCTGACCTCAGCGTTGCTGGAAGCCGAGATCGACGGTGACCGGCTCACCGACGAGGAAATCCTCGGGTTCATGTTCCTGATGGTGATCGCCGGTAACGAGACCACCACCAAACTCCTTGCCAATGCTGCCTTTTGGGGTCACAAGAACCCCGATCAGCTCACCCCGGTCTACCAGGATCTAGCGCGGGTGCCGCTCTGGGTCGAGGAGACCCTACGCTATGACACATCCAGCCAGATCCTGGCCCGTACCGTATCCGGGGAGCTGACCCTCTACGACACCACGATCCCCGAGGGCGACGTGCTGCTGCTGCTGCCCGGTTCCGCGCACCGCGACGAGCGGGTCTTCGACGATCCGGACGACTACCTCATCGAGCGGGACATCGGCTCCAAGCTATTGAGTTTCGGCAGCGGCGCGCACTTCTGCCTGGGTGCCCACCTGGCCAGGATGGAAGCCCGGGTGGCGCTCACCGAACTATTCAAACGAATCCGCGGATATCAGGTCGACGAGGCCAACGCCGTCCGCGTCCATTCCAGCAATGTCCGCGGATTCGCCCACCTGCCCATGGCCGTGGAGGTCTGCTAAATGCCACGCTTTGACCCTCTGCCCGAACGTCGGCCGGCGATCGTGGCTGGAGCCTCGTCCGGCATCGGCGAGGCCACCGCCATCGAACTCGCGGCGCATGGCTTCCCCGTCGCGCTGGGCGCCCGCCGGACCGAGAAGCTCAACGACATCGTCGGCAAGATCAACGCCGATGGCGGCGAGGCGGTGGGATTCCATCTAGATGTTACCGACCCGAATTCCGTCAAATCCTTCGTCGCACAATCGGTCGACGCCCTCGGCGACATCGAGGTGCTGGTGGCCGGCGCGGGCGACACCTATTTCGGCAAGCTCGCCGAGATCACCACCGACGAGTTCGAGTCTCAGCTGCAGATCCACCTCGTCGGCGCCAACCGGCTGGCCGCCGCGGTGCTGCCAGGAATGCTGGACCGGCAGCGCGGCGACCTGATCTTCGTGGGGTCCGACGTCGCGCTGCGGCAGCGTCCGCACATGGGTGCCTACGGCGCAGCCAAAGCTGCGCTGGTGGCGATGGTCACCAACTTCCAGATGGAACTCGAGGGCACCGGCGTGCGGGCCTCGATCGTGCATCCCGGGCCGACCAAGACCTCAATGGGTTGGAGCCTGCCGGCCGAGAAAGTCGGCCCCGCGCTGGAGGACTGGGCCAAGTGGGGCCAGGCCCGCCACGACTATTTCCTGCGCGCAGCCGACCTGGCACGGGCCATTACGTTCGTCGCCGAGACACCGCGCGGCGGCTTCATCGCCAACATGGAGCTTCAGCCCGAAGCCCCGCTGGCCGACAACACAAACCGACAGAAGCTCGCGCTCGGCGAAGAAGGGATGCCGTCATGAAAACCGCCATCGTGCCACGGGTTTCCGGCGGCGAAGAGGAACACGGCCATCTCGAGGAGTTCCGGACCGATCCGATCGGCCTGATGCAGCGCACCCGCGACGAATGTGGTGACGTGGGCTGGTTCCAGTTGGCCGACAAGCACGTCATCCTGCTCTCGGGCGCAAACGCCAACGAGTTCTTCTTCCGTTCTGCCGACGAAGACCTAGACCAGGCCGAGGCGTATCCGTTCATGACGCCGATCTTCGGCAAGGGCGTGGTCTTCGACGCCAGCCCCGAACGCCGCAAGGAGATGCTGCACAACTCGGCGCTGCGCGGCGAGCAGATGAAGGGCCATGCGGCCACCATCGAGGGCGAAGTCAAACGGATGATCGCCGACTGGGGCGACGAGGGCGCGATCGACCTGCTCGACTTCTTCGCCGAGTTGACCATCTACACCTCGACCGCCTGCCTGATCGGGCTGAAGTTTCGCAACCAGTTGGACTCCCGGTTCGCGCACTACTACCACCAGCTGGAGCGCGGCACCGATCCGTTGTGCTACGTCGACCCCTACCTGCCCATCGAGAGCTTCCGCATGCGCGACGAGGCGCGTGTGGGCCTGGTGGCGCTGGTGCAGGAGATCATGGACCAGCGCGTCGCCAATCCGCCCAGCGACAAGGGCGACCGCGACATGCTCGACGTGCTGGTCTCGATCAAGGATGACGACGGCAAGCCGCGGTTCTCCGCCGACGAGGTCACCGGGATGTTCATCTCGCTGATGTTCGCCGGGCACCACACCAGCTCGGGGACCTCAGCGTGGACGCTGATCGAGTTGATCCGCCACCCCGACGTCTACGCCGAGGTGCTGGCCGAGCTCGAGGAGCTCTACGCCGACGGCCAGGAGGTGAGTTTCCATGCGCTGCGCCAGATTCCGAAGCTGGACAACGTGGTCAAGGAGACCCTGCGGCTGCACCCGCCGCTGATCATCTTGATGCGAGTGGCCAAAGGCGAGTTCGAGGTCGAGGGCTTCCCGATTCACGACGGTGACTACGTCGCGGCATCCCCGGCGATCTCGAATCGGATCCCCGAGGACTTTCCCGATCCGGATGCGTTCAAGCCCGATCGCTACAACAAGCCCGAGCAGGCCGACGTCGTCAACCGATGGACCTGGATTCCATTCGGTGCCGGGCGGCACCGCTGCGTCGGCGCCGCCTTCGCCCAGATGCAGATCAAAGCAATCTTCTCAGTGCTGTTGCGCGAGTACGAGTTCGAGATGGCACAGCCGGCAGATAGCTATCACAACGACCACTCCAAGATGGTGGTGCAGCTGGCCCGGCCCGCCAAGGTGCGCTACCGCCGCCGTGACCGGAGCTGATCATGGGTTACCGGGTCGAAGCCGACTTGGATTTGTGTCAGGGCCATGCCATGTGCGAGCTGGAGGCACCCGACTACTTCCGGGTGCCCAAACGGGGCAAGGTCGAGATCGTCGATGCTGAACCGCCCGACGAGGCCCGCGAGGAGATCGAACGTGCGGTCGAAATGTGCCCAACGCAAGCACTATTCATCAAAGAGAAAGAAGACTGAGAACATGGCGTCTTTTGAGCATGCAGAACTCGAAAAGTGGGTGCAGTCCTGGCTACAGGCCAATAAGGACTGCGAAAAGGCCGGTGATTGGCGGCCGTTGGCAGACTTTTACGCCGCCGACGCCACCTACGGCTGGAACATCGGCCCCAAGGAAGACGTCATGTGCGTCGGCGTCGACGAGATTCGTGACGTCGCGCTGGGCCTGGAAATGGAAGGCCTGGAGAACTGGGTGTACGAGTACCAGAAGGTGCTCATCGACGACAAGCAGGGCGAAATTGTCGGCTTCTGGAAGCAGATCGTCAACAAGACCGACGGCACCCAGGACGAAATCTACGGCATCGGCGGCAGTTGGTTCCGTCTCAATGCCGATCGACTCATCGAGTGGCAGCGTGACTTCTTCGACTTCGGGCACGTCGCGAAGATGTTCGCCACCCTCATCGAGTCCGGCGATCTGAGTACCGGCATGCAGAAGCGCATCGAACGCAGCCTGGCCGGGGAGAAACTGCCCGGCTACTACCCGCTGGGACAGGCTCCGGTACCCATCTGGTGATCCCCGCGACGGCTGACGCTCCCCCGGATGTTTACAACACGGTGACGCACGTCATAATGGGCTGCGAATGAGAACACGTTCTAAATTTCCGTCCGGCCCAGGCCGGGCCCTCTCCCCGACACCCGGGTCAGGGCATGCTGATGGAGGTCTTTCATGAAAACAAAGGGCGCGCTGATCTGGGAGTTCAACCAGCCGTGGTCGATCGAGGAAATCGAGATCGGCGACCCGAAGAAGGATGAAGTCAAAATCCAGATGGAAGCCGCCGGGATGTGCCATTCCGACCACCACCTGGTGACGGGCGGCATCCCGATGGGAGGCTTCCCGGTTCTCGGCGGCCACGAGGGCGCCGGCATTGTGACCGAGGTGGGCCCTGGCGTCGAGGACATCGCGCCGGGCGACCATGTCGTGCTGTCGTTCATTCCGTCCTGCGGCCATTGTCCGACCTGCCAGTCGGGCATGCGCAATCTGTGCGACTTGGGGGCCGGGCTATTGAATGGTGCAGCGGTGAGCGACGGGACGTTCCGGATACAGGCCCGCGGCAAAGACGTCTTTCCGATGACGCTGCTGGGCACGTTCTCGCCGTACATGGTTGTGCACAAGAGCTCGGTGGTGAAGATCGATCCGTCGGTGCCCTTCGAGGTGGCCGCCCTGGTGGGTTGCGGCGTGACCACCGGCTACGGTTCGGCGGTCCGGACCGCCGACATCCGGCCCGGCGATGACGTCGCCATTGTCGGTATCGGCGGCGTGGGCATGGCCGCGCTGCAGGGAGCCGTCAACGCCGGCGCCCGCTACATCTTCGCGATCGACCCGGTTGAGTGGAAGCGTGACCAGGCCCTAAAGTTCGGTGCCACCCACGTCTATCCTGACATCAACACCGCACTGGGCGGCGTCATGGAGGTCACCTACGGCCTAATGGCAAAGAAAGTGGTCGTGACCGTCGGCGAACTGCACGGCGCCGATGTCGAGAACTACATGATCCTGACTTCTAAGGGCGGCACCTGCGTGCTGACCGCCATCGGCAGTCTGCTGGACAACAACGTGAACCTGAACCTGGCGATGCTGACCCTGATGCAGAAGAACCTGCAGGGCACCATCTTCGGCGGTGGCAACCCGCAGTACGACATCCCGCAGCTGTTGTCGATGTACAAGGCCGGCAAGCTCAACCTCGACGACATGATCACCCGTCAGTACAAGCTGGAGCAGATCAACGACGGCTACCAGGACATGCTGGACGGCAAGAACATTCGCGGCGTCATCCGCTACACCGACGCCGACCGGTGAGCGCCTCTGCAGCCGGGTGGCCACTCGACCGGAGGAGAGTCAAATGTCCCAGGAAACCGTTCAACAGTCCCCCGCGCTGACCGCCTCACAATCGTCATGGCGCTGCGTGCAGGCCCATGACCGGGACGGCTGGCTGGCACTGATGGCCGACGACGTCGTCGTCGAGGACCCGATCGGCAAGTCAGTCACGAACCCCGACGGCACCGGCGTGCGGGGTAAGGACGGGGTGGCCGGCTTCTACGACACGAACATCGCCGCCAACCAGTTGACGATCAGTTGCGAGGAGACCTTTCCGTCCAGTGACCCCAACGAGATCGCACATATCCTGGTGCTGCGCAGCAAGTTTGACAACGGGGTCAGCAGCAAGGTGCGCGGCGTGTTCACCTACAAGGTCAACGACGCCGGGCTGATCACGAATATGCGTGGCTACTGGAACCTCGACATGATGACATTCGGCACCGACGAGTGACCTTGCTGCTGGCCGACCGCGGCGCCGTCGTGGTCGGCGGGTCGCGGGGCATCGGTGCAGCCGTCGCGACTTTGTTGGCACAGCAGGGCGCCGGTGTGGTGGTCAACGGCCGCGACGCAGACGCCGCCCGGGCCACCGCCGAGGCGATCAGCGCCGCCGGTGGACGCGCGGTGGCCCATCCTGGCTCACCATCCGATCAGCCGACCGCAGAATCGTTGGTGGACAGGTGTATTGACGAGTTCGGCGCCGTCCACATTCTGGTGAACTGTGCCGGCATCGCCGAACCGCCGGGCTCGTCCATCCTGAATATCAGCCCGGGCCAGTTCGACGAACTGCTCGAGTCGCACTTGGGTACGGTGTTCGCGACCTGCCGGGCGGTGGCCCTGACGATGGTCGAGCAGGGCTGCGGCAGCATCGTCAACACCAGCTCGTTCGCGTTTCTCGGTGACTATGGCGGCACCGGATACCCGGCCGGCAAAGGTGCGGTCAACAGCCTGACGCTGGCGATCGCCGCCGAATTGAAAGAGCACGGCGTGCGGGCCAATGTGGTGTGTCCCGGCGCCAGGACGCGGTTGTCCACCGGGCCGGACTACGAAGCGCACATCGTCGACCTCAACCGGCGGGGCCTGCTTGACGAAGTCTCGATGCAGGGCTCGCTGGACGTCGCACCACCGAACTACGTCGCTCCCACTTACGTCTATCTGGCCAGCGACCTGGCCGCGCGGGTGACCGGTGAAATCTTCGTTGCGTCAGGCGGTTTCATCGGACGATACCCGCGAAGCACGCCTGTCTTGATCGGCTACCGAGACCATCACGACTCACCGCCGTGGTCGGTGACGGAGCTTTCGGCTCAGATCGACAGCGCAGCCGGCTAGTTACCCTGCCGCGTGATGGAACACCAGGCTGACATTCAGCGCCGTCTTGGCACCCACCATGCCGAACATATTCCCCTCCACGGCGAACTGCTTGCGTGCGACCGTCGTCCGCGCTGTCAGCCGCACCTCACCCTCGTCGAGCACCTCGACGCGGGCCTCAAGCGGCAGCGGCGCCGTGATGCCCTTGGCAGTCAGAGCGGCGTTCAGGCGAACGGTTTCAGCACCGGTAGCCTCACCGCCGGCGACCTCGACGGTGATGTTCGGATACTTCTCCACATCGAAGAAGGAGGGCGACCGCAGATCCTCGTCGCGTTTGCCCAGCCCGGTGTGCACCGAGGCGGCCTTGACTTCGATTCGACCGGATACCGTTCGAGCGTCTTCAATTTGCCCACCGCCGCTGAATTCGGTGAAGTCGCCGCGAACTTTCATCGCGCCCCACATCGTCTTGTTCTCGAACCGGATCGAGGAACGTTGCGGAACCACATTCCAAACACCCACCGACTCAGGGCTGCTGAGAAATGTTGTGACAGTTAACATGTCATCTCCCTGCATGTCAGCGCGGGTTGATCGCGGAGCGGCGCTGCCAACCCGTCGGCATTCGCACCAGCTAGTATTCGACGATAGTCCTCGCCGACCGTCCGTAACAGCGAAGTGCGCCAGAAGCCCCGCCCACCGTGGCCGGCGGGACCGACTCATATGCTGGAGCCCGTGTCCACCGTCTTCACCAAGATCATCAACCGGGAATTGCCGGGCCGGTTCGTCTATGAGGACGACGAGGTCGTCGCTTTCCTGACCATCCAGCCGATGACGCAGGGACACACGCTGGTGGTGCCGCGAGCAGAGGTCGATCAATGGCAGGACCTTGATGCAGCCATGCTCGGCCGGGTGATGTCGGTGGCACAGCTGATCGGCAAGGCGGTGTGCCGGGCCTTCGACGCCGAGCGCGCCGGTGTGATCATCGCCGGGCTGGAGGTTCCGCACCTGCATGTCCATGTCTTCCCGACCCGCAGTCTGAGCGATTTCGGCTTCGCCAACGTCGATAACAATCCAGCTCCGGCGTCCCTGGACGAGGCGCAGGCCAAGATCAAGGGTGCGCTCGCCGAGTTGGCCTGAACCCCGAGGCGTGGGTTATGTGTACGGATTGAATTGGCCGGAAAAGGTCTGCTCAGCCGATTTCGCCCACTCATCCATTTTCTCTACAGTGATCCCGAATGAGGACTTATACGAGGCCAACAAAAGCGATAGCGCGATCACGTACACAACTGCCATCACCGACGCGAGCACTTGCCAATCCTGGTTTACGACGATGGGGACGACAATACTTGCAACCGTGAGCGCCAACACGATCGCCAACATTCCCCCGTACGTGATAACGCTGGCGGCGGCCATCCCAAATCTTCGCTCTTTCAACAGTATCGGGAGCTCCACGACCAATCGGCCGCTGGTATGCCCGATCCACAGCCTGGTTGGATTCTTGATACTGGGGATCAGGTCCAAAAGCCGCTGCTCAAGGATGAAGATCACTTGATTGTGTGCCCAGATTCGACTGTTCAGCTGCGAATGCCAAGCTACCACCAAAATTGCAATTACAGGAATAAACGGAATCAGGTAGTGCGGTATTGCATACGGCCTGGTCGCCCAGGCAACACCAATGAAGGTCGAATAGGCCATAAAGATACTGATCAGGCTAAGCGCATGCCCAAGAATGCCCTGCACCTCGGACCGTTCCGCGGCGTACAACGCAGCGAGCGCCGACGGCGAGTCACCCACTGAACGGCCCTTCTCATTCGCAGCCGTCATGCGATCACCTGGCGGAACGGGCGTGGGCAGGCACGTCAGCGACGCGCGGCAGGCTGACGTAGAAGCGGCAGCCCTGCCCCGGCGCCGTGGTGACGCTGACGATGCCACCGTGGGCATGGACCAGCGAATCCACGATCGATAACCCGAGGCCGCTACCTCCGCTTTTGCGCGCGCGAGACGAGTCGGTGCGATAGAACCGTTCGAAGACGCGCAGGGCGTCCTGCTGACTCATGCCGGGCCCTCCGTCGACAACCTCCAAAATCGCGTCTTCGCCGTCGGTGCCGACCCGCACGGTGATGTCAGCGGTTTCGGGCGTGTGTTGCAGCGCATTGGTCATCAGGTTGCCGAGCACCTGACGCAGCCGGGGCTCGTCGCCGAGCACCTCCGGGGTGCCGGGACCGTCGAGCACCTCCATGGTGATGTTGCGCTCGGGCGCGACCGCCTGCGCGTCGTGCACGGCATCGCTGGCCAGTGCCAGCAGGTCGACCCGGTTCTGCTCGATCGGCCGCTGCGCGTCGAGCCGGGCCAGCAGTAGCAGATCCTCCACCATCAAGCCCATTCGGCGCGATTCGCTTTCGATTCGCGACATCACCATTTCCATGTCGCGCGCGGCGCCCTGGCGATACAGCTCGGCGAAGCCACGCATCGTGGTCAGCGGAGTTCGTAGTTCGTGGCTGGCGTCGGTGATGAAGCGCCGCATCCGCTCTTCTGAGGTACGCGCCTTTTCCGCCGAGGCCTCAGAGGAGGCGAACGCCCGCTGAATCTGAGCGAGCATTCCATTGAGCGCCTGGGACAGCCGGCCCACCTCTGTCCGCGGATCGCGTTCGGGCACACGGCGATCCAGCTCGCCGGCGGCGATCGCCACAGCGGTCTTTTCGACCTCTATCAGCGGTCGCAGGCTTCGGTGCACCACCCAGGACCCGGCCAACCCGAGGACTAGCAACACAGCCGCACCGATGCCGAGTTGCAATAAGACCAGCGAGTCGACTGTCTGCTGGATGTCGGATAGGTCGTAGGCGACCGTGACCAACCTGCCGGCCGGTGAGCGCACCGACACCACCCGCCATTGCACGCCGGAGTTGTCGACCGATCCGACAGTGGTCGGTTGGGGCCCGACATCGTTGTTGGCGGGCAACGCGGGTTCTGCGTTGCTGTCGTTGACGACCGTCGTGGTGCGCCCGTCCACGGTGATATAGCGCACGTAGAAGCTCGACGGCGGGCGGTCCAGCGTCGGCCCCCGGCGCACCGGGAGCGATCCCCGGGGTGCCTGCGCCCAGCCGCGCGACGCCTCCTCCAGCGTCTGGTCCACCCGCTTGATCAGGCTGTGTCGCAGGCTCTCGGTGACCGCGATGCCAGAGATTGTCAGCCCGCAACCCGCTAGCAGCAGGAGCGCCGCGACCAGGGCGAGGCGGAGCGATAGTGCGGCTCCAAGTCTTCTCGGCTTAATCCGACCCGAAACCGCGCGGATTCCTATCGCGGCTCCCGCAGCACGTAGCCCACCCCGCGCAGGGTGTGCAGCAACCGCTTCTCGCCGGTGTCGATCTTGCGCCGCAGGTAGGACACATATGACTCGACGACGTTGACGTCACCGCCGAAGTCGTAGCGCCAGACGTGGTCCAGGATCTTCGGTTTGCTCAACACGGTGCCGGCGTTGATCACGAAGTAGCGCAGCAAGGTGAACTCCGTGGGCGACAGCGATACTGGGTCGCCGGCCTTCCACACTTCGTGGGTGTCCTCGTCGAGTTCGATGTCGGCGAACGTCAGCCGGGAGTTGCGACGCTCAGCGACACCTCTGCCGGTTCGCCGCAGGATGACCCGCAATCGAGCGACGACCTCTTCCAGGCTGAACGGTTTGGTGACGTAGTCGTCGCCACCGAGCGTCAGCCCGGCGATCTTGTCTTGCAGCGAGTCGCGGGCGGTCAGGAACAGCGCAGGCGCATCGATGCCGTCGGCACGCAGCCGGCGCAGCACCCCGAAGCCGTCCATTCCCGGCATCATCACGTCGAGGATCACCGCATCCGGCTTGACGTCGCGGGCCAAATCCAGCGCAGCCGGTCCACTCGTCGCGGTGTGCACCTCGAAGCCCTGGAACTTGAGGCTGACCGACAGAAGTTCGACGATGTTGTCTTCGTCGTCGACGACGAGCACCCGTGCCTCGGGAGTAGCTTCTTCTGCGATTGCCGATGCCATCCCATCAATCTCCTCCCATTTCGCTAAAAGTTGGCTGTACGGGACCCGTGGTCTTGCTGTGAGTTCGTTGCGAGCCCGATCCCGAACAACGACCCCAGACCCCGGCCGGGCCTGCATAGACTCGGGGCATGAACCTCGGCAAAAGCCTGGCCACCCTCGCCACTGCGCCGGTGCGCATCGGACTCGCGGCCGCCGACGCGGGCCTGGGCGTTGCGACGACGGCGCTCGGGCTGGCGCACCGAACGTTGGGTGAGACGGGCGCGCCGGTCGGGTCGAATGCGGTGGTGCACATGCTGGGCATCGACGACGCGATCACCCGGGCCAACCGGCTGGCCCGGCTGCTGGACGACGACGCGCCGATGGGGCGCGCGCTGGCCACCGACGGGCCGATCGATCGGCTGCTGCGCCCAGGCGGAGTCGTCGACATGCTCACGGCACCCGGCGGTCTGCTTGACCGGCTGACCGCCGAGGGCGGCGGGCTGGAGCGGGCGCTGAAACCCGGTGGCCTGGTGGACCAACTGACCGCCGACGAAGGGCTGATCGAACGGGTGCTCGCCGAGGACGGGCTGGCCGATCGGCTGCTCAGCGAAGGCGGCCTCGTCGACAAGCTGACGGCGAAGCACGGACCGCTGGACCAGCTGGCTGATGTCGCCGACACCCTGGCCCGGCTCACCCCCGGGATGGAGGCGCTGGAGCCGGCCATCGCCACGCTGCAGGATGCCGTCATATCGCTGACCATGGTCGTCAACCCGCTCAGCAACATCGCCGACCGGATTCCGCTGCCGGGCCGCCGCCCGTCCCGGCGCTCGTCGCCACGGACGGTGCGTTCTGAGCGCGTCATCGACCACGACGAGTGAGCCGTTAGGCTGACAGCGGCTAAAACCGGCCTCCTTAGCTCAGTGGTAGAGCACTCGCCTTGTAAGCGAGCGGTCGTCAGTTCAATCCTGACAGGGGGCTCCATATCTTTGTATTACCTCGGCTGATGCGTGACATTTCGTCTTCGGGTGATGCCTGACAGTGTTTCGGCTGATCCTTGACACTTCCTTGGCACGCTTTGGGAGCAGGCGCAACGCGTAGCGTGGCCGAGCAGGCGAGGTTGGCTCGGAAAGCGACATGACGGAGTTCAATCCGACGGCCATCCCGAACCGCAAACGCCGCGCAGCCATGGTGCTGCGTGAGCGGTTCGGGGTGTCCGAGCGCCGCGCCTGCGCGGTCGTTGGTCTGCACCGTTCCACGATGCGCTTAGTGCCAGCTGCGATCACCACGCGATCGACGAATCCACCCGTGAAGCGCTCGCGATCGAAGTTAATCGCAACATCGACACCGACGGCGTCGATGCCTTGGATCGATTGTCGCTCATGCGCAGGGCGCCGCACTACGTGCGGTTCGACAACGGGCCCGAGTTCGTGGCCACGCCGTAAGTGATTGGTGCCGATTCAACACTGCCGGTTCGCTTTTACATCGATCCCGGCTCACCATGGCAGAACGCCTGGATCGAATCGTTCAATGCCCGCCTGCGTGATGAACTGCTCAACTCCTGGCGCTTCGACTCCCTCCTAGAAGCTCGCGTGGACATCGAAGACTGGCGCGCCGACTACAACGCCAACAGACCCCACTCCGCGCACGGCGACCTCAGCCCAGCCGAGTTCGCTCTACAGTGGAGGCACGACCCACCATCCCCGAGCCGCATAGCGACTGGGCCACCAAACGGGTCCTCCTCACCCTAGATTCACACAGTCGTTGCGTAACAGCTATTCACCTGTTCTATAGAACAGAACACCCAACTGTTCTACACTGCAACGGGTTTCGAGTATCCCACCTACCGCCGGTACCCACCAAGGAACGACTCTCGTCCGCCTGGACCAGGCTAGGGAATCCGGTCACGACGTTTCCTCTTCATAGGTAGCAGCCGCCCCGCGCCAGGCTTTCTGCACAAGCCCGCGCGCCGTCCCCTCGGAACACTCGAAGCCGGCATCGTCGAACTGCTCTTGGACAAAGCGGATCGCTTCGTCTTCACTGATATCGGTCGGGACGTTAACGCTCTCGGAGAAATGCTCTTCGATGTACCGCTCGATCAGGTGGTCCAGGTCTGACATATCCGGTCACTCCTCTTCGTCCCGTCGCCCTGCTGTGGCATCGCTAGGTTAGTAGTCCAATCCGGGCGCAGATCCGGGTAACGCTGAGGGCAGGCGGCCCTATAGCGCTTTCGCATCCTCAAGGCGGATCCTAGATCCCGCGGTCGCGCACGACCCGTGTCGGTAATTGTCGACCGCTGGTGTGTGCGACTGGCAGGTTGCGCGAGTCGTCAGGAACTTCTCGATCACGAGATCTGTCGAGGTTGTCGCGCCAGCGGCGCCGGTCAGCGCGTGGGCTTTGAATGTTGCGGCCGCCCGGCTGATCTGATGCGCGACGGCAATCATTTGAGGCCTGGGGCCGATCGAGTCGGTATCACCCCACAGCAGCACTTCGGTTGAGCGGCTGTCGATGGCGGCGTCGACTCGTGCGCAAACGCGGGGGTCGCTGCGATAGAGCTGTGCGGAGGCGGCGATGGCTGCTGGCTGTGGGTGCTGGGGCATGTCGAGTGTTGACCGAAGATCGGCGCAATCGGCACCGATGATCTGCAGTGGCCGCATATCGGTGTGATCGTGCAGCAATACCACGGTGTCCCAGCCAAGGCAGCGGCGGTCGAACAGCACCCCGCCTAAGCCGATCACGACGTCGGCGGCGGCGAGCGCCATCGCCTCAATGCGGTAGCGCAACACTTTGTGACTGGTCTGCTGAATATCCATCGATCACCGTTCTGTATCGGTCTCAACTTGTCTAGCCACGAGGGGCCGGTCACGAACGTTTCCTAGTCGTGAATGCCGAGCGAGCGGTTAATGAGGCGACAAGCCGAGTTGTGTCATGGCCGACGGTCGCGCGCGGGACCTGAGCCACGGTCGCGGACCGTGATTTGCGAATCAGCGAACTGATCGCCGGAGATTGCACAACCCCGGACAGCCGGGCGCGCATGCGGCTCGTTGCCATCGGGATATCGAGAGTGCAGTGGAACGCGCGTAGGCACATTTCAGTGACGTCGTCGCGCGAGATACTTTGCGAATCGATCCATTTCACGCAGGCTGCGCGAACGAACGCCAACCAACTCTCCACCGCGATCTCGGTGGCCCCGCGCAAGCGTCCGTCCGAGACAAGTTGGTCGATCAGGGGTTGGCCCACGACGCTTAGCTCTTCGGCGAGAATCGCCTGGATCGCCGGGTCATCCGCGCAGCGGGTGATCGTGACCGCTTCAAAGGGATGATCGACAAACGATTGAATGTGCGCATCGACCACGATGACTAGCTGCTCTGCCAGGGGTAACTGCGGGTCGAAACTGACGCGCGCCAAGAACCGGGTACTCGCGCGCTTGAACATCGCTACGTATAAGTCCCGCTTGGTCTCGTAATAGTGATAGAACAACGCCCTCGACACCCCCGCGCGCGCGGCGATGTCCTCCACGAAGACATCGTCATACGGCTTTTCCGCGAACATCGCGGCCCCGGTATCGAGCAGCTGTTCGCGTCGCACTTGCGGCTTCAGTCGGGTGCCAACTTTCCCTTTGAGTGCGTGCATAGGTGCACCAGGTTACCTGGTTTGCGCGGTAGTTGCGTACAGTAATGCAGTCGCCATTCTATAGAACGCTAGAACCCAACTGTTCTATGCTACAACATGTTTGGATCAACCAGAGCTGCTGTGCGCTAACCGAGTTACAAGACGTCACGAGCTTCTCCATTCGCAGGTTCAGATGCGGACCCGTTGTCTAGCATGGCCCCGGGTAACCGAGGCCAGCTGTGCGGAGCGCCAAAGTCGGCCTATGCGTCGCCAGGGAGGATCGAGTGTCGATAACCGGCACAAGCATGGATAAGCTCTGATATCCGGGTAGCGCCTTATACGCACTTCCCCGGCGTGGATCACGCAACACGAGTGTAGTGCAGCCGTTCTCATCAAATGGATCAACATCCGCCCGCCCATCGATCGGTTTGCGGACGCACGTTTGGCCACGAAATATGTTGTAGCACGGAGTTATTAGCGCTGGCCGCTGTCACGGGGTACGGTTTGTGGCCGCGGCGGGGGCACGGTTTCATCGTGTCGCGGCCAAGGTATCCAGGCAACAGATCATGCTCAGAGCTAAGGCTTCTCGGTATAGGCAATCAAGTGGTGCCTCATCGGCGCAGTTGAATGCCGGATTCAGGCCCCTCGCCGGCTTGCAGCAACCGAGCACCGTAGGCGATGTCGAAGCCTGCACACAATGCGGGATACCACCGTGGCAGGCGCCAGGTCGACGAGCCGTGGCCGAACGCCATGTCGAACAATGCGTGACACATCCACCCCACACCGAGCAGAAGACGCGACCACCGGCCAGGACGACCCACCGACATCGACGCAACAACACACGCCGACAACACCGTGCATGCCTCTGACGGATCGAGCCCCAGCCGACGCCGGGCCAACGGATACACCAACGCCGCTACCACCAACCCTACCGCCGCACATAACACACGGCGATCTGGCGTCCAACGAGAAATCAGGACATCAGCTAGCAGCCCACCACCAACACCGACCGACAAACCACACACACTCGACCACGACGAAATATGCTTCCGCATACGAGCCGTCTTGGTCGTGCTCATGGCGGCTAAGTGACGTCGCCTTGACGTCCGGGAGGGTATCGGGTCGGTCCCGCAGCCAGGCGACCCGCTACTGCCACCACGCACACGATCCTCGTCGATCATTTCGATGCGACGACGCGTGTGAGGATTGCTTCTTGGCGTTCCATTGAGCAGGGAGGGTCGTCCTAACTAATCTCGATTCGCCGGCCGCCGAGGTAAACCTCGACGCGGAGATGTCCACCGAGTGCTCTGACGTAGCTGCGCAGACAGCCAATCGGCGCGCGTGCCACACCACAGCCCTCGAACGCGCGCACCCACTCCTGGCTGACACACAGGATTTTGGCGACATCGGCCTCGGAGGCGTTCTGCGCAAGCCGCAACATGCGCAGTATGTCAGCGTCCAACTCATCATGGGCACATTCGTTATGAACCGCTGCCGCAGCAGGGTTCGCGGACAGGTGCCCCGATGGTCCGCTCATTGTGTTATTTGCTTACTCCGCGTCTTCGGCCCATCGGCATCGAATTGGCTAGCCGGGGCACCCAGGCGTGACTACTACAGCTCACCGTGAACCTCCATATTTCGATTGATGAGCCATCTTTGCCATCTCCGTATCGACACCTTGCTTGAGCGTCGAAGCGGCCGGACGATGCCTATTTGTATAACAAAACTGTAGGCAAATGTCCATGCCCCCTAATTAGTAAGGAGCACAGAGCTGTAGCTACAGATTTTCACCTACAGCAACATTTTCGATCTGGAATAACACGTTCTAGTTCCCTGCCCATTAATAATCTCGGTTGCAACGTGCGCGACGGCCGCTCACTTTGCCACCGTCACATTGGCAAGGCCTTTCATCAGGACCGCCTTGGGCCAGGGCTAGCTGCGGGATGCGTAGCGACGTTGATTGGTATTCGTCAACTTGCATGCAAGCACAGCATTTTCGGCTCTTCGCAAAGCTGTGGTTCGAGCGCTGCAGGGCGCCATCGCCCGGGATTCGGGCGCTAACTTATCCGGCTCAATCAGGACCTGCAGGCTGGTGAGCCATGTTTGACCAGCGTCGCGCAGAGGTTACCCAAGCGCCGTTCTATAGGACAGTAGAATCCAACTGTTCTACACCGCAATGGGTTCCGGTTATCCAAAGTCCTACGCGCGAATGGCCGTACAACACCTCGCCAGCACCGCGAGCAACTTTCGGTTCATCACTGTCGGCGACGCCTGAAAACTGACCCCGTGTCGGAGCGATTGGCTACATTGCGGCTCGATGCGCTTTCCGACATCACCCGCGACGGGGGCCGATTTTTAGCGGAACTGGAGCTGCGCCCGCGGCGACACAATCACCCCGTTTGGGAGCATGACCCTCTACGACTTCGACCAGGGATCCTTCGAGGATGCGGCGAGCACTGCCGCGGCAGCAACGCCCGTTGGAGATTTCGGCCTGTCCAGTCTGCTGACGGACTTCAGCTGGCTCGGTCTGTAGCGCGGCACGACAAGACACCGAGGCCATCTGATCGACAATCGCTCGATCGGACCCGGCGTTCTTGCCAGTCGTCGCCATCAGCTTCGAGATGTCAGATTCCTCAAGGAGGATGAACCCCTGTTGCAGTGTGCACGGCCGGACTGCTCTTCCGGCAGCACCACCGAAATCCAGGATGAAGACGGCACGCCAATGCGCGGGCCGCATCGCTGACTGCCCGGAAGTGCATGGTTGCGACGGATTGACATGGACAAGACGCGACAGAGGCTCACCGCCGATCAAGCTAATCACGTACCCCTGCCATCCACGAACGCGCTACGACCTCAAGGTGATAGGTGATTTCAATTCCATGGCAAGGAAATCCAGTCGCCACAATGATTGAAACAGCTGGCGGCCGAAGTTCTCCGACTCGACGACCCCGTCTTGTCCCGAGCCTTGGACCTGGGCCACGCCTGCGGCGATCTCCCGGATCGTGCGGCGGCCATCGATGCTCTGCACGAAGGGCAACTGGGCTGCGTTGAGGCTCATCCGCCACCCCTGCCGGACGATGTCGCTGCCGGCGAGGCCGCACCGCATGCGCATCCGTGGAACATAGTCCAGACAGTCGGCCGTCGAAAAGTCAATGACGTAAGACTCTTTGGGCCGATCGGGGTGGCAGGCCATGAAGAAATGGCACGCAGTATTGGTGTGCATACGCTCCATCACCGACCAGAGCTTGGCCTCGGGCAACCCTGCGATGACCGAGGAGAAGTCGGGAGCTGGCGCGAGCAACTCGTGGTGATAGTAGGGCGCGTTGAAAAACCACCCCTGAAACCCAAGCCCGGCCGAGGCAACAAGCTCAAGGCAGTCGTCGACGGAGTAATTGCGCGCACGACCATGCAGGAACGTATCCACCAAGACGGCGTCGTGCCAGGTGTTCGCCTCGAGTTTCAGATAGCTTCGCACCGGGTGATCCGACGGCGTCAACGAGATTGCCTCTTGCACCACCCGTAACGACTCATCGTCTTGACGCAGGCTCAAGTCGCGAAAGACCGATTCCATCATCTCAAGGCCGACACGGCCGTACTTCGCATACAGCATGACACCGGCCACGCCATCGGGCCGCAGGCAGCTGGCGAGTGCTTTCATGCCGGTCAACGGTTCTGCCATGTGATGCAGCACGCCGGTCGACACCACCAGATCGAAGTCGAACCCCAGCGTTGGCAGTTCTTCGATCGGCAGCAAATACAAGTCCAGGTTCGATAGCCCGTACTTGTGTTTGAGATAGCGCTGATGATCCAGAGACGGCTCGCTGACGTCGACGGCCACCACTTTGGCATTGGGATTACTGAGCGCGAAAACCGCCGCCTGGTTAGTACCGCAGCCCGCGATCAGAATGTCAAGGCCGGGCTTGTAATCACGGTCGGGCCAGAAAATTCGGTGGGAATGGCTCGGATCGAACCATTGCCAATTATTGCGAAGCCAGACCTCCAGGTCCTGGATAGGTTCGGGGTACCGGTATCGCTCGTATTGGCGAGAGACGACGTCGGCCGTCGGATCGTTCACGGTAGCGGCGACTCCTCAAGGTATCCGTCCAGACCGTCGCCCGGGGTCGACACGCGCTCATGGTTCTCGACACACCCGCGCGTGTTCGCGTCGCACATGCGGCTCTAACCGGGTGCCAACTTTTGTTTGACTGCGGGCATAGGCACATCAGGGTACCTGGGTTCCGCGGTCGTCGTGTACACGTTAGGCAAGCGCCGTTCTATAGAACACTAGTATCCAAGTGCTCTACGCTGCAACGCTTTTCGATTATCCGGTCGGTGCAGCTGGGCGTCGGACGAGCCGGGTGGACCGGGGCGGGTAGCGTCTTGGGGCACAGTTCGTGCTGTGCGGCATAGACGATCACTGAAGTCCAAATCCGGTCGACAACACCGTAGCGGGCTGCGGTGGCGGCTGGGCTCATCCCGGCCTGGATCTGAGCACAGATTCGGTAGCCCATACCGACAGAATGCGGCGCGTACGGCGCCGGCACGCCGTGACTTCTGAGGTAGTCCAGATAACTCTGGTCGTCGACGTCGGCAGGCGTGGCGAATGCCGCCGCAGCGATTAACGGGATAAGCGTTGCGGTGAGCCATCGTTGGCGACCTGCGGCGAAGAGGCTGAACCTGGATGACATGCCGCGAGATTCCCTTCAACGGCTTTAACGGCGTTATCGCAGACGGGATCGAAGCACACCCCGGTCGGTGGTCCGGTCAGAGAATTCGTCGGACGTCGATTCGCCGATCAATACCGCTGCTGGACAGCTGGCTTCGCGTCCAGCCCAAGCGATCAACGCGCGCATCCTGGTGGGGCGGTGCTGGACGTCTCAGACCGACGACCCGGCGATCCAGCATTCACCAACACGGTGATCGTGTGGAACCTGGCCACCGGTCCGGCCGACCGACACAACAAGCACAGCGTGCAGCGGTTCGGGGAAAACCCTGGCCCGCCAAGCCGAGGCCGCGTGCGGCGAAGCGTTTGGCAACCTGTCGCTTTGGACCGGCGCAGTGTTCGATTTTCCGGCAGCACCCGGGGCACAGAAGACGCTCGGGGTTTATGAACTGCCCGACGATCTGCGAATTTGTGACCTTGATGATCCGCACCGCCTAGTTGAGCTAGGGCCTCGACCGACACAGATCGTCCCCCGCAACCTTGCGGTCACTTCGGAGTGGGTGCACCGCATCTGGGCTCAGCGTATCTCCTGCCCTAGATGACCGAAATTGGCAGGCGGTGCAGTGGTGGTCCTTCCACCGGCCGATCTGGACAGTCATCGCCAGTTGGGAACAACCCAAGCCCGTCGAAATCGAGCATCTGAACCTCGACCACCAAGCCATTGTCGCGCCAGCTAAGAGCCTCAACAGGCCGCTATAGACGATCTGGCTCCGGAAGCGCGCGACGGTCCCGACACGCTCTGGGCTTTACACGCATCATCGTCAGTAACAAAGACCTCTGGATGGCAGGGCAATACGGATTACTTCGTCATGGATAACTTGTGTTATACATCAGGGTAAGTTGGTTTTTCGCATGTGATGCGAATACATCTGCTTGTGATGCTGCCCCGCGTGATTCGACTTGCGTTGTCTCACAGACTGATTGGCTTGGGATGAGGTTAGTGAACTTGCCCTACTTCGTTTCATTCGGGTGACTGGTGTGCACCTGCTCCAGGTAGACCGTGCGGTCCTCGAGAAGAACCAGATGCGGGCGGTGCCCTTGAGCGTCGGCTTATGCTGCCAGCGCTCGTAGATCTTGTCCCCGCGGGAGATCGTGCCGAGATCGCCGCGCAGCGGGTAGTTGGTCGGGGTCTTAGTCAGAGAAGTTCGCGTCAGAAAGTCCCAGGCCTGGGCGAGGGGATTGCGGATCGTTGCCGCGAGGTCCCGCCAGCCCTTGGCCGCGTCGGCGGTGGCGTAGCGAATTCCTACTCGATCTCCTTCGGAGGACGAGGGACGAGCTCGCCGCGCTTGGCGGCCACCGCTATGGCCGCTTTACGGCGACATCGTCGTCGTCCAACCACTCCGGCTCGCCCCGGCCGAGGCCGGCGGCGATGGCGGTCGCAGTCTCCTTCCACGAGGTCAGCTCCGCGAGCACCAGATGCGGCTGGCCGGTGGAGAACGACGCCCGCGCGGCGTCGACGAGGTCCTGGGCGCAGGTGGCCCGGTCCTCGGGTGACAGCGCGAGGATCCACGGAAAGGCCTTGGGCATCCGCTCGGCGAGCGGACCATCGTCATCCACCGCCACGCCGATGAGCTGCGCGGCGAATTGGAGCATGCGGTTGCGGCTCTCCGCCTCGCGCTGCGACATGAGCACGAGCGCCTCGCCGTCGCGCCGAGTTACCGTCACCGGGTGGTCCTCAGCCTCGGCGAACACCTCGGCGGAGTGCTTGCTCAGGTCTGAGGAGCGGCGTGTGGTGGCGCGAAAGGCTGTCGTGGTCATAGCGCCACGGTATTCAGGACGTGTTCGGAAGTCTAACGTGCGGCTGGGCACATCGACTCTCCGCGACGGGTAAGCGGGTAGAAATTTCGGCCCCAGCGTGTTGGACGCAATGGCCTACCCGCGGCGGCTGGATGATCCGGTTTCCCTGATACGGCCTGGACGCGGTGACATCTCGGCCCCAAACTAGCTTGTCGCGGCTGGCGAGCCATCGCACCGTTTACCCGCGGCTGCGCCCCTCGACGGACGCGACGCGCCTTCAGCGCAGGCTCAAATCCGTAGGCGCACCCTCGAGGTCGCAGACGCGGGCGGTAGCGTGATGTCAATTGGCAAACAGGCGAGCCGCTGGGAGCTGGGAGTCGATCAGCAACCCACCTCGCGGCCTCGAGCAGCTTCCGCTACACCACCAATCTCGCCCCGCCCGTGGTTCATGGTCAGCGTCGAAACGCGCGCGAACCGAAAGCTTGGCCCGAGAAGTCGGCCTACTGAGGCACACTGTGTGCAACAGATAACAAGATCAGCTGTCACGCTACCCGGGAGAAAGGAAAACGATTATGTCGGTCGATATCTTCCGAGATCCCCTGTTCACCCCCGTCGAAGTCTCCCACTACCTCAAGATCCCCCGGTCGACGGTGTATTACTGGCTGAACGCCAGTTCCTCCGGCAATGTCCCATTGGTGCACCACGTCAAGCCCGACCGTCGGGGCGCAGCGTCGGTTCCGTTCGCAGCATTAGTCGAGGCCTTCGTACTCCGGGCATTGAGGAACGAACTGAGGTTCACTAAGCGACAGATCGCCGACACGGTGACGGACGTGCGCGTGAACTTCGGCACCGATTTCGCGCTCGCGAGCAGGCGAATCGCCAGCGATGGAATCGACATCTTCATCCAGCACAACGACGGCGAGTTCGTGCGTGCCGGTGACCATCAGATCCTGATCCGCGACGCAGTGGGCGACTACCTGCGCTACATCACCTGGCCCCCTGACACTGAGTACGCTTCACGTCTTCGACTGCGGAGCTTTGGCGACCAAGCACGCGTAGTGATCGATCCGCGATTCGCTTGGGGCGCACCGGTTGTCGAACGCAACAAGGTACCGATACAGGCCGTCCTCGACCTCTGGGCTGCCGGTGAGCCCCTGTCGGTCGTTGCCAAAGAGTATGGGTTGACGGTCGCGGAAGCCGAAGAAATCTGCAGAGTTGGACTCAAGCAGGCCGCCTGAGTTCTTCCTCGATCGCGGCCTGGGAAGCGGGGTCGCGGCACAGTTGAGGCAACTCGGGTGGTTTATCCACCGCGCGGTCGATCACTTTCCCAACGACGCCCAGGACGTCGATGACGATGTATGGATGCGCTACGGACTGGCCCACGGCTGGTTTCCGTTGCACAAGGACGGCCGGATTCGGGGTCGGGAGGTCGAGCGCAGGCCACTGATCGAATTCGAGGCGCCGATGTTCTACCTCGACAACCAACAATTGAAGATCGATGAAATGGTCCGCCGTTTCCACCATGCGCAGCACCAGATCTACCGCCGCGCCCGCGCAGGAGGCGCGGCGTGTTACGCGGTGTCGGCGAACGGAATCCGACGCACTTGGCCCTGAATGCCGGCGACGTGCGAGCCGGGGCAGGGTGCCAACGGCCGCCGAAAATTGACAACGACGGGAACAGAATGGTGGCACTGGGAGGCGGTGGAATCGCAGCCTTCGGTCTGAGATACCAGTACCTGGTAACGGCCGAATACGTCTTGGCGTTTCTTCGAAACAACCCGGCTCTCATACCGCATGCGAAGCTGGTTATCGAGCCGCTGCACAAGAAAGACGACGGCAAAGACGACGACGTAGTCGACTTCGCCATCGAGACCGACGACGAGCCATCGCACAATGTGCAAGTGAAGTCGTCCTCCGAGCCCGAGGACCACCCGCTACAGCCAGCCGGTGCGCGCGAAGTCTTCGACCGACTTGTCAACCACACAGCTGAACAGCGGATTCTAGTAACGAACAAGCCGCTCTCGCCCGTCTTAGCCGATGCAGCGATCGCGCAAGCGACCCACGCGAGTCGAACGGAGTACACCTGGCCGTCAGGCCCGCAGGCTCCTGCAGGGGCCGCGGAACCGCGCATCATCTACGACGGTCGAAGTACTGCCGAGTTATTCGACGCAATCACAGAGTTGGTTACAGGTTTCCGCGTAGAGCGAGGACGCTCGCCGGGCGCGGTTACGTGCCAGCTGCTGGTGTCGATCCTTGTCGACTACATCTTCAGCGCCGCTGCGGGGACGGAACCGAGCAGAATCTCGGCCCTCGATCTCCTCGACAAGCTCGTCATGCCTGACGCGACCATCGCACAAGTCGCCGGCGGATTTGATTGGGGCTTACCGATCACCAACATCCCCAATTATCTCTCGACCGTTCCGCGGTTGAGCTACCTTAATGAGCTTCAAAGCCATCTCGACCTTACAAAGGAAGCGTCGGTTCCCTCCCGCGTGGTGCTAACAGGCCGTACCGGAAATGGGAAAACGGTTCTCGCATCAGATTATTGCCACATCGAAGCCATCGCATATGCGTTCATATGTTGGATCGACTGTCGCGACGTCGATTTCATCGAACCGCAGATCCGCAACCTAATTGAGCAACTTAACGAGACGGTCCCAACCGACGCGGCAGTCGGGCCGGTGTTCGCCGGTATCCTCGGTCGCCACGCAGGTCCCTGGTTGCTCGTCTTCGATGGACTCCAAAACCGACCTGACATCGAGGAATACATCCCATCGCGGGGTTACGGCTCGATCATCGCCACGTCCAGCAACAGCCTCAACTGGTGGCCAAGTACACCAATAATCGAAATTGGTGAGCTCACTGAAGATGAAGCCATCAACTGCTTTGCAGCATACGCGGATATCGCACCGGCGGATCTTGACGCTGCCCGCGACTCGATCCGAGAAATCGTTGTTCGTCTAGGTCTCGTGCCGCTGGCCGTTAGCATGTCCGCGATCTACTTCAAGAACACCGAGGGGCAACTCGATGAGTTAGCTTTGCAGTACTTCACTGATTTGGAAGCGCTCGCCGACGATGCATCAATCCCGCCAGGGTTCCCCTCGACCGCGTTTGCAGCTATCCAACATGCCTCCCGCAGCCTTGCAAAGGGCACGCGAACCGGCGAACTGTACGGAAGGTCGGCACGGGCCGTCGTGGAGATCGGCTGCCTACTCGCACCAGAACTATTGCCGCTCAACTTCATTCTGCAAGCGACGGCAGAATCCGTCCAACTCGACCTCGCCAACCTCCCAGTACCAACCGAAGTAGATCAAACTGTCTTGCGGGGAGTCCTGTCTGCTTTGCGCACGCAGTCCATCGCTCGACGAATAGTGAACGACGGCGAGGGCAACCGCACGCCCGTCAGTGAAACGGTTGCGGTCCATCCCCTCGTCCACGAGATCCTGCGCCGGTCATTCTTGGCCGCTGTACCCCCCGGGTATCTAGAGTCACAGTGCACCGTCTTCATGTACTTCCTTGTTGGGTGGCTCGGAAAGTTGCGGGACCAGGCTGAGTTCTTCGCAGTCGAACAGCTTCGGCTCCACGCCAATGCGCTGCTGACGCTCATCGTGGAGAACGAGCCGATGTCATCGATTTCAACGCGGAATCATCGTGTTTACACGTACGCGAAGGCGCTCCTGCGCGCCGAACTCAGCACATGCGCCGCGAGCCGAGGCCGGCTGCAGGAGGCACTGGAGCTCGGTCACAACGCGACACAAGACCTAACACCATGGCTACACGAACAACCTGCGCGACTCATCCGAGCGAAGATCCTGAGCAACATGATAGGCGATCTATCCATCGGCGAGGCAGCTCCGGAAGCAGTCGCCACTCTCGTGAGCCCACTCTTGATGGCGGTCCGCGAGGCTGAAGCCAACGCCGACGAGTCAAAACGCAGGGTTGGCTACACGATCGCCGCCGAGACCTTGAGCTATCTTAATCGGACTGACCTACATCGAAATTCGCCGTTATTAGCTAGCGCGCGAACAGAACTCGCCGAAATTACTAACCGCGACCCCTCGCCCAACCCACGGGGTGCGATACAGAACAATCTCGCGAATCGCCTATACGAGGCAGCGCAGTTCGACGAACTGCTTCGCCACGCGGTCCAGTGGCGCGAGGCCAACAACTCGATCGAAAACGGCGTCCTTCTCGACGCATTGGTAATCGTCTGTCTGCTTCACACCGGCGACATCGACGAGGCATTAGCCGCGATTGACGCACTCGTGTCCACCACCGTGCACGCCAACTACGTACTCCTGTCGATGCACGAAGCGTTGAAGAAGGTTGGTCGGGAACTCCATCGCGTGATGCCCGCGATACCGGCATACCGAGATCGCCTCCAGCCCGCGTTGGAACGTGTACTCGCCCGGTACAACGAGCTCAGCGAGTTATCGGGAGGAGCCCCCACGGATGGCTAAGACGCCCTCCCTTGCCGATAACACCCAAATTACGTCGCTCGCTGGGGAATCTGTGGTCCACGCCGGCATGATGGATAACCGGGATTATTTAGAACTGCTTTATACCCGCTTATTACATTGCGGCGCAGTACGTTTCGAGTGCCGATCCCGCGTACCTTCATCGGGGCCGCGCGGCCGGCCGAAATCCCATCCGACCGAAGCACGAACGAACTAGTCAACATCCCAACCCATATGGTGGCTGGAGGACTTTGGCAGGTGGCGCTTGCCGCTGACGCGGCCGCAGTCGGTGCCACCCGGCGGTTGTCTTGCCGAGGAGAGCTCCAGGCCAAGGCAGGCGTCTCTCCGGGGAGTCGCCACGGCTTAGGCAGCCGTTTCCGCGAGGTCTCAGACGACCCGCAAGCCCTCGGGAATCCGTTGCGGATCACGCCAAAACGCGTCGTTGACGAAACGGTTGAACAGGTCAGGCGGCAGCAAGGTCTCGCGCGGCTGGGCTTTAACCGTCTCCCCGACGGTGTGTAGGCCGGGAGTACCGGCCCGTTCGTCGAATTCGGTGACGTCGTAGTCGATGTGGTCGAAGTCATGCTCGAAAGTCGGTTCATCGAGAAACCTGTAGATGGCGTGCATGGTCTTGGCAGGGTCGGTGGTCAGGGTTTCGTACTGCACCAACAGCAGGCGGTCTTTCTGGCCGCCGTAGCACGCTTGTTTGAGCGAATCGTAGGGAGCACCGACCAACCCGTCCTGCGACGCGACGCCGTTGGCCCGGGTGTAGACCGTGCCACCAGGGTTGTAGTTGAAGATCGACGACGGGCTAAAGACGTTGCGCTGAATCAAACGCTCGATGCTGTCAATCACCCACGGCAATTCGCGCACGCAGGCAATGACTTTCGCATCGGGGAACAACTGCGCGATCGCCGGCATCCACGCGCACCAGGCGCGGTTGGTGTCAAAGATCACCTCTGCGGCGGATTCGGCGTAGAAGTTGTCAAACAGTCCACGCAGGATGCGCTGCCGTTTAGAGTCGTCGAGGAATACCGAAAACTCGTTGCGCGCACTCATCTCGCGCAAAAGCGCACCAAACAGCCCGGCCAGCGGACCCGACATCCCCGCCTCACAGCGCGGGTTCTGCCGCAGCAACGCCGCCAATAACGTCGAACCCGAACGTGGCAGACCCGAGATGAAATGAATCGACGTCATCGCACGCCACCCGACCCAGAACCACTCACTTGCACAGCCGATCGACATCCGACATTTGTCCATCGAGATTCTGCCGCAACCGATCCTGAGCGAAAGCCGGCGCACCAGAAAGATAATTAATGCCAAGATCCTCCAACGTAATCGCCATGGACGTAACGGCGTTGGTGAGGTCGGCCGGGGCGGCGGGCTCCCTGGCGAGGCGTTCTTGTAGGTACCCACCTCCGCCATACAGTGCCAGGCGCGCACTGGTCGCCACCGCAAGCGGGCCATCCACCGGCGAACTCTCCAGATGCGTATTCGTGATCACCGCACGACTGACGATCATGTTGGCGGCGCATATGTTCTTCTTGGCATCCTTGACTTGCTGGTCGGTATAGACAGGTGATGCACTGTTGTGCGACGCAGAATGAAACCACTGCACCAGCGTGAGAGTCAGAGCAAGCACCGCAATCGTCAGTGCGGCGAGAGCGGTCCAGCGTGACAGCTTCCAGCCGTCCGGAGCAGGAGATTCGACCGCATCTGACTCGGCGATGGACTCAAGGGGATCCAGCGGAGATTCGGCGGAAGATGCAGCCGAAGACCTGTGCAACATTGCAAAATGCTACCATGCGCCATGCGGATTTGCGACCGCTCTTAATTCTCAAAATAACAGTGTCGCAAGCTTTCTGGCTTATATCGCTGCCAACTTAGATGACTGTGGATGATGCGGTCTCCTGTCCAACGACACCCGCTTCGCTTGCCGGTCTGGCGACAATCCAAAGTAGGACAAGCACTCTCGCGCTCGGGGCCTATCCGAGGGGCTTGCGACGGAGACAGTCCAGGTGAGCACCCGCTCGCGCGCCGGATGGCCGTACAGCTACCGTGCTTCGTCGGTCTGATATTCCCCAGTCGCTTGGTCAACGCTGGGGATACGACCCCGATCTCAGCGACTTCGTTTGTCCGCTAGCGCTTTAGCTCTTCTGATCGATAGAAAGCTTGCTGCACGATCTGGGTCGACGCAGTCTGAGCAACTCGACATAGCTCTGCGGGTCGTCGGATCCACAGTGGATCCGACGACCCGCAGAGCGCGACTGCAATGACCCGTCGCAGCCTGGTTAGCTAGCCAGGCTGGCCATCGGCTCCGGTGTTGCCGGTAGCGCCCTGGCTGCCGTCGGGGTTGCCGGTGCCGGGATCGCCGCCGGTGCCACCCGCGCCACCGCTACCGGGCGTACCGGCAGTTCCGGTACCGGTCGGAGTGCCGCCGTTGCCGCCGGTGCCGCCGTCACCGCCCGTGCCGCCACTGCCGCCGGCCCCCTCGGCGCCGCTGGTGCCGCTTGTACTCACGCCGCCTGCGCCAGCATTACCGCCGGTGCCGCCGGTTCCGCCGGTACCGCCGTCCCCGCCGGCCAGACCGTTGCCGGAGCTGTCGACCCCGCCGAGGCCGCCACCGCCACCAGTGCCGCCGGCACCGCCGGTCCCGCCAGCGCCACCCGTGCCGCCGTTTCCGGCGGCAGCGGTGCCACCAGCACCACCGGTGCCACCGACACCACCGCTGCCACCGTCGGCACCGGTGCCACCGGCCGTCGTCGGGGCGGCGCTGCCGCCGGCGCCGTTCCCGCCCGCACCGCCGGTCCCGCCGGCACCGCCGTTGCCGGCGTTGACGCTGCCCACGGCGTTGCCGCCGACCCCTCCGTCGCCGCCGGCACCGCCAGTGGTGTTGAGGTCGTCGTTGAACCCAACGCTGCCGCCGGTACCGCCGGCGCCGCCGTTACCGGCGTGGCTGGGCCCGGTAATGGGCGACGGGGCGCCGGCCGGGGTCGCCACACCGCCGCTGTCACCGCCGTTACCGCCGACACCGCCGACACCGGCGACATTGCCGGTGCCGGCGCCGCCACCCGTACCGCCGACACCGCCGACACCGCCGGAGGCGGTGCCGTAACCGCCGTTACCACCGTTACCGCCGTCGCCGCCGGCTCCCGTCCCGCCGAAGATGCTGCCGCCGGGGCCGCCGCTGCCGCCCTGACCGCCCGCGCCACCCACGCTGACACCCTGGTCAGCACCGGCGCCGCCGTTACCGCCGACACCGCCGACACCGCCGACACCGGTCCCGTCATAACCTCCGGTACCCCCCTGGCCACCGGCGCCGCCCACGCTGAAGATGGTGCCGTTGTCGTTCCATCCGGTGGGCGTGCCGCCGTTACCGCCGGCGCCGCCGGCACCCCCGCTGCCGTCGTAAATGCCTTTGCCGCCGGTGCCGCCCTGGCCGCCGGCACCGCCCTCAAAGGTCCCCGTGCCGCCGTTACCGCCGGTGCCGGCGATACCGGGGGTACCGTCGGTGCCCGCACTACCGGCGGCGCCGCCGCGGCCGCCGGCACCGCCGAAGGTCTTGACGGTGTCGGAGCCGGTGGCCCCGTTACCGCCGGCGCCGCCCTGGCCGCCGGCACCGCCGTTACCGGTGTCGCTGCCGGTGACGTTTCCGCCGCTACCGCCGTAACCGCCGGCACCGGCGTGACCGTCGGTGGCGTAACCGCCGGCGCCGCCGTTACCGCCGGCGCCGCCGTTGTAGTCGCCCACAGAACTGGTGCCACCGTAGCCGCCGTGACCACCGGCACCGCCGGTGAGGCCGGCACCGCCGGCGCCGGCGGCGCCGCCGTAGCCGCCTTGAGCCCCGTTGCCACCGGTACCACCGGTGCCACCGAACGAACCGCTGCCCAGGTAGACGCCAGCGGCGTTTTTGTAGCCGGCGCCGCCGACGTTGCCGGCACCGCCGTTACCGCCGTTGCCTTGCTGGCCGGCTTGCCCGAGGGAGCCGAAGACCTTGACGCCGCCGGCACCACCGTTGCCGCCGTCACCGCCATTGCCGCCGTAGTTTCCGCTGGGGTTGTCGGCGTTGCCGTCAACGCCGGCGCCACCTTCACCACCGACTCCGCCGGTGCCGCCGGTGCCGCCGTCGCCGATCAGGAACCCGCTGCTGCCGCCCGCGCCACCGACTCCGCCGTCGCCGCCGAAGCCGACGTAGCCGTAGTTGGCCCAGCTCGCATTCGCGCCGTTGGTCCCGGCACCACCGGCGCCACCGGCGCCACCGTTGCCGAACAGCCAGCCCGAGGCGTTACCGCCCGCGCCGCCTGCACCACCGGGACCGCCGTCGCCGTATTCGTCGACGTCGGTCAGGCCGGCGCCACCATTGCCGCCGTCACCACCGTCACCCATGAACGAACCACCGGAGCCACCGGCGCCACCGTCCGCACCCGCGCCACCGTCGCCGCCGGCGCCACCGTCGCCGATCAACCCGGCAGCACCACCGTCCCCGCCGGCGACGCCAGCATTGGCGCTTTCGTCGTAGCCGGCACCACCATCGCCAAACAGCAGCCCGCCGTCGCCGCCCGTGGGATCGGTCACGGTGCCGTCGGCACCGTTGCCGATCAAATACAGCCCGAAGTCCTGGTTGATGGTGTTGTCGACCTGCTCACCGAACGGACTCGTGATCCAGGCCTGAAGATCAGTGTTGATCGGGGTATAGATGTACTCGTTGAACAGCTGCGCATAGTCGATCGACGTCGACGTCGCCGCAGTGCTTGCGGCATCGAGTGACGACGCCGCGGTCGCCGTGCTATCGAGGGCAAACGTGGGGTCAAAACTATCCACCAGCGAAATCAGATCGGCACCCATGGTGGGGTCGATACCGGCCAGCGAATTAATGATCGGATCGAGGACCGTATCGATCACGTCTGCGTGCGCCGGCGGCGCAGCCGCCAGCGGCGACAACCCGAACGCCAAAAACGCACCGGCCGCACCACCGGAACCGATCGCCCGGTTACGGCGCCGCCCCTTCTTGCGGTGAAGGCCACGCTGGTTGCGGGTGTGACGACGGTTCATGTGCGAACACCTTTCGTGTGAACAGCCCCATGTGAGGGTTGGTGCAGCTTGGGAGGGGAATGGTTTTTGGCCGATCAGAATGCGGCGAGAAGGTCTTGCACCCACGTGGACAGGTCCGCGGCCACGGTGGCGGCGCTGGCGCCGCCGTCGAGGAGATCGGTGGGAATCGTGGGAAGCGTGACATCGGCCAACGGCGACCCCGAGCCGTCCCAGCCGAGCAGCGACGCGATGGTCTGTGCCCACCCCTCCCAGGCCCCGAGCGGGCCGACCGGCTGGCTGATTGCTTCAAGCTGTCCAATCACCGGAACACCAGTGAGGTCGATGCCCAGGCCGTTGAAGATCGAGCCGCCGACGTCGGGGGTTACACCGTCAGTGATGGGGCCGACCTCGCCGGGTGTGAGCAATCCGCCGAACGCGAAGTCGAGATTCTCGATGTTCATACCCGCCGGCAAGACATCCGCCTGCTCGATCGCCGGGATCAGACTGTCGAGGTTCAGCGTGGCGCCGTTGAAGTAGGCACCCACCATGTTTGCCAGCGTCTCGTTGAAGTCATCGCCGGCAGTGATGCTGTTGCCCAGCGCGACCCAGGGGGCGATGTAGGGGCCCAGCTCGCCAATGATGATGCCGCTGGACGGCGAGGCCATAAAGTCGAGAATCTGCGTAACCGTCGCGGCGTCACTGGCCGGCAGAAAGGAGGGAATCTCGGAGAAGAGAGCTGAGTGGCCCGTGGGGACCTTAAATACGCTGCCGAGATTATCGAGCGTGTGCGCAGTCACCACCTTCGTGGTTTCGCTGGTCGCGTTCTGGAGCGTATAACCCGTCAATATCGACGCCAGGTTCTGCTGCATCTCCTGACTGACGCTGGTGACGGTGCTGCTCGTCGGGTCATTGAAGAAGTCCTGCAGGAAGCCGGCCTGGTTGGCTATGTACTGCTGCAGCCCGACGCCAGGAGCCTCGTAGAAGCTGTTGAGCAGCGTCGTGGTGTTCTCGGACGCGGTATTGAATTCGTCTATCCAGGGCGTGAGGAGATCGGTCTCGCCGGAGGTCAGCGCGACGTCACGCATCTGGATCTCGGGTAACCGCGGAGCCATAGGGGTCACCGCGATGAGGCTGGCAGCCACGATCGCGACACCGGCAGTGGCATAGGGGCGAAGGGCTTGCTGCACAGCATCTCCTTAATCGGCACTCAATGCGAACGAGGCAAAAGCTACCTGAGCAGAGGCTGAGTGTCTCTCAGTTTGACGGACAATTGCAGACCCACGGCTACGGCTTGATAACCCGCAAGCGGCATGTGGTCGAATTATTGCAGGACAATGGCCTGTCTCATTTCTACTAGCAAACACTTTAGGGTGATCGGATGTTTCAGTGCGAAACTATCTAGTGTCGCCAACTGGAACGTGTTCACCCATTGCGCATGGATAGCCAAGCTATAGCTCAGAAGCTTCTACATGGGAGTTAACTCATTGTTCTCTTTGCTGAGCTCCGTCGCAGGTGATCGCATATAACACGCGTGTTCTAGAGGTTCCAAGCTTTTCCCAAGCAAATACACAGACAATCGGCCCTAAATGCGCAGCTAGGGCCCGGTGTGGTTGATCAAGGCATCACGCGGCGACCGCGGAGACGCACAAAATCAGCATTTGCGCAGCCGCCTTGCCTGAGAAATTGCGAACAGAGCAGGCTTTGCTATTCGACAGGTGTCAGCAGAGCTGACGGTGACGATTGGCGCGATCTGGGCGTCCCACGTTTCTGATGCGCGCCGTCGGCCGGCCGTGATTCGACACCGCCCTATTCGAAGCGAAACACGATCGCCAAGATCGTTCTGACGGTCGCGGCCGGGACCAAGGCACTCACCCAGCGGCGCAGGCCGTATTCAATGACCATTGTCAACGTCAGTCCGACGAGCATCATTAAGAGGCAACCGATCAGCATTGCCAGCAAGACCATCATTGGGGGTGCCTAAGGCGGACCGGGCCCAAGCTGATCTCGATCCACTCGCCGTCGAAGTCGACTTCGGTAAAGCCGTACACTGAGGGCCGCGAAGGGTGCCGATTTGGGCGCCAGCCACTTTGATGACGCTTTGTGGATATTCGCCATTATTCACGAACGACTCCGGCACTACTGCTGTGCCGCAGCGGTATTCGACGTGCGATAAGCCGTATCCCAGTTAGAACAGGGGCTCGGTTTGCAGTCCGCAATGCGCGCGAATCACCTCGTAGTCGCGATCACGATGTGCCACAGTGACCCCGGCCCGCAGCGCCATCGCGGCCACCTGGCAATCGATCAGGCTGCGTACGGTGTCACCGCCGCGACGACAGCGCCGGTGGATAGCGGCCGCATCTTCTGCGTCGCGCACAGGGGCGAGCGGTTCGATATCGAACCGGTGCAGCAGTCGCCGCCGCAGTGCCGCCTTGGATTCGTCAGTCGTACCGATCAGCAGCTCCATCATGACGACCTCGGGGACGATCACCATCGAGTTAGCGGCAATGCGATCTGCTAGCCATCGGCTGGCCAGCGACTCAGCGGTGGACAGGAATTCAATCCAGACCGAAGTGTCGACAATCATCTAGGGCTGGTCTGCGAGTCCCATGTCTGAGGCCGAAAACGATTCGATCTCGTCATTGGTGAAATCGAAACCGCTGCCCTGGAGCGCCAACGCCTCATCGCGGCCTAGCGGTTCACCCACGAGCCTGCGCAGGGCAAGGTCAACGGCACTCCGCTTGGAACCCAGTCGGTACATTCGCTGCGCGGCGGCCACAAGTTCGTCGTCGATTTCGATGTTGGTCCGCGACATGACACCATCATACACTACCAGGTGTACGCCAGTGCGATCTCGGAACTCAGTCGCTGGCCTCCGCGATTGTCGGATCAGCCGGCCGGGCTGACCAGGCTGGCCGGGCTGACCGCCATGGCCACCTCCACCAGCCCCGCCTTTGCCTCCGTGACCGCCGCGCCGTTTCCACCGCGGCCACCGTTGTCGACAGTGCCTCCATCGTCGGGGCCAGCGGCGTCGAGCAGGTGAGCACTGACGGCGCCGACCACGCCCGGGCCGTCGATCGAGGTGATGACGTCGGCGTCCACGGCGGGTGCGGCGGCCAGCGAGATCATGGTCGCAGCCAGCAATGCACCCGCGACTGCACCCAAACCGACCACCTGCCGACAGCTGCGTGACACGCCGTTGCGTGCCACCTGATGCCGCTCGATCCAGTGCTGACGAGCCATCGGCGTTGCCTTTTCGTGGGCGTCGAAGTCGACTGTGCGCGCCGCGGACGGCTTCAGGTGGCCGAGTGCTTTGAGCGCCCGGGCAAAAACGCGGAACGGATTTAGCTGATGTTGATTCGCTCGCCGTCGAGATCGACCTCGACATGCAAACGTCCGCCGAGTGCCTCGACATAGCGGCGCAGCGTGGCGATTTGGGCGCGCCCGACACCGCCGCGCTCCAGTGCGCTCACCCGCTCCTGGGTGACATAGAGCATGTCGGCAAGTTCGGCCTGAGTGAGGTTCTTGCTATGGCGTAGCTTGCGCAGAACATCACCACCCGGCGCGCCGCGGGCATGGCCGTTGTGCAGCGCCACCACGGGATGGTCCGGGGGCAGATTCGCCACCAAGCTCTGCAACGGGTCCATCGTTTCCTCCCATTTTCGAAGCTGTCCCGAGTGTCGTCGTTGCACGTTCCCGCGCTTGCTGCCCAAAGTCTTTGGGGTTTCGGCGTTTGCCGGTCAGCGCCCCTTACCCCTCGCCATTGAAGAGATCCGATCGTGCGCAGCTTGCCGACGACTGACGTGAACGAGCCAAAAGGTACCTGAGTTGAGCGAAAGTGTCGCGAGCCTTAAGCGATAATTTGCAGATCGGCTTTGCCGATCTGCCTGCTCGCAATAGGCTCTTCACCGAGGTCGTGCTGATCAAGGCAATAAACGCATTTGCGTCAGCAAAGTGTCAGAGCCAGTCACGTATTTCAGGTCGAAATTATCGCCCACCGTACTCTGTAACATGTTCATACCACCTGGTGACTTCGCTGGAGGTGTCGACGACAGGCTGAAATACCTGTTCACGCTGGATCAGGATGTTCGCTGTATCGCCGTCTCACCGATGGCGTCTAGCCGTAAAGCCCGGGAAGTGGCTATTCCTTGGCCGCAAACCCGGGAACGATGGTCGTCGGTCGCGGCTGGTGCCGATGCGAAGATGCCAAAGCAGCGCACATGCGGTCGCAGCGGGCAATTCCATTACGTGTGAGAACGGAATTCTCGCCGCTGCTGGGCCGCCCTGAAATCGGGCCGGAGCCGGCTCTGTTTCCGGGACGGCGCTGCGCGGGTCGATCGTCGCCGCCTCGGCAGAGGCGTGCGTGCTTGAGGCGGCTGGGTCACTTAGCGGCGTTTGCGTCTGGGCGGCCATTCGGAGTCGTTGAGCCCATCGCCGATCCGCCGGCAGCTCTCGCCAAGCGCGATCATCTGCTGGCGGGTCATCTGGCCGAAATAGTGTTTTCGGATCTCCCGGGTGTAGGTCCTGGCTGCGGGCTTGACCCGGCCCCGACCCTCGCGGGTGATGCTGGTGATGACGCCTCGCCCGTCGTTGGTACTCGGTGTGCGACGCACGAACCCGCGCGATTCCAGGCGGCGGATCTGCTCGGTCACCCGACTGGGCCGCAGCACCAACGCCTGCGCCAGGTCACTCATCCGAGCCGACGCCTGTGGCGATTTGGCGAGCATGTCTAAGACCAGGAAATCGAACAGGCTGAGGTCGTGGGCATCTCGGAGACTTCGGTCCAACATCTCGACTAAGAGCGTCGACGATTCGAGGAACTGTTGCCAGCATCTCCGCTCGATGTCGTCGAACCCCGGCAAATGATCTGTCGGCGGCTCGGCGCCCGTCTCGTCCACGGCGGGCGAGGGTATCTGACCAGGTCGTCGCCGCACGGCTGAAACGACGGCGGTTTGTGTGACGCCGACGGAACCGTCTGCCGCAAATTACGACTGGCAAACTACAGCTCAGCCACTCTTGTGCAGTTCAGCTACTCTTTCGACTATCCGCCAGAAAACTGCCGAAATGAACTATCTAGTTCAACTCGAAAACTACTCCGTGGTAGCTTTTAGAACACGTTCTATCCACTAAGAATAGTAGCTATTAAATTTACTCTGCTGACAGAACTCCATTTAGACAGCGATATTACTGCCGAGAATTAGTTCGCTGTTTGGGCTAGGTGTGCGACAGGGTCTAACGACGTTTGCGGAGCAGTCAACGTGCGTTCGAGTGGCTCAGCAAACCATCGGCGCGACTAGCGGCGGCGGAGATTGGCGCTCGACGTGCCGATCGGTAACGTCGGCGCTCAAGCGGTGCGGGAACTGCGGCGATCGTGATGGCTCTCGCCGCCTGACCGGTCTCGTCGGTGCGACCCTCTCCCCGGTGCGACACACCAAAGACCTTCTCGAGCATTGATTTACGCATATCCAGTGAATAATCGCGTTTATCCATGAACCGTCGCCGCATATGGTGACTATGGGCCTCGTCCCGATTGCCATGTCTCCCAGAGGTTTACCCGCTCTTCGCTGGCGTCCCGTCAGTCCCTAACGATGTGCAGTAGACCGCTCACGTTGTTAGACGACAGCGCTGTGCCACAGTCCTGCCCACGCCAAGAGGCGGGATCGAAGACGGTCCACTTTGACGGTTGGTTACTCAGCCGAATTTGACTGTCCGCCCCTGATGCATCGTTTAGCGTGCGCAGTATGACTCGCCTCATCGGCGGCCGGACCGCCAGCGACATGCCCGGATTGGATATTGCCGAGCAGAAGTCGTGGCAGAACTACTTGACTGCTTCCTTGCGCTTGTACGCGGAGTTGAATGTCCGGTTGCTCGAGAAGCACGAATTGTCTTTAGGCGATGTCCGATTGCTGCACATCCTGAGCAACCTCCCCGACGGGACCGCGCGCATGCGTGAGTTGGCTGAGGCGCTGCCATCGCCGGGCAGCCGTCTGACCCGCCAAATTCGTCGCCTGGAAGCCCAAGGCCTGGTGCGCCGCGCCACCAGCCCGGATGATCGGCGCGCGGTGATCGCGGCCATCACTGAACAGGGCCGGGCAGTGGCCGAACAGGCCACGGCCAGCTATGCCCACGAAGTTCGGAAAAACTTCATCGACCGACTATCACGTTCGCAAATCGCTGCGATGGAAGATGGGTGCCGGCGGATCACCACCGCCCTCAAACAACCTGAGCCGCTTGAAGGTTCCTGACTGTTACGGCCCAGTGGCGCTGATGACGATGGTTTAATCCGGACATTCAAACCGCGCCTGACTGCTGCCGTTGAGCACGTGGTATTGGGTGCCCCGCGGCTGCACAGCAGGGCCTCGTTCATTCGATTCCCTCGCCGCCAGGGACAAAAGCCAGCACGCCTGCGCAGCTACGTCGCAAGGCAAACTCGCCCACAGATCCCGCAGATAGCGAACCGGTGACCGGGAACTCGTCGGGAAGATCCCGCACGAGCAGGTAAAGAACACGATTCGTCGTACCTCAAGAAGCTCTCGGCGAACCATGGCGAATAGCCGCCTTGCAGGCGTGAGCGGGCTAATCATCGAGCTGGGCCGCCGTCATCGCTGACACGAGGTCAGAGGCCGCCGGGGCCAGACTCGTGGTCGGCGCCGCCGCCGCCGCATTGCAGGCGACCATCGAGTCGCCGATCCCCGACAGACTGCTCGCAGCCCCCGACAACACATCAGGATCCTTAGTCACGAACGACACCTTCCGACCTCCTCAAAGAACCCGCCGACACTGAAGCTGACGGTGGTAGCAGGTTCTGATGCCCATCAGTTGCCCTGCTTCCCAACATCTTTCACGAATGTCGTTGCCGGAAAGGGCATGCCGCCTGCCAGCCTGTAAGGAGGCGACTTGCAAGAGGGATGCCTGCTGCCGATTGCTGGATCACAAGCGCGGGGGATCCAGCGTCAGCCCCCCGAGGTCGTGCACAACGTGAACCCCAAGCAACACACCCACGTCCGCTTAGTGACATAAGCAAACCTTTCCGATGTTCGGCGGGCTGGCGCTGACCTGACGAGCGTCGAAGCTACCCGAGGCGTGCGAATGTGGCGATCCGTTCGCGAGCAATTCGATAAACCCCTCGAACTGCGCGCTTACTCTGCAACCCGACCATTGTTGTGGGAATCCTGTTCAAAGGCGTTGAGGAGGTGCTGCGGGCAAACTGCTTGTAGGATCGCGTCTCCTTCAAGCCGAAACTACGCAGCGCCGAAAATTAAAAGCGCCCCTGCAGTCCAGAGAGTTCGCTAGCTCATGCGCAGCGCTCTCACCATCAAGACATCACAACGCTGAATACGCATTAGCCGATAGATCTGCTACAACGACTGAGTACAAAGGATCGAGTTGGCCGACGATCTTCGTGACCTAATGAAGCCGTTAATGACCCGCGAGAAGCCGTCAGCAATTAGCACGTACGGGCGTGCGGCCCACGATGAATGTCGAGACTTGCCCGCGGTGGCCCGCCGCGGTCAGGACAGATCACTTAAATCAGATCTTCAAGCGTCGCCGACTCGGTGTCGATCTGCAGTTGAGTGGTGATCCGCCGGTGAATGTCGGTAAGCGCCATCATTTGCTGGCGAGACATGCGATCGAG